>Ga0210377_10000080_pt1 | contig 84978 bp, 76 predicted proteins | sample PLM4_65_b1redo_FD_155480 | JGI IMG/M metagenome (GOLD analysis project Ga0210377, IMG submission 155480) | Groundwater sediment microbial communities from an aquifer in East River, Colorado, USA - PLM4_65_b1 redo | ecosystem: Environmental > Terrestrial > Soil > Riparian zone | place: USA: East...
AGCGACTGGCCCTGGCCGTCCGGCTCGGCGGGCCACAGGTCATCTAAGGCTGAGCCGTCACTGTAATTGACCCGCTCGATGCGGATATAATATCGCTGGCCCTCGCTGTCCACGTCGCCGGGCATGCTCAATTCGATGCTCTCGCCGGCGTCGCTGAGCTTGCCGTCATAAGGACCGAGAATCTTCTCGGCGGGCACAGCCGGATACCGCCACGAAAACGCCTCGGGCTTCTGCACGACTAACAGATACCCGCCCGCGGGAATCGTCACAGGTACGTCGGCCGGGAAGGTGAACTCGATCCCGTCGGTGAACTTCCACGGCTCGCGCGTAACGTAATCATAAAGCGTAACCGGCTGGGAGCTGATATTATATAGCTCGATGTACTCGTACTGGTCGTTCGTGTACAGGCCGCCGACGGGCCAGTCGGGATGATACATGATCTCGCTGATGATAATAGGCCCGACCATCGGATAGGCATTGGCCGCGCCCGGCGTATTTTGTTCCATCGCTACAAAATTATAATCATCAGTACTCGCCTTGTAGTACCGCCCGAACGACACGCCCGTTTGCGAAGCGCCGAAATCCTCCACCTCGTGATAGCCGGTCAGCACGCCGCTCTGGGCTGAGCTTAGATACAGGCTCTCGCCATTTTCGCTGAGGGCAAACGGCTCGCGGCAGCCGGGAGCGTTCGCATTGCCGAAATGCAAATCCTGGTAGAAGACAAGGTATCCGCCTGCGCCAATCGTCGTCCCGTTGGCGATCTGGTACTTGAAGAGATCATTCTTATCGTCGCTGAGGAACCAGCCGCCGATGTTGATGTCTGCGCCGCTCGTGTTATACAGCTCGATCCAGTCTGATGCCTGGGCGTGCGCATGGGCCAGAACTTCGTTAATTACAATAGCGCCGGGATTGGGAATAATGCCGCCGTCATCCTGGCCGGGCGAGCCGCCGGCATAATCGCTGGCCCGCCAGGCGTCTTTGCGGTCCCAACTGGTTAAGTCGGGATTGGCCGGATTGATAAGAGTCAGCGAGAAGCCTTCCCCGTCGCTCAGCGAGCGCCAGCCGTCGCTGTACTTGAAGTCCAGAATCGTCTGGCCGATAGCATCTTGCAGCGTAATTCTCTCCCCGGCGTTATTCAGTTGGCCGGCGTACTGGCCGGCGATGTTGACGTTTGTGCCGTAACGCGCCTCGAAGGCGCTGCGGTTCTGGACGACGACGGCGTACTGGCCCGGCGTAAGCTCGATGCCGGGGAAGGTAAAATCGACGCCGTTCGTGAAGCGAACGAGATTCAGGTTAATATTTTGCGTTCCGATGTTGGTCAGCTCGATAAACTCTTCATTCGGGTCGTTAGCGTCTGGTGCAGCTTGTGGATGATACATAATTTCAGTAATGCGAAGATTCTCCGCCACCGGCCCAACGGCATAAGTCGCCTCCGTTAACGCGCTCCACGTGGCGCCGTTCAATATCCGCGCCTTGACCTGGGTGCTCTTAGTCAAGGGGATCGGGCTGGTGTATTGAGTAGCGCCGGGAACGATGTCATTGCCGGAATCGCCTCTGCTTGCAATCAGCTCGGCGGAGATCAGAAAGTCAGCGTCCGCGGCGGAACTATTCATGCCGTGGATGGCCAACAGATTGCTGCCCGCCTGCAGTGCAGTGAGCACGTCGGAGACGTCAATGCTCTCGAACTGGGCCGCTTCGGCGTCCGGGTGCTCGGCGACGGCGCTGGAATTCCAGGTATAGGTGCGGCCGACGTTTCGCCGGGCCAGCTCGACGCCGTTGAGATAGGCGATGAATCCGTCGTCGTATCGGATGTTCAGCGTCAGAGTCTTGAATTCGCCGGGATTGCCGCTGAAGGTAAACGGGATGCGGATATAGCACGTGGCGTTCTTGCCGTACATCTGCGAGCCGACGTCGAGGCTGATAAGCCCTTCGTAGCCCGATTCCTTTTCATACCCGACCCCGCCCGGCGAGCCGGTGCCTTTCGACCAGGCCGTGTCGTTATAGCCGAGGCTGTCTTTCCAGTTGTCACCGCTTGGCCGGACCGGAACCAGCACCCGCTTTTCGGCGTTTTCGGACACGAGGAGGCCGGAATTCTGCGGGGCGAAGAAATGATAAGGGTCATTGCCGTCCAGCGTGTAATAAACCGCTCCCTTGGTAGCCGTCATCGTCAGGTCCAGGCGGTCGCTAAAATGCCCGCCATGCGGATTGAAGGCCGGCGGAGCGGCGGCAAATTCGGTGGCGATCCGGCCGTCCATCCAGGCCAGGCGGTCCGCAATCCAGCCCCGCATCCAGTTGATCTCCTCATAAAAGGTTTTGGCGATGAACCAATTGGGCCAGACGTCGATGCCAAGGATTTTCCAGCGGTCGAAGTTGCGGGCTGCCGCCTCATTGATCATCGCTGCGGTATCATCGACGTCTTTGAGCAATCTGCCGTTTGAAAGTAAATCCCTGCGCAGCTCGAACCACCGGTCGGCGTAGCGAACCTTAAACCAGGGGTCCTGGAACAATCGCCGCCACCACGGGTAATCGCCATCGCCGAGCAGATCATAGTACCAGCCGCTGGGGAGCCATCCCTGGTTGTAGTCGGCGTTGCCGAGTGACAGGTCATAATCCCAGACCGGCCCCATGTTCAGCTTGCCGCCCCGGTCCTTGAACATGTACGTACTGATGCGAAAGCCGTCGATGTTCTTGGCCAGCTCGACGATAATGTGGTGGTCGATGAAGGAGCCGACGTCGATGTATTTTGCGTATCCCTCGGCCGGGTCCGTATAGTTCGAGCCGTACAGGGCGGCCTCGAACGTGTTGATATAATTTCGGATATAGTCCTTTTGCTCCGGCGTGATGTCGATCGCGCTTGGCTCGACGTAGATGAGCTGCAGGCCCCGGCTGGTGCTGAACGCAGGCTCGCCGCCGTCGAGCTTGTCTTTCTTGACGATGTACCCTCCGGTGATCTGCGGCTCGGCGTTATCCGCCGGGTCGAGCTCGGCGATGTCCACGCGATTCTTGCCCGCTTTGATTTTTTCCATCAGCACATACACGCCCGCGTAATCGCTCAGCGAGAGCGCCCCGCCGTCGGTGTTGAGGAACAGTTCGAAGAACCGCGTGCGGACGGCGTACCGGCCGATCGCGTTGCTCCAGCGGTACGCCAGGAAGTTCCGCATCAGCGACTTGTCCGAGTATGGGCCTTGCAGGACCCAGTCGGAATCGGTGGGAAAGCCCAGGATCGAGACGTCCTTGCCCTGGTCGTATTTGTCCCACGTCTCGAAGTGGTACTGTTTCTTGGCAAAGCCCGCGGAGCTCTTGCCGCGAACGTTGATCCCCGCCCTGCCGGCAAAATCAGGCGCGTCGGTCACCTTCGCTCGGCCGCCCGCCGGCGCGTCGATGAAGGTGGCAAAGCTCAGCGTCTCGGTGGGCTGGCTGACGTTCTTACCCAGTGTATCCACCACGGCAATCGGAAGATTGGAGCTGAAAGGCAGAACGTCCGTCCCGATGAAGGTATAGGCCTGCACCGCGATGTCGGAGGACATCCAGCCGGTCTTGACGGCAATCGCCCGCAGATACGTTGTCCGCGTGATGAGAATCGGGCCCGTATAAACGATACCCGTCCGATGGCGCGAGCCGAGCTGGTACGGCTCCGTCCCGTCGAGGGTGTAATAGATCTCGGCGTCTTTGGTCTTCGTGGCCAAAGTGACGGAAAACGGCGCGTCGTACAGGCCGGAGCTGTGACTGAACTCGACCTCGTCAACGAAGCCGTCATAGACGCCGATATTCTGCGCCCCCGGGCTGGGCTGGCCGAAGAATCGCCAGGTGCTGTCGCCGTCGGGGTAACGCCCGTATGAAATATTCGTGGTCTGAGCGCCGAAGACGACGCTGTCGAGCTCCGTCGTACCGTCGCCGCCAAACAGGCCGATCTGCTCGCCGCCGGCGGCGAGCCTGAAGTTCGTGTGCAGGCCGGCATCGGCGGTGTCGCCGTCGGCCCAAATCAGCAGATACCCCCCCGCCGGGACGGTGGTTGACGCCGGGGCGCCGGTGGGAATCCGCCACTTCGTGGGCATGGCCAGATTGTCCGTGACGTACAAACCGCCCGCATCGACCGCCTCGGAGCCGTAGTTGTACAGCTCGATCCAATCCTCGTACTGGTTCTGCGGGTCCAGGACCGAATTCCTGTTGGCGGCCATGAACTCATTGATGACCAGTGTGGCGCGGGGCGGCTGCCGCTCCTCGGCTACGCCGGGCAGCTCGCGCACGTTTGCCTGTCCCGCGGCGGTCAAATATCCGGCTAATATGACGGTGAAGAATGAGAACCTGATGCGTCTGAGCATGGTCCGCCCTCTATCTGCCCTACTCCTGTCGCCGCCGCGTAACATTCTGAGCTTCCCCTGGGATGGCAAGGCCACTTGGTCCCATAAGAGGCAAGGTCACTTAGACAACCTCAGTATTATAACACAAACAACACCCATTCTGCAAGCCTTACTTCGAACCCTCGCGGCATATTCATCGCGAGGTATGATATTCCGCCGCCTTTCTGCCGATAGACAAGGATGGTCGGTAGGAGAATAATCCCATGAGAACGAAAAAGCGACTGTTAGCCGTTATTGCGGCCGTTGTTGGCTGCCTTGTAGTCGTCTGGCTCTCAACGTCCATCCAGGGCGGCCAGAAGACGTACGAGCTTGAGCCCCGGCTGAGCATACCCGAGTACAGGACAGACACCGTTCGCATCATGGATGCCTACGAACGCCTGATGGAGCGCTACATGGATTTGACCGGGAGTAACTCGGCTATGGTCGGCATGGACCTCAAGAGCGTTCTTGCGAAACTGGATTCCATCGATGGCCGGCTCGTGGAGCTTTCAGCCAGGATGGCGCGAATCGAAAAGGCGCTGGGCGTCGAAAAGCCGGCGGCTCCGGCCGCAAAATCCCTTCAGAGCCAGCCCGACCCTCCCGGCCGGGAATCCGAATCGGCCCGCCCAAAGTAATTCTTCACGCCCCGCTCGATGCCGGAATTTGCAGATTAAGTGCGGCCCCCGCTGAACCGATATACAAACTCCATACGGAGCAAGTCGTGCCGGAGAATAAACAGCAGATGGGAACACCTGTTCATCCTACCTTTTGAGGAAGGGTCGCATGATTGACAAAGCGCCCGTGATGGTGCTGGGCAAGCATGGCCGGACAGAGAACGGCTTCGGAGGAGAACTGAAGACGTTTGGCTTTGAGCTTGATGTTCCCGGCGGGCCGGTACGTTTTGACGTTCATGTGACGCCGCGGCCCGCAAGGCTGTCGGATATGGTTCCCCTTGCCAGGACGCTTTCGGCCAGGCTGTCACTTGTGACCTTGGACAACCTTCGCCGGGAGGGAGCGTGCGTTCCGTGCCGCAAAGGCTGTCCGGCGTGCTGCACCTACATGGTTCCCTTGTCGGTTCCCGAGGCGTTTCGGCTCCGGGATGACGTTTCAGCTCTGCCTGCGGACCAGCGCAGGAGCGTGCACCAGTCGTGCGTTGAGGCGGCACAGAAAATCCTTGCGGCAGTCCCGGAAGACCTCGCCGGCAATGAGCCAGCGCCGACAGACACTCAAACCCATACAAGCCGGCTCGGCGGATGGTACGCCGGACTGGACCTGCCCTGCCCCTTCCTGTCAGATGGTGTGTGCGCGTCGTACCGGGATAGACCTCTGGCCTGCCGTGAGCATTTGGTGACGGGTTCGGCGGCGCAGTGTCGCGGCGAAGGTGCGGATGAGCCGTCCGTGGCGCCGGTGCCGGTCAGCGTTCTGGAATGTCTCGGCCAATTGGCTGCCGAGCTGGAGCAGTTGGAGCTTGAGGCGGTGCTGCTGCCTTTGGCGCTGCCCTGGGCGCAGGAGAATATCGAGCGCTCCCGCCAAACGTGGCCCGCGACCGCGATGGTCGAGCGATTCATCGAGATTCTACAAGCCGCCGCCCGCGTTCCCGCAGAATTGTAGGGGCTTGTCATCTTGAGCGGAGCGCAGCCACCCCTTTTGTCATCTTGAGCGCAGCGAAGTGGAGTCGAAATATCCGGCCGGGATTTGAAATATCTCACCACGAAGGGCACGAAGAACACTGAGAAATAACCGCGGATTTCGCGGATTACGCGGAAAAGACAAAAATGGCAGGTCTCAAATCACAAATCGAAAATCATAAATCGTAAATCGTTAGCCGTACGTCTTGCCCGCCTCGTCCACGTAGATCGTGCCCTTGGCCTGCTCGATGACTTTAGCGGCCTTTGGCACATCGGCCGGGCTTGGCACTTTGAACAGCCGGCCGCACTTGCGGCACCGGACCCTTCGGTCCGCCGCACTGTCTTCAAGCAGCCATCCGCTGCCGCACCGCGGGCATTTGGCAATTATCTGCATCAGCACATACCTCAATCACCTTCCGCCCCATATTCTATCGTCCGCCCCCGCCGCCATCCATCCCAAAGTTCCCGCCTGCCGCATCGTTGTCTGTCATGCTGAGCGAAGCGCAGCGGAGTCGAAGCATCTGGCCGCGAAATGAAACGTATCTCACGACATTCCAAACACGAACAACTTCCAGAGAATTCCGCTTCGAGGTTTGTAGGCTGGCGGTTTGCCCCACCATTAGTGACCGTGCATAAAAAAAGTACCTGACACCTTTAATTCCTGCCAGCTTCGACTTTAGCTGCCATTTCTCTAAGCTGATCGGGAGTAGGCATTGGTGAATTCCTTTCACTGACTTATTGTGGCGATCACCGGTTCCTATGTACTAGCCCCAGCCGTTAACTGATGGCTGTCCATAGTTCGCTCCACTTACTTGGAGTTGCGAATGATAGTTTCCTGATGTTTCCTAAATAGTCTGTAGAACCAATCTGGTATCAAGACTATCGATGCCCTATATGAGTAAATTTCTCCCTGAATAAGCATCGCCTCAATTTCTATATCATCAGGTCCATATTCTTCATTAAGGACTTTCTCCTTAATCTGACGAATATATCCGTATATTCGTTCCTGTTCCTTACCTGTTTCATTATGCTGCCAATAAAACCTCAGCGAGAGCAACAGTAGCGGAACACACGGTACTCCGACTCCTACCATGAAATCACGAAGGGTAAGATTCTTCAAACAACAAACAATCACAAGCACCCCGAGTACTGTTATGTCGCTTACTACCCAAAAAATGAAATACCGTTTCCTAAGGTAACTGTCCCACCAAACGTTTATTTTTTGACATGCCAGAATCGTTAGCGTGTCCTCGGGCTGATCAACATGATACCAATCCCGTAATGATGCAAAATCCGGGTCCTTTTTCTTGTATCTTTTTGAATGCTTTGTTATGAGCTCCTCACCCGGCTTGCTTCCCAGCTTCACAGAATTCCAAGGTATTCCAAGAACAACATGGTCAAAAAGGTTTTGAACCAAAGCAGCTTTTTTCCGAGTCGATGACAGAATTGGCGCTAATATTGCTGAATTGATAATTACCACAAGGGTTGAGGCAATACCTGTAAGAGACGACTTCGGCGCGAACACTGCTAATAGAGGCACAATGACTACCGCAAGCAGAAAACGACTCAGATCAAGTTGTTTAGCTACCGAATACAATTGCCTCTGTGCGCCGAGTAGCTTTAGGTTCTCGATTTGATTCTGTTTTTCTGATACAGTTTCCATTAGTGGTAGTATGTGGGAAATTTGCCGTTGAAAGCCAACCGCCACCAGTAGAATGCGGTTGAAATCTTGCCAGTTCTTTCCGCTTCTCTTGCCTTGTCCGCACGCACAGCGGCCCGCTCAAGCTTTGAGATCGCATCATCATACTTAGCTTGCGTCGAACAAGGTTCTATATATCCGCTGATTCCCATTGGATCCTGCATTTTCGCCAGCGCACTATTCAAGAGCTTAAGAAGAATATTCCGCAGGTCAATACTGTAGATAATTGAAGACTCTTCGTTTGCATATCGAGCAACTTGCAACTCAAGGTAAAACGACGATATTGGAACGCCTCTATAGTACTTCCAAGCCTTGAGAAAACGCACGAGGGGTTTCACCTTATAGCCCAGCTTTTGATTAACATGAGCAACGTAAGCATTATGTGCGTCAGGACTAGACTTCATCCACCCTCTGCGAAAATCAGGAATATCATAAATTATGAAACCGTTTGCCTTTTTGACATAATCTGCAGGTACAACCTCCGTGTACTCACTTCTTTTATTGCCAAACGGAACAAGAACAGCGGGCGTGTTTACGCGTACGCCTGTATTTGGAAATCTTCTGTCGAGTGCATTGCGGATTTTGCCGAGCGTAATGTAGGAATTCTCAGTCAGGCTCTCCGTAGGAATCTGTGCAAAATAATCGACATCACTAAAACCTGAAATGCTCGTGCCGTTCCCAAATGACCCTGTTCTGAAGAATCGTATCAGACCGAAATTGGTTTTAAGGCATTGTTCAATCGAAGCCCTATGGCGCATAGCTGCTTGGGATTCGGTATCTGAGGGCGTCAGTCTAATCAAAAAATCACGAAAACCTTCTTCCACTGTCCTTGGCATAAAATCATTCTTTCTTTGCTTGTCCAGTTAGGCAGCACCTTACAAGATTCCAACCGATGTGGGCGTCCCACACTCGCCAAATAATCGAGCAGAGCCACCGTATCCCATCCAAAGTCATCGCTAACAACCACAAACCCAAACTGCCTCGCCTCGTTGCTCACACGTCACAAATCTACACTGCTCCGACGGGATTTTCAATCACGAATCCCGAATTCCGGCTTTTGGGGGCCTGATGGGCCCTTCTATGTATGAAGGCGATTGGCACGGGGCAAAACAGGATGGAAAAATCGGAATTTTCTTAAAAAAAGTGAAAAAAGGCAAAAAAGACAGAATACAGGACACAGAAGACAGAATACAGAATGGGGTGGAATAGGCTGTATCTTGTTGTGGGGAGAGGAGTTAGTGGAATCAGAACGGCAGGACACAGGAGACCTGGCCATTGACGATTTACGATGGTTCGACTTCGCTCACCACAAGTTTGCGATTTGCGATTTTTTCGTGTAATCAGAGGTTGTTTCTTCGTGTCCTTCGTGCCCTTCGTGGTGAGATAATTCACGTCCCGGCCAGATCTTTCGACTCCGCTTCGCTCCGCTCAAGATGACAAAAGGGGTGGCTGCGCGACATCCAGTATCCAGAATCCGCGTTCATCTGCGTTAATCCGCGGTTAAGTTTTCGACAGGATGACGGGATAGACAGCGATTTTACTCATGTCAATCCTGGTTAATCTCGTCTAAGTAATTCTTCGTGTCTTAGTGTCTTCGTGGCAAAACAACATTTCTCTTGACAGGCCGGGGAAGATCGGGTATAATAGGCATAATGGGGTGGTGAAAATGCGGAAGAAGATTTCATGCAAAATTATCCGGTCTGTTCCTCTTATCAAGAGCGATGATGCTCTGTGGAACACAGGCAGACCGAGCACTCGTCAGACGAAGATTGCCGACGCCGCCCTTAGTTATACGGACCGCTTAGTCGTCATAAAGGCAAATCTGGATGACGTTCCCGCCGCACGAACCCTCGATCTGTACGCGTGAAGCAAGTCGAATCCAAGCTGTTATACCAGTTGTATATAGCGGAGTCGAGGAATCTGTCCTTTTAATAGATTTCTCCGCTTCGTCCCCTGGGGACTCCGGTCGAAATGACGGGCGCGCATAAAAAAACGGCGAGAAGGGGGTGAGACCATACTCCTCGCCGAGTTTGCAAAATCCGTTCCGGCGTTTAACGGGGCCGTCCGTGGCCTATCTTATAATTGCATGCCTTTATATGCCGAACTTCACGATGTTCTCAGCCGCCTCTTTGATATTCTGGGGGCTTTCAAGCTGGCCGGAGAGCAGAAGCTGCCGTGCCCGTTCGACGGCCTGGGCATCCGTCTGCTGCTGCTCCATTGCCTGCTCGATCAGAGAAGCATAGTCAACCTGCACGGACACGTCCGCGTTGTTCTGCGGAGCGACCCGCGGCAGGTTCGCCTGCCCGGATGATGCGCCTGGTTCCATCAGAGGTTTTGATACGTTTATTTTATCTATCATTGCCAACGAACTCTTTCAAAATCTTCAGTCTACAGTTTTCTCGTGAATTTCCGGCAAAACTTTAGGGGTTTTTCTTGACTCGGCGTTTTTTTTCTCCAATTTTTTGTCCGTCACAACCCATTTTAACTTTAACATGATGAAACACTCTTGTCCACCTGCGGCACGAGCTACAATGTTTCGGCCACCTCGAAGCTCACGAATCGGATGAACTCCAGGGGACTGACGACCGCCAATTGTTCATGAAGGGGTGCGAAGCCGGCGCGTTTTTCGGACTTGAAGTAGTCCTTAATGCGTTTCTCCGTGGTCTTGTCGGCGCTGTCCCAGACCTGTTCGAGAGCCCATAAGAGCTGGCCGTCCCGCAGGTCCAGCAGTTTGAGGCGCAGTCCGACCGCCATGTGCGGGAAGGGTCGGAATTCGGTGATCGTCCCGACCAGTAATCCGTCGCACTTGAGCGTCTCGCGGACCGACAGCATCTGGGTGAGGCCATAGGTCGAATTTCCCTCCAACTGGAGGCTCCGCCACGATGGGTCATCCCGCTGGACGACGGTTAAGCCGAAAACCTGCTTTTTCTGCAGCGCCTGAAAGAGGGCCGCTGTGACATCGGCGGAAACATCGGGATAGCTCGAATTGTTCTCCATCTCGACGATGGCCACCCTTCCGACGCCCGTCAACGTCTTGCCCGGGTTTAGGTAATAGTAAGCCGCCGACGGTGCGGCCGGCTGATGCGTCCGGCAGCCGGCCGGCAGGATCGCCAGCAGCGGCAGGACGATGCACCGGCACGCGCGGCCCGCGGAAGAAAATACCGTTCGCTGATTATTCATGCCATTCACCTGAATCTGTCTGGTTTTACGGTTTCGGCTGCTGCGGGTTACTGAGCGCGGCGACGGCCGGGCTTGTACTTTCGCCCTGGGCTGATTCTACAGTTTGTCCGCCGAGGACCTTGAGGATTCGCAGCAGCGCTTCCAGCTGGGCTGTTTCGGCATCGCGTATTTCCTCGCGAAAGCCCAGGATGTTGCTTTTCCAGCCGTTCAGCTCAATGCGCATCTCGATCAGCAGGTCATTGGCTTCGGCCAGCTCCTTTTGCGTTTGGCGCAATTGCGATTCAAACGCGGCGGTTTGCTCCTGGAGCTGCTGGTTCTTTTGCCGCAGGACGGCGGCTTCCTCGGACAGCGTGGCGTACTTTCCCGACAGCTCTACGGCCGACTCCACCGCCGTCGAGCTCTGCGAAGCGGATTCCTGGAACCTTTTTGCAATGATCTCGTTCCAGTATCTCGCAAGAGGATCGTCCGGGTCGACTGCAACCTTCGCCTGCCTCTGGTCCGAGCAGCCCGCCATCAGGAGAATCTGCGTAGTCAAAACCAGAGAAAGGATGAGCTTCATGTTCGTTCGCATCGTATTGACCTCCATTCATTTCGTTTGGGCGGGCGCCGCACCGGCGCCCTTTTGCGTTTGAGGATTGCCGGGTGCCTGAGCACCGGCGTAGTCACATTTCAAGACCATTTTTGTGCCGCATGAGCAGGTTACTTCTATGAGAGCATGGTCCGGGTGGTTTTCCAGGATGCACGCCCGCGCCGGGCCCGTGACGGCCCCCGGCTGCTGGAGGGCGGCACTGGCGAGCCCGCCCTGCGGCACGTCGAGACGGTACTGACCTTCCAGTTCAATATCTTGGCTCTTAAGGATTCGCCCCGCCGTTCGTATCATAGATATACCGTCCCCTAATCTAAGTTATTCCCCGTAGAGCGCCGATGGCCATCAGGCACAGTAGTCAATGCCATCGTCGTCCTGGTTATTGTCTTTCTTCGGTTGCTTGCCCGGCAGAATTCCGTCGCCCTCAGCGGACGGTTCCTGTTCCTGTTTCTGTTCCTGGTCATGGTCCTGTTCCTGCTGCAAGTGCTGCCGGCGCTTCCTTTCGTCACGCGGCCTCGAGGGGGCCAGGCCCGCAATCGTGTCAAGACTCTTGACGGGCTTGATCGTATTGGATTCATAATCTACCATCTTCCCACTGCCTCAATTTTACAGATAGGTTGAATAAGGCGCCCGCGTGCAATTGGCTGACGCGCGACTCGGTAATCTCCAGAATCTCGGCGATCTGCTTCATGGTGAGCTGCTGCTGGTAATAGAACAGAACCACCTGCCGCTGCCTCCCGGACAAGCTCTCGATGGCCTCGGCCAGCTTTTCTATAAGCTCGGCGCGTTCGATCTTCTGGTGGGGGTTGCTCGCGTGGCCGGCCGCAAGCAGGTTGCCCAGAGCGGGACCGTCGTCCGCGAAACCGTCGAGCGAGACGAAAGACTGCGCCCGTGCGATTTCGAAGGTTTCATAAAGCTCTTCGACGGTCACGCCGAGCTTCTGGGCTAATTCGGTGTCCGCGGGAGCGATACCTCTTTGCTCGGTGATCCTCCGGCTGAGATCATGGGCGTCCCGGATTCGCTTATTCAGGTTTGCGGGTATGAACGACCAGCCCCTCAGCTCGTCGAGAATCGCTCCCTTGATCCGGATGTACGCGTAGGTTTTGAACTCGGCCTGATGAGAGGGGTCGAAATCGCGGGCCGCCCGGACAAGCCCGACCATTCCGGCCGAGATCATGTCTTCGAATGACAACGGAGGTTTCAGATAGGTAACAACCTGCCGGGCGATCTTGTGGACCATCGGAAGGTACTCGGTGATCCGCTCGTTCTGCGCCTCGGTTCCGGCGGAACTCTTCTGGCCCGAGTAGGCGCGCAGCGCAACGCTGCTGAGGTGCCTGGAGCTGCCCTCGGTCAACGGCTTTTCGCAGAGGTTATTCGTTTCTGCCGGCACGGCGGTTGTCCTTGTACGTTAGTTTACGGTTTGCTGCAGAGGCCGCACGGCTCTGCTGGTTTACCTGATTGGTAATCATCGCGTGCATCAGGACGGCGTTGATCGCTTTGACCGCCCAGACGCCTGCAACGTAGGCAAGCACCGCTCCGATCATCGCCCGTTTGCAGCAGACAAACGGCGAGAGCCTGCTGGCCCAGCCGACGAGGCTCAAAGTGAAAAAACATACCACCGCAATGTTGACTGCGATTGAACGGGTGTGTAAAAGCATAGTCGCCTCGTTTTTCGCTATATCTGTGTTCCGTTACGTCTGTCCATCATTAAACCAACACACAACCAAGTCTTCACTTCGATGCCATGACGAGCTCTTTGGCTTTCGGGGCGGCCGATTCGGCTCTGCGGATCGACACGGTCCGTATGGGCTCCACGTCGGTTCCGAGCACAATTTCGTCGTACGCAACGACCGGCAGCAGAGAGACGGTCCGTGCCAACATGGCCGCCAGCGGCGAGCGCAGCCTCGAATCGCACAGCAAAACCACCTTATCGCCGCCCTTGTCCATCACTTCTTTCCATGCCCCGGCGACCTGCCTGCTGACGTCCATCGCCATGTCCGTCGGTAAAGCGAGGCTTATTGTGTCCGGCTCCTGCTGCAGGGTGGAGGCCATTTGGTGCTCGAGCGCCGGGTCCAGCGTGATGGCCGTAATGCGGCCGTCGTCGCCCTTGTACTGTTCGGTAATCGTTCTTGCCATGCGTTTGCGAACCATCTCGGTCAGAACGGCGGCGTTCTTGGTTTTCGACGCGTTTTCTCCGAGCGACTCCAGGATGGCGGTCATCTCGCGAATCGGTATGCCGTCCCTGATGAGATTCTTGAGCACGCGCTGGAGCAGCCCGACGGAGACGTCCCGGTCGGGTCCCACGACTTCACCGACCAGGGACGGCTGGGTTTTGCGAAGCCTGTCGATAAGAAGCTGCACGTCTTCGCGCGTCAGCAGGCTGTCGGCGTGCCTTCGAAGGGTCTCGGACAGATGCGTGATAAAGACCGATTCAGGGTCGATGACGGTGTACCCGTTCAGCTCGGCCTTTTCCTTATTGGCCGGCGTAACCCACAAAGCCGGCAGCCCGTAAACGGGTTCGGTCGTCGCGATTCCCTCGATCTTGGCCTGCACCGTCCCGGGATTCATGGCCAGGAACATATCAGGCTCTAATCGCCCTTTGGCAATCGGCAGCTCCGCGATTCTGATCTCGTAGGCGGTCGGTTCGAGGGTGATATTATCCCGCAGCCGGACCAGGGGGATGATGAATCCCATCTGTTGGGCGAATTTCCGCCGCAGCGCCCCGATGCGGTCGAAAATCGTGCTGTCTTTTCGCGGGTCCACCATGCCGATGAGCCGGACCCCGACCTGCACGGAAACCCTGTCCACGTCGAGGAGCTCCTCGACCGGCTGCTTCTCACTTTTTGCCTGTGGGGTCGTACTTGGCTTGTGCTTCAGGCCCTTTTCCGACTGGGACACCATTCGTCCGAGCAGTCCGGCGCCGAGGCCCAGCAGCAGAAAAGGTATCTTCGGCAGGCCCGGCACCAGCGCCATCGCTCCGATGATGCACGCCGCCATAGTCAACGGCTGGCCGGTCTTGAGAAACTGCCTGGACATGTCCTGACCGAGGCTGTAGTGCGACGATATCTTTGTCACCAGGAAGCCGGAGCTTACCGCAATGATGACGGAGGGTATCTGGCTGACCAGACCGTCGCCGATGGAAAGGATGGAATATGTCTTTATGGCCGTAGCGATTGGAAGACCGCGCGAGTACCCTATTGCGATGCCGCCTATGACGTTAATGACCGTGATGATCAGCCCGGCTTTGGCGTCGCCGCGAATGAACTTGCTGGCGCCGTCCATCGCGCCGTAGAATTCGCTCTCCTTGACGATTTTCGCCCTGCGTTCGTTGGCCTGCGTTTCGGTAATGATGCCTGCGTTGAGGTCGGCGTCGATGGCCATTTGCTTGCCGGGCATGGCATCGAGGGTGAAGCGGGCCGCCACTTCACTGATTCGCTCGGCCCCTTTGGTAACGACGATGAACTGGATGACGACCAGGATCAGGAAGATAACCACGCCGACCACGAAGCTGCCGCCGGCGACGAATTCACCGAAGGTTTGAATGATCTTTCCGGCGTCGCCCTGCAGCAGGATCAGCCGGGTCGAAGCGACGTTCAGCGAGAGGCGGAACAACGTCACGAACAGCAGCAGCGAGGGAAAGGTCGATAATTCGAGGGCCTCTTTTGACGAGAGCGTGACGATCAAAATGGCGATGGCCAGCGAGATGCTGCACGCCAGAAGGATATCCAGCAGCGGCGTGGGAAGACGGACAAGAAGCGTGGCCAGAATCGTGATCATCCCGAAGACCAGGATCGTATTGCTGTAATTTCCCAGAGGGACGGCCGGCAGGCTTAAAGCCGACGATCCCGGTGCATTCGATTGTGAAGGTCCTGCCATCACAGTTTCCTGGTTCCTTTCGGAGATCATGCCTCGCCGGTTTTTCCTGTGGCGTCACCGAGGCCGATGATCTGTTTGATCTTGACGGCAAAGCGGCCATCGACCACCACAACGCTTCCGGTGGCGAACCGGGTATCCCTCAGGTTCAGATCGACCGGCTCATCGACTGATTTGTCGAGCTTCAACACGGAGCCGGGTCCCAGCCGTAAAAGGCGTTGAACCGGTATTTCCGTCTGGCCGATGATCACGGTGACGGGAATGTTCATGTCCAGCAGGATGTCAATGCTCCCGCCCGCACCCGGGGCATCGCCCTCCGGGGCCTCGGAAAACTCAACGGATTGCACCTGCTTCTTGCTCTCTTTTTGCTGTTCCGTGTTCTCTTGTACAGCTTGGGCTGCTTTTGCCATGTTTCTATGTCCTTTGCATTATCATCAAGTCCGTGTATGGCGGTTCATAATTCGGTCCCATCCGCGGCCGTCGCCGGGGCGATTGCGACGGCGTACTTGCCGTCGGATTTCACCGGCCAGCCGTAGTACACCGTTCGGCCGTCAACAATCAGCTCCACCGGCTCATCGACCTTGCGATCCAGCAGCAGAACGTCATCGGCCTGAAGGTTCATTATCTCTTCAAACGTGAGCGTCGTCGAAGCCAGCCGGACCGTCACGGGCACGGGCACCATCTGCAAATGATTGAGTATCGCTCTTGAGATGTCGTTCGCGGAAAACCGATCGGACGAGCACGTGCTTTTTCCGACCGCCGGTTCGAGCTTCTCACTGACCATCAGGAAGTAGGCTCCCGGGCTGCCCTCGGAGCCGGTCTTCTTGACGGTGAAAGAGATCTTGCAGAACTCCTCTATGCTGCTCATCTCGAGGGGCCACTGGCCATGGACGATATCGACTGCAGGGTGCATATCCGCGACGGCATAAGCGGCTGAAAAGGCTTCAACCAGCGCAGAGGTCAGGTCCAGCAGAAGCGAGCTTTCCAATTGCGAGAGGCTTTTGCCCGAATCCTTCGCGGACTCGGCGTCGCCAAGCAGTTGCCTGGCCCAGATCACGGCGATTTCCTCCGGGATACCGAGGAGCCCGCACGGGTGCTTCGGGTCGGTGCCGAAGGCCAGGTAGTGATCCTTGGATTGGCCGTCGGGACGCGGCTTGAGGAACTCCTCGGCAAAATGCTGAGTGGTTGAAGCGATGGTTACATCGAATTCACTGCGGCACAAACCTGCGAATTTCTTGGCCAGCGCCACGGCGACCTTCTTAACAAAATCGTCGAGCTTGAGAAGCTGCGCGTCGCTGAAATAATGAGGCTCGCGCCAATTATAGTCGGCCGCTTGTGTCTCTGCCGTCTCTTCCTTCGGCGCCGAACGAGCGGCCGTCAAAAGCTCGTTTATTCTCTGGCTGCTTAGATTGTTCGCGGCTCTGCCACTCATTGTACGGGGAATTCCTTAATCAAGACCTGTTTGATCTGCGGTTTGGAATCCGGAAAGAGCTTCTCGTTGAAAGCTTCGCAGACGCGTGACTGAATGCTCTTGAGGTTCCTGTCGCCTCGAATGTCTTCGAGTCTGAGACTGGACAGATAGACGGTAAGCCAGTTGATCAAGACGGGTTTTCTTTCGTTGAGAAACTCGGTGCCTTTCGTCTTGTCTATTTCAGGGTTGACCTCGAGTGTAAACGTTGCGCGGACGTAGCGTGTGACGCTCGGCTCGTTCAGATTCGCCACAACCGGGTCCAGATCATAATACCAGCTCTTCGGAGCTTCGCTTGTCGCATTGTTATCCGGGGCGAGGTTCTCCGCCGAGCCGGGTTCATCGGGCTTTGCCGGGGGTTCGGGCGCCGCCGGGGTGCCCGAGCCGGCAAACATTCGACTCAGACCAAACCCGGCGCCGGCGCAGAAAACGACCACTACCCCCATGATAACCCACGGCAGAAGCCGGCCGATCAGAGGTTTCTTGGCGCTCTGTTCGGCGGGCGAGCCTTCCTTCTTTTCCTGTTCTACTGTTTCTTCAACTGCCATTTCTTGCCTCCATCGCCCGTCAGACGGGCACTATCATCATGCCGGCTGCAGACAACCCTGCCGCCGGTAACGGTGTATCTTGTCCCGCAACGTTCGGTCACTGATGCCCAGGACCTTGGCCGCCCTCGTCTGGTTGCCTCCCGTCTGGCGGAGGGTCTCCAGGATCGCGCGCCGTTCGACTTGCTCCAGCGGTACCCCCGCCAGTCCGGAGTCACAGTCTGCGCGCGTTTCACACGGCGAGTCAAACGCCGCGGGCGACTGCTGCTCCAGAGGCTGCAATTCGTCAAAAAGCCATGAAACGTCGGCCAGTGAAAGAGTGGGGCCGACCCCCAGAATCAGCGACGTTCGCACAACGTTGCGCAGTTGCCGGACGTTGCCGGGCCAGTGGTACTTGGCAAAGATGTCCATCATCGCCGGGTCAAGCTTCGTGATGTACCGCTGTACCTCGCGGGCGTAAAGGTTGACGAAATACCACACAAGGTCCGGCAGGTCATCTTTGCGCTCCCGCAGAGGAGACAGGACCAATCTTGTCCCGCTTAATCGATAATACAGGTCCCGGCGAAATCGGCCTTGATGTACTTCCGGCAGCAAATCCTTGTTCGTTGTGCTGATGATCCGGACATCGACGCGCACGCTTTCGTTTCCGCCGACGCGCTCGAAATCCTGCTGTTCGAGCACGCGCAGAAGCTTGGCCTGAAACCTGACGGGCGTCTCGGTGATTTCATCCAGCAGCAGCGTTCCGCCGTGCGCCATCTCGAAGCGGCCCTTGCGCTGGGCGTAGGCCCCGGTGAAGGCGCCTTTCTCGTGTCCGAAAAGCTCGCTTTCAAGAAGCGATTCGCTCAGCGCCGCACAATTGATCCGGATGTAGGAACCCTGGGCCCTTCTGCTTTTCTGATGGATCAGATAGGCGAAGAGCTCTTTGCCCGTCCCGCTTTCCCCGCTGATCAAAACCGGCGCCGAGGTGGGAGCGATTCGTTTGGCCAGATTCGCCGTTTGAATCAGACTCGGACTGCTGCCCACAATCCTGTAAAGGCAGTGCGTATCCTCGTGGGCGGCGGCAATAGTTGAGACGTCGTGGTTCGGCAGAAAGGTATCCAGGAGGGCTTCTATCTTTTCGCGGCTCGGCGGCCTGGTCAGAAAATCACGGCAGCCCTGGCGGACGGCCCTGACCGCTGTTTCGACGATGGGCGGATTGTCCTGCGAGCCGGCCGCACGGGCCTGGGCTATCATAACCACGGGCAGCTCCGGCCAGTTGGCCCGAACGTCGGCCAGCAGCTCAAAACCGTCCTGCGACCGATGCGACGTATTCGGCTGCGAGTCTATAGTGTCACCGGTAAACAGCAGATCGCAATGACCCTTGTTGAGAAAATCAAGAGCGCTCTGCCTGTCAGCAACGAGATGCCCGCGAATGCCCTTTCGGGCCAGAGCCTCCAGCATGAATCGGGCGAGGGCGGGATCCCCGTCGGCTATCAATACGTTGGCAATATCTTCTTTTCTCTCCATGCTCAAGCCACCTGTTTCCATTTTATTGAGTTACGGGGCGCTGCGTCTTGTCTGCGCCAATCAACGTGCGGGGATCGTCTTTGAGGTACCACTCGATCAGTTTGCCTTCGGCCTGGGCCATGTACGTCCAGGGTGACTGCGGATATTCGCTCAGCAGTTGTCCGTACATCTTCGAAGCAGTGGGCCGGTCGCTGTTCCGCAGACAGTTGCCGATTTGAAACAGGATCCAGGCCCTGTCGCCGGACGCGTTGGCGCCGTTCGGATCCGCACGCTTCAGCGCTTCCTGGTAAAACACCGCGGCGTCGGTCAGGTTGCCGCAGGAGAACAGCACATCGCCCAGCTCGAGCGGACGATCCAGTTTCTCAGGATGCAGCAACAGGTCCTTGAGCATCTTCAGCGTTTCACCCGTGACCTGTTGACGGGACGGCTCGGATTCGATTCCTTCGTTCGGATCTTCGTGTCGGACCGGCGTACCGGGTACGCTCCGGGCGGGCTCAATGACCGTTATTCTCGCCGGGGCGGCCGATGGAGCCGCGGCCGGTTGCTGTTGCTCCGATCCAAATCGAACGGAGCGAACCTGCTCGATCATCTGCCTGAGCCTGCTGCTCTCTTTGCCCTGGGGGGCCTCGTTGGCGTCGATAACGCGCATCTCCGCCCGCAGCAACTGGTGTACACGAGGACTGTTTGAGTCTTGCGCAGCGGCCACGCCGTCCGGAGGCTGCGGCTGCGGAATCTCGGTCGCCGTATTTGCAGAAGCAATACTCGTCAGGGACACCAGCAGATTCAGAGGCACGAAGGTCAGGCACAAGAGCCCAACATATAGCTTCAGATGCCCGTGCAACGGCCCCACGGGTCCGCTGTCTTGACCCGGGCGGCCACACAGAGCTGCCCTCGTTTGTATCGTATCTTTGTATTCCGTTTTCATTTCCATTGTCCCGAAAGCGCCCGTGCAGCCTTCTCGTAGTCTTTCTGCCGGCTATAAGCTGCCGCCAGTGTTTTCAGCGCCTGCTGCCTGATCTCGGCTGACACGCCGGAGTCCAGAATCTGCAAACAAAGGGATATGCTTTGTGCGCTTCGGCCGAGCTTCAGGCAAACGTCGGCCAATTCCATCGCCGCGCTTTGCGCCAACGGTCCCGGCTCCGCAATCGCGAGTATCTCGCTTAAGCGGCTGCGCGCTTGCTCTAACTCGCCGGCGGCAACGTGACACTGAGCCAGCTCAAGGGATATTTGGACGCTCAACCGTGCATCCGAAACATATTCCGCCCGGTCGCGCAGAGAGACCATCGCCGTCTCAACAAGCCCCATCATCCGGAAGATCCTGCACTTGAGCACGAGCATTTCGACGGATTGCTCCTCAGGCAGCGCGACCGAGCTTACGTTCTCCAGAGCCTCAAGGGCTTCGACGAATTGCTCTTGTTCTATGTGACCTTTTACCAGCGAGGTGATGGCCTGGATATACTGCTCCCTCGAGCTTTGCGCGGTCAGTGCGTGCCGGAACGCTTTGCAGGCCTGTTCATATTTTTCCTGCGCCAGATAGGTTTGGCCCTGCAGAAAGTACGCTGAATACAGGTTGGTATTTCCGCTGCCGCCGGCCAACTGGATATATCGAGTGAGCCATTTGCCTGCGTCCTCATACGCTTTCGTATCGTAGAGACATTCGGCGGCTCCGAGGGCCGAGGCCGTTTTTGATTCCACGGACAATCCGAAATTGTAAACCCGCTGGTACAGTTGCGCCGCTTCGGCCGTCAGGCCCGCCTCCACCGTAACGTCGGCGAGGCTCAGGTAGGCTTGTCCATAAACCCCGGTATCGGGATACTGCTCGATAAGCTGTCTCAGATCCTCCCTTGCGCCCTGATAATCGCGCAGATTCGTTTTCAGCTTACTCGAATGCAACAGGGCGTACGGCGCCAGCGACGTTTGCGAGAAGCGATTGGCCACCAATTTGTATTCCGCAATGGCTTCCGTTGGAAGTCCCATCGGGGATTGCAGCAGTCCCATGACGAAGTGAGCGTTCGCAACGCGATTATCGCTGTAAAACGTCAGGGCGAATTCCTGCCAGAGGGAAATAGCCTGCTGACTCAGAAAGGTCAAATGCTCGTCCAGTGATGCGTACGCGGTCGGATCCGAGATGGAGACTTTCAGTTTGCCGTCGGGGGTGTCTTCCGGACAGGCCAGCAGGCCGACGCATCCGGCGGTCGTCAGGACAGCCTGGTGGGCGGTGGCCGCGGGCAGATACAGGCCGACGGCTCGCTGCCGCTGGGCGCCTTCTTCCGGATCCGGACCCGATGTTTTTTCCAAAGCCCAGTGGAGGTCGATAGCCGCACTGGCGGCAAATTTTGCCATCAGCTCCTCGACGGGCGCCCCGTAGGAGGTCACCGACCAGCGAGGCGGATCGCCCCCGGGGTCTATTCCTCGGATTTTGGGATCCAGCAATCCCTTGCCCAGGTGCTCCGAGCCGGAATCCAGAACTTCACGCAGGGCCGCCTCCTGGATTTCGGCAAAAGGGTCTATCGCCGCGCTGGCGCTGCTCCATAAGTCATCCGGAAGGTCCGCGTCGGCGTTGCTGAGCGTCAGGATATGGCGCGAGAGACATTCGGCGACCAGGAAATGGCAATCGCACTCGAAGGACAGCGCCCAGTCATCGTCGAAGTTCACCGCCTTGATCAGCGCCAGGGCGTTATACGCCCTGGTTCTGGCTCTCAGGAATCGCTTTCTCTGTATTTCAAACAGGCTCAGATGGTAGCTGGAGACGACCCTGACGGCGGGCGAGCGACTCTGCGAGACGACCGCCAGTATCCGGCTGGCCTCCTCAAGGTCGCCCAATTCCTTTGCACACAGAGCCATTTCCAACTGAAGGAAATCCCGCAGGAGCTGATCGCTTGCCGGAAGCGCCTGGCAAAGCTGGTCGTACGCGGCGTAAGCTTTGTCATATTCCCTCTTCAGAAAGAAGTCGCGGGCAACTTCCAAAGAGAGCGATGGCGCAGGCAGGAGTCTGGGCCTGGGCTCTTGAATTGGTTCCTGTACGACTGGCGGCGAATCGGCGGCCGCCGGCTCAAGAACGGGCGCCGGCTCAAGAGCGGGCGATTGCGGGACAGCCGGCTCCGTTTGGTCGGTGGATGTCGAGGGTGATTCGGCCTGCGGCCGCCCGCCGGTTCGGAACAACCCGTGCAGGATGATAAGGATGGCAATCACGATGCCCGCGGCCAGGACCTTCTGAAGGGGCGACAAGCGTCCATAGCGACGGGGACCTTGCTGGGACGGGCCTATGACGACGGGCCGGGCCGCGGGCTTCTGGCGGCTGGACTCGTCCAGGAGCTTGTAGAAATCCTCGTCCCCGACGAATACATCCCGCTGCGAAAGCTGCCCGGGACTGTCCGCGGCCCATGAATTGATTCCAAGGTCTCCCTCGGGCGCGGCGTCTGCAAACAGCTCGCTGTCGGACTGCAAGTCGGAAGAACTCTCGTCGAGAGTGCTTTTTTCGTCTTCTGTCGCCATAATGTCCAGCTTTGCCCCAAGTCCGGACGGACATGAATTGTAGCTGTCCGGCAGTCTGAGGGCGTATTTCACATACGTCACCTGGTCGAGAATAGCAATAATCGTGCCAGGCGCGGGCCCACTGGAAAGTTGATTGCAGTTCATGGATTTCCAGCCCATAAAGCCAGCTTATCAGGTCAGATGGGATGGATTGGGCCGGGAGGAAATGTCAGGATTCTATACGAGCCGATAGATTTTCTGACAAAGCAGCAAGACGGTTCAGCCGGGGGAGATCAGCAGGTAAAGGCAAACTCGGATACGGGCAACGTCGCGGCGTTCTCGGCCGGCTCGGCGGCCGCATGCGAATCCTTCGTGATATTGTACTGCTTGACCTTGGCGTAGAGCGTGGCTCGGGTGATGCCAAGCAGAGCCGCGGCACGCGTTTTCTGCCAGCCGGTTTCACGCAACGCGCGAGAAATCAACTCTCGCTCGGCTTTGGCAAGGGAAAAACCCTTGATGATCCCCGCCGCCGGGTTCTCCGATGTCTGAGCGGATTCAGCGGGGTCAATCGCGATGCCGCTCAATCCGATCTTGTCCGTGGTCTCCAGCAGGATCGCCCTGTCGATGACGTTGCGCAGCTCGCGAATGTTGCCGGGCCAGTCGTGTTTTTCCAGCGCCTCCAGGGCTAACGGCGTTACGGACGTCACTTTATTCGGCCTTTCCGGACAGATCGTCGATGTTTCGACAAAATATTGTGCCAGAAGCCTGATGTCCTCTTTGCGCTGCGGCGAGCGCAAGGGAGCAAGAACGATGGGGCTGATATTCAGGCGATAGTACAGGTCTCGCCGAAAGCGATTGGCCTGAACCTCGCTCTTGAGGTTGCGATTACTCGAAGCCATGAGGGTGGCGTTGCAGGCCGTGTCTTTGATGCCTCCGACTTTCCGGAACGTCCTTTCCTGCAGGACGCGCAGCAGCTTGGCCTGCAGGTCTATGGGCATTTCGGATATCTCATCGAGAAAGAGCGTGCCGGACCCGGCCAATTCCAGAAGTCCCGTCTTGTCCCGGTCGGCTCCCGTGAAGGCGCCTTTGACGTGACCGAACAGCTCGCTTTCCAGCAGTGTGGCGGTCAGCGCGGCGCAGTTCACCGCGACAAACGGATCGTTCGGATGCCGGGTCAGATGAACCGCTTTGGCGGCCAGCTCCTTGCCCGTGCCGGTTTCTCCGATGATCAGAATCGGGTTGCATCGACTGGCGGCCACCAGGCGAATCATCCTGAGCGTACTGAGAACGGCCTGGCTTTTACCGGCCATGCATACCGAGCTGGCCAGGTCTTCTGAGAAGAATCGATTGGGGGAACATACGGTGGTTGTCGGCGAAAGCCCGGTTTCATGGTGGGTGGCCGACTCATCAATCTGGTGTTTGCTCTCTATCGTCTCTATGGTGCGCTCCCGCCTGCTGTAATCTTAGCCTTCCGTGCAAGTAGTCATGGGTTCCGGGTATATGGATTCGACAAACGACTCCGTGTCACTATCGTCGTTTTTGATCGTATCAATAAGAACGTCAACAAAATTATTATCGGTCCTGAAGCTCCTGGTCACGGATCTGTTGAACCAGGCGTCAACTTCGGGCTCGCCGCCTGCGGCAGCGATTCCGCGTGAACCTGTCTTTTCCAAGAGTATAAGCATTACGCGTCATCTTCTGTTGTTCTTGTGTTCTGCGGGTCCGTGCATCTCATAAATCGTCAACAACCCAAAGCCATAAATCGACAGACAGATGGGGACAACTTTAATCTTTTTATGGGACGGGCCAATAATGTCACTCGATCGTCTCAACGGTCACACAAACGCAGATCGTTTTCTAATGTTATAGGACATTGCGATCGAACGTTGGGCGTGGATGCCGTCGGCCGTCGGGTGCGATTTGCCGGCGTGACTCGCCGCGGGACGGCGCCGATTGTTATGGGACGTCAGAGCGAAACGCGGCCGGGCCGACACAGACAAACAGACATCAGCATCCTACGCGTCCCGCGACGCGGCAGAATTTTCTGGATACAGGAAGATCTATCCTTGCCGGCGAGTGACACCGAGAGCCCGTTGCCGGATCATCGCATTTTTTGAGTTTCTGTAACATCCGCTGGTGCCGGGAGTTGTGTATTCCATGACGCACGTGCCGCTTCGAGGTGGCACGACAATTGCTCTCCAGCAGTCACGGCGCGTGCCGCGGGGTCTGGCCCAGAAACGTTGAGACCTGAAATCACGGCGCGTTGAGTTATCAGGTTGGTAAAAGAAAGGAAAGGCAAAAAAATCATGGATTCACCCTCCGTCATAAACAGCGCCAGCAACATCCAAATGGACTACATGAATCTCCTGATTACGCAACTGCGAAACCAGAATCCTTTGGAGCCGCTGGACAACAACGAAATGGCTTCTCAGTTGGCGCAGTTCTCACAACTGCAGCAGCTCGAGTCCATGAACTCCAGCTTTTCCAGCGTCCTGGCGACCACGGAGCGCACGTACGCCAACTCGCTGATAGGCAAGGAGGTTTCGTTCGCCGCGGAAACGCAGACGGGGACTCAGGAAATCGTCAGCGGGTCCGTCGATGAGGTGTACAACAACGTTGAAGGCCAGATCATCCTGGCCGTCGGGGACAATCGCGTCGCTTTGGAAGACGTCATATCGGTCAAGAACTGATTCGGGTGTTAAGAGACTCGATATAAGGAGAAACGGAAATGAGTTTTGCATTGTCAGCGGGAGTTACCGGGCTGCAGGCCCACCAGAAAATGCTTGATATTGCCGGCAATAACCTGGCCAATGTCAATACGACTGCTTTCAAGGCCAGCAGCGTAACCTTTTCGGAGCTGCTCAGTGAGACCATCAAGAAAGCGTCACAGCCGACGACCGGCATCGGCGGTACCAACCCGCAGCAGATAGGCAGCGGCGTCGGCATTGCGAACGTTACCCCGAACATGCTGCAGGGAAACATCGTCAGCACGGGTAATCCTCTGGACATGGCCATCGAAGGAGAGGGGTATTTCGTACTGAGCAATGGTCAGCAGGACGTGTACTCGCGTTCGGGTTCGTTTGCCGTTGACGCGAACGCGAGTTTGGTTGACCCGTCCACGGGTTATCACGTCCAACGCATTGGCTCGGAAGGTGAAATCGACGGCTTTCAGACCCCCGGCAGCAGCGAGATCCACGTCCCCTACGACGTCGCCATGCCGGCCAAAGCCACGACGCAGGTTACCGTATCGGGCAATCTGAGCGCCGATGCGGCGTTCGCCACTACCCAAACCCAGGTGATTACGTCCGATTTGCCTTACACCTACAACGACGGGACCTCCGCTACGTCGGCGACGCTCATCAGCAACCTGGATCAGTACAGCGGCACCTTAACCGCGGGCACCATTACGATCAGCGGTTATGACAAGGACGGCACGGCCTTCGACTCAGGCCTGACCCTGGCGATTGACGCAACCACCACCGTGGGAGACCTCATCGACCATTTGAACACGAACGTTCTTGACGGATCCACGGCCTCTTTGATCAACGGGCAAATCCGGATCACCGATGACACCAGCGGCTACAGCAAAACCGACATGACCTTGTCGTATGCCGGCGACGGCACGCTGGAAACGCCGTCGTATTTTGAAATATCCACCGTCGGAGGAGAAGAATCCAAGAGCATCAATATCACCGTTTACGATTCCCAGGGCGGCAAGCACGTTCTGTCCGGTGCTCTTGTCCGGACCGACACGGCGAACACCTGGGACATGGTTCTGACCTCCCTGACCGGCGACGTCAACGGGATCACGATGGCGAATCGGCGAATCGAGGATATAACCTTTGACGCCAGCGACGGCTCTTACGCCGGCCTGGGTGGTTCCGATACGGCCCAGTTTGTCATCACCTTTGCACATGATACCGCGACTCCACAAACCATCGAGATTGTCCTGGGCACCGCGGGCAAGCTGGACGGCCTGACACAGTTTGCAGGCAACTCCACGGCCGTCGCAAGAGACCAGGACGGGTATGAGGCGGGCAGGCTCTCTACGCTTTCGACCAATAACGAAGGAATACTCATCGGCGCGTTTTCCAACGGTATCAAGAGAAACATTGCCACCCTGCAGATCGCACTGTTTCAGAATACCTCCGGCATGGAACGCATCGGCAACGGGTACTATATCCCGTCTGCGAACTCCGGTGAGGCCATCGCCACACAGGCCATGACCGGCGGCGCCGGAACGATTCACGGGGCCTCTCTGGAAAAGTCCAACGCCGACGTGGCGACTGAGTTCGTCAATATGATTCAGGCCCAGAACGGGTTCCAGGCCAATGCCAGAACGATCCGGGTGGCCAATGACATTCTGCGGGAGCTGACCAGCCTTATCCGGTAATGATTCTGAAAGTTTGAGATGACAATGGCACCCTTAATAGCTGCAGGACTGAACACCGTGACGACGGCGTTGACGCCCCTTGAGCGGTGGGACGCCCTGCGGCGGCTTGACAGCAGTTTCACGACGCAACGCTGGTTCATTCTGATGTGCGCGGGAATCGTCGTTTTCTTGACGGCGCTGCTGATTGTCGTCAGCTTGCACCGTGCGGCAAAGCAGCGAAGACTGAGCGGCTGGTTGTTCTTCGAGTACGCCGGTCGGCTCGGCCTGACGGGACGCGAGTGCCAGATTCTGCAGCACATCGCGGCCCGAACGAAACTCGCTGGCAACGAGCTGATTTTCACGATGGCTCCTGCGTTTGAGCAAGGAGCCGCTCAGATGATAAAAGAGACTCTTGCGGTGCAGGAAGCCGAAAAGAGCACACGGCTGAACGCGGAGCTGTCCGCTCTGCGCGAGAAGCTTGGTTTTGAGAAGCGGCGGGAAGTTTTCACGGGTTCGGCTTCGAAGCCCGGCAGCCGGCAGATCCCCACAGGTAAGACGCTGTACGTAACAGGCCCCGGCGGAACGGGCCCGGCCGATATCGAATGCACCGTCATCAAGAATGACGATATCGAGTTTGCGGTCAGGCTGGCACAGCCGCTGGAATGTAATCCGGGCGAGCTTTGCTGCGTGCGATACAATTTCGGCGCCTCGGTCTGGGAGTTTGACGCCGCGGTGGTGAGCTGCCACGGCGGTGTCCTCGTTTTCGGACACAGCCATGACGTGCGGTTCATCAATCGTCGGCGCTTTCTGCGAGTCCCGGTCAGCCACCCGGCCTTTATCGCACGGTTTCCGTTCGCCAGAAGTTTGCCGCAGGACAATGACGGAGTGTCGCGGCAGGGTCCGGCGCAAACCTCCAGAGAGACCTGGGGCCCGCCGCAATTCGTCCGCGCGAAAGTGACTGAGCTGGCCGGTCCGGGCCTGCGAGTAGAAGCCCCGCTGGAAGTCAAGGTGGGTGAAAGAGTGGTGGTCATATTGAAAATCAGCGACGGGGTGGAGCAGCATTCCACGGCGCACCGGGACGGAATATCACCCCGGCCGCACGAGCTTCAGGGCGGCCGTATGAAGCCGTCAAGAATAGTTGAAGATATCGGGCAGGTCAGACGCACCGAGGCCATAGAAGACGGATTTTCCATAGCCGTTGAGCTGACGGGACTGAGCGACTCAAACGTGAGCGAGCTGATTCGTGCGACGAACGCAGCGTCCGTGAAGGCCGGCGCCAGGACACGGGACGCCGCCGCCTTCGACGGCGGGGATTATGAAACTGCGGACGCTCCGGAGCCGGCCCTTGTACGAGGAACGTAAAAAATGTCATTGATCTCCGAGCAAGTCAGTACAAGTATTGACGCCCTGACGCGGGAGTTCAACATTGTTGCGCACAATCTGGCCAACGTGAGCACGGTCGGATACAAGCGTCAATGCAACGCCTTCTCAAAATCGCTTGGGACGCAGGACCCGCAGAGCTACTCACCCGGCGAGATTGAGCTGAATTCGACGCTTGATTTTTCTCAGGGCAGCGTGGTCGAGACGGGCCGGCCGCTGGATTTTGCCTTGTACGGCAAGGGTCTGTTCGTGATCGAAACGCCCGACGGGCCGCTCTACACGCGCAACGGCACCTTCCTGACCAATCAGAACAATCAGATTGTGGATTCTCTGGGTCGGATCGTGGCCGGCCAGGCGGGCCCCATCACTGTGCCGAACAACGCGGACCTCTCACTGCTCAGTGTTACCGGAGACGGAACCATTAGCGCCGGCGGCGCGGCGATAGGGAAATTCAGGCTGGTGGACTTCCCGGATGACCAGGATAAGCTGGTGCCCGCGGGGAATAGCTGCTATCGGATGCCGGATGTAAATATCGCCCCGGTCCCGGCCGAACAGATTGTTGTCAGGAAGGGCTACCAGGAAGCGTCCAACGTCAAAGTCGTCGATGAATTAGTGGATATGATATTGGTGTCCAGACTTTACGAAGCGAATATGAAATCCCTTACAGCCGAGAGGGAGGCCTCTGGCAGTCTTATGAACGTGGCCATGGGCTAAACAAACAGTGAGCCAACCAGGAGAATAACGACATGATGAAAGCATTTTCCACGGCGGCGACGGGTATGACGGGCCAGCAGATGCTGGTGGACGTCATCGCCAATAATCTCGCCAACGTCAACACCACGGGTTTCAAGCGAAGCCAGATCAATTTTCAGGATTTGCTTTACGTCACGATGAAAGAGCCCGGCACGGAAGTGGCCTCGGGCATCAATTCTCCCAGCGGCATAGAATTCGGCAGCGGCGTCTATGCGGCCTCGACCGTCAAAGTGTTCACGGCCGGAGAGCTTGAGAATACGGCTCGCCCTCTCGACATTGCTATTTCGGGCGAAGGCTTTCTTCAGGTCACGACGCCGAACGGCGATTTGCGATACACCCGCGACGGATCTCTCCAGACCAACGCCAACGGTCAATTGGTGACCACGACCGGGTATGCCGTCGAGCCGGCTATCAGTATTCCGACAGACGCCTCCTCGGTGAGCATCGAGAAGGACGGGGGCGTCAACGTCATGGATTCTTCGGGGACACAATCGGTCGTGGGCACGCTTCAGTTGGCGCGTTTTCCGAACGCATCGGGCCTTTCGAGTGAGGGAGACAATCTGCTCTCGGAAACGCCGGCAAGCGGCACGCCGACCACCGGCACGGCGGGGGAAAACGGTTTCGGCACCATCCAGGCTGGATTCCTGGAGAAGTCCAACGTTCAAATGGTCACGGAGCTGGTCAGTCTGATCAACGCCCAGCGCGCTTATGAGATCAACTCGCGGGCCATCAGAGCGGGCGACGACATGCTTAGAACGGCCAGCCAGATCGTCAGATAGGTAATCTTATGATACCAAGCAAAGGCACAGCAGCACGGGAACATACGAGCACAAGGGTCGTTGTCGCTTGCGTGATGACGACTCTTGCCCTCTTTTGCCAAGCGTCGGCGGCCGAGCGGCCCGACGGCTCACGGACCCAGTCCGGCCTGAAGGTCTATCTGCCCAGAGAGGTCACGGTCAGGGACTCGTCTCTGAGCCTGGGCCGGATCGCCGTCATCCAGGGTCAGGAATCGCTTGTGGCCAGGGCCGGCCAGATCGCCCTGGGCCGCATGTCCACGCCGGGCCAGGATATGATCATCGACAGGCCGACTATCCTGAGCCGGCTGGCGTCCAACGGTATTCCCGCGTCGATGGTAACGTTGAGCGGCGCCGACGAAATCGTCGTTAAGCAGCAGTTTCAAACCATCAGCAGCGACGACATCGTTTCTCTGGCGGGGTCCTTTCTCCAGAGCCAACGTCCCGCTCCATCCGTTTCCCAATGGAGCACCCTACGCAAGCCGGATGCTTTCGTTGTCCCCAGTGCGGACAAAAAGGTAAGGTTTTCTCCCCGGCTTATCGAGAGCAGCGCTGCGAACCAGGCGACCGTTGAGATCGGCGTATTCGCCGGCGATGAGAAGATCGGCGAGCGGCAAGTCACGTTCGCCTTGAAATACGAGTCTCGACAGGCCGTCACAAAGGTGGATATTCCCGCCGGCGGACTGATCAGCCCTGAAAACGTCGAGATCCAGAAGAAACCGTCGGACCATCCCGATCCGGCCGATTGGAAAACGCCGTACGGTCTGATCGCCAAGCGCCGGCTGGCGCCGAACACGGTCATCCGTCCGTCGATGACGGGACCGGCCGAATCGCCGACCGTCATCGAGCGAAATCAGAATGTGGTCATACGAATCGAAAGACCGGGCTTCGTGATTACGGCTGCCGGAAAAGCGATGCAGGACGGCAAAGCCGGTGAGTACATAAAGGTTCGAAACACCGATTCGCAGCGAATCATTGTGGCAAGGATCAATGCCGATGGAAGCGTCGAGCCGGTGCAGTAAGAGGACTTATTCCACGGGATCAAGGTCGAATACTCGAAAAAGGGGCGACAATGGACAATAAGAAAACAGTTGTGGTGCTTTCGCTGGCGGTTTTTGTGATTACTTCGACGGCCTGTTCGCAGGCGGGCTCTATCTGGGCCAAGCGCGACAAGAACATGAAAGCCATATACGCCGACGACGTAGCCCGGCAGATAGGCGACGTTCTGACGATCAAGATCAGCGAGGACAGCAAGGTTGACAACAAAGCCAAGAGAGACATGCAAAAGGAAACCGATCGGTCCTCCTCTTTTGACGGGAAGCTGGGCAATCTCGCGGACCTCGGCGATTTCGGCATGGCGGCCGAATCGAATAATGAGTTGAAAAGCAAGGCCGACTACAAAGACGTACGCAAGTTCGAGGACAGTATCACCGTCGTCGTCGTGGACATCCTGCCGAACCGGAACCTTATTGTCATGGGGACTCGCAACCGCGACATCGGGGGAGACATCCAGACGATTGAGGTCAGCGGCATCGTCCGGCCGAGCGACGTTGCATTCGACAACACCGTCAGGAGCGAGCAGGTTGCGGACTTTCGCATCGTCTCGAAGACCGGCGGGGTCTCGGGGCCCTTCACTAAACCGGGCTGGCTCGGCAGAATATTTGACATTATCTGGCCGTTCTAAGGTCTTCATCAGGGTCCGTTCGATTGTTTGAGAGTAACAACGTATGAAATCAGCCATGAGCGAAAAACGACAGAGTATTGCAGTCCTTATGATGTGTGCCGCGGCGGCGTCCACGCTCATCTGCGGCGTGGGCCAATCCGAACGCATCAAGGACATCGTCGATATTCAGGGCCTTCGCGGCAATGCGCTTTCGGGGGTAGGTTTGATCGTGGGTCTGGCCGGCACCGGCGACACGACGCTGCTCTCGAGGCAGATGCTGACGAACCTGCTGAGGGATTCAGGCCTTGTTCTTAATCCCTCGAATTTGACCGGCGGGAACGTGGCCGTTGTTTGGGTGACGGCCGAGCTGGGACCGTTTGCCCGCCAGGGCTCGCGAATCGACGTGGACGTCTCTGCGATAGGAGACGCCAAAAGTCTGCAAGGCGGCAAGCTCCTGCCGACGCCTCTGAAAGGCCTCGATGGGCAGGTTTACGCCGTCGCCGATGGGGGCGTCTCGATCGGCGGATGGACGGCGACCGGCGATAAGGCTTCGATCACCAAGAACCACCAGACGGTCGGACGCATTCCGGACGGCGCCATCGTTGAAAAAGAGGAAATCGCGACCTTTGTCGAACAGATCGGCGGCAATCGGGTGATTACGCTGAATCTGCGAAACGGCGATTTCTCGACCGCCAGACAAGTCAGTGAAGCCATCAACCAGGACTACCCGGACAGCGCCGCCGTTGTTGACGCAGGAACCATCCAGGTGACGGTGCCCGGCGAAATTGCTCAGCAAGGCGTCGCCGGTTTCATCGATGACATTACGAAACCCGAAGTAACGGTCGATGTTCCCGCCGCGGTCGTTATCAACGAGCGCACGGGCACTATCGTGGTCGGCGAGAAAGTCGGCATATCGGCCGTCGCGATTTCGCAGGGCAGCCTCGTGGTCAAGATCAAGGAAACGGAGCTGGTTTCTCAGCCGACGGCTTCTTTCTCGGATTCCGGCACGACGCAGAAAACTCCCGATACGATCATCGGGGTCCAGGAAAGTCAGGCGTACCTGATTCCCGTATCGCGTTCGGTGACCGTCTCGGAGCTGGCCAAGAGCCTCAACGCCATAGGAGCAACGCCAACGGACCTGATCGCGATATTCAACGCCCTCAAAAAGGCCGGTGCTCTTCAGGCCAAACTGGTGATCATGTAGGAGCCGTTCCATGGATATCGCCGCTAATTTACTCCTGACCCAGCCCGTTTCGCCGCCGACGCCGATGGAGCATATCTCGAAGGCGGAGCTCGCAAACGTTCCACAGGATAAGAAGAAACAAATCGCGAAGGACTTCGAATCGGTCCTGCTCAATAAGATGATGGACCAGATGAAAGATACCATTGGAGACTGGGGGTTCGAGAAGGACGGTGCTTCCGAGCAGGTCCAGGGACTGTTCTGGCTGTACCTTTCCCAGGACGTGGCCAATAACGGCGGCGTAGGATTGTGGAAAGAGATATACCAGTTCCTAACCGCCGGCGATCAGACGAACGCAGCGGCCAAGCCGCCGGAGGGGCGTATATGAATACCATAGCTATAGAAGAGAAAGTCGATGACCTGCTGGCGTGTCTCGACAAGGACGCACAGCGCGTCCAGGAGAGCTTATCGCAGTTGACCGAGCTCCGCGCGCTGGTCATCAAACGTGACGACGTCGCTCTGGGTAAGCTCCTGGAGAACATCCAGGCCGGGTCGGACCGCTACAGGACTCAGGAATCACAGCGGCAGTCCATCCGGACGGACCTGGCCTCCGTGCTCGGATGCGGCATCGAGCACATCACCTTGTCGGCGATCGAGAAAAGCCTGTCAAAAGCAAAAAGAGAGCAGGTAAGCCGGATGCAGGCCAGGCTCAAATCGCTGGTCCAGGAGCTCAGGAGAGAATATTTGAGCACCGTTTTACTTCTGTCGGAATGTTCCAGGCTTAATAACATGCTTTTGAAAAGCATTTTTGATGTGGGCGGAACGGGGGACGTCTATTACAACGCCAACGGTGTAACCCGACGGCAGACGGGCCTTACTTTTGTGAATTTGCAGTTATAGAAAGCGCCGTCCAGCACCCGCGAGGCCTGAGTTTCGGGCCGCGGGGCCGAATGGAAAGTTTAAGAACCGTCATCCGGACAAGAGTTCAGATATGGATAGTTTCGGCATAGGGCTCAGCGGGCTTAGTGCAGCCCAAAAGGCTTTTGAGATCATCGGCAACAACATCGCCAACGCGGCGACGGAGGGCTATCACCGTCAGGGGATAAACCTCAGTCCGGCGTTCTCGTCCCAGGTCGGTCCGGTCCTTCTGGGCGGAGGCGTCGATGTGGCCAGCATCCCCCGAATTATCGACGGCCTTCTGCAGAAAGAAATGTTCAAGCAGGATTCGTTGTCGGAACAGGTCTCCCAGGAGCTGGCCACGCTGCAAATGGTGGAGAGCGCCTTCGGGGAGCTATCCGGGCGCACGGGCTTGAGCACGGCTATAGACGAGTTCTTCAACGCTTTGCAGGATCTTTCCGCCCATCCCGCCGAAGCGATATGGCAGAGTCAGACGGTCACCGCCGCCGAGACGATGACTTCCCAGTTCAGAATCATGGGGGATTTTCTCACAAGCCTGGAAACGCAGATCAAGCTGGAAGCTGAAAATGCCGTCGAAGAGATCAATGCCCTGGTCGTCAGAATAGCCGACCTCAACGACACCATAAAAAGACATGAAATCGGCGGCGGGCAGGCCAATAATCTGAGGGACCAGAGAGACCAGGCCATCAGTGAGCTGGCTAAACTCATCAGCGTAGAGACGCAGTCAAGGGAATATGGCGTCGTGGACGTTAGTGTCACCGGCATACCGGTGGTCACCAGTACGTCCGCTTTCCAACTGGAGGTGGGCCTAAGGGAAAACCTGGACATGGGTATCGGCGTCGAGGGCGATTCCAACTATAGCATAACCGTCAGCGGCGGCCGCCTGGGCGCGTTGTTATCACTGAAAAATGATCTTCTCTCCGATATTCACGACGACCTGGACAGCCTGGCCAGTGTAATCATCCAGCAGGTCAATGAATACCACGTCCAGGGCGTGGGCTCGGAAGGCTCTTTTACCTCGCTGGCCGGCTGGTCGATGAGCAGCGAAACACTGGCTGATTTTGACCCGCCCGTGTCCGACGGCAATATCTATATAAGAGTCACGAACACGAGCACCGGAGAAATCACCCGGACGGCCGTGTCTGTCGATGCATCCGTGGATACGTTATCCACCATAGCAGCGGAGATCACGGCGATCACCGGCCTGAACGCTTCGGTATCCGATTCGAAGCTTCATATCCAGGCCGAAGCGGGCTACGAGTTCGATTTCCTGCCCGCTGTTCTGCCGCTGCCGACGAACGATGATTTTACCGGAGCGACGTCGCCGCCGACGGTGTCTGTGTCCGGAATCTACACGGGCACGACAAACCAGACGTTTACGTTTACGGTATCGGGTACGGATTCCATCGGAAACGGAAGCCTCCAGCTTACCGTGACCGACGGGGATGGAAACACGGTTACGATATTGAACGTCGGTTCCGGTTACGCCGCGGGCGACACGTTTAACCTGGGCAATGGAATCCACATAGCGCTCAGCGCCGGCGACCTGGCCGACGGCAACACGTTCGAAGTCGATGCTTTTGCAGACACGGACACGTCGGGGGTTCTGGCCGCGGCTGGAATCAACACGTTCTTTTCGGGCGACGACGCCTCGGAGATGGCGGTCAGCTCGGACATATTGGCCGCACCGGGCCGTATTGCCGCGTCGCTGGGTGCGGACATGACGGACAATGCCAACGCCCTGCGGATGGAGGCCCTGCGAACCGAGGCCGTGACCAGTTTGGATGCCATGACGCCCGGAGAGTTTTATCGTCGGATGACGGCGGATATCGGTCAGCGGGTGGCTATCCGGCAGATTCACCAGGACAATATCGAAGCGATGGTCCAGAGCATCAGCACTCAGCAGAATGAGGTCAGCGGCGTCGATATTAACGACGAAGCCGCCCGCCTGCTGGTTTTCGAGCAAATGTTCAAGGCCATGGCCAAGTATCTGACCACGATCCAATCATCGCTTGCCGCTGTTATGGAGGTAATATGACGGGCATGGGGCGCCCTTCGGGAGGCGCCGCCAGGACGGCCTGATTGACCCATGAGTGGAACACTGAACAACATCTATAATAACGTCAACTATGCTTTACATCTGCATAGTGAGGCCATGACGCGGCTGCAGGAACAGGCTTCCACCGGCTCTCGCATCAACCGGGTCTCGGACGATCCTTCCGCCGCCTATCGGGTCATGGGACTGAACACTCAGGAAAGGTCCCTGACTAACTACGCAGACAACCTTTCGGAGGTCGTCAGCCTCCTGGATCTTTCTTCGACCGCTGTGGAGGAGATTGCTTCGGCGCTGACGGAAACGAGGACGCGCCTGACTCAAATCGCCGGCGGCATCTACGGCGAAGACGCCAGAGAAAGAGCCGCCGAAGGAATCAACGATATATTGGAGCAGATAGTGTCCCTGGCCAACACGAAGCACATGGGCCAATATCTCTTCGGCGGAGGAGACCTCAGCTCCGCGCCTTATCTGATCGATCGCACGGATGGAGAAATCACCGCCGTGACGTACCAGGGCAGCTACGAAAATCGGAACATAGAAGTGGCTTCCGGCATCCGATCATCGGCTTTTTACGTAGGGGATGACATCTTTCGCTCTGACAATCGAGGGGAGTTGGTCTTCCTGGGCGACACCGGCGCCAAAGCGGGCACGGGAACCTCCAGCGTGCGCGGCGATACCTGGCTGACGGTAACCGGCTCCGCGGGCAATTATAACCTTTCCATCGACGACGGCGCGACGGTTTTCAATACCGACGGCACGGACACCAACCTGGCGGTCACGAATTCGACGACCGGAGAGATTCTTTACGTGGACACCACCGCACTTACCGGCACGGGGGTCGACATGGTGCGGGCCCCGGGCACTTATGATATATTCAGTACGCTCATCAGTATCCGGGACATACTGCAGAATGAAAAAGGACTTTCCGGCGCCCAATTGCGGGAGCTACAGGATAGCACCCAGATCTCACTGGAAGAAATCTCCGGGCTGATCGTCCAGGCCGAGGTCTCGGTGGGCTCAAGAATCGGCTTCCTGGATAATCTCAAGGACAGCCTCAAGAACCTCAAGTATGACACAGAGGATGAAACGACGCGCCTGCAGGAAGCCGACATCGCGCAAATCGCCATCGACATATCCCGCCGTGAGATTCTATACCAGATGTCGCTGTCGGTGGCCGGCAAACTCATGTCCATTTCGTTGCTGGATTTCATCCGGTAACCGTTCACGACCGCTTTCAGACAACCATCCATGCCGTCTGTCTGATATTTATACAGATTTCACGGGGGGTACCGCAAAATCGCCAATAAATGTGGATACCGCCTCACGGCACGGAATTTGCTAAAAGAGCTACGAAGGCTTCGGTTCTTTGTGCAAGGACAATGCGCGTAGCAGGACTTTAAGGGAGTAACGTAGATGACAATGGAGCCAAATTCGAGCCCGGCCGGCGGGCAGGTGCAGAATGCAGATTCGCAAAACCTGAACCCCTACGACAGAGGTCAGAAATTGGCCGAAGCCGGCAAGTACCAGGAGGCCCTGGCCTGTATGCGGGAGCATCTTCGGACGGTCCCGCAGGATTCACAGACTCTGAACGATATCGGAGCCATTCTTCATTGCCTGGGTCGCTCAAACGAGGCGATAGATCATTTCACCAGGGCGCGGTCCCTGCGAAAGGACTCGCCCGAGATCGTGTGGAACCTGGTCGAGGCGTACCTTGCCGCCGGAAGGCCTGACGAGGCGGCGTTGCTTTTTGCCGATATGGAACGGATGGGCGTGCTGAACGTGGACGTGCTCAACAGGACGGCCAACGCGTTCCTGAACCAGAATAACAAGGCGGACGCCCTCGAAACACTGCTTCGCTCGCTGCGCATCTGTCCCAACCAGGAAATCCTGCAGCCGATGCTCCAGGTCATTCGTTCTAAAAGGCCGAAACTGGCGTTTTTCTGCGGCGGCGACGGCATGGCGTTCCTTGATGAAATCGTCGAATTCGCAAAGCAGCGCTTCGAAGTGCGCCTTTTCGAAGGCCGGACGGAGGAAGAGTTGCGTCAATTGATGGAATGGAGCGATATTTCGTGGTTCGAGTGGTGCACGAATCTTGCCGTGATAGGCTCAAGGCAGCCGAAGGTCTGCAAGAACATCATCCGGCTGCACCGCTACGAGGCGTATGAGCTGTGGCCCCAGCACATCAACTGGGCCAATATCGACATCCTGCTGACGGTCGGCAACAGTTTCGTCAAAGAGGCCCTGCTTGACAGAGTTCCGCATCTTGAAAGCACAACGTCGCTGATCACCATCCCGAACGGTGTCAATCTGGAGAAGTTTGCGTTTACCGGACGGCAACGGGGCAAGAACATCGCATTCCTGTCCAACCTGCGAGCCGTCAAGAATCCTCCCTTTATCCTGCAATGTATGCAGAAGCTTCACTATATCGACCCTCAGTACCGCCTGTTCTTTGCGGGGATGTTCCAGGACGCGACGCTCGAGCAGTACCTCAGGCACATGGTCAAAGCTCTCGATCTTTGCGACGTGGTGTTTTTCGACGGATGGCAGCCCGACGTTCGTTCCTGGCTTGCGGACAAGCATTACATCGTTTCGACCAGCCTAATTGAAAGCCAGGGTATGGGATTGCTGGAAGCGATGGCCTGCGGCCTGAAGCCGGTGATCCATAACTTTCCCGGTGCCGGCCAGACCTTCCCGCCGGAGTTTCTCTTCAACATCGCCGAGGAATTTTGCGCCCAGATTTGTTCTGATACATACGAACCCGAAAAGTATCGCAGATTCGTCGAAGAGCGGTACGCGATGAATACACAGTTGAGCAAAATCAATAATATCTTCACACGGTTCGAAGCCGAGATCGATTCTCACCAAAGCGATGTCGGGCGTTACAGTCAGACGCAGGATTCTGAACCCGTCTGGGTCGGACCGGCCGCAGGTATTTCTTCCGCGGCGTACGAAACCAACGCGATCAGGTAAGGATTCGCAACTTAGAAAATCTCAGATGCACCTGGAATGGCAAAATACGACGATAAAAAAACCGGGCCGGTGGTGAGCGTGATTATCCCGACGTTTAACCGGCCCCAATATCTGCCCCTGGCCCTGGCCAGCGTTCTGCGCCAGAGCTACCAGGACCTCCAGGTCATCGTCGTCAACGACGGCGGCGTCGATGTGAGCGAGATTGTCAAGTCGTTTCGCGACCCCCGCCTGTCGTTGATCCATCGCAGACAAAACCGGGGCAAGCCTTATTCGCTGAACGAGGCGTTAGCACAAGCGACGGGAAAATATGTGGCCTATCTCGACGATGACGACCTGTATTATCCCAATCACATCGAGACGCTGGTCCACGCCCTGGAGTGCCAGACGGATTGTCAGGTTGCCTACAGCGATTTCTACAAAACCTATTGCAGGGTCTTTTCGGACGGCCGCAGGCAGGTCTTGAGCAAGGTGGTGGAGGTCAGCCGCGACTTTGACCGCTTCCTCATGCTCCATTTCAATCACGTTCTGCACGTCTGCCTGATGCACCACCGGAACCTGATTGACAAGACGGGCCCGTATAACGAGCGGCTCAACGTCCTGATTGACTGGGATATGACCCGCCGGCTGGCTTTCTTCTGCGATTTTCACCACGTTTGCGAAGTCACCGGAGAATACTACCATCCGATGGGCGAATGTGACCGGATATCGGTTCAGCGGCGCAAGGACAAAAGCGAATACGCCAGAAACGTTCTGACCATACGAACCACCCGGCCCCCCAAGCCGTGGACCAGGATTCGAGAGATGTCGATCATTCTGGTCGGCGACCGGCTGGACAAACGCGCCGGCGAGACCATCGGTCTTATCTGGCGGCATACGTTCTTTCCTTACAAGCTCTATCTGCCCCTGCCGGAATCGGATTTTGACCGCCTGAACACGGATATGCCCAATCTGGTCAAGGTGCCCGTGGCGCCGTCCTGTTCCGTGTCTCAGCGCCTGGATGCAGCTCTTGAGCAGTGCGACGGCGAGTATATCGGCCTTGTGCCGATCGGTCTGCCTATAAAGGATATGTGGATAGAGAATCCGCTTTACGCCCTGATCAATAGTCCCGCCGGCCACATGGGTTTTGAGGTGGAAGGGTCAACGGAAGGGCTTTGGGCGGCGGTTGTCAGAAAAGAGGACCTGCTGCTGGCCCGCAGGAGTTTCCCGAACGCGCCGCTGCGCGAGTCGCTGACGGCGGCCGGTGTCACCTTCAGGGCGCCGCAGTTCGAAGAGCTTCCGTTTCAGTTCGACAACCTGCTTCTGCAGGCCCAGTCGGCCCGGAAAGAAGGCAACTGGCTCGAAGCGGCTCACATGTTCGAATACATCGGCGACCATCATCAGAACGAGCTGTGGATGAACCAGCTGGCGGCCAAGGCCTTCTTCAAGGCCGGCGAGCATGACAGGGCCGCCGAGCTGAGCCACACGGTGAATCAGAAACGACCGACCGTCGATACGCTCCTGCTGGAGGCGAAGGTCAAACGCGAGCAGAACGATTTCGGTTCGGCGATTGAATTACTCCGGACGGCCGAGCAGATCCTCTGCGATCCCGTTTTGCACGTTTCGGTTTGTTGCTCCGACCCCGCTCGGCGCTTTGGCGGCACGAATGCGAACGAGAGTGAAATCTTTGAAGGAAACGATTCGCTATGGACATGACGCAAAACAACGTGAACCAGCAGCATGATTCGACCCAGCACTACGAAGTCTTGCAGGAGATGGGCGACTGTTACACGTCCGTGGGCCGCTACGACCAGGCGCAGCAGTACTACGAAAAGGCCGCCGTCTTGTCGCCGGATGAGCCGGAGCCGTACGTCGGGCTCGGCGTCGTCGCCCTGCAGCAAGGCGCTCTTGAAGACGCCCAGATCGCCTTCAGGGTGGCTTGCCGGCTGGACGCCGGTTGCGCCAAGGCCTACGCCGGATTAGGTATGGTTGCCCAGCAAAGGGCCGACTACAAACAGGCCTTCGAAATGTATCTCAAATGTCTTGATCTGGACACGGACAACCTGATCGCCCTGCTGGGTCTATTTCAAACCTCCTGTCAAATGGGTTCCTTTTCCCAGGTGACTCATTATCTTGAGGTCTATCTGGACATGCACCCGGGCGATGTCTCGGTCATGTTTCCGTTGGCGGCGCTCTACATGAAAGACGGCCGATTCGCCCAGTCCCGGAGGGTGCTGCTGGACCTTTTGGCTCTGGATAAGAACCATAAGGACGCGGCGGACCTGCTGGAGGAAGTCGAGCACAGTCTGGCCCAGACCAGGCAGGAAAGCTTAGAGGTGAACGGGGGTGTGCCCAGGCCCTGACGGGAGCGGGAATTGTATGAACATGAATGGTGCCCAGATGATTCCGGATGAGCCCGTGCGCCTGTTGGACGAGCTGGAGAGCGTGCTGAAAAAGCAACTGGAGCTGGCTCATCAGGGCGACGCGGCGAGCGAGAAGTTCGACGCGCTGACCTCGCGGGCCGGCTGCCTGGTGCAAAAGATGGCGTCACTCGGCATCCGGGATTCGGACGAGCTTCAAAGCCGCTGGAGCCGGCTGCACGGCCTGTACGGAGATTTGTGTCTTGTCGTCGCCGCCGAAAAGGCCGACGCAGGTGAAGATCTGGCCCGGATTCGCAGAGGCAGAAAAATCATTGGAACGTATCGTCAGTCTGTCTGATTAAAAGAAAGGTCCAGCCGTGCGAGTGTTGATAACGGGTATCACGGGTTTTGTGGGAAGCCATCTGGCGGAGTACATCCTTGAAAATCATCCGCAGGTGCAGGTGGCCGGTCTGCTTCGATGGCGCTCCCCCAAAGAGCATATCGAATCGATTATGGACAGGATTACTCTGCATTACGGCAATTTGCAGGATTTTGTGTCCGTGAGGAACGTGCTGGCCGAATCACGGCCCGACGTCATTTTTCATCTTGCGGCGCAGTCGTACGTCGATTTCAGTTTTCTGGCGCCCGCCGATACGCTGGAGACGAACATCATCGGCACGTGCCACCTGCTGGAGGCCGTCAGGCAGCTCCGGCAGCCGGACTCGTGGGACCCCATCGTTCACGTGTGCAGCTCATCCGAAGTGTACGGCCAGGTCAGGCCGGATGAAGTTCCGATCACAGAGGATAATCCCCTGCGTCCGGCCTCGCCCTACGCGGTGAGCAAGGTGGGGGAAGATATGCTGGCGTTTCAGTACTGGACCTCGTGGCGGATTAAGACGATTCGCAGCAGGATGTTCACCCACACGGGCCCCCGCAGGGGCGAGGTGTTTGTCGCTTCGAATTTTGCCAAGCAGATAGCCGCCATAGAAGCCGGTCTGGCCGAGCCGGTGGTCAAGGTGGGAAATCTGGACAGTGTCAGGACGTTCTCCGACGTCCGCGACGCCGTGAAAGCGTACTGGCTCCTGGTGACCAGGTGCCCTCCGGGTGAAGTTTACAATATCGGCGGGGTCGAAACGATGACCATCGGCCAGATGCTCGAACGGCTGCTGGCGCTCTCGATGGTCAAGGGTATTACAGCCAAGGTGGATCCGGCGCGGCTGCGGCCGTCCGACGTGACGCTGCAAATACCGTGTGTGGAGAAGTTCCGCAAGGCCACCGGATGGAAGCCGGAAATCAAGTTTGAAAAGACGTTAGAGGATATTCTGGATTACTGGCGTGATTACTACAGAAGAACACAAGAAATCAGGCAAAACCAGCGAGCTGAATCTGCGGTTTTATAAGAAGCTGTATCTGATCAGAAGAAGCGAAGAAGAGATTGTCGCGCATTATTCGCAGGATCAGATGAAAACCCCGATGCACATGTCCATGGGGGCCGAAGCGATCTCCGTCGGAGTGTGCGAAGCGCTGGGAGCACAGGACCAGGTCTTTGGAACGTACAGGTCTCACGCCCTGTACCTGGCCAAGACCGAGGATACCGATGATTTCTTCGCCGAGGTGTACGGCAAGGAAACGGCCCTGCTGAAGGGTAAGGGCGGCTCCATGCACCTCTGCTCGCCCGATCACGGCTTTATGGGCACTTCTGCTGTTGTGGCAAGCATTATCCCGGTGGCCGCGGGATGCGCCTTTGCAAACAAGCGGGCGAACAACGGCAAAATGGTTGCTGTGTTTTTCGGCGACGGGGCCGTCGAGGAAGGCGTCTTTTGGGAAAGCCTGAATCTGGCCTGTCTGATGAAGCTGCCCATGCTGTTTGTTTGTGAGGACAACGGCCTGGCGGTCCATGCCTCGAAGGCAGAGCGGCAGGGTTTTGAGTCCATTACGGAGATAGTCTCGAAGTTCAATTGCCTGGTCTATGAAGCAGAAACCACCGATACGGAGGCAATCTACAATCTGACGCGCCAGGCCGTCAAGCAGGTCAACGCGCAGCTTATGCCGGCGTTTCTTCGCCTGGAGTATTTCAGGTATCTTGAGCACGTCGGGGTGAACGAGGACTTTGACGCCGGCTATCGGCGCAGAGACGAATTTGAGCAATGGCTCAGCGAGGATCCGGTCAGTCTGCAACGAAAGAAGCTCAAGTCTTTGGGCTGGGCGGAAAGTGCGATTGAAGGTCTGGAGGCACAGATCAACGAGAAGGTAGTCAGGAGTCTTATCAAGGCGCAAGAGGCAGAGTTCTGCGACGTTTGCGAATTGTTCGGCGGTGTGTTTGCATGAGAAGAATCAGCTATAGTCAGGCAGTGAATGAGGCGATGACCCAGGAGATGGAGCGGGATCCGTCCATCTTTGTGTACGGGATAGGAGTGCCGGACCATAAGAGGGTATTCGGCACGACGGCCGGTTTGGTGGAGCGGTTCGGGCCGCAGCGCTGCTTTGACACGCCGCTCTCGGAGGACGCGATGACCGGCTTTGGCCTGGGGGCCGCGCTCAATGGCGCCAGGCCGATTCACGTGCACATGCGCGTGGACTTCATGTTCCTGGCGATGAATCAGTTGGCGAACATGGTCGCCAGCTACCGGTATATGTCGGGCGGCACGCTGAGGGTGCCGCTGGTGATACGGGCTATCGTAGGCAGAGGATGGGGACAGGCGTTTCAACACAGCAAAACCATGCACTCATGCTTCGCTCACATCCCGGGATTGAAAGTCGTCATGCCAACGACGCCCCGCGACGCCAAAGGGCTGCTTATCGCGGCGATACGGGACGACAATCCCGTGATCGTCATCGAGCATCGATGGCTTTACTACGCCGTCGATGAAGTCCCGGAGGATGATTATTGCACGCCCATCGGCCGGCCGAACACGCTGCTGCCGGGCGATGATATAACGGTAGTCGCTACATCATGGATGAACGTGGAAGCCCTGCGAGCGGCGGAGATGGTCCGAAAGAGGCATGGCGTGAGCGTCGAGGTAATCGACGCTTGCTCGGTCGCGCCGCTTGACGACGGTCCCATCATAGATTCGGTCGAAAAGACCGGGCATTGTATCATTGCGGATAATGACTGGATACACTGTGGATTCAGCGCGGAGATAGCCGCCAGAATAGCGGAGAAATGTTTCGGCAGGCTCAAGTCGCCCGTTCGCCGGCTGGGTTTTGAGAACACCCACTGTCCTTGTGCAAGGCATCTCGAAAACGCCTTCTATCCCAACGCAGCCACTATTGTCAAGGCGATCGAGGCAATGCTGTCTCTGGAGCAGACGGATCTGGCGGGTGAGGATTTTTACAGCTATGAAAATAAATTCAAAGGACCTTTTTAGTGAATATCCGGGCTCTTGAAGAAAAAGCTGTTTGGGTTCGCCGGCAGATACTCGAGACCATCGCCTCTTCCGGCAGAGGTCATATCGGCGGAGCGCTTTCATGCGCGGATATTCTCGTCGCCCTGTACTACGGCGGCATCCTGCGTTACGAGCCGTGCCGTCCGGACTGGAGTGACAGAGACCGGTTCATTCTGAGCAAGGGACATTCCTGTGTGGCGCTGTACGTCATATTGTCCGATCTGGGATTCTTTTGCCCTTCCGAGCTGGAGTCATTCTGTCAGCGCGGCGGCATGTTAGGAGGCCATCCGGACAGGCGCATACCGGGCGTCGAAGCCGATACCGGCTCGTTGGGTCACGGTCTGGGCATCGGGGCGGGACTGGCCCTCAGCGCTCGGCTGGACCGGAAGGATTTTATGACCGTTGTCCTGCTGGGCGACGGCGAGTGTTACGAGGGGTCGATCTGGGAGGCGGCTTTATTTGCGGGGCATCATCGGCTCAGGAACCTTGTCGCCGTCGTGGACCGTAATCGCCAGTGCGCAATGGACTTCACGGAAGAGTGTAACCGGCTTGAACCGTTTGCAGACAAATGGCAGGCGTTCGGCTGGGACGTGGCCGTCATTAACGGTCATTCATTCGAGCAGATATGTTCCGCTTTTGATGGTTTCCGGGCCCGTGTGTCCGAGAAACCGCTGGCGGTTCTGGCCAATACGATTAAGGGCAAAGGCATTTCGTTCATGGAAGGAAACGTCAAATGGCATCACGGTGTTCCCGCCGGCAAGGAGCTCGAGACGGCCCGGCAGGAGCTCGTGCAGAATGGCCTGACAATACCATGTTGACAATGACACAAAAGACATCGGATATAGACCTGCGAGATGCGTTCTTCGATGCGCTCTATGATATCGCAAAGGACGATTCCAACGTCCTATGCCTCGCGGCAGACATGGGAGCCTTCAGCCTTAACAGGTTTAAGAAAGATTTGAGCCGTCAATACATAAACGTCGGCGTGGCTGAACAGAATCTCGTAAGCGTTGCGGCCGGACTGGCGTTGGGCGGCAAAAGGGTCTTCCTCTACGCGATCGCGCCGTTCATAACACAGCGATGCTATGAGCAGATCAAGATAGATTTGTCCTGCATGTGCCTGCCGGTGACGCTCATCGGCGTCGGCGCCGGGATTGCCTACAGCAGCGACGGCCCGACGCATCATGCCACGCAGGATATCGCCGCTCTTCGTGCCCTGCCGGCGATGACGATCTTGAATCCCTCCGATTCCACGTCCGCGGCCGCCGCAGCCAGGATAGCATACCAGAGCAGCGGTCCGGTATATATTCGAATTGACAAGGGACGGTTTCCTTTGCTCTACGATGCCGAAGATTCTCTTTCGGACGGTTTGTCTTTAGTCAAAGACGGCTCAGACGCGGTCATAGTCACTACGGGCGTGATGGTGCATCGCGCACGCGAGGTTGCCGATAAGCTCCGGAAACATTCAATCGATGCAGGTATCGTGGATGTCTTTCTGCTGAAGCCGATGAACGAGGAGAAGCTGCTTGGCATTGTGGAACAGTACGGCCGGGTCATCACGCTGGAAGAGCACTCGATAATTGGCGGGCTTGGCAGCGCTGTCTGCGAGATCTTGATCGACCGTCAAAAGGCCGTGCCGGTTAAACGTATCGCGCTTGCCGATACCTACTGCGAGGGGTATGGCGACAGGCAGTGGATGCACGAATTCTATGGGCTCGATGTGAAAAACGTCACCCGGACTATCCTGGATTTCTGCCAATCGACGGAGTCCGCCGCGACGGATGAGATTCGGCCTGCAAACAGGACAAAGCCGCATGATGATATAACGCGGAGCCTGACGCTTCCGGACTTCGCGCGCCTCTTCGGGACCACCCAGGATGATATTCCGGATAGCTGCCGCCAGGTAATTGCCCGCACGGACTTAAGGTGCAGACGCCTCGCCGGGCGAGAGAGGGACGAGGTCCTGCTTCGCGTCCTCAAGACCATCGAGTCTGACTCTCTCACAGTCGTGGGACCGCAGAGAAAGCCAGTATGGGAGCAGGGCTGGTCAGAGAACCTGCGAAACTTCGTTGCAAGCAACTACGACCTGAACGAGTTGCTGCCCAAGTTCGTGAAACTCAACGAGGTCACCAGACTGCTGGATAGCTACGTCATGTCTCCGAACACCAACTTCGAGACGAGTGTGGTGACTGTCCTGCGCTCGTACCTCTTTCACAAATACTTCTCGGATGCTTCAGCCGTGTTTGAGTTCGGCTGCGGCACCGGTCTTAACCTGGTGGCGCTGGCAAGGACGTTCCCGGGAAAGAGGCTATACGGACTCGACTGGTCAGCCGCCTCCCGCGACATCGTCAACAAGATAGCCGAAAAGTACGGTATGCGTATGTCAGGAGCACTCTTTGACATGTTCGCTCCTGACTATCGACTGGACGTCCCCGAACACAGCGTCATGTTTACCATCGGAACCATGGAGCAGCTCGGCACCGGTTTTGAAGCCTTCCTACAGTTCTTGCTGGACAAGAAGTTCTCGATATGTATCAACATAGAGACCCTTTATGAGCTGTACGACCAGAGCAAGCTGTTCGACTACGTTGCCGCCAGGTATCTCGAGAAAAGGGGCTATCTGAGAGGCTACCTTGCCAGGCTACGAGACCTGGAGACGCAGGGCAAGATTGAGATTATCAAGACACAACACTCGTTCGGAAGCCTGTACCACGACGGTTACTCCTTTGTAATATGGAGACCCAGGAAGTGAAACGGGAAGAGTATCATCCCATGTACCGGAACAGGAAAGTGCTCGTCGCCGGGGGGACGGGGACCATCGGTATACCGCTGGTCAGGAAACTGGTGGAAGCCGGGGCGGACGTAACAGTGGTATCTATGGACAGCCCCGACTATGCCCGCGCGCTTTTCGGCGATAGCGTGCGATTCTCGCAGCGTGACCTCACTGAGCTTGCCAGCTGCCTGGATGTCACCCGCAGACAGGACTACGTTTTCAACCTGGTGGGAATTAAGGGCTCGGTGGGCATCGGAGAGAGCAAGGTGGCTGACTACTTTGTACCGATGCTGTGGTACCAGACAAACCTTATGGAGGCAGCGTTCCGCAACAGCGTGAACCGCTATCTTTTTGTGAGTAGCATCTGTGGCTATCCGCAATCGTCCGTGCCCAAGGCGGAAGACAGCATGTGGGACGGCATGCCAAAACAGAACGACCGTTTCCCCGGGCTTGCCAAGCGGATAGGCGAAGTCCAGGGCGAAACGTACCTGCAGCAGTACGGGTGGGATGCTGTCAGAGTGGTCCGTCCATCGAATGTGTACGGTCCTTTTGATGATTTCGACCCCGCCACCGCCCAGGTCATACCGGCGATGATAAGCCGGGCGGTTGGCGGCGAAAACCCCTTGAGGGTATGGGGGGACGGCTCGGCGATAAGGGACTTCATCTATTCGGAGGAACTCGTGGGGTGGCTCATCGTAGCCCTCGAAAAAGCGCCACCTTGCCTGCCGGTCAATCTGGGGAGCGGCAAAGGCGTTACCATCAGGGAGGTGGCGGAGACTGTTGTGCAGTGCGTTCCGCAGCCGCCGCGAATAGAGTGGGACGTGACAAAGCCCGCCGGCGACCCGGTACGGTTGCTGTCCGTGGAGCGAGCCAGGGAGTTGCTTGGGTTCAGACCCCAGGTGGGGCTCAAAGAGGGCATCAGCAAGACCGTTGAATGGTATCTCAAGAACCGGGAGCTCGCGTGCAAGAAAGGGCAGAGGTACTATGGCAAGTAAGGAACGACAGTATCTGCCTCCTTTGGCGGAACTGGTGGACAAGCTGAGCATTGACCAGATAAAAGAAGTGCTGATGAGGGAAAACCGGCATGACTATGCCCGGGAGATGGAGAAGCTGTCACATGATATTGACGTTATCATCGAAGAGAGGGGTCTAGTCCTCTCCGCGAGGCTCCTGAGAATCGTCATCGCCATCGCGCAGATGAACCTGCACATCTGGTACAACAAGGACAGGATGCAGGCCGACCCCGACCATTATCTGGAGCTCCTCAAGCTCTCCCACCAGCTCAACGGGATACGCAATCAGATGAAGAACCTCCTCCTGGAGGAGACCGGCGATAAGGAGAAGGCCGCCAGGAGAACAAATTTCAATACCGATGGACTCGAAGGCTGGGATGTCAGCATCACGTAGCGAGGCTATAATGCTCTGTAAGAGACTTGGCAGGACGCGGGTCGAAATACCGGCAATTGTGCAGGGAACGAGCGGCGCGGGCAGCTACTCGAGCTATGAGGCTCAGAGGGTTAGGGAGCGCATAGAAGTCCTGAAATACGGTATTGATCTGGGCATGACTTACCTGGATACGGGTGACCTGTACGGGGGCGGGCTGGCAGAGGAGATTGTCGGGGAGGTAATCAAGGGCAGAAGACATGACATTTTCGTCGCATCGAAGTTCAACCCCAGGGAAAACGTTTTCAGCAGCGTGATGAGCTCGGTGGATGGCAGCCTGAAACGGATGCACACGGACTACATTGACCTGTACCAGGTGCACTGGCCCAACCCCCTGCTGCCGCTACCGGAGATAATGAGGGCTCTTGCCGCCCTTGTTGAGCAGGGTAAGATCAGATTCATAGGGTTGAGCAACTTCACTCTCGATGAGTTCAGAGAGGCGCAGTCCTGTCTGCCCGGTCACACAATAGTCTCCGACCAGGTCGAGTACAACCTTATTGACCGGTCTGCCGAAGATGACCTTATTCCATTCTGCCGGGAAGCCGGCGTGACCCTGCTGGCGTACAGTTCCCTGAACCAGGGAAGGTTTCTGCTCAAGCAGGACCAGGAAGATGCTCTCGGTAGGCTAGCGGCAAAGCACAGCAAGACCAGAGCCCAGATAGTTCTGAGGTGGCTGATTTCCCATGGGCCTGTAGTGGCGATAACTCGGTCAATGAACCGGGTTCACACGGCGGAGAACGCCGGGGCGGCGGACTTCTGTCTGGAGGAAGAGGATATTCGGGAGATTGATGGGGTGTACAGACACCCCTCTATTGCGGTACCGCCGCAGCGCGTGCGGGTCAGGATTTCTGACGCCGCGCCGGTGTACACCACACTGAAAGAAGCCCTGGACAACCCGCTCGACCTGATACCGAGCCCGCTGGTGCTGTCCCGGATGACTCTGAAAAGAAAGAGCATGAAACCCATCCGGCTCGTGCCTACTACGGACACATCAGGCAAGTACGATTATGACATAGACAGTTTTGATGTCAGGGATAACGTCAAGAAGTACTGGGCGTGGATCATCGCCTATGGCGACCAGGTGGAGATGCCGGCTGTCCTGGTGAACCAGAAATCCGGTTGTCTGAAACACGGACGGTGAACTATATGAAGTACAAGGTCCTCGGTAAAACGGCCACGCGGGTTCCGGTCATCGGTCAGGGATGTATGGGCATCGGCGGCTATCTGACCAGAGATTCCAAATGCGGCGCGCGTCAAATCGAGCTGTTGAAACGTGGGATTGAGCTTGGCATGACCTTTATCGATACGGCCGAAGGCTACGGCGGTGGACATTCTGAGGAAATCGTCGGGCAGGCCGTCAGGGGAATCCGGGATACTGTCTTTGTCGCCACCAAAGTTTCGCCGGAGCACCTTGAATATAACGATGTTATACGGTCCGCGGAAAAGAGTCTTTCCAGATTGAACACGGATTACATCGATTTGTACCAGGTGCACTGGCCCAACCCTCAGATCAGGTTGGAAGAGACGATGCGTGCGATGGAGCAGCTCGCCCAGCAGGGCAAGATTCGATATATCGGGTTGAGCAATTTCTATCTGAATGGGATCAGAGAAGCCCAAGCGGCCCTCGCGCGCAATACGATTGTCTCCGTTCAGCTCGAATACAACTTGTTTGACCGAAACGTTGAGGATCATATTCTTCCCTTCTGCCAGGCGCAAGGCGTGACCCTGCTCGCCTACAGTCCTCTGGACCAGGGCCGAATCGCCAATGGTAACGAAGGGACCGAAACGCTCAGGGCCATTGCAGCCAAATACGGCAAGACAGCGGCCCAGGTTGCTCTCAATTGGCTGACGTCCCATCGCTCTGTGGTTGCTATTCCCAAAGCGGCCAATCGGAAACATCTGGAAGAGAACGCTTCTTCGGTCGATTTCGAGCTTTCGCAGGAGCACTTTGACGATATCAGCGAGACCGTGAACACCGAATGCATCGCTGTCCCAACGCAGAGGATTCGCGTGGCACGAAACGGCCAGCAAGACAGGCAGGTTTACCAGACGAAAGAGCAGGCGATAGACAACAGATTAGGGTTCGTTCCCAGCCCGGCGGCTTTGGCAAGCGCCCTCAGCCGGGAGGATTTCATAAAACCAGTTCGGCTGATCCGAACGGCCGGCAGGGATACCGAATACGACTATGACTTAGTCGAAGGCAGAATCCGCTATTGGGCATGGGTGATTGCCCATAACGGCAAGAGGCCGATACCGGCTTATGTCAGAGAATGTGCTGAATTACAGGATGCTGCGGTATGAACACCTCGCAAACAGGCATTAAAACGTACGAAAGCACTGCTGAGAGACAGGTCCGAGACGAGTTTGTCGTGCATTTCAGAAAATGTCCGATACCGGACGATCAGTTGCTTTCAAACTTGGGATTGTTTCTAAACTCGAAGAACCTCGCACGAATCCTCTTCATGAATCATCTCTATCAGCAGATCGTTGACGTGCCGGGAATTGTCGTTGAATTTGGAGTCAGGTGGGGTCAGAACATGGCCTTGTTCGCCGCTCTTCGCGGGATATATGACGTATTCAACCGCCATCGAAAAATCGTTGGTTTTGACACGTTTGAAGGATTTCCCGAAGTCTCGGAAAACGACGGCCGTTCCGATATGATCAGACAGGGAAACCTCGCCGTAACTGAGGGTTATGCCGCTTATCTCGAAGAAGTGATGCGGTTCCAGGAGAAAGACAATCCCTTGTCTCATATCAGGAAATTCGAATTAAGAGCCGGAAATGCAAGCATCGAGATAGAGGCGTATCTGGCGGAGCACCCTGAGACGATTATCGCCATGGCCTATTTTGACTTCGACCTATACGAACCGACTCTCAGGTGTTTGCAGGCTGTAAGACCTCACCTGGTAAAAGGCGCCATTCTGGGGTTTGATGAGCTCAATGATCCTGATTCGCCGGGAGAAACGTTGGCCTTGAAGGAAGCCTTTGGGCTGAACAATATCAAGCTGCGGCGATATCGCTACGCTTCGAGGGTGTCCTATTTCGTAGTCGAGTAGCTCAAATGAGCAGGATGGTTTTTTGTGATCACGGAAGATATCTTAAGACATTTTAGCCGGAGAAACGTGCTCGTGACCGGCGGGACCGGCCTGATCGGCCGGCAGATTGTTGACATTCTGTGCGCCGCAGATGCCAACGTGAAGGTCGTCTCACTGGACAAACTTGTCACAAACGACGGAGCAGAGTACCTATATGGCGATCTGACGGACTTCAAGCTTTGCAGGGACGTGACCCGTGACATGGATTTTGTGTTTCACGTGGCCGGAATAAAAGGCTCGATTGAGGTCACGAAAGCCAGGCCCGCCAGCTTCTTCGTTCCGCTGTTGATGTTCAATACGAATGTGCTCGAAGCCTGTCGATTGAATAAAGTCCGGAAGGTCGTTTACACCAGCTCCATCGGTGCCTACGCCAGTGCGGAGGTATTCAGGGAGAATGAAAATCTTGACGGCCCGCCGATGGACATGTTCCCCGGCTGGGCCAAGAGGATGGCCGAGCTGCAAATCAAGGCGTACAAGATTCAGTACGGCCTGGACAACTTCGCCGTGGTGCGCCCCTGCAACGTCTATGGGCCGGGCGACAACTTCGACCCCGACAACGCCATGGTGATCCCCACGCTGATGCACCGAATATACAAGAAGGAAGACCCGGTTGTGGTCTGGGGGGACGGCTCGGCGATTCGCGACTTTGCCTACAGCAGGGACGTCGCCGAAGGCGTCATTCTCGCCCTGCACCACGGGACCGGCTCTGATTTTGTCAACTTAGGCAGCGGGCGGGGTTATTCGATTCGGGAGCTTGTCGAAGCGTTGAACAGCTTCCTGGACTTCAACTACGTCTTTGACGCGAGTAAGCCGCCCGGTTTCCCCCGGCGGGTGATGGATATCTCGCTGGCGCGAGAACGGATTCATTACTATCCGGCGACATCCTTGCTTGACGGCTTGAAAGAAACCTGGCGGTGGTTCACGGAAAATCATGACGAATATCTGACCAAGCAGAACTACTTCAAGGACCAGTAGATGATAGAAGTCGTGAAAACAAATCTTGAGGGTGTGTTAGTGATTAAGCCCGGCGTTTTTGAGGACTTCCGAGGGGAATACGTGGAAACCTACAACGAAGCCCTCTACAGGGACAAGGGGATCGCTGTGAAGTTTATCCAGGACGACATTTCAGTCTCCGGCAGGGACGTGCTGCGGGGCATTCACGGCGACGACCGGACCTGGAAGCTGATCTCGTGCTTGTACGGCAAATTCTACCTGGTCGTGGTCAACTGTGACGGTGAGTCGGGCGATTTCGGCCGATGGCAATCGTTCGTCCTGTCGGACAGGAACAGGCTCCAGGTCTTAGTGCCGCCCAAATACGGAAACGCTCATCTTGTTCTCAGTGAGCAGACCATTTTTCATTACAAGCAATCGACGTATTACGACCGTTCGAAACAATTTACGTATAAATGGGATGATACCAGGTTCCGTATCTGGTGGCCCGTAAGGAATCCGATTGTGTCGCAAAGGGACGAATCGTCAGGTCCTGATTGATTCGGCTCCACGCGGCATGGAAAGGAAGTGCTGTTTTGTTTGAGGTATTCAGAAATCGTAAGGTGCTCGTCGCCGGGGGAGCGGGATTTGTCGGCGTGAACCTGATACGAAGGCTCCTAAAGCTTGGAGCAGACGTCCGGGCCACACTGCATCATAAGCCCGCGGTTGTTCAGGATAAGCGCGTCGAGTACGTCCACGGCGACTTGACCCGGAGCGATGACTGCCGCCGGGCCGTCGAAGGGGCCGAATACGTTTTCATGTGCGCCGCGAACACCTCCGGAGCGGCCGTGATGGATAAGACGCCGCTGGCTCATGTCACTCCGAACGTCGTGATGAATACGCTGATGCTGGACGCCGCTTACAGGGCGCAGGCCCGGAAGTTCCTGTTCATCAGCAGCAACACGGTCTATCCGGCCGTGGACCATCCGGTGGCGGAAGATGAAATGACGCCGGGGGATTTGTTCGAAAAGTATTATTGCGTCGGATGGATGAAACAGTTCACGGAGATTCTTTGCCGGATGTACGCGGAAAAAATAAAAAATCCCATGCAGACGGTGGTTGTCCGGCCGGCGAACATCTACGGCCCGGACGACGATTTCGAATGGGAGACGTCTCACGTTCTGCCCGCGCTGATTCGCAAGGCCGTGGAGCGGCACCACCCAATCGAAGTCTGGGGCGACGGCAACGACGTCAAGGATTTCATTTTCATAGATGATTTCATAGAAGGTCTGTTGTCGGCGATGGAGAAAATCGAGACGTTCGAGCCGATCAATATCGCCACGGGTGTGCCGTGCAGCGTTCGCCAGGCGCTGGAGGCCATACTCAGGGCCGCCGATTATGCCGATGCGGAAATTGTCTTCAATAGCTCCAGGCCGACTATGATCCCCACGAGACTAATCGACGCAACCAGGGCAAAAGAACTTTTGGATTTTGAGGCAAGAACGCCGCTGGCAGAAGGCATTGGCAAGACCGTTGACTGGTACAAGCGGACCCACAAGGTCGCCAAGCAAACGGCGGACTGCCCGTCTGTGGTGTAGCGCAGCGGGTGGGCCGGCGAAAGATTGACGTTGTTATAGCAGGGATGATTGATGATTATCAGCAGGACGCCATTTCGCATCTCTTTCTTCGGAGGCGGGACGGACTATCCAGTCTGGTACAAGCATAACGGCGGCACCGTGCTCAATACGACGATCAACAAGTATTGCTATATTAGCACCCGTTATCTGCCGCCCTTTTTCGAGTATAAGTACCGGGTCCGGTACTCATCGCGGGAAGAGGTCCAGAAGGTCTCAGAGATCAAGCACCCTTCCGTGAGAGAGTGCCTCAATTATATGAGGATAGACCAGGGTATCGAGATGGTCCATACCAGCGACCTGCCGGCGAGGTCCGGGATTGGGTCAAGCTCGGCCTTTACGGTAGGTTTTTTGAATGCCTTGTTTGCGTTATCCGGCCGGATGGTCGGCAAAAGAAACCTCGCCGCAAGCGCCATCTATATCGAGCAGGACATCCTCGGGGAGAACGTAGGCTCGCAGGACCAGGTGGCCGCTGCGTTCGGCGGACTGAACAAGATAGAATTCAACGGCAAAGAGAACTTCTTCGTTCAACCCGTCACCGTCGATCAGAAGAGAATAACGGAGCTCCAGAACCACTTGCTGCTCTTTTTTACCGGCTTTCAGAGAACGGCGTCGGAAGTGGCCTGCGAACAGATTCAAAACACCGGCGAAAAAACCTCCGAATTACGCACCATGAAGCAGATGGTCGATGAGGCCGTGGACATTCTGAGCAGTCATGAGCGGAACATGGAGGATTTCGGTAAGCTGCTGAACGAATCCTGGAAGCTGAAGCGCAGCTTGTCGAGCCGGGTGACCACAAGCGAGATAGACCAGATGTATGACACTGCTTTGGAGGCCGGTGCAATCGGCGGGAAATTGTGCGGCGCAGGGGGCGGAGGATTCATGCTCCTGTTCGTGCCGCCCCGCAAGCAGCGATTGGTCAGGCAGGCTCTGAAACAACTCCTGTACGTTCCTTTCCGCTTTGAGACACTAGGAAGCCAGATCATTTTGTATGCAAGCGAAGACCCTTACTAACGATCCACACGGACAGGTCGATGCCGTGATACTGTGCGGCGGTCTGGGAAGCCGGCTCGCCGATGTGGTCAGCGACCGTCCCAAGCCGATGGCTCAAATAGGCCCGCGGCCCTTTCTTGATATCCTCATAGATTATTTCTCGTCCTTTGGTTTCAGGCGTTTCGTGTTGTGCACGGGCCATCGTTCGCAGTTTATTCGAGAGTATTACGGCCGCAGAAGCGATTCGCTTGAGTTTGTCATTTCGGACGAGCCTTCTCCACTCGGAACCGCCGGCGCAATCAAGAATGCGGAGGTGTGCGTAAAAAGTGATCCGTTCCTCGTTGCGAACGGCGACTCGTTTTGTCCGGTGGATTTGATGGAGTTTCATGATTTCCATCTGGCCAGACGGGCCGTAATGTCGATGGCGGTTGTGGAGTCAGGAAACAGGAACGACGCAGGGCTGGTGGCAATAGATGATTGCCAACGGATTGTCGGCTTCGAAGAGAAAGGCCCCCGGCGTCACGGCCGCTACGTGAATGCAGGGATTTATCTTTTCCAGAAAGAGATTCTTTCTCTGATTCCTGCAAACACAAAGTACTCGCTGGAATATGATCTGTTTCCGAAGCTGGTCGCACAAGGGGCCTTTGCTTTTGCCGCAAGCAGGCCGCTCATTGATATCGGTACCGCCGAGCGGTACGAATCGGCTAAACACTTTTTCCGCAGCTACGCCGACGGACGCACTGACGGTTCATTGGCCGTCGCCTCGTGTGTCTGCCGGAAACGAGATTAACAAGGATGTGTTCCTATGCATAGCCAAGTCAACGACAACTATCCACTGGTTTCGATTCTCTGCCTCTGTAAGAACCGCGCCCATACGATCCGGCGATGTATCGACAGTATTCTTGCCCAGGACTATCCCCACGTCGAGATTATCGTACAGGACGGGGCTTCGACGGACGGCACGCTGGAAATTCTCCGGGGCTACGGCGAGAAAATCCGGCTCGTTTCTGAGCCTGATTCGGGGCCCGAGGATGCGTTCGGCCGCCTGCTGACACGGATTAGGGGCGAGTTCTTCGGCTCGTGCTTATCCGATGAGGAGCTTCTGCCCCATGCCGTCTCCTGGGCGGTAGAGAATCTGCAGAGGTATCCCGATGTCGCCGCAATCTACGGTGACCACTACGTAACGGATATTGGCGGTAATATCACCGGGGAAGTCAAGCCACAACAATGGGATTTCGAATCCTATCTCTGTTCTGAATGGACCCCCCCCTTCTGTGCCAGTTTCTTCAGGACAAGCTGCTTTCAGACGGTCCAGGAGGGCAAGTATGCCGGTGTCGATGAGTTTGATTTCTGGATCAGTCTTGGTGCGCGGTTTCCAATACGCCATGTGCCCGGTATGGTAGCTAAATATGCGGTACATCCGGGGCAGTTGAGCTTCCAGGTGAGTCAGTGTGAGAGGTGGGTAGCGTCAAGAAAAAGGGCGATTGAAAGGCTCTGCAACAATCCTGGGACGCCGGAACATATTCGTTCGCTCCGTGACAAAGCAATAGCCAGTTTATCCACTTGGCGTGTCGAGTATTATTTAGGCATGGGAGCGTGGGACCTGGCTAAGAAACACGCATTGGAAGCCTTCCGAAATGGGCCTAACCAGGAGAAATTGCGCAAATTAGCTGAATGGCTTTACTATCGCGGTAGGGAACTATATCAACAAGGGTCATTAGAGCAAGCTCTTGAGTATGTTGACTTACTGGTAAAGTGCAATGTTGTCGGCCAGAACCTTGATTACCTGAGAGCAAATATCCTTCAACAGCTTGGGCAGATCACTGAAGCGACGGAAGTAGCACACCAAGAGCTTAGGGTGCGGCCGGACCGCCGTGCTCAGAACGCTATCGTTCAAATTCCTGAGACTTATCAACCACACCTGATGCAGTCTCGCAAAGAAGAGCCGAAGTTTTCTTTCATCATGATTGTCCTGAACGGCATGCCTTTCATCGAATACAGCCTCAGATCGGTCTACGAGTTTGCCCATGAAGTGATTATCGTGGAGGGCGCCGTTGAGAAGTGTATGTTCGCGGCCAATGCGGACGGAAGCTCGACGGATGGGACGGTAGAATTCGTCAAATCATTCCCCGACCCACAACACAAAATCAAGCTCATCCAGGGCCGGTGGCCGGAAGAACGTGACATGCGAAACGAAACCCTGCGCCGCGTCACGGGTGACTATGCCTGGCTTTTGGATTCCGACGAGATTTACAAGAGAGAAGATCTGGATAAGATCAAGACGATTCTCACGGACGACCCTTCTATTACACAGGTGAATTTCATCCCGGATAATTTCTGGAAGGGATTGGATTACATTTTCGTATCGCCCCGCTTTTTCGAGCCGTGGTGTCACTACCGCCGCGTCTTCAAGTATGTTCCCGGCGCAGTTTTCTCCTCGGTTTTCCCTCCGACGGTGGTCTGGCCCGATTCCAAGCACACGACGGAACAGATGCATCTTTTGGATGGGCACAAGACGCGAGAGATGGGAATCATCCCGTATCATTACAGCTATGTTCTCGACGAACAGGTTCAGCAGAAAATCGAGTTGTATCACCGGTACGGCTGGGGCAAGGACTGGAAGCTTGACCTGCTCGAATGGTACAATGAATGTTTCCTGAAATGGACGCCGGAAAACAAGGAACAAATTGAAGCCCGATACCCCGTCTGGACGGGCGATAGGGACTCCCGTACACTGTGGTTCGAAGGAACACACCCGCAAGCTATCATCCCGTATATTCTAAGAAGGTCGTTAGTGCGCAGGAGCGGCACCGCACCTGTGTTCGTGATGCAGCACATAATCGAGTCGATTCGTGAGATCAAGGCCCGCTGCGAGCGCGAGCCTATACTCGCCATCGAAACGGGGACCGTTCGCAGCTACAACGAAAACACTCTCAGCACCTATCTCATAGCGAAGGAACTGGGGGGGGGGGGCCGTTTGGTTTCCGTGGACATGAGCGCAGATGCCATAAGGAAGAGCCGGAATATTTGTTATGGTGCGACGAATATCGAATTTGTCCAGTCCGATTCGATTCAATACCTCCGAGGTCTGCAAGGCCGGAAGTTTCACTTCGCGCTGCTGGATTCGGCCAACGACAAGGACGTTATTTTTGACGAGTTCCGTCTGCTCGCTCCGATGATGGCTGAAAATGGCATCCTGATGGTTGACGATGCCGGCATTACCCCGAACGGGCAGGCGCTCGATGCGTCTGTGCCTGCACAAAAGGGCCATCGGGTCTGGCAATTTCTCAAAGACTGCGGCGCAGAATCCTCGATTTTAAGCACGCCCGGTGGGCACGGTACACAGTTGAAGGTCGTTTTTACAAAAGACAATCTCGCCAAGATCACGGAGCGACTTTCATCGCTCGACGGCCGAGCCACGGCTCTCAGTCAGAGAAGCAAGCGAGTTAAAGTCGCCGAGGATTACGTTCGAGCCGGAATGCAAATTGAGACTGAATCCTCGTTCGGAGCAGAGATTCGAAACCTGTTCGCCAGGATCAAGCCGCGAAAAATCATCGAGACGGGCACGTTCCTTGGAAAGGGGACCACGACGATCATGGCCGCAGCGATAGAGGATCTCGGCATCCGCGATGCGGCGTTTTATACCATCGAAGTGAACCCGCAGTTTTACGCCCGCGCGAAAGAATACTTCGCAGCGAATCACATGAACGTCCAGGCCCTCAATGGCCTGTCGGTGCCTCGGTCCATGCTGCCGGACAGAGACGAAATAGCCCGAAGGACAATCACAGACGTTGATTACGACGGCATCTTCGTGGACCATAAAGAACAGAGCCGGATCGAGCTTTATTACAGCGAGACCGATTTCCCGCAGGTCGAGGATGACCTGCTCTACAAATGTCTCGAACGGTTTGATTTCAAGCCTGATTTTGTTCTTCTCGACAGCGGCGGGCACATCGGGAGCATCGAATTCGATTACCTCATCGAAAGCCTGCAGGGCGAATGTTATATCGCCCTGGACGACGTTTATCACGTCAAACATCATCGCAGCTTCCAGCGAATCCAAAGCGACCCGCGTTTTGAAGTCATCACGGCCTCAAAGGAGAAATTCGGATTCTGCATAGCCCACTTTACACCCAAGGCGGAAGTCCGGACGCAGGCTGTCCGTCATCTGTTGTGGGTGCGCACGGACTCCATCGGCGATGCCATCCTGGCCTCGTCCATGCTGCCGTTCATTCGTGAAAAATACAACAATCCGAAAATCACCGTTGTCTGCCGCAGTCATATCGCGGAGCTGTATGAGAGCTGTCCGTACGTGGATGCCGTTCTGACGTTTGATGAAAAACGTATGCGCGGCGACCCGGCTTATGCCTCCGGCGTGTTAGAGAGCGTCAGAAATCTGGGCGTGGATTGTGCGTTAAACGCCGTCTATTCGCGGGACGTCATCTGCGATCTTATCGTTGCCGCCAGCGGCGCCCGATTGCGTATCGGCATGCACGGCAATCTTTGCAATATTTCCGAGGAGCTCCGGGCCAAACACAATCAGTGGTACACGGACCTTCTGCCCAGCGAGGGCCAGCGCAAGAGCGAGCTTCAGCGGCACGTTGATTTCCTGCATGGGCTCGGCTGCAAGGTGGATAAGCTGACGCCTCAACTGTGGCTCAGACCGCAGGACGAGGCGTTTGCCGATGAGTGGTTTGGGCGAGAGAGCCTTCGACCCGAGGAAACGGTCGCTTTGTTTGCCGGGGTGCAAAGCCCTGAGCGGATTTACGCCGGGTACGGCCAGGCCATTGCCGCCGTATGCAAGCAGAACGGTTTCTCGGTAGTCGCCCTCGGGGCCGGCAGCGACCGTGAATTGAACCAGCGCAATCTGAAGGATATCGAAAATGCCGGCGTGCAGGTTTACGATTTGTCCGGCGCACTGACGCTGCGCCAGTCTGCGGCGATCATCAAACGCTGCCGGTTGGCGGTAGGCGCCGAAACGGGTCTGGCGCATATCGCCGCTGCGGTGGGAACCCCTCACGTGATTGTTATCGGGGGCGGCCAGTTCGGACGTTTCATGCCCTATTCTGCGTCAACGTCGCTGGTCTGTCTGCCGTTAGACTGTTACGGATGCGGCTGGAAGTGCAAGTATCGGCAGTCTCAGATATTCTGCATCACGTCCGTTGCGCCGGCCCTTGTCGAGCGAGCGGTCCGGCAGACTCTTTCAACGTCATCCGATAAACCCCGTCTCTTCGTGCAGGCCCCGTCGCTGTGGAATCCGAAAACCGGCGAGCCCAAATGGAAGGCGTTCAATGAGCTGCTGGATACAGAGAGCGTGGAAATTGCCTCGGTCGGCCGTTCGGCCCAGACCGAGCGCTGCGAGGAGCGGACCGCGGCTCCGTGCGAGGTCAGTATCGTTGTGGCCACGAAAGACCGCGCTGCACTGCTCGACGAAATGCTCACCAGCCTCAAAGAGGCGGCGGACGGCGTTGACTACGAAGTGATCGTCGTCGAGGGTGGCTCCTGCGACCACACCCGGCAGGTTTTGCACAAGCACGGTGTAACGCAGGTGTACGCTGAGTCCGAACATCTGGGGCCGGGCCGGCATTCGTGGCCGCAGTTGTATAACCTCGGCTTCTCCAAGGCGCGCGGCACCTGGGCGATGTACGCCAGCGACGATATTGTTTTCGAGAAGGGCTCGCTCGCCAAAGCGGTGAGCCTGTTGCGCAGTCAAAAGGCGCCGTCCGTTGCCGGCGGCGTCTTCTTCTATAAGGAGATTATCCCCGACTATCCCGGATGGGAGAGACAGGGAATATGTTTTGCGCTCGGGCACAAGCTGTTGATGAACTTCGGGCTGATCCGGCTCGACGTATTCAGAGAGTTAGGCGGGTTCGATAATGCTTACGTCTTCCGCTGCCCCGATATCGATCTGACGTTCAAGGTTTACCAAAGCGGGCGGCAGTTGATCCCTCTGGCCGGCTGCCTGCTGGTTCATAACAACGTTCAGGATGAGCTCAAGAAAAAGAACCTCCAGACCGCCGACACCGATTACCAGTATCTGCTGCAAAAGTGGAAGAATTTTGTTCCATCCAGGCTGGACCCGCCCAAACGTCTGTTCTGGGATCCATCGTACGAGACGGCCTTTCTGATGCCGCGGGAGATGGACGAGGTGAATACCGACCTTGAGCACTACTGGCACGGCATCGGATGTATGCAGATCGGCCAATTCCAAGAAGCAACTCGATGGTTTTCTCAGGCGCTGAACGCCTCATGCAGACACTGGGCCGTCTTCTGGCTTGTGGCCGAGGCCCTGTACCAGGTTGGCCTGCGGCAGGAGGCGCAGAACATAGCCGACTTTGTCCTGCGGGTTAATCCCGGCTGCGCTGAAATACAGCCGCTGGTCACCCGGCTGAAAAAAGGTCCCGTTCCGTCCGATTCCGCTGTCACCCCAAGCGCCACCTCGGGTGGCAGCCTCAAAGCCGGAGGCTTTGGGGATGGTTCGCCCGTGACTGTCCCCAAGCTTCGCACGGGGACGCCACCGCGCCATTTCGTGATTGAAGTCAAACACGGCGGGATTGGCGACCACCTGTTCTACAGCCATCTGCCGCGCATTGCAAAACAGAGCGGCAAATATGACAAGGTCTATGTTTCCAGCCGTTCGCAATTCCGCAACGAAGAATATCGAAAGCTGATTTGGGAATCGAATCCGTACGTCGATGGATTCTGCGAGGACGAGGCGGACTATCCGATCTTCGATTCCGTCGAGGACGGAATGAACATCCTGGATAAGATCATGCTCCTGCGGGGTCTGGATGATGGAAAGCGGTTTCATGAACCCGAGCTGTATCTGAGGTGCCGGCCGAGATTCGATCTATCCCAGGCGGTGATCTACGACCCCAATTTCGTCTCGTACGTCGGAGAGGTCTCAACGGAAGCGATTGAGAGCTTCCTGCGGGACAATGACATCCGTATAACGCATCAGATGAAATTATGGGAGCGCCATTTCGCTCTGAGGGACTGCGGTATCGAGCTCCATACACCCACCCTGTCGGAGTTCTGCCGGGTAGTGGTTTCGTGCAGGCGGTTGTTGTGTTTGTCTTCGGGGACGGCGAGCCTGGCCGCGGCACTGGGCAAGACCGCCATCGTTTTCTATGGGGACGGCCAGAAGAAAATGTTCCATCACTCCGCCCTCCATAAATATGTGAACTGTTCCGGCAAGACGGCGCCGCTGCAGCAGGGATTGACGTTGAGGCCGGTAGCAAATTCGGTGCAGGTGTAAGAGATGGTGATCGTAAAATTATACGGCGGTTTGGGCAATCAGCTTTTCCAGTACGCAACGGCCCGCGCGCTGGCCATCCGGAATGACTCCCTGCTCAAGCTCGACGCATCCAGCGGATTCGAACGGGACTTCTACAAGCGGCGATACAGCCTGAACCATTTCAACATTCCTGAGAATTTTGCCTCGCCGGAGGAAATCGCCGCCGCAACGCACGTCAGGGAAAAGCACTTTCACTTTGATCCTGAATTCTGCTCGCTGCAGGGCGACGTTTACTTAGATGGATATTGGCAAAGCGAACGATACTTCAAAGCGATTGAGGATACCATTCGTGAAGAGCTTTCGGTAAAACAGCCGCTTGCCGACGTCAGCCGGAGAATCGCCGATGAAATGGCCGAGACGAATTCGGTATGCGTCCATTTCAGAAGGCTCTACGGTGTTTCCGGGGACCAGGTGGATGTTCGCGGCGTGAGCATCCACGGCGTCGCTTCACTCGACTACTATTACCGCTGTATCGAACGCCTCACGCAAACGGTCCGGGACCCGCACTTCTTCGTTTTCAGCGACGATCCCGGCTGGGCGCGCGATAATCTGAAGCTGCCCTACCCGACGATGCTTGTTGCCCACAACGGGCCGGACAAGGACCATGAAGATTTACGCCTGATGAGTCTGTGCAAGCACCACATCATCGCCAACAGCACGTTTTCGTGGTGGGGCGCCTGGCTGAATCCGGGAAAAGACAAGATAGTTTTTGCGCCCCAGCGATGGTTCAATGCGGCCGAACACAACACCAAGGATCTGATCCCCGAGTCGTGGGTGAAGATTTCGGCGCCGAAGCCCCCTGCTGCCGACCTGAGCAAATACGGTCGTTTCATCAGTCATGGACTCTATCAGGAAGCACAGTCGAGTTTCAAAGAAGACTCAGGCGGTTCAATAAGGATTTCGGTCATCATTCCATGTTACGATCAGGCCCGCTACTTGCCTGATGCCGTCGAGTCCGTAGTCAATCAAACATATACTAACTGGGAATGTATCATCATCAATGACGGCAGCAGCGACAATACGGTCGAGGCGGCCAATCAGCTTATCGCGAAATATCCTGACAGGCGGATTCGCTTTATTGATAAGCCTCACAGCGGCGTCTCGGATGCCCGGAACATGGGCGTCGAAGTCGCCACCGGCCAGTGGATACTGCCGCTCGACAGCGATGATATGTTCGATCCGGGCTTCATGCAAAGGGCCGTAGAAATAATCGAGCGCGAGCAAAAAGTGGACGTCGTTTTTGCGAATATGCAGGAGTTCGGCGCTTCGAGCGGTCAATGGCTCCCGGACGAGTATTCGCGCGCCCAGGTGATGGTGAGCGATACCATGCCCTACGCGAGCCTCTACCGAAAGGACCTGTGGCATAAGGTCGGCGGATATGACCGGCTGCTGAGTGTCATCCGGCAGCCGGAAGACTGGAGTTTCTGGGTAAGCTGCTCCAAACACAACGTGACAGTCAGACGGATACAGCAGAAGCTGTTCTTATACCGTGTGCATCCGCAGAGCACGTATCTGACGAAGATAAAACCCAATCGAAGGCTTGCATGGGCGTTTGTTGCGACCTGCCACCCGGACTTGTACCCACCGCGAGCGATGGTTGAGGCATGGGGCCTCATATCAGGTTGTCCGGATGACGTTTATGAGCGGATCGTCGAAGCCGCCGAAAAGTGTCCCGAACACGGCTTGGCGTATTTCTGGCGGGCCCTGGCCAATAGGGGCCGCGGCAAAACCGACGAGGCGATGGCCGATTGCCGGACGGCGGTGCAAAAGGCCAGGAAGAATGACTGGCAGAGCACCTTCGTCCTAATGAAATGGCAGCGAGACGCAGGCGATTTTGCCGCCGCCTCCGAGAGCCTCGGCGGGCTGCTCAGGATCAGACCTGATTTCGGCTGGGCGCGGAACATGTTACCCTCCACGGGGCGCGAGCCTGTTAAGAGCGAAAGACGAAGCTCCGGCGGGACACGAAAGATTCTTTTCTATTTCGATCGAATAGGCAATCTGGGGGAAACGAGTCCGGCCGGAACCGTCATCTCCGTTCTGAACCTGGCGCGGATGCTGAAGGCGAGCCGGCCTGACGCGCAAATTGACATAACCGGCGACTTAGTCAGTCACCCCGAGCAGCATGAGTCGTTCCGGATTCTTCCGTTCCCGGCGGCCGACAAGAAGCAGGCGTTCCTTGCCGAATACGACATCGTGTTTTTCGCGACGCATATCCGATGGTTCAGGGACGTGCCAAAGCGCCCCGGACAGATATGGATCATCCATCAGCACTGCTGGGACTTCGACGATCAGTCCAGAGAACGAATCACGGACGTGGATGCGGTGATTTGCCTGTCGCAATTGCACCGGGCGTTCCTGGAAAGCCGGGACATCGAGCCTGAGAAATTTGTGACGATCCCGAACCTCATCGACACGGACGTGTATTTCCCCCAAAACGTGAGCCGCAATAGCCACTCCATCATGTTCGCGGGAGGAATTCATCCGCACAAATGCGTTCATATTCTTTTAGAGGCGTTTGAGCTGCTCCGGCGGCAGATTCCCGACGCCGAGCTGCACCTTTACGGCGACGGCGCGATGTGGCGCGGCGGCAATGATTACGGAGACTATCTCAAGAGCATCAAGCCGCAGGGCGTGTACTTCCACGGCTATATCGACCACAAGGACATGCCCGGCGTTTACTCAAAACACGGAATCCTGTGCCTGCCCTCGATGTTGGAGAGCTTCGGCCTGGTGACGGTCGAGGCCCAGGCGTGCGGCTGCATCCCCGTGGTCCACAATGTCGGAGGCGTGGCGGCTACGTTGGCCGACGGCCGGACGGGCCTGTTGTATGAGCCGAATACCCCGCAGAAACTGGCCGAGACCATCATCCGGGCCATAAGGATGGTTGACGCGGATCCATCCATGCGCCAGAGGGCGGTGGACTTTGCCCGTGACAACTTCAGTATGGCAGGCGCCGCGAAATACATATCCCGGCTTGAAGAAAGAATAGCGGTTGTCAGGCAAAAAGGTACACCAAAAGAACGGCTGAGAGTTAGTCCTGCTCCCCTGCCGCCGGTGAATCGCCGCCGGACCGAGCAAACGCAAACCGCCGGGGCCGGACCTTTGGTCAGCGTCATCATGCCCGTTTACAACGGCGCCGACTATATCGGCCGGGCGATAGAAAGCGTCCTGACCCAGGACTATCGGAATTTCGAGCTGATCATCGTTGACGACGGCTCCACCGACGCCACCGGGCAGGTCGTTCAGGGCTATAACGACGAGCGCATCAGGTACTTTCGCCAGGACAACGGCGGCGTCTCCAATGCAAGAAACTCTGCCATACGCAGGGCCGCGGGGCAGTATATCATGCCTCTGGACGCCGATGACATGATGGCGCCGGCGTTCATCACCAAACACCTGCGGGAATTTGAGAAACATCCCGACGCCGACCTTGTCTATTGCGACGTTCTTCTGATTGACCAGAATGGTAATCCGCTGACCGTCATGAAAAAGCCCGAATATCCGGACCGGCGGCATCTAATTCGAGACCTCTTTCGTGCCGGACACCCCATTGTGCCGTTCAGGCTCGGCCTTCGAAAAAGCGTCTTCGAGAAGATCGGCTTCTATGACGAGACCCTGCTGGTCGGCGAGGATTACGATATGATGCGGCGCTTCGTCAAGGCGGGACTCAAGTGCCACCATCTCGGCGAAGCCCTGCATTTGCGGCGCATGCAGCCCAACAGTCTTACAAGGAACTACTCCGCCCGGAAGGCGAAATGCCATTTTGACGCTCTGAAGCGATTCCCCGGCACATTCACGGATGAGGAGCTGTTTCCTGACGTCTCGTGGGGTCAGATACCCGCCGAGACCCGGCGGTTGCACGCCCATTGTCTGGCCGTCATGACTTATCTTGCGATAGGGCAGGACTTTGCAAAATCGAATTCGCCGAACGTTTACGTCGAGATGGCCTTCGAAGCGGCTTGTTCCCAGTTGAATGAATGTCTCAAAATAGACCCGGATAACCGGGAAATCCGGGAATTGCTGCATAAGTGCGAACGCGGCAGGCAACAGTACGGCAGTGGAACCCAGTCCGGCAGTATTGCCGGATTTGCCACGCCCACTGAGGCCGCCTTCGCTTGTCGCTAACTGCCGGATTTTCGAGAATTCCAGGTCGGAATTGACGTGAACTGGATTATGGGTAAAGCAAAAGGTGTTTCGACACGATAATAAACTGTGCAGACGTGCGATGGGTGGCAGCCTCATCCCGAAGGGATGGGGATAGCTAAACCATCCCCAAGCTTCGCTTGAGGATGCCACCCGTTGCACGAGTAGTTGAACAGAAAGGCAAACAGGAATGGCGACGTTACAGCTTTCCGGACTCATAACCGGCATTGATACATCCAAGCTTATCGCTCAGCTTATGGCCGTCGAGCGGCGCACCCTCAACGTGTACAACGAACGCAAAACGACGTGGAATGACAGGAAAAGCGCCCTCAACGAGATCGAAACCAAACTGAGCAACTTCAGAAGTTCCCTCCGCGCCCTTTCTGACGCCGACGAGCTTCGCGCTTTCAAGACGTCCTCCAGCGACACCGACCTATTGACCGCCGAGGCCTCGTACAATGCGTTCGAAGGCAATCATACCGTCGTCATCAACCAATTGGCCACCGCCGAGCGCTGGGTTCACACAACCGGCCTGGAATACGCCGAAGATTACGTGGGAGCCGGCACGTTCATCTATTCGTACAACCATCAGGAGACCACCGTAACCACCACGGCGACCACGACGCTGGAAGACCTGGTCGGCCAGATCAATAACGACGCGGACAATCCGGGCGTTACGGCGAGCCTCTTGTACTACAACGGCGCCTACCACCTCGTTCTCAACGGCAATGACGCCGGCACGGATTACGCCGTCCGTATCAATACGGGCAGCACGGAAGTCTGGAATTCCGGCGATGAATTGACGTACAACAGCGACAACGCGACGCTGACCACGAAAATAAAAGACCTCGATGCTTTCAGCGGCACGCGCGACGCCAACGACGTGATTGAGATTACCGGCACGGACCACTTCGGCGTTGCCATTGCCCAGGTCGATCTGAGCGTTACGGACAATACGACGATCGGCCACCTGATCTCGGAGATCAACGACGCCTTTGACGGAAGGGCAAAGGCCGTTTTTGAGGACGGTAAAATCATCCTGACCGACGACACGGCCGGCGCGAGCAGTCTTTCGATTACGCTGACCTACAACAACAATGGCGCCGGCGGCTCGCTGAGCCTGCCCATGAGCGTCACGACCGAAGGCAACGCGACGACGGCGTCGCTGGAGGATTTTGCCGCGTCCGATTTTACACGGACCCAGGCGGCCCAGGATTCGAAAATCAAAGTCGATGGCTTCCCGTCCACCTCCGCGGTGTCCGAAGTCCAAACGGCCACGCTGGCCACGGCGCCGAACAACGTTCCCGACGGCGGGTCATTTACTCTGACGTACCGGGGCCAAACGACGACCGCTATCGCCTGGGACGCGAACGCCGCTGCGATTCAGGCGGCCCTCGAAGCGCTCTCGTCGGTCGGATCCGGTGACGTCACCGTCTCGGGGGCAATCGGTAACGGCGTGACGTTCACGTTCGCCAATACGCTGGGCGACGTGGACTTGCTGATGATCAACTCTTCCCTGACGGACGGCGGCGTCCCCGTGACGGTCAGTATCGCCGAGACGGTCAAGGGCGGCGACGGGTATATCCACAGAAGCGCCAACACGGTGGACGACGTGATCCAGGGCGTCACGCTGCATCTGCACGAGACCACGACGGCCGCCGGCGAGGAAATCACGCTGACCCGCGATATCCAGTCGGTAAAAGACAGGCTCAATTCGATGATCACGGCGTACAACCTCGCCGTCACCCTGATCAAGGAAAAGACGGGCTACAACGCCGCCGAGAAAACAGCCGGCGTGCTCATGGGAGACTACGTCATCTCGACAATCCGCTCCCAGGTGCGTACACCCCTGATCGCTCAGACCAGCGGATTCGTCGAGGATATCGACACGTTCCTGATGCCCGGCCAGCTCGGCCTCGAGCTGGACAAGGACGGCGTGCTGAACCTGAACACGAACGTCTTCGACGAGGCCATCGCCGAAGATTACATGGGCGCCCTGGCCGTTATCGGCGCGAATAAAACCGGCAGCTCCGACAGCAACACCGTCAAGTTTTATCAGGCCAGCAGCAGCTATACCACGGCGGGCGCTTACAACGTCGAAGTCGTCGTCAGCGGCGGCGCCATCACCAGCGCCAGAATCAAAACCACTTCCGAATCGACCTGGCGAAGCGCGACCTACAGCGGAAATATCGTGACCGGCGACAGCACCTTCGATGATAACAGCGACCCGGTGTACGCCGAAAACAGTCTGCAGTTGAGCGTCGATCTGAGCCAGAATGGCACGTTCACGACCACCGTCAGGGTCAAACAAGGCTTCACCGGGGCTATCGAGGATATGCTCGACGATGTGCTCAAAGCGACAACGGGCACGATTCAGATCGACCAGGAGCATACGGACGACCAGATCGAATACCTCCAGGACAAAATCGAGCTTGAAGAGTACCGCCTGGGCCTGAGGGAGCGGCATTTGATCGCCCGATTCTCGCGGCTTGAAAAGACCTTGGCCCTGCTGCAAAGTCAGATGGGCGCCCTGGGCCTCGGTTAGTCCCGCTTCTCAAAGCCACGAATCGACACTTCTACATTCGATACCTGTCCGGCAGTTATTGTGATGGATTCGTTGTTCGATATTGGATATTCACCCACGTCGCCGTGCAGCGTGCGACACTTCGCGCCATGAAGCCTGTAGGGCGTGCAAAATCCATCTGTTTCTATGCAAAGACCTTGCCCCGTCGAAGCAGATAGACAACAATGCCCAGTGCGGCTAAGCCGATGAATCCATTCTCGCCCAACGTGCCAAGCAGCCCCATGAGATTCGTCATGACTCGGCCGCAAAGAGGAACTGCATCGCCGAAGAGAATCTCGATGACAACTCCAAAGGCGGCTAACAGCAAAGAGATTTCGATGATCTCGGCAATCCATTTCTTGACCTTCGTGGAATTACGCATTGTTCGACCTCCCATATCTTGAACGACAAATGTCTTGAAAGCAGAAGAAACCTTGATAGTCCGATTTGGGCTTGCCTCCTGTTGCCCCGATGAACTGCAACCATTAAAGCATAAGAAACGGGATGGAGAACGCAAAACCCTCCTGCACTCCGGCCTGAGCAGTCACGATCTTATAAGACGGCAGAATGGTAGAGGTCATAGACGAGCCGGTCTATTTGTTTGTCGCCGGCGTCGATTGGCCGCTGGATTTTGTGCTTGGATGTGAGTTGGTCGATTGGTAGAATGCCCCACTGACAAGGAGATGCGGGACGCTTGGAGAAGTACTATGGACCCTAATAGCATAAGCACGATCGTGCAAGGCACGGACTGGGGACTCGTGAGCACTGTAGTCCAGATTATAGCTTCCGTGACCACTTGTTTGTTGATGATAGTTACCGCTGGCGTGGCGATATATGGAATTACCGCTTGGAGACGCGAGTTCAGGGGTAAGCGTCAGATGGAGTTGGCAGAGGAGGTTTTGGCTCTTTTTTATGAAGCCAAAGATGCTATATTAGCTATAAGGAGTCCATGGGGTTTTGCGGGGGAAGGGAGCACAAGAAAACCCACCGAGGGTGAAACTGAGCAAGAGAAGAAGTTCAAAGACAGAGCATATAGTGTCTGGGAGCGATACGAAAAGCATCAAGCTGTATTTAACAAATTGCACTCAATGCGGTATCGCTTTATGGCACAAATCGGAAAGAAAGCGGCAGAGCCTTTTGAACACGTACGAAAAATTGTCAATGAGATTCTTAGTACCGCTGGCATGGTAGATGAACTATGGGTTGAACGCGCGTCCTATTGCAACCCAGAAGAAAAGAAAGAGCTTAGCAAAGAAATTAAGAGATATGAGGCAATCATCTGGTGGTCAGGCTCGAAAGATGATATTGACAAGCAAGTTGAAGAAATTATCTCTCAGATAGAAGAAACGTGCCGACCCATCATAATGAAGGCACGGGGACGAGGATTGATTTGAGAAGAAGCGCGGGGTGAACTCAGCCGGGACCACACCGAACATAGGCGGGGGTCGGGGCTGCATGTTCGCGGCATACGGTATTCCCTTGCAGCGTCACGGACCTGCGGTATAGTGCCCAAGAGCGGGAAGCTGCGGCGTGCTGTGTTGGTGGCTCCCGTGTGGGCGCACTGGATGATTGTTGTTAGAAAGCAGGGTATAACCATGACTTATTCGTATCCTAAGGACTCTGACGGCATCACAATAGAAACCCTGGCCAAAGCTTCCCCTGAAATTCAAAAAGCTGTCATGAGGCAATGGTTTTTTGAGAACTACGAAAACCCCGTTGAGTCTACTCCTTATGATTCAGAGGAGGGAGGATACGTATACATATGGGGCGGCCCATATTATGCCTCCGAAGAATTGGGGGCGGAGTTCTCTGGGATAGTGCCGGACGGCGTAATTGAGGAATTGGCCGCCGAGCTGAGTAGCGAATCGGTCGAGTGGTCTGGAATACCGGAGTATGAAGCGCCTGATGATTACTTTGTGGATGCAACTCAGTCAAATGTGGACCCAAGAACAACTGCAAAGGAGGGTTTAGCCAAAATACAATCTCTATTGGCCACCAAGGTTTCAATTGAGCTTGAGCTACATATGTTTCGGCTCCTGTATGTCAACGTAGTAACGTGTCTTGAGGCCTACCTGTTCGATACTTTCTTAAATCACGTCATGAACGATGAACAGTTGAAGAAACGGCTTGTGAAGACATCACCTGAATTTGCCGACAAGAAAGTGAGACTATCGGATATTTTTGAGCGATTTGAAAACATGGATAAGGAGTTGAGAGACTATTTATTCTCGTTATTGTGGCATGACCTGGGACGGGTGAAACATCTCTACGAAGGTGTCTTTCAAATAGAATTTCCTGATATATCAAAACTTGCCAAAGCCGTTCGGAACAGACACGACATTGTGCATCGCAACGGCAAGACCAAAAATGCGACTGAAGTCATCTTGAATAAGGAGAACGTCGAGGACCTTATCAGGGAAGGTGAGGTGTTTATAGATGGAATAGAGCAACTGATTAACCCTTTCTGAGAATTCGGCAGGTAGGGTGGGCCTTGGCCCACCGATCAATCTGTATCGTGGCGGGTTGGGTTAACGTTTTTTGTGGCGGAGGCGGTAGATCAGGGCCAGGACCTCGGCGACGGCGACGTAGAGGTTTGCCGGAACGGGCTGGCCGGGCTCGACGGTGGCGAAGATGGTTCTGGCCAGTTCGGGCCGGCTGACGACGGGCACGCCGTACGCGCGGGCGATTTCGCGGATTCGCTCGGCTAAGAGGTCGGCGCCTTTGGCCACCATCACCGGGGCGGCCATCGTCTTGGCCTCGTAGCGCAGCGCCACGGCCACGTGCGTCGGGTTGACCAGGACCACGGTCGCCTTGGGCACATCCCGCAGCATGCGTCGGGCGGCCGTCTCAAACTGGATTCTGCGGATTCGCCCCTTGACTTCCGGCGAGCCTTCGAGGTCTTTATGTTCCTGCCGGACCTCCTGGCGGGTCATCATCAGGTCCTGCCTGAATTTCCATTTCTGATAGAAGGCGTCGGCAATCGCCACAACCAGCAGTGCGATGCCGATACGCTTCATCAAGCCCAGGATGACTTCTCCGATGACCGCAAGCATCTGGCCGGACCAGGCCCATCGAAGCGAGGCAAGCACGGGCAGCTTATCCCACAGATATTTCCAGGCGATCAGCGAGACCAGGATGAGCTTGAGTATCGACGTCAGGAGCCTGACCAAAGACCGGCCGTTCACCAGTTTGCCGAATCCGGATACCGGATTGAGCTGGTCGAATCTGAATTCGAGCGCCCCCGGGGCAAAATTCAGCCCGCCGACGGCGATACACCCCACCGCGGACGCCACGGCCAGCGCCGCCAGAATGGGGGCCATGACCAGCAGCATGCTGAGCGTCTTTCTGTAAGCGAAGGCCGTAAACGTTTTCGTGTCGGCGAAGACGTTGGTGTGGGCCGACATCCCCTCTCGCAGCTCCATCTGCGCCCAGCGCATCAGGTCCGGACTGACCAAAGCAATCACGGCCACCAGCACAAGGAGCGTCGCGACGGAGGCCAGCTCCTCGCTCTGCGGCACCTGGCCTTTGGCCCTTGCCTTCTCCAACCTCTTTGGGGTTGGTTGTTCTGTCCTTTCAGAGGCTGATTGCTCTGCCATACTCTGTCCCCGATTCGACTGCGGGGTCCGGCTCTATTGCGGCCTGTCCGTCATGTGCGCGCGGGCCGGCCTCAGACGGGCGCCAGCTTGCCCATCAGCTCGGCGAATTCGGCCACGAACATACTGATAAACGGCAGGAACGCGGCCACCATCAATAATCCCAGCCCCACGCGCATCGGCAGGCTGATAAACAGGATATCCATTTCCGGGACCAGTCGCGCCAGCACGGCCAGAACGACCATCAACAACAGGGAAGCGGCCAGCAGAGGTGCGGCCAGCTTCAGGCCGGCCATCAGCATGGTCGAACCCGCCTGCACGATTCCGCCGGTCAGGACGGATATCGTCGGGATACTGCCGGCGGGAAACGCTTCGTAGCTCTTTGACAAGGTCAGCAGGAACAGGTGATGGCCGTTGGCGCCGAGAAACATGATAATGAACATCATCTCCAACAGGCTCCCTAACGGCTGGGCCTCCTCGCCGGTCAGGGGGTCCAGAATCTCGGCCATGGTCAGACCCATTTCCTGTTCGATAATCCGCCCCGCCAATTTCACGGCGGCGAACAAAATAGCCGCGACCAGTCCCAAAGCCAGCCCGTAGGTGGCCTCGTTGACGATCAGAAGCACAGCCTCCAGCGTCGAAGCCTGCTGCACGGACGGAGCAAGAGGCGTTATCATCGAGAAGAAGAACGCCAGCAGCAAAGCCAGGCAGACCTTGATCGGGACCGGAATGCTCTCCCACCCGAAGACGGGAAGGGCCATGAAGAACGCCGAAATCCTCGTGAGGGCCATGACAAAGCCAAGCAGTTTTTCGCTCTCCAGCGGCATACGTCAGGGCCCAACGTTCTGGATATTGCTGAAGATTTCAGTGGTGAATCGCAGCGCGACGTCGAGAATCCAGCCGCCGCAGAACAGCGTGACGACGCCCACGGCCACGAGCTTGGGGACGATGGTCAGGGTCATATCGCGTATCGACGTGACCGCCTGAAAGAGCGTGATCACGACGCCGACGACGATACAGGTTATTAGAATCGGCGCCGATAGAAGCAGAGTCGTCTCGAGCGTGTACCGGCTCAGGTAAAGAATGAAGCTGCTATTCATAATTCGTATCTCATTTCCTTGCGAATCCTGTCTTGTGCCTTACTTACTCAAACTGACCGATTCGCGCTGTCATCCCTGCGAAAGCAGGGATCCAGGAACCTAACCGCTTCAGTGGATTCCCGCTTGCGCGGGAATGACAAGCCGTAGAATCAATCATGGCAGATTTCCAGTGTTACTTAAAACCCAGGCTGAGGCTCTTGGCCAGCAGCCCCCAGCCGTCCACGAGAATGAACAGTATGAGCTTGAACGGCAGCGAGATCATCACCGGCGGCAGCATCATCATGCCGGCGCTGAGCAGGACGCTGGCCACGACCATGTCCACCAGCAGGAAGGGAATAAACAAGAGGCAGCCGATCTCGAACGACGTGCGGAATTCGCTGATAATAAACGCCGGGATGACGACGTGCATGTTGATCTCCATCAGGCTGCGGGGAGGCTCGACCTTGGCCATCTGTACAAAAAGCGCCAGATCGGACTGGCGGCACTGGCGGAGCATGAATTCCTTGATGCAGTCGCTGGCTCTGGCTCCCGCGGTCTGAAAATTAATCTCATCCGCAATATAAGGCTGGATCGCGGTTGTGTTAACCTTTGCGAACGTCGGCGCCATCGTGAACAGCGTCAGAAACAAGCCCAGGCCGATGATGGCGACGGTCGGTGGGATGGTCTGCGTGGTCAGCGCGCGCCGCACGAAGGACAGGACTATCACGATTCTCGTGAACGACGTCATCATCACCAGAAGAGTCGGCAAAATCGCCAGGCCCGTAAAGATGATGACCAGTTTCATCGGCGTTGACCAGTCTTTGCTTTGCTCCGAACCGGCCGTTGCTTTGTCAATGACGGTCATCAGATCCCCGATGCTCGGAACGCTGTTTACCGGAGCGTTTGCCCCGGAAGCGCCGGCGGCCTGTTTCTGGAGCTGGGCGAAGGCGTTGTTCATGTCCCGGCCGAACGAGAGCCTCGCCGGTGTCAGGATGACGAATACCAGAAAAAATATTCCAGCAAGTTTTTTGAACATATATTTTCTCAATCGATATCCTGGCCAGGCAAGTCTCTAAAGCCCTCGCTCAGGTCCGCCAGTTTCGTGACGCTCTCACTGGTGCTGCCTATGAGAAGGCGCCGATCGCCGATCTGGAGCAGGTGCACCGCCTTGCGGGGTCCGAGGTGGACCGTTTCGACGATGCGGATCTCTTTGCCCGGAAGCCTGGCAATCCTGGGCAGGAGTCTTCTGGAGACGTAAATCGCCGCGGCGCCCAGAACGATAACGAATACAACGGCAACCATCGTTCTGTAGAAAAGCTCCTGATTTCCGAGGTTGTAAGGCGATTCCTTCTGGAAGCCGGGGTCGTTCGCAAACAGGGAGCCGGTTTTGCCGTCCGTCTTCAGAGGCGGCTGTTCCCGGCCGGGCGCGGTTTCTTTTAGTGCGGGCTTATTGGCATCTGATTGAGCGGAATCCGCGGCTAATGCGCTGCTGTTTAAGACAGCCATTGCGAGCAAGATCACCGTTTTCTTATCGAATCCAGCCATGCAAGCATACCAGGAACTCATTCTTCAGGCGCCATCCTCGCGACGGACCGCGAGTGCCTGTATTGGATGTGCAAATAGCGTGCCGAAATGCGGAGCATGGACTTTTGAGGTCCTGCGGGCCGATTCTGATGCAGCAGTTGCATGGACGGACGGCGGCGGCGTCCAAAAACTTGACAAACGTGCGAACTAACGATCTGACCTGAGAATTCCGATCAGAATCTGCGACTGCTTGGATATGGGGCTGTCCGGCCCTGTCCAATCGCCCCCCGCCCCGCACCCCCACGAGTAAACCTGGCACTGCGAATCGGAACGCAGGGCATTTCGCAGGAAGCCGGCAACTGCGTCGGCTCGCCTGGCCGAGACAACCCATTGCTGTCTCTCGCTGTTTTCCTCACGTGCCAATCCAACAACGTACAATTTGAGATTCTCAACCGAGCCGGACTTATGCAAATCCGCCGTAAACCCAGTCAAAAACCGTTTTGCAGCTTCATCGAGCAGCCATTGCCCCTGTGCGAATGCAATCGGTGTAACGACAAAATCGGGTCGGAGCCCCCGAATTTGAGACTTGTAGGTTTTGGAATGCTGTTCAATGCTTTGAAAAATTCGCCGAGTTCTTTCTGTGCCCGCGTCGATTGTCCTGCTGACGTTATCATTGGCATCGCTTATGGGATAATAGGTTTTGGGACTGCCAAGATTCAAACCATCGTCTGGTGCTCCGAATAGTCCTGCTGCACCCGTGAACAAATCGGGCATGCCGAACCCTTCAATTGACCTTCGAAAGCCGTAAAGCGTTTTCTCAAAAACTGGGTCACCTTCGTTGCATAGCTTTCCGCTTTTTGCCGTGGACATTGTCAAAAGCATAACGAAGAACGCCATCAGCAGTGATATCATGTCCGCGAATGAGATGATCCAGAGCGGAGCGCATTCCCCCTTTTCTTCGGGGACGCTTGTTCGTTTTTGTTTCTTCACTTGTATGCGGTCTCATCAAGCAGAGTAATCTCCAGCATTCGCTGGGCGCCAAGATTATTATCCGGCAGCATACCTTTTGCTCCGATACTGAAGCGGTTTTTTGAAACGCCTTTGCTGTTGAGATAGCTGATCACAGCAATAGCTCGATAGATCCCGAGATCGCCGTCCGGCCCGGGACCGTTTTCACTGACTGCGATTCTCTCAGGCCGGCTGCTAATGAACGACGCGAATAGATCGAGGAAATCACGTCCGTCTTTCGAGAGAGTCGTTCCGGCGGCCCAGAATACCTTCTGTGATACAATCAGGAATACTTTGCGATTCTCAAAATCTGCAGACTCAGTTTCGGCCAACAGCCCGGTGCCCTGGGATTCTTCAAGCGTCGGTTTTTCGCTGCCTTTTTCCAACTGCTCCGCGGCGCGCATGTGGCGGACCATCGACGATAACGGTGGGTCTCGATACCACCCGCCATAGTAATTCGCGGAAAGCGCTACTTTGGCCGTCCGTTCGAGTTTCGTTTTTTCGTCGGCTCCAAAGCCCGAAAAGGTTGAAAGCATCACGAAAAATGCCATCAGCAGCGATATCATGTCGGCGAATGAGATAATCCACAGTGGCGCGCCTTCACCACTTTCTTCTTCTTGTTTCTGTTTGCCCGCCATCAGACTTTAGCTTTCAATTGTTCGCGTCGTCTTGCCGAAATGAAAACCTGCATTTTTTCACGTACCCCTGTAGGGGCTTCGCCTTTGGCAATGGCACGGATACCGGCTACAACCATTTCCATGGAGATCTTCTCCGCCTTTGAGTATTGTCCCAACTTTCCACCCAGAGGCAGGAACACCAGGTTCGCCAGAAGTGCGCCGTAGAATGTGCAGACCAGCGCTACCGACATTCCTGCACCAATCTCGTCGGGGCTTTCCATGTTGCTCAGCATTGATATCAGGCCAATCAGCGTCCCTACCATCGCAAACGAAGGACAGGATGCACCCATGAAATCCAGAATCTTTTTGCCCGTCGCGTGCCTTTCCTCCAGATACTGTATCTCAAGGTCCATCAGCTCACGTATCGCCTCTTCATCCTGGCCGTCGATCAGCATTTGGATGCCTTTGACTAAGAACGGGTTTTTGATTTTGCCTACCTCTTGCTCCAGAGCCAGCGCTCCATCGCGCCGGTTGATGGCCGCGTAACTGACCATCATCTGTATAAGTTCCTGCGGCGGTATGCTTTTGTGCAGAAGCGTCTTCTTGATGACTGAGAAAATGCCCAGAAACTGTCCCATCGAAAAATGTATCATTGTTGCGCATGTCATCCCGCCAAACACGATTGCCAGCGCAGGGATATTAAAGAAAATCCTGAGATTTCCTTCATGGAGGATTGTCCCGATAATGACTACGAAACCAAGGACTACGCCTAATATTGTTGCGAGATCCATAGGACTATATTCCCTCAACTATCTGTTTCAATCTCTGGCAGAAGGCTGCGGCCAGGGTGGGCTGGGAAGTGGCCAGCTCCGCGAGCACTTTGGCTTTGGTCCTTTCGGTCATGTAGTGCAGTATTTTCACCGCATCATCCAAGTTACCGTTATTCTTACCGCTCTGTGTTTCATCCGCCCCCGCCGCGCACATATTCGCCAGTATCTTGCCGGCGCTGCTGGCATCCATTTTGTCATAGGTGGCGGCTATGGATGCCAGATTGGTTTTCTCCGCCTGATCAATCTCAAGCCTGCTCTTGAGCAGCTTATCTCGTTCACTCTTGAAGTTGGCAACAGTTGAAGCCAGCTCGACCCGGAGGTTGTTCAGATTGTTGATGTCCTCTTTGAGCACATCATGGGCCACCTGCAACCGTTGTTCCCGCACGGCCAGAACCTGCAGCCGGTCGTCATATTCTCGCATTTTCTTCCGGATGTCCTGAATGAGGTTCTTGAGCTGTTGTTCCGTCATAGCTCTTTTCATTGGGTCGGAACCTGAGTCAGCGGAATCGGTCATGTCCGGCTCCGGCAGCGGCGTCCCCTGCTCAGGCTGACTGCCGGCTTGAGCGGGCTCCTCCGACTTGTTGTCGGGAGGGCTTGCCGGGGATGGATGCGTGAGCCGCCCAAAGAAAAACGCTCCGGCGAAACTGACCAATCCCGCGACCGCCACGATGATGATTTTCTTAACCATTGGCTATCTCCTGTTTTTGTGCTTTCCGGATAAATGAAATTCCGGCCCTCTCATCCATCTCTTTTTGCTCGAGCCTCTCCTGCTCTCGGATAAATTGCCTCTTGGTCTCCTCGCGCAGCCGTTCCAGACCTTGTTTGAACCTTCTGAGCCTCAAGACTTCCGCGACTTTCTCTCTTTGCTCGGCTTCCAGCACGTGTACTTTCTCTTTGAGCTTCCTGATCAGCTCGTCACTGGTCGCCGAATGCTTCAGAAAGAACTCCTGATGACCCAGGCGCTTCCTGGGATTCTGTCGGGTCAGGCTATAGGCTATGTCCTCCAGGATTTTCTGCTGCGTCAGCAGCTCCCCGCGCGCCTCGACCAGCCTTTCGGTCAGATTGAGCAGTTCCGCTCTGGCTTTGTGCTCCTGTTTTTGCTTGACATCAAGCACGCGCTGTAACCGCCATACAAAACGTCTCATATCGTTTCCAATCCTTCGCTCTCAAGGATCAATAAAGCGATCCCTGTCATCTACTGCCCTTTGGAGCCTAACAGCTCATCCCACGACTGGGTGATGGCAGTCAGACGTCTGACCGTTTCTGAAAAGTCCGTTCTCTCCCGGACCGCCTGAATCAGAAAGCTCCGTATCCGGTCGATCAAAGCCACGGCTCCGTCGATACGCCGATTACTGCCCGGAGAAAAGGCGCCGATGTTGATCAGGTCCTCCGCGTCGGCGTAGATGGCGTATATTTCTTTGAGTTTCAGCGCGGCAAGCCGGTGCTCTTTGCTCGTCACGGCAGGCATCAGTCGGCTGACGCTCTGGAGAATATCAACGGCGGGATAATGGCCCCTTTCGGCCAGCTTCCTCGACAAGACGATGTGTCCGTCCAGCAGGCTCCTGGCGCTATCCGCTACGGGGTCGGACAGATCGTCGTTCTCCACCAGGACCGTCAAAATACCCGTAATGCTGCCGCTCTGCGAGCAGCCCAAACGCTCAATCAGCCGCGGCATCAGAGAGAAGACACTTGGGCAGTAGCCTTTGGTGGCGGGCGGCTCGCCCGCCGCCAGGCCGATCTCACGCTGGGCCTGGGCAAAACGCGTCAGGGAGTCCATCATGAACAGGACATTCTTTCTCTTGTCTCTGAAGTATTCGGCAATAGTGACGGCCACGAACGCCGCCTTGACCCGCTGAATCGGGGGCGCATCCGACGTCGCGACGACGACGACGCTGCGCGCCAAACCTTCCGGGCCGAGGTCTGATTCGAGAAACTCCCGGACTTCGCGGCCACGCTCGCCGATCAGCGCTACGATGTTGACGTCGGCGTCGCTCGAATTGGCGATGTCGCCGAGCAGGACGCTCTTGCCCACGCCGCTGCCCGAAAAAATACCCATTCTCTGCCCCTTGCCGCAGGTTAATACGCTGTCTATCGATCGGATTCCCAGAGCCAAGGGGCTGGTGATTTTCTCCCGGCTCAGGGGTGCCGGACTGCTTGCGTCCAGCGCCTTCTTGTCCCGCCCAGCCAGCGGTCCTTTTGCGTCTATGGGTTCTCCAAGTCCATTGACGACTCGTCCGAGCACGTTGTCGCTGAGGGAAATATGGCGCGGCGTGGTCCGCGCTGTTACCGTATCGCCCGGTGATATCCCCTCGATATGCTCCAGCGGCAGCAGAATCAGATGGTCACTGTGGAAACCGACCACCTCCGCCAGCACCTGCCGGCCGTCACGTATCCGGATACTGCAAAGCTCTCCCAGGCCCAGCGACGGCCCGTTGCTTTCGACCGTCTGGCCCGAGACCCGGACCACAAGACCCTGGCAATCCAGCAGCTTCACGCCGCTCAGCACCGAGTGAAATTTCGCAAAATCAATTAAGCTGTCACGAACCTCGCTTGTAGCCATGTGTCAGTCCGCCTTCCCGAGCGCTTTGCCGACGCGCTCCAGATTTTCATCGATCAGGGACTTGATGATTCCCTTGGGGCTCTCAAGGATGCACTCCGCCCTCCCGATGCTCGGGTCGGCAACGAGCTGGACGCCGGCAAGAACCCCGCCCTGCTCATCCTGCTGCTGCGCCTTGAGGCATTGTGCAAGGTCTTCAGGATTCAAACGCACCACGACATCCTGACGGCTCGGTGCGTGCAGGAGCGATTCCTTGACGATCGATTCGATTTCGTAATCGCCCTTTTCCACTTTCTGTATCAAGATCTTTCTGGCGATTTCCACCGAGAGCTTGGCGATTTCTTCCCTGTGCCTGGCAAACACTTCGGCGCAGGATTCCTGGAGCTTGGCCGCCACCTGATTCAGGACCTGGCAGGCCTGAGAAAACGCGTTTTTTTGAGACGGCGAATCCGGCGTCGCAATGGGCCTGGTCTCTACGCCGGAATCCGCCGGGCCACGGTTGGATGATTGACTGCCGGCGCCGTCAAGCAGCTCTGCCGAGACAATCGGCCTGTCGATACTGATTGTCAGCGACACAGACATTGTCTTATCGTCCCTTTACTCTGAGTTTACCTTCCTCATTGGCCTGTCGCAGCGGCTTGACGACTTCTTCTCGTGCGTCAAGGACCTCTTTTTCAAGCGGTTCCTGCATCAGGGAGATTTCTTCGTCCAGCGTTGCCAAAGCGCGCTCGGATATATTCGAACGGATTTTCTGCACGATTTCTTCATCGGCCCCATGGATCGCCACGGCCAGTTTGCTGGCGTTCACGGTCCGCAGCGCCTCCTGCATGGATCGGTCCACTACGGACGGAATGTCGTCCCATGTGATCATCAGACGCCGGACCATCGTGGCGGCTCCCTCGTCCTGCTTGGCGATTTCATCCACCATCTGGTTTCGCATTTCTTTTTCCAGGCCGCTGAGCACGATCGCGAGTTTTCGCAGCGTCTGCTCGGGCTTTTCCACGAGAGTTTCTCCTTTAAGACTCTTGAGCCGTTGGGTGATGGTCGATGCGATTTGCTGTTTCACGTGGTTACCCACCAGCTCCGGATTCGTCATCTTGCAGACGGCTTTGAGCCGGGCTTCTTCCTTCAGCAGCGACAGCACCTCCTGGCTCTTCTTCGGAGCCAGCTCCGACAGCACCACGGCGATGGTTTGCGGGTGCTCACCCTCCAGCGCCAGGACCAATTCGTCTGTGCCGGCCTGGCGTATGTCCACAAACAAGTCCTTCTTTTCTATCGTTTCCCGAATCTGAGACTGAATGTGATTGGCCCTGTCTTTATCGAGAATGCTGACCAGCATCTCATTGAGAAAGGTCTTTATGCTGAATCTCTGGGTCTGCTTTTGCTGAAGTGAGTTATAGAACTCTCTCGCAACTCGGGCTTGTTCCTTGAGGTCGCGCTGCTCCGATGCGTCGATTCGCGCCAGCTCCATGGCGATATCCTCAACCTCGTCGGCGGGCAATCCTCTGAGCAGCTCGGCGGCCGTCATCGTATCCAGACTCATCAGCAACATCGCGGCTTTTTGCTTACCCGACAGCGCCATTTACTCCCCCCCCTTTTCTTCGAGCCAACTGGCAAAGAGCTGTTTGGCTCGCTCGGGATCTTGTTCCAGTGCGCTGGCTATCTGTTTGCGGAGGAGTAAAGGCTCCGCGGCCCCGGCTCCGCCTGTAAGAAGACCGGCGATACCCTCGGCTCCGGGCAACTGCTTGGCAGCGACCTCCTGCACCGCTTTCCTCCTGGCCCCTCTGAACATTCGCAGAACGACCAGTGCACAAATCGCCATAATCCCTAACGAAGCATCGCGGGCGATTGCAATATAGTCCAAGCCGGCGACTTCTTCGGCCAGCAGCGGTGCGGCGGGATTCTGAAACTTGACGTCAACCACCTTGAGCGAGTCCCCCCCCGCAAGGTCAAGGCCGAGGGCATTCTGGATCAGCTTCTCGACGTCGTTGGGATCCATGATTTTCGCCGTCGGTGCCTGTCCGCCGGCCTGCGCTGCGTTTGCGTCGGCCGGGGATAAGTCCACCACGGCGGCAACCGAAAGCGACTTGATTTCGCCCGGCAGAACCATTTCCTGCATGACTGTCTTGCCGACCTGATATTCCGTCGTGATTGTCTCGTCCTTCTTTACGCTGCCTGGCGTTGAGGAGTTTCCGGCCGCTGCTGCAGCAGCAGCTCCGGTCTCGGAACCGCTTGTGATCTCTTCCTTTGTGGGAACTCCCTTGGGTTCGTATTTTTCCGTGATGGTGCTGACGCTGTTCATATCCAGCACGGCGTGAATTCTCACTTTTGCCCGTCCTGGTCCCAGAACGGCCGCCAGCATGTCCTCAACCTTGTTTTCCAGATTCTGCTCCACCCGCTCTCTGTAATCCTGAACGGTACCGGCTCCGCTGGCCATCGTCTGGTCCGCCTGGCCGGAGAGCAGACGGCCCTGGCTGTCGATCACCGTCACGCCCTCCGTCGTAAGCCCCTCGACGCTCCCGGAAACCAGGTGTGTGATGGCGGCGATATTCGAACCGCTTAATCGGTAACCCGGCTTTAAGCGAAGAACCACGGACGCCGTCGTCTTGCCGGCTTCGGAGGTGAAAAGCGTCTGCTCCGATCGCACGATGTGGACCCGCGCATGCTCGACGCCGTCGATCATTTGGATGCTCTTGGCCAGCTCGTCCTGGAGCGCTCGTTTCAGGTTGACGCTTTGAACAAAGGGACTGACGCCGATTTTTTCATTGTCAAATATCTTGTACCCCCCCTGATCTCCGGCGGGAAGCCCCTCTTTGGCCATGTCCAGACGAAGCTGATACACGCTTTCCTTCGGGACGTAGATGGTTGTCCCGCCGTTTCGCAGCTCGTACGCAATGCTCTTTTCGCTGATCTTCTCTACGATCTGGGCGGCTTCCTCAGGGGCCAGCTCCTGGTAGAGCATCCGCATATCGGGTCTCTGCGCCCAATGGACAAGCAAACCGCCGACAATCGCCAGGGTCAGCACAATGGCAGCAAGCAGGGCCCGCTGAACCACGCCTATCTTCTGCCAGATTGCTCTTATCCTTTGGAGAAAAGCCATGAAGCCCCTTCGTCGGTTGACCTGGTACGATGCGGAGACTTAAGTCAGCACGGACCCATCAATCACAACGGCATGTTCATCGTTTGCTTATACGCTTCGATCAATTTATTCCTGACGCCCACAAGAAGCTTGAAGCTCATATCGGCTTTCGCTACGGCCGAAACCACCGAGGCAATGTCCTCGCTCTTGCCGCTCAGCAAATCCTGAATGGACATATCCGACGATTGCTGGAGGTCATCGGTCTTGGAGATGTAGTTCTCGACCGCCTTGACGGTGTCGGCAAAGTTTGTTGTCTTGTCATCGGGATTTGTCAGCTTCGGCATCCCGATGGCATCAGGACCACCGCCGGGCCGTATCGAGCCGGGCCCCCAGGGGCCCTTCATGGAGTTCAGTGATGCGCTGACGCTTGCGTTGGGGTTAACCATGTGTCATTCCCTCACTTATCGGAGCAGTTCAAGTGTGGTTTCTACCATTTGCTGATACCGTTTCAAAATCGCGGCGTTGGCCTGGTAAATGCGGGTGGCGATATTGAGATTCATCATCTCGACGGGCAGATTCACGTTCGGCATCGCCACGTATCCCGCCTTATCCGCCAACGGGCTGCCCGGGTCCAGGACGCTGAGAAAGTCGCTCATGTCGGGGACAATCCGGTCCAGTGTTACGCCGCCCAAACCATCCTCGGATTTGAATGTCGCTTCGAGTCTTCGGTAAGGTTGGCCCTGCCCGGCATCGGTCGTACGGGCATTGGCGACGTTCGATGAAATGACTTCCATCTGCTTGCCTTGCGCCCGCAAACCGGAAATCGCTATATCTATGGGACCGAAGCTATTGTCCACTTTCATGAGTGCTTTTCCTTTCCTGTGTCTTGCCCTTGCCGGTTGCCGTTTGACCGGTCACAAAACAAACCGGCGGGTCGGTCGGGCCGCCGGATGGTTACTTGGGCCCAATCGCCAGGTCCATCTGTTTGTACTTTTTATCAAGGATCCGCACGTAAGCTTTGTGGCAAATGGCATTCTTGATCATCTGGCCCACTTCCGCCTCGAAGTTGACGTCGTTGCCGTTGGATTTTACAGGCGTCTGCATCGGCCGGTAAATCTCCGGATTGACCTTGCTCAAGTCCACCCCGCCGGATGAACGAAGGCTCTTGGCGAGCAGCTCTTCAAACCGGACATCGACCCTGCGATACCCGGGCGTCTCGAGGTTGGCCACATTGTTGGCGACTGCTTTCTGGCGGAGGCTCTGGGCTTTTATGCCTGCCTCGATAAGATCTACTATGTTGTTTGTCTTTGACATTCGAAGTCTTTCATTATCTGCACACAAACACTGTCTGCTCAGGACGAAATAGCAAGTACCGTGCCAAACGTTAACAGCCCCGCATTTTCAGCGCCGAGCCCTCGTCACGTGCGAAAAATCCACTCTGCCCGGAAAGGCGAGACCTCAAACCTCAGCAACGCTGTCAGGATTTTATACAAAGACGACCGTTTTCTGACACTGCGCCGATACGCCGGAAGCTGTCGAGGAGACCTTCGTGGCGTTCGAAGGCCACCTGGCCCCCCCCCAGCCGGCCCTCTGTGTCAGAATACATGAGACAGTACCTTGCCATTAATTAAGAATGAGGGCAAGGAGATGAACAGGATGTCTCAGATAACGATGGATCTACCGAAACCCAGGTTGTCATCCCCGCAATGGAGT
>Ga0210377_10000081_pt1 | contig 84749 bp, 77 predicted proteins | sample PLM4_65_b1redo_FD_155480 | JGI IMG/M metagenome (GOLD analysis project Ga0210377, IMG submission 155480) | Groundwater sediment microbial communities from an aquifer in East River, Colorado, USA - PLM4_65_b1 redo | ecosystem: Environmental > Terrestrial > Soil > Riparian zone | place: USA: East...
GTCGAGCTTCCGTCTTCCGCTTGACATTCGGTAGTTTCAGAACCACAATTGCCATGATGAGCTCCTTGGATTTTGGCTTCGACCACCAATATCTTACAAGAAGCTCATCTTCTTTTCAATCCGCTAAACCCACCGTTGGTGTTACAGAGTCATCGATCTTCTACGATCAGAGATTAGCTGGAAGTTAGAATTTCAGTTACGTTTCGGCAGGGCGTAATATCTTCGCAGAACATGTGCTACAACAAAAAAGGAAATAATGAATAAAAATTTGAAAGTGTTACTTTTTGTAATTGCGCTAACCAGTTGCCTGCCTCAACCTATCCCTAACACTCCTATAAAGACACAGCAGGAAAATCCAACTCAGAAACCTGAGCCAACGAATACTGTGCTACCTGCACCATCGGTTACGACCACTTTTGTAGTCCCTGATTTACAGAAGAATTGCATATCAATCTCGTCTAATTCTAATAACAAGATAATTGATGGAACCGCTGTATTTTTGGATCATCTGGGACAGAGCATTATGCTGATGGGAGAACATGAACTGCAAATCCCCGAAGAATTCAAGGGGAATAACGGAAATTCTGAACAAAGTGTCTCTCCCGATGGAAATCTCTTAATGTACCGCCAAGTCAAGTATGAACCCGCTCAATCCAACCTTACAGTAGTTGCTTCGGATGGTCATGTAGTTCGTGACTTTCCCGATGACCAGAGATGGGTATCAGGTACAGTTTGGCTTTCCAACGAATACATTCGATATCCTATGAAGAGTCAGACTGATAATAAGCAACTCAAGTTGTATGCTCTGAATGTAGTGACGGGAAAGACGCACGAACTTCGTACAGATTTACCAGATATAGCGGACAATGATCGGATCGACTGGGGAATTGATAAATGGGCAATATACTTCGGGGCTACGAAGGGCGTAAATATTGTCTATGATTCATCGCTCAATCTGACTGTTTACCCCAAAAAAGGACTGAATGATTATCTTGCCTCATTGCATGACGTTCATAAAGACACTGAGCTAGCCGCGATCCAGTTAGCTGGAAGCGACGATCCAAAATGGTCACCGGATGGACAGTATTTTTCAATTATCGGGGTAGACCCAACAACACGAGCTCGTGACATTTACATTGTTTCGCGTGATGGCGGTCAGTTTATGCCTCTGACCAACCTTACGAAACTGTACCCCAAGGTCAATTTCGAGTCTTATAGCTGGTCTCCAGACAGTAGTCAGATTGCCTTTTGGGCGCACCTGGAAGATTCACAAACCGAAGACAATGATTCTTCCTTGTTTCTCTTCGATGTTGTAACAATGAAATTGACAGACTTATGCATCAAGGGAATTGGTAACAATCCACCGCTGGGAATAAAAACTTCGCTAGACATGCGCGGTAAACCAATTTGGTCACCGGATAGCAGGAAACTTCTGATTGCGCGTTATGACTCCAACACAAAAAGCGTAATCGATACATTGATTGATTTAGAAAATAAAATTGCCTATCCAGTCGCAACTGACCTCGAGCCAATAGGTTGGATGAAATGAAATCCTAACAACGGCAACATCATTACTCGATCTTCACTTCCCCCGGCTCATCATTGAGCTTCAAGCCACGCAGGGCTTCATCCATGCTGGTGCCTTCACCGCGGCGCATACCGGCGGCGGGCGTCCCACAGTAGGGGCAAATATTCCACGGCAGTTCCATAAATTTATTACAGTTCTCACAAGTCTTCTTTAACTTCGTGTGACAGTTCGGGCAGACCTGCCAGTCATCTTTCACGCGGCGTTCACAGCCTGGGCATAATGGCAGATCTTCCAAGGCTTGAAGCAAGGCTTCCTCTTCGAGCGTGCGTTGATATTCTTCTTCCAGAGTCCGTTGCGGACGGAGGATCAAATACACCAACACACCTGGCAGATTCAACACAGCCACCAGCAGAGTCGCAAGCGTCTGCACCAACGGGTCACGGGCGCGTGTGCGGATGTCACGATACGTCCAGATGACGAGCGAGATCCACAAGGCGGCAAGGAATGCGCCGCCGAAGCCGGTGAGGATCAGGAAGAAATTGCTTACAAGTGTGGGATCAAAAGTCATACTGCCTCAAGGGTTTTTACCACAAAGTGTCACAAAGGAACACAAAGGTTTTGACTTTAGGTTTTATTACCTTTGTAACACTTTGTTCCTGTGTGGTAAAGATGGTTTCATTTTATCTCATCTCATGGCGTCGTGTGGTGAAAATGCCATTCACCCGCATCCTGGTCCGCATAGGAATTGGTGCCGATCACTTCATAAAAGGTGATGCCTGGCTTCAAATAGATGGGCGCACCTGTGGCTGTATCAGTCAATGATAGCGGCTGATTCACGAACGGACGACTCCAACGCGCCACGATCCCCACCCCATCGCGGAAGACGTATGCTTCGCCTGAGCCGGTCAGGTCAATGTGATAGACCTCATCATCTTCATCGAATGGATTTGCAAAGGTATGATAGGCAAACAGCATGACAACATTTGCAGCATGCACTGTTGTGGCTGTGACCCGGTCCACCAAAGGCGCATAAGACTCTGGTTGTCCGTTGCGCGTGTCATCAATTTCTTGAAAGCGGGCGTATTCCCCGGTGTCAGGAACATATAACCAGTAGTGGTAGGCATCCTGTGAATAGTAGGTATAAATCATGTTACCCGCCAGTTCAAAGGGAGGGATATAGTTCTCATCGAAGAGTCCGCTGCGAAACGAAGGCGGGTCATTCGGTAACTTATTTTTTTCAACACATTCCTTCCAGGCGACCGTATTGAAATAAGTATTGCTATACAATTCGACATTCCGTGAATCCAAAGGTCTGAAAGGCGGGCAAGCCCTAGTCGAAGGGACAACGAGGAAGTCTGCAAAGTCTGTCGCATTGAAATAGGTCAGCACACGTTTGTCGGCATACTTGAACACCAGATACGATTGATACATGCGCTGGATATTTTCATCAAAGAATCTGCCTGAGCGCACAGGCCCCACCCATTCAGAATCATTGCCATAGAACACCGCAACAAAACGCGTCAACCCAGCCTCGATGTAATATTCAAAAACCTGGTCGGCAAGCGTCAACCCGGATTGCGGACGAATATAACGCGGAAAGTTCGCCACCTTGACCGCCATAGGGCGTCGATTTAATAAGGCCGGGTCAGAGACAGGCAGTCCCGTTAACGGATTGATCGGACCCAGAAGAGTCACTGAGGTTGCATCCACGTTTGGGATCAGCGTCGGTTCCAGGGTTGGGGCGGGTGGCGGAGTAAATGTCGGCAGGGACAAGGGCGTCGGGGCTGAACCAGCATACACTGAGTCTGAGGCGGTTTGTGCGGGTTGAAATGGCGTCGAGGTGGGAATCCCAATGGCAGCCACCTCCTGCGCACGAACATCACATCCAGAAAGAAATACGAGCGAGAGAAATAATAGATTCAAGGCATAACGCATAGGGTTCATTTTACAACAATCAGAGGGGTCTGCAAACCTGATAAAATTACGAAACCATGCTTATCTTGATTACGGTCGCGATCCTGTTGTTCACCGCGCTGGTATTAACGATCCTGCGCTTCACACTGGGCGAATATCGTTATTCATGGTTGATCGCCACCAGTGGCGCTTTGTTCGCCTGGCTAAGTGTGTTCTTTTGGCAATTGAGTATGCCGTTACAGATCCAGCTTCCACTTTGGCAACCTGCCCAGCTTTTTCCACAATCACCGTTTTTCGTAGCAGATGGAATTGCCTGGGCGTTTGCTGTGAGCCTGGCTTCCTTATGTTTGGCAGTGATCATCACAGCCGTGGTCAGCGAAGATTTTCCATATCCCGTGAGTTGGATCGGCGTACTGATATTGACAGCCTTCGGTATCTTGGCAGTGACGGCTGATAACCCATTAACGTTGGTATTGCTTTGGGCGGCGATCGATCTAGCTGAACTGATCTCACAAATGCGGATCGTGGAAGAGCCCAAGTTGAGCGAACGGGTGGTGATCGCTTTTGCGGCACACCTCGCGGGTATTTTGGTTTTGCTGTGGGCAGATATGGTCAGCATTTCAAGTGGGATCATTTTGGATTTCCGCGCCGCGCCACCACAGGCGGGTATCTATTTTGTCATTGCCGCTGGGTTGCGTTTGGGCGTATTGCCATTGCACCTACCATACACAAGTGAAACATCCGTACGGCGCGGTTTTGGTACAGCCTTGCGCATGATCTCAGCCGGGTCGAGCTTAATTTTGCTGGCGCGTATTCCCGTCACTAGTCTGGCTTCACCGTTCACACCCTACTTGATCGTGTTCGTAGCGTTCGCCGCAGTGTACGGCGCATGGATGTGGTTGCGGGCGCCCGATGAGTTAACGGGTCGTCCGTTTTGGTTAATTGGTATGGGGTCACTCGCGCTTGCTTCTGCCTTGCGCGCCAACCCGATCGGCGCAACCGCTTGGAGCTGCGCCTTGATCCTGGCAGGCAGTGCTTTATTCCTGACCTCTGCGCAAAACAAATGGCTCGAACGCGCCCTGTTCATTTGCGTATGGGCGATCTCCGCTTTGCCGCTTTCACTCACCGCCACCGGTTGGGTCAGCGAAGGGGCGCGCTTTTGGTATGTAGTACCTTTTTTAGTCGCCTCGCACGCCATGTTGATCGCAGGGTTTGTCCGGCACATTCAACGCTCATCCACGCGCACAACCTTTGACACACAACCGCTCTGGGCAAGGAACGTGTACCCGATCGGCGTTGGAATCTTATTGCTCACAACCATTGGACTTTCCTTCTTCGGCTGGAGTGGGACTCTGCAAATTGGCAGTTGGCTTTGGGGACTCATCGCTTCGCTCCTCGCCGTGGGCCTGCTCTGGCTAACCCCGCGTGTTCGCATCCTCAACCCGGTCCGCGCTCACTGGGTACGCCCCGCCAACCCATCATGGCTCGATTGGGGCTATCAAGCCATCTGGAACGGATATCAACAAGTAAGCAGATTAAGCAACACGTTCTCTAACCTGCTCGAAGGCGAAAGCGGTATCATGTGGACGTTATTATTCCTGGCTCTATTCATTTCCCTTTTTACCCAAAGGTCTCCCTAATACATGTCCACACTTGCATGGCTCGCTGTGATCTTGATCACTGTTACTTCTGTCGGTCTTTTGCTGGCGCGTGATTGGCGCTGGTTGATCATCTTTCTCGCGGCGCAATACTTCGGCATGCTGATCCTCACTCTACTGCACTGGCCGCTGGGTATGGCTTCTGTCAAAGTCGTTGCGGGTTGGATGAGTGCCGCCATCTTGGGTATGACACGTTCCGGCTTGCCGCGCGAGGATAAAACTGAAAAGCAAAGCGTCCTCCCGCGCGGACGTATGTTCCGCCTGTTTGCAGCAGGGATCGTGGTTATGGTTGTCGCCACAGCCACACCACGCGTCGATACGGTCATGGCAAATGCCGGTTTTGCCGTCACTTCGGGAGGCCTGCTGTTGGTCGGCATGGGCTTGTTACATCTGGGCATCACCGATCACATCCTGCGCGTGACCATTGGCCTCATGACCGTGTTGGCTGGGTTCGAGGTTCTGTACGCCACCGTGGAAGGCTCAATTCTAGTTGCCGCTTTGCTGGCGCTGATCAACCTTGGTTTGGCATTGGCTGGTTCGTATCTCTTGATCGCCTCCAATGCGCAAACAGAGGAACCAGCATGAACGCGCCAACGATCTGGATCATCGCTCCGGTATTTATTGCCATCCTGCTCCTCCCTATTCGTAACCAACGCACGTTAAGTATTATTGGAGGGTTGGTAACTATCTTGCTGGCGATCGCGGCACAATTCATTCCCATTGAAGAGGCATTTCGCTTCGGTGAACTCTCCGTCAAGATCGATTCATCACTGGCGGTGCTGGGTCGTATCCTGGAGATCAAACCTGCTGAAGGATCGTTGCTCGCCATCATCTACGGCGCCACCGCATTATGGTTCTTCGGCGCCGAAGCCTCCAAAACCGCAACCCGCATCGTCCCATACGGATTATTGATCACGGCTTTCTTGGTCGCATCCATCGCGGTGGAACCATTTCTGTTTGCCGCGCTGTTCATCGAACTTGCAGTTCTGCTCTCAGTCCCACTGCTTACCAGAATCAATCAACCGCCCGGGCGCGGCATTGTCCGCTTTTTGATCTATCAAACGCTCGCGATGCCATTCATTTTATTTTCGGGTTGGTTGCTGGCGGGTGTGGAAGCCAGCCCTGGTGATATAGCGCTTGCCGCTCAATCAGCCTCCATGCTGGGATTGGGATTCGCATTTCTTTTGGCGGTCTTTCCGTTCTATAACTGGATTCCCATGCTCATGGAGGAAGCACCACCATTCATTGTTGGTTTTCTTTTATGGATCCTTCCAACCATCACAATCGTTTTTGGCGCAGGTTTTCTTGATCGCTACTCATGGCTGCGCTCTTCGCCACAATTAGTGACAACGCTTCAGTATGCAGGCTTATTGATGATCGTCACTGGCGGATTATGGGCAGCAACCCAACGTCATCTTGGCCGCATTATGGCATACAGTTCGATTGCCGAGACAGGTTTCTCCATCCTTGCCTTGAGTTTAGATCCGCGTTTGGGTATCCCCATCTTGTTTTTACTGCTCCCGGCCCGTGCTTTGGGGTTGGCAGTCTGGTCGCTATCACTGACCGTGATCAAAGACCGTTCCGAAACTCTGCGATTCGGCGCGGTCCGCGGATTGTTACGGAGCGTCCCTTTTGCGAGTGCCGGGCTTGTGCTGGCATCGCTTTCAACAAGCGCGTTCCCATTGCTGGCAGGTTTTCCGGCACGCCTTGCGCTCTGGGAAAACCTATCGCGTGTGTCGCTTGGTGCAGCATTATGGCTGGGCATCGGCATCATTGGTTTGCTCACCAGTTCATTTCGCACCATGGCGGTCCTCAGCATGGCCGAAGAGTATACAAGCTGGGAACTAGGAGAAGACTGGTTACAGGGAATCATGCTCGGACTGGGAATGATCGGGATCTTCGTCCTCGGGCTATTTCCGCAATTTGTGCAATATTTTCTATCTGACCTGCCCGCCATGTTCGAGCACCTCGGTCATTGAGGCGGTATAATCATCACGCAATATCAGTAACTGCGCCGGAGGCAGAAATATGGATTTTGAACAGATCGTCAAACGCCTGCAATGGCTCGACGAAGAACACCGCAAAGATAAGGCAGCGATCATTTCTTTAGAGGAACGTATCGCCTCCTTTGAGGGGAATATTGAGGTGGTCAAACAGCAGATCAGGCCATTGGATAAGCAGATCGCGGGCTTATTATCTACAACCGCCCGCATCGACCAATTCGATACCATCGTTGCCAAACAACGTGAAGATGTAAAAAAAGCGCTGGATGAGATTGAGAAAAAATTCCAAAAGCGTGAGCTCGAGATCACCAAACAACATCAAAAAGATCTCGAACCTTTCCCAAAGGAAATTGACGAACTCAGACAGGCGCTGACCGTGATCCCACCGATCCAGCATGATGTAAGAGCCCGCATCGCTGAGGAGTCCCGCTTGCGTTTGGAGATCCAGGAGTTGAAGCCACCCATTGAGGAGGCGAAGCGCGCCGCAGAAGATGTTGCCCGCGCACAACGTGCTTATGAAGAAAATCGCAAACAGGATATCAAGCGCGTCGCCGACTTGCAAGGCGAATTGGTTGCCATGCGTTCCCGGATTGAGGAGGCAAAGTCCAAAGCCGACCTGACCGCCGATAGTTTTAAGAACATCGACAACCGCGTCAACGAAGTGATGCTCTCCGAAGCCGAACGTAAAGCAGCCCAAAGCGCATTCATTGAAAAACAAAGCATCGTTCAATTTGACCGTGAACGCACCCTCAAGGAATGGCAGGAGAAATCCAACGAATTTCAAAAGCAGGTAAAAATTCTTGAGACACAATCACTGGCTCTGGAAGACACCTTGCGTGCAGCAAAGAAGGCACAGGAAACCTACAACGAGCTCAACACCAAATTGGAACGGCGCATCAACGAAGTGACCGAAATGCAACGGCTCGCAGAAGACCGCCTGCGCCAGGAATGGGTCACATTCAAGGCAGATGATCAAAAGCGCTGGACAGGTTATACGCTTTCGCAAGATGAAGGTATCAAAGACGTTCGCCGGACCATGGTAAAAATCGAAGAACGCATCAGTCCCTTGAACGAGTCGATCCAAACTTTGCAAGACCAAATGCATCAGACCGCCGATGCCACCGAGCAACAGCTTCAAGAGTTAATGAACGTGGCACATGAATGGCTTTCCGCGTATGAGCGCATTATGGGTCACGGCAAGACCGCCAAGAAAACAAAAAAATAAAATTGCTTCCTTGTAAACAACCCTATCTTTCCTCTTTCTTCTTTCAGTTTTAAAGAAAGAGGAAAGAGGAAAGATTTTAATTTCCATGCGTGTTATCGGCACAGCAGGTCATGTTGACCATGGCAAATCCACGCTCATTGCAGCGCTTACAGGCACACATCCTGACCGCCTCAAAGAGGAGCAAGCCCGCGAGATGACCATCGAGCTTGGCTTCGGTTGGATGACACTCCCGAATGGCGAAGAAGTGGGGATTGTGGATGTGCCCGGTCACCGCGACTTCATCGAGAATATGTTATCGGGCATCGGGGGCATTGATGCGGCTTTGCTCGTCATCGCGGCAGATGAAGGTGTGATGCCACAGACAAGAGAACATCTTGCCATTTTGGATTTGCTACAGATTCCCGCGGGGCTCATCGTGCTGACGAAAACTGATCTCGCCTCTGACTCAGCCTGGCTTGATCTGGTGGAAACAGACATTCGCCTCGCTGTAAGCGACACCGTGTTGAAGGAAGCTCCCATCGTGCGCGTCTCCGCCAAAAACAAAACAGGACTCGATCTATTAATTTCCACACTCAGCAGAATTCTCGAAGAGAAACCTGCACGGCTTGATCTGAATCGTCCGCGCCTGCCGATCGATCGCGTCTTCACCATGAGTGGATTCGGCACCGTCGTGACCGGCACATTGAGCGATGGGCATTTATCCATTGGGGATGAAGTGGAGATCCTGCCATCAGGTTTATCAGGCAGAATCCGCGGTTTGCAAACACACAAGAAGAAGGAAGAAGCAGCCATGCCCGGCTCGCGCACGGCTGTGAATATTTCCGGCATAAATACTGAACAGATCCAACGCGGTGAGGTGGTTACGCACCCAAATCAATATCAAGCCACCCGCAGGCTGGATGCGCGCTTGCGTTTACTCAAAGATGTCGCGACTGTTCTCAAGCATGGCGATGAAGTCAAATTCTTTGTGGGCACAAGCGAAGCAATCGCCACATTGCGGATTCTTGGTACAGAAGAACTTAACCCAAACGAAGAAGGTTGGATCCAACTTGAACTGCGCGAGCCAATTGTCGCAGTGCGGGGCGACCGTTATATCCTGCGTCGTCCATCCCCCAGTGAGACTCTGGGTGGCGGCGTGATTATTGACCATCAACCCAAAGGTCGGCATAAGCGTTTTGACGAAGATGTGCTCCGATCTTTGGAATCACTCGCGCAGGGTACACCCGCTGATGTATTGCTTGAAGCCGCCCTGGCAGCAAATATTGCACCGATCAAAGAGATTACTACGCGTTCCCGCTTGGAGTCCATCCCCGCCAATGAAGCGTTGAAAGAATTAATCGAATCTGGCAGGCTCATCGTCCTGGAGGGTAATTCACCTACAGCATCCAGTGATGCACTCGCAACTACACTTCCTCACTGGAACATGCTACGCGATAAGACATTGCAATTGGTTGAGTCGTATCACAAAGATTATCCCTTACGACCCGGCATTCCACGCGAAGAGTTGAAGAGCAAACTTAAGCTTTCACCACGGATCTTCAACACGGTGATTGCGTCATTTGCTGTGCGTCAGTTGTTGCGTGAAGCAGACAAATCCGTGTCAAAGCCCGAGCATACGATCAAGTTCAATGGGCAGGAGCAGGCTAAAGTCCAGGCATTGACGCGGAAATTTGAGGCGAATCCATTTAGTCCACCCAGCGTCAAAGATTGTATAGCTGAGGTGGGCGAAGAAGTCCTGAGTGCTTTATTGGAAATGGATGAGTTAATTGCAGTTTCATCTGATGTGATCTTTCGTAAAAAAGATTATGATTTAATGGTATCGAAGATCAACGATGCGATTATGCAAAACAGCAGGATAGCGCTTGCAGAAGTGCGTGACCTTTTCAATACAAGCCGAAAGTATGCGCAGGCGATCCTGGAACATCTCGATGCAACCGGCGTCACCGTGCGAGATGGAGATTTTAGAAAGCTGAAAAAGCCATGAGCTACTTAAAGAGGTTGTTCACCGCACCCACTTTCGAGGACGAGATCAAAACGCAACAAGCCTACATGCTGCATGTCATCGTGTGGACGTTGATCTGTGTGCCGATCCCGTTCGTTATTTACGCATTCTTTCGAACCCCTGAAAATATCATCCGATCATTGATTCAAGCCGGGTTTGGCGAAACAGTCAACATCATTCTATTGATCATGTTACGCCGCGGATATGTGAAGGCGGCGTCTATTGTTCAAGTAAGCGCATTCTGGTTCTTTTTCACTGCCACGGCACTGACGGGCAGCGGAGTACACGGAGAGGCGTATTTGCTTGGCTACACATTGGTGATCGCCATTGCCGGGATCTTGCTTGGTGGAAATGGTGCATTAACACTTACATTTTTGTCGCTCGCGGCAGGCGGTCTCATGGTAGTTCGGGAAGCGCAGGGAGTCTTCAATCCCGTTTTGGAAACTTCACCACTAACCACCTGGATCGTAAGCCTTGTATTATTCCCCGTTGGCGCAGTACTTCAACATCTGGCAACTCACACAGTTAGAAACTCGCTTGCCCGCGCTCATGCAAGTGAAGAAAAATATCGTTTAATTTCAAGAGTCAGTTCGGACTACACATTTTCAACGGAGGTGGATCCGTCTGGGAATATGCGCTTGAATTGGGTGGCAGGTGCATTCAAAGAAATATCAGGTTACACATACGAAGAATATGTAGCCGAAGGCGGCTGGGCAGCCCATCTTCATCCTGATGATGTTGAAAAGGATGCCCTGGATATGTCTGTTTTGCAAAAGGGCCAGTCTGTTACTTCAGAGATCCGTACTCACAGAAGAGATGGTTCCTTGCGCTGGGTGCAGGTTTCTGCCCACCCAGTTTGGGATGACAAACGGCATCGAATGGGCGGGATCGTCGGAGCTGTAAAAGATATCACTGAAAGAAAAGAGTCACAAGAAAACCTGCAAAGGATTTTCATGCAACAGTCAGCCATCTTAAACAATATCCCTGATATGGCTTGGCTGAAGGATAAAAACGGCACGTATATCGCGGTGAATGAACAGTTTGCAAAAACAGCTGGAATGAAAATGGAGGAAATTGTAGGGAGAAATGATTTTGAGATCTGGCAAGCGAGCTATGCCACAAGTTATAGTAAAGACGATCTTGAAGTCATGCAAAGCGGTCAAAGCAAGCATGTTGAGGAGTTTCAAACTGATAGCACTGGCAGGGAATTTTGGGTGGAAACCACCAAAACCCCAATCATGAACGAACAGGGCGAAGTAATCGGGACTACAGGTATTGCGCGTGACATCTCCGATCGCAAGCGGGTGGAAGTATTTGAACAGCAACGGCGCGAAATGCTGGAAAAAATCGTATTGCTTGGGCAGTATGTCACTGAAGTTCAAGATTTACGCACAACTTTGCAAAGGATATGGAAAACTATTCACCATGATCTGAACTTTGACCGTCTGGGCATCTATCTTTACGATCCCGAACGCAATGTAATGGACGGCACCTATGGAACCAATAACCAGGGCGAAATGGTGGAGGAATGGGACTCGCACATTTTTCTCAATAATGAGACTGTAGAAACCAGCTCATTCATTGATGTTCTGCAGAAAGCCAATGGTCTGCTTATTACACGCAGCTATGAGACTGACCATAACATACCAGCGAGCCATATTATGTCTGGTGTAAAAGACTTTGCAGCTGTTGCCGCCCGCACCGGCGAAAAGCCTGTGGCAGTCATTTGTGTTGATAATGTCATTTCAAAACGCTCCATTACCGATGAGCAGCTTGAAGCCTTGCGCCTATTCGCAGGCTATGCCGGTTTGGCAATTGAAAATGCCCGTCTCAATGATGCCTTGGAGAAGAAACTGGAACAACAACAACAAGCTGAGGCACGCAAAGCCCGCCGGCGCGCCATGCTTGAAAAAGTCGTCAAGTTGGGAAAAAATGTCACTGAAGTAACCGACCTGCGAACAACGCTGGAGAGAATCTGGCAGGGCGTCCACGATGATCTGGATTTCGACCGGCTGGGAATTTTTCTTTACAATGCAGAGCGCCAGTCCATGGACGATACATTTGGAACCAACAATCAGGGCGAAATGATGGATGAATGGGATATTTGGTATCCCATCTCCGAGGCAGCCATTTTTATGCGCGTGCTGGAACGGCCAGATGGGCTGTATTTCACACATAATTATGATGTTGAAAACGACATTGAGGAGAACAATGAGATGTACGGCGTGAAAGATTACGCGGCAGTCGCCGCATGGACAGGGAATAAACCCGTTGCCGTCATTTGCGTAGACCGTCTCATTACAAAACGTCCCATCTCAGAAGAACAATTGGAAGCCTTACGACTGTTTGCAGGATATGCTGGTTTAGCCATCGAAAATGCACGTCTCAACGACACGCTCCAAAAGGAATTGGATCTGCAAAAACAGGCAGAACAGCAGGAAGCACGCCGCCGCGAAATGCTTGAAAAAGTCGTCCGCCTTGGAAAGCAAGTCACAGAAGTAACCAACTTGAAAACAACTTTGGAAAGAATCTGGCACGGCGTCCACGATGAAATGGAATTCGACCGCCTGGCTATTTTCTTCTACGATCAGGAAAGTCATTCAATCAAAGGCACTTTAGGAACGAACAACCAGGGTGAGATCGTGGAGGAGTGGGATTACTCGCGTTCTTTATACACCGAAAAGCCCACCTCATTTACACGCGCCCTTGAGCAATCTGACGGAGTTTTTTTTACACCAAACTTTAGCGTTGAATTCAATATACCTGAGGGACACGAAATGCGTGAAGTGAAGAATTTTGCCGCGGTCACTGCCTGGGGCGGCGATAAACCAGTGGCGATCATTACGGTTGACAATGACATTTCAAAAAGTCCGTTCACCAAAGAGCAACTGGAAGCCTTACGCTTATTCGCCGGGTACGCTGGTTTGGCGATCGAAAACGCCCGTCTCAATCTGGCACTTGAAGACGATCTGAATCGCCGCAAGGCGCTTATCGAAGAACTGGAGACCAAGAACGCCGAGCTTGAACGCTTCACTTACACCGTATCACACGACCTCAAATCCCCGCTTGTGACGATCACCGGCTTTCTGGGATATCTCGAACAGGATGCGCTCGCCGGCAATACCGAGAGAATAAAAAATAATATCAACCGCATTTCGAATGCGGCGCGTAAAATGCAGGCGCTGCTCAACGACCTGCTCGAACTCTCGCGCATAGGCAGGCTCATGAACTCGCCGGAGGATATTCCATTCAATGAAATCGTCCATGAAGCTGTAGATCGTGTACACGGCCGGCTGGACGAGATCAATGCAACCATCGAAATCCAAAGGGACCTGCCGGTGGTCAATGGTGACCGTATTCGTTTGGTGGAAGTTATTCAGAATTTGATCGATAACGCCGCTAAATATACAAACCCGGCATCACGCGCCCGCATCGAGATCGGCACAAAAACAGATGAACAAAACTCGATCGTCTTTTATGTCCGCGATAACGGCATTGGCATTGCGCCAAATTATCACGAAAACATCTTTGGCTTATTCAACAAACTCAATGCAACCTCAGAAGGTACAGGCATCGGTTTGACGCTCGTAAAAAGAATCATCGAAGTCCACGGCGGGCGAATTTGGGTAGAATCAGATACAGGCCAAGGCGCCACATTTTATTTCACATTACCAACCAGATAGATCAAGGAGCAAGCATGTGTGGAAGATTTACATTGACCGTCAATCCTGCTGATTTGCAGGATACATTTAGCAACTATAGTTTTCCAGTTAGATTCGCGCCGCGGTTTAATATCGCGCCATCGCAACCCGTTCTTGCGATCCCGAACGACAATAAACTTGCCGCTGATTTTTTTGTATGGGGCTTGATTCCCATGTGGGCAAAAGATCCATCCATTGGCAGCCGCCTGATCAACGCGCGCGGCGAAACGCTCGCCGAAAAACCATCCTTCCGCGGCAGTTATCGACATAAACGCTGTCTCATTCTTGCAGATGGCTTTTACGAATGGAAGACATTCGGTGATAGAAAAAACAAAACACCCTACTTCATTCACATGAAAGACCGTCAGCCTTTCGCCATGGCTGGGCTCTGGGACTCGTGGGAAAGCCCCGATGGTTCAAGCATCAAAACCTGCACGATCATCACCACCACACCCAACTCGTTAATGGAAATGATCCACGACCGCATGCCGGTCATCTTACATCCGCGTGATTATGCTAAATGGCTGGACGCTGCGCCTCAGACTCCCGAAAACCTGCAACCGCTCATCAAGCCTTTCTCCGCTGACGCCATGTCCGCATACCCGGTCTCCACGCTGGTCAACAAGCCAGCCAACGATGCACCTGAACTGGTCGTTCCCGCATAAGCTACTCAGCCGTCATCTGCGCCGCCATACCTTTGGTATGGCGGCGCAGATGATATCGAAAGTACATTCCAAGAACACACTGTGAATCAATTTCAATCAAAGATCATCCAGCGCTTCCCCGCACTGGCATCACGGGATTATGTCCTATTCCTGATCGGACAATTACTCTCCGTCATCGGCACGTGGATGCAATCCACGGCCCTGCCCTATCTTGCTTATCGCATCTCCGGTCGTCCGCTTGACCTGGGGTTGATCGGGGTTGCGAATACCTTGCCCACACTGCTATTTGCCTTGCCTGCCGGCGTCCTGGTCGAACGCTGGGACAAACGAAAAACGGTCATCCTTTTTCAAGCCATCATGTCACTGCAAGCCTTCGGGCTTGCATTTCTGGCGTATACCGGGCGCATCCAGATCTGGCACATCGTAGCATTGGCATTTTTCTTCGGCACTGCGGTCGCCATCGAGGTGACCGCGCGCCAAGCGATGCTCATTGAACTCGCAGGGCGCGAAGCCTTACCCAACGCGATCGCATTACAGACCACAGCGTTCAACTTTGGGCGTGTGATCGGTCCTTTGGGCGCGGCATGGTTGATCTCATTAACGGGTAGTGAGGGTAGTGTTTTTCTGGCAAATGGAATCAGCTTCATATTCGTGATCATTGGATTATTATTTGCACGCACACGCTATAAAGTCGAAAAGGAAGCAAGCACCGGTGGAAGTTTAAGGAGCGAATTCAAAGAAGGGCTTCAATATATCCGGAACGATCAAGTCGTGACATCCGTTATTCTTATGGCGGCGCTGATCGGTTTTTTTGGCATACCACTTATTCAACAACTCCCCGCGTTGGCACGCGATGTGTTTAAAACCGCAATAGATACAGAGGCAATGGTTGCTACCCGTACGAGTAATCTATATGCGGCGCAAGGCGTGGGTGCGATAACCGCAGCACTGATCGTTGCCTATTTCAGTTCAGCCAATAAAGGCAAAATGCTTTCGATTGGACAGATCATTTTCATCGTTCCAATTATTGCACTGGGGTTTGTTAGAGACATCAACATCGCCCTGTTTCTGTTAGCTTTTATTGGGTTGGGAACTGTCATCCAACTGGTCACCATGAACACCATGATTCAGGTGGATGTGCCGAATGAATTGCGTGGACGCGTGTTCAGCATCTATTTTTGGGCGTTGCAAGGCGTAGCGCCTTTCGGAAGTTTCGTTATCGGCTGGATGGCACAAACGTGGAATGTACCAACAACCATTATGGTTGGCGGCACAATTTGTCTGGCGGGCATCCTTGCGGTAAAGCTGTTTTTTCGGAACGTACGGAAGTCGTCGGGTTAATGTCAGGTTAGCGTTAAAGTTTTCCGCTTGACCGTGTTTTTTGGCAAAGGTATGATGATTTACGGAGAATAAAGGATTTATGGATAAAGAAGAAAAAAGTTCACGCGGTGTCTTTGCGCGCTTTACAGACCTGCTCATCGGGCTTGGTTTGGGCGAATCGATGTTGCGCGCAGGGACAACGGTTCTATCAGTAGCGATGTTGGGAGGCGCAGTTTGGCTGTTGCAATCGTTCTACGCCCGAACACCAGAAAGCGGAGGCGCCTCAGAGGCTGCCGCCACCGAACCAGCCATCAGCGTGGAAGGAATCGCTAGCGTCCCACAACAGGATTTCAATGCGTTTTATGGCATCCCGCGGATCGCCCAACCGTATACCACCATCCCCACCCGCCCGCGTCAGGAGCTTGTGAAATATACGGTTGAAGATGGCGATACGGTTTTTGGGATCGCGGAGAAATTTGGGTTGAAACCAGAAACGATCTTGTGGGGTAATTATGGTTTATTGCTGGATAGTCCGCATTCGTTAAAGCCCGGTCAGGAGTTGATCGTCCTACCAGTGGATGGGGTGTACTGGCAATGGGTGGCTGATAATAAAGGTGGCTTGCCTGCATTTGCAAAATACTTCGGCGTGCAACCAGAGGACATCATAAATTTACCAGCCAATCATCTTGACCCGGCTGTGGTTGGTGATATCAATACTCCCAACATTCCGGATGGGTCATGGTTGGTGATACCGGGCGGCAAACGCGACTTCATCTCATGGAGTGCGCCCTTGGGTGTCACACGCGCTGACCCAGCTTTTGCCCGTGTGCTAGGACCCGGCGCTTGTGAGGCGATCAACGGTGGCGCAGTGGGTTATGGCACATTTATATGGCCCTCGGGTCAGCATATTCTTTCCGGGTTTGATTATTCCCCAGGCACCAATCATTTTGGCATTGATATTGCTGGAGATACCGGTGAACCCGTTTGGGCAACCGATGCTGGCGTGATCGTTTATGCCGGTTGGAATAATTGGGGATACGGCAATATGGTTCTAGTGGATCATGGCGGCGGCTTTCAATCACTGTATGCGCATTTGAGCGGTATCAGTGTTGGGTGCGGACAAAGCCTTGGGCAGGGCGACATCATCGGCGCGCTTGGAAATACTGGCAACTCATCCGGCTCACATTTGCATTTCGAGATCATGACCTCTCACGCTAAAATCAATCCATGGGATGTGTTACCGCCGCCATAAAAGATTACTTGCGGAACAGATTACTCTCGGCTATAATCTGCGTCGCTTAAGGGCGTATAGCTCAGTTGGTTTGAGCGTGTCGTTCACATCGATGAGGTCTCATAGTTCAGTTGGTTAGAACGCACCGTTCACATCGGTGAGGTCACTGGTTCGAGTCCAGTTGAGACCACAAAACAACCAAAACAACCCCTTGTCGTAAGGGGTTGTTTTGGTTAAAGACGGGATGTTTTGGACCTATTAATAGTTGAATTGAATTATTTAGGAATCAAAGCGTACATAAAACCAACAAAAGGAAACCTGTCCTTTTCGAAAGTCACCTGAGTCAGCTTACTACCGTCAATATTTATCGACCAAATAGTGATAGGTGTTGTCATCGAAGTTTCAAAAAAAACAGTCTTTCCGTCGAGACTCCAAGCTGGACTACCGCCAACTGCATCGCCCGTAGTAAGTTGCACAATATTATCTGTAGCAAGATCCAATACATAAATATTCTCGCCAGTTTTATCGAGCCGCACAAATGCCAATAATTTTCCATTTGGCGAAATAGCAGGATGAAACTCTTCCTTATTACTGTCGTAATAAGGCATCACTTCATCGGGTTTTTGAATATCTACCTTTACAAATCCAGATGTATTAGTCTGGGGTACTAGCGAACTAAACACAATCTCATTTGTTTTTGGTATCCACGAAAAATATCGACTGGTCGTTGCTTTGCTGCTAGCAACTAGAAAACTCCGCTTTTTCTTCACATCATATATCATGATATTCCAAGACACAGGTTTACTACGAGGTGTGCCAGAAGCATATGCAATATATTCACCATCGCTTGACCACAGTGGGCTATCATAAGTTACATCTGATTGATTTTGAACAATAGTTTCTATTTCCGTTCCGTCGCTGTTCATAACATCAATAGTGTGCACCCCAATATTGTTTTCATCCACTCGCCGTCCCACGTAAACAATCTGCTTTCCATTTGGTGAGAGACTGGGAAAATATTCGTTGAAACCCGACGTATAAGTGATACGTCGGATGTCTGAACCGTCAAGCTGAGCAGTAAAAATTTCATAGTTTCCTTCATCGTCGAGAAATGACGAATAAACCAAACGTGCTCCGTCAACAAAATCTGCGATTGCTGGTCTTTTGACAGTTATCGTCTGGGGAAATTCAATTACACCCGAAGGCAATTCTTGGATTCCAGTATCAATGGCTTTAAGCAATGCTTGGCGTGCATCGTCGTTCATTGCAGCTACCAATTGAATCTGATATTCTTCACTCTTCTGCAAATCCGACCCTTGACCGAATCGCCCCTCAATTTCCCATGTGCCTGTAGATGAATTTGGCGCTACTGCGGCAAACTGCTTCATTGGAAAAAAGATCCCTTCCATTGAAAGTGACTTAACAACAACATGGACTGAATATCCAAATGGCAGATTCGAATATGTTCCTCTCAATACCGTAATCGGCTGAACTTCATCTCCTTCGCGTACAGATGTGATTTCTATACTTAATGAACCAGCTTGAGGTATTTCAATTTTTGTTGGAGTAGGAAGAATTTCGCTTGGAATTGCCGATGGAGTAGAAGTTGAAATTACTAGAGCTGTTGTTGAAGCTTTCGGAGTGACTGATGATTGGGGATTGACTTGGGCAGTTTGGGATGAAAGAGCAGCCTGTTGTTGCTTTACGAATGCACCCCACAGCAACATAATTGAAACAACTATCACACCAACAATAGAAGGGATCATCCACCCTGGTCTTGGCAAATTGGCGGATGGCAATAAATCCACATTTGGGTAAATTCCTGATTTTTCATAAACATAACTTGCCCAAAAGCGCAAATTTGCTCTCAACTGATCGCGCTCGTTTAATGAGGAAATATGACTGCTTTCTTTGTTGATTTCCACAATTAATTCCTGGGCTTGAACAAGCACATTCTCATTTGTTTGGGCTTTGTTGATCAATTCTTCGTGTCGGGCTTGGAGGTCTTTAAAAGTTTTCATTTTTCGCTCCCAAAAACAGACATAGAAATCGAATATAACTCAGTAGCCTTTTCCCTGAGCTTTTTGTCTGCATAATGCATTTGATTAGCCACTGCATGGTTAAATTCATTGCTGTGTTCTACTAATTTTTTCCACCAATGCGGTTTTATCCCAACATGCAGCATGCTTTTGTCTACAATGCTTACTGATCGATTGACCGTAGCATCAAAACGAGATTTTTTATCCAAAGCCAATTGTAAATTAATATCTGTTCTGAGATTACTAATCTTTACTGCCCAGATTTCTCCTGTAATATTATCGTTTTCTTCTTTGTAGCGCTTCCCGATACGGTCTACCTTGCTGGCAAAATCCAACAAGGCATCTATCTTTTCAGAAACGGCATACCACAAGTCGCGCAGTGAGGTTATAGAAGGAATTTCATTTTTCCTATCAGCACGGTTTATCTCAGAAGAAAACGGAGCAAAGGATGTAATGATATCGTCGAGTGCATTGTGCAATTCCTTCCATTCATATAAAGTTTGTTGAGTCTGCTGCATTTGTTGGATTTCCCCAAATGCTTTCTGAACCTGAGTTATGCGTGGATCGTCCTTGTTGGTGAAGGCATCTTCCAAGACAGTTTTTAATTCTTCAATATTCAACCCTTGTTGGTGCATACGATTGTCAATAGCTTGATACAAATCATTGAAATCAGAATTTCGGTGCATCTCAGGAGTGAGGGTGTTCATGTCTTTCAAAAGGCTGGTCAAACCAGAAATCTTGTCTCGAAATCGATCATAATTATCAATGTCATCGCGTAGACCTTGCAGATTGGCTGGATCCACAGATTTGATACCTTCTGCGAGTTCTTCCCTTTTTGTTTCCCAATATTTTATATATTCAAGCCGTTTCATTGGCTCATAGATGTTCGCATCCCCCAAAACAACCGGAAAAATACGGTCACGAAATTGCTGGTTTTCGGCGATCTCGACTAGTTCAAACATGCAGTTTTGAGACCGCAGATACTTATCACTAACCACTACGATTACACAATTTCCATGTCCAATACGTTCCATAAATTTCTTGATGGAGCCTTTGTATCCCAATTCGCGTTTATCACGAATGATTTTAAGACCACGTTTTTGAAGAGATTGGTCAATTTGATTGACAATCTCTTCACTCTCGCCAGTCCAAGCGTAGGAAATAAAGACAGATTGCTCAAAATTACCCATTGATCGCTCCTGATCGTGAAGTCAGCAATATTTGCCCTACGAATATCTTTCATTAGAAACATTAAAATGCCTGGTAAATCGTCACCATCAATTTAGAATCTGATGATAGTATACAACATAAAATAACTCTAATTTCGTTTGTCTTTTTATTAGAACTATAAGAGAGTTGTAAGAACTCCGGCATTGGCTCAAAACTGCTTTATAATTTTCCCATCATGGCAACCCGCACAAACGAAGCCTGGCTATCTGACCTGCGCGCAAACGGTGAAACCAAGAGCATGGCTCTGGAAGACCTGCGCGCAGTGATTCAAAAAGGCTTGCCCTACGCGCTTTCGCGCTGGCTCTCCCCCGATCTCCCTCAATTTAGTTCACTCGTTGATGAGGTAACACAGGAAACTTTGCTCCGCGTCCTCGATCAACTAAATACCTTCGAAGGCCGCAGTCAATTCACCACCTGGGTCCATAAGATCGCAGTGCGGATCGCGTTAACCGAACTCCGCCGCAAACGCTGGCGCGACTCTTCCCTGGATGAACTCACTGAAAATGAAGACGCTCCTCCGCCTCCCGGCCTGCTCGCTGATTCTCAAGCCTCTCCCGAAACCTCAGCTGAACGCGGCGACATGTTGACCCGCGTCCGCAGGATCATCGAAGAAGAATTGACAGACCGTCAACGCCAGGCATTGATCCTGCTTGGTGTGCAGGATATGCCCATTGAAGATGCAGCTCGTAAACTCAAGACCAATCGCAATGCATTATACAAACTGTTACATGATGCGCGCCTTAGATTACGTACACGCCTTGCCTCCGAAGAGATCGCGCCGCACGAAGTACTGGCGCTCTTTGAACAGAAGTAAGATTAATGCTTGATTAATCATCAAATCGACGTATGAACCTTCGAGACCTTATTCAAAAAGTGCGTAATCGCATCAACCCTCAGGAACAACTCTCCAACGAGGCGGTTTTGGGATTTCTACGTGTCCTTGAAACTGTGGATGCTGAAGAGATTTCCTGCGACAAACTCTACGAAAAACTGGACGAATACGTGGAGTTGGAAGTGGACAAGAAAGATGCGGCACACGTCATGCCGCTCATGCGCGAACATCTGGATGTATGTCCTGAATGTTGTGAAGAGTATGAAACTCTGCTCCATGTAGTGGAAGTCACAGAAAAAAAACAAAACGACGGCTAAGCCGTCGTTTTTGATTGCTCACTCAACCTTTATGCTCCCGCAGGGTCTCAGACCCTGCGATGTAACCTGAAAAACACGGCGGTCAGAGACCGCCTCTGAGCATGGTGATATTATCCATCCTCGTGGAATAATTTCTCGCCAGCCTCAATCGGCACCTTCAGCCGATTCTCCGCAGGTGTGATGGGACAAGACCAGGCATCGTTATAGGCGCAATACGGGTTATAGGCGATATTGAAATCCACGAGGAAGTGATTCCCCGGCAGTGACTCAGGCTCAAGATAACGCCCGGCGGGATATGTTTCCTTACCAGCCAGCGCATCCACAAACGGTAGAAAGTAGCCGTAATCAGCCTGATAAATGGTCAGCTCAACAGCCTGTCCATCCACTTGAAATTTGAATTTGCCATACCGTATATATTCCTGCACCCCACCCGTGGAGGTTTGCATCATCATCGGCTGCGGATCATTCAACAGTTCCACCTGCACATCGAGTCGCAGTGCATCATTTTCAGGGAAATAATGCAAACCCTTAAAGTCCTGCTTCTGTTCACGCGTTAAAGGGCTTTGCGGATGCCTCCCAAAAAACTCATCCTTCTCCGCGCGAAAATCATCCAGCTCACTCATTGAACCTCCAAATATAGGTGACTATCACCTTATGGACAATCAATAAAATAAAATTCTTACAACAACACCGTGTAACCTCAAACCCTCTTGCACATTCCTAATTCTTATGCTATCTTTACTTTCGTATGTCAGAAAAAACCGTGTTCATTATTGAAGATGAAGAGGATGCCGCTGAGCTATTCGCAGAAATGATGCGAGTCAGCGGATTTCGCGTGCTTAAAACATCCAAGAGCGCGCCCGCCATCTCCATGATGACTACCGAAAAGCCGGATATTGTCCTGCTCGATATTATGATGCCCGAGATCTCAGGCTTGGACATCCTGCGTCAGATGCGCCGCGACCCGGCACTCGCCAACATCCCGGTCATCGTGGTCACTGCCAAAAGCATGCCGTCAGATATCAAGAATGGCATGGAAGCTGGCGCTTCCACGTACCTGACCAAACCCGTCGGCTATCTTGAACTCAAAGAAGCCGTCGAACGGGCGCTCGCGAACAAACCCGCCGCCTGACCCCATGAGCCTTCTGCGAACATTCATCGCGGTGGAAATTCCCCCACATGTGCAGAAAAAAATCCAACAGGAGACCGAGCCTCTGCGTAAGGCAATTGGCGCGCCGCTTGTTCGTTGGGTCTCGGTGCAAAATATCCACCTGACGCTGAAGTTTCTCGGTGACGTTTCATCCGCCAGTGTGGATATCTTGAGTCAAATGCTCCGTACCGAAGCCGACTCTTACCCAGCATTCGACATGCAAATCAGCGGAGTCGGTTCTTTCCCAAGCCTGAGGCGGCCTCGCGTTCTATTTATCGGGATCCAGGCTCCGGCTGAGTTGGAAGCGTTGTATCGTGGTATTGAATCCGCCAGCGCACGGTTGGGATACGAATCCGAATCACGCGATTTCTCTCCGCATCTCACACTTGGGCGTGTCAAACAAGATGCCTCCGCATTAGATCAGCAAAGAATCCGCCATGTGCTCGAAGAAACAAAGATTGACTCACTCGGCACTGCCAGAGTAAACTCTGTCCATCTTTACAAAAGCGACTTAAAACCAACCGGCTCGGTGTATACCCAAATCTTCTCCGCGCCGTTGAAAAACCAACCACAATAGAGGTGAAACCTGAACGCACTAGAACTTGCACATCAAATTATTGACGCCCTGGAAGATAAAAAGGCTGAAGACATTCTCTTATTGGATATTAAAGACGTCGCATCATTTACCGATTACTTTATCATCTGTAATGGCACCAGCGACCGCATGCTCGACGCACTCGCCAAAGGCGTGCTGGAAGCCACAAAAAAGGATTATAAAAAAAAGGGTCGCATCACTGGTGTACCCAACGAGGGTTGGCTCGTGCTCGATTACGGTGACGTGGTCGTGCATCTCTTCTCTCCTGATCAGCGCGAGCATTACGATCTCGAAGAATTATGGAGTGATGGGAAGGTGTTGTTGAGGGTGCAGTAGGATTTTTGGGTTATATACAGACACACTTGAATCCTGTAACATTCTTCCGAAGCATACAAGAACATAAAATTTCTTCAGTGGAGGCGATATGAACGAACAGGAAGCGATAGATTTTGTTATTCGGGAACTCGGCAAACATCACCAGAAAAACGATATCATCCAAAAACTTTGCGAATCAAACAGTATGAATTGGAATCAGGCGGAAAAGTTCATACAACAGGTTGAATCGCAATACCAAGGATCAATTGCTTCAAAACAAAGTCCGGTGATAACTCTGATGGGTATTGGCTTAGTACTCGCGGGATTGATACTTAGTGTTTTTATCATCTACGAGACATTCCAAGGTGTCATAATATTTTTTCTTAGGCTCCCGATCCCATATTTAGGCAATGTCACATATTTTCTGGCTGGTATTGGCATGATCGCAGGTGGGTTACGCGGTATGCGGGATACGCTTGTTCAAATGTGGAATAGTTAAAACATCGCTGTGGCAGAATATCACTCTTCACCCGATCAACGCGAGCATTACGACCTCGAAGAATTATGGAACAATACGAAGGTGTAGTGCTAAGTGTACAGTAGGAACTTGGTTTTTGTTCTAGAAGACAGGAGATAAATGCGATACAACCGGGTCCTCGTCAAACTCAGCGGCGGCGCGATCGCAGGCGACAGTGATTGGGGATTTTCTCCGAACGCACTAAATCATATCGCTGATGAGGTGTTAAAGCTTCACGATATAGGCGTTCAGGTGAGTGTAGTTGTAGGCGGAGGCAACATTTTCCGTGGAGAACTGGGCGAAGAATGGGGCATTGAGCGCGCTGAAGCCGATAACATCGGAATGATCGCAACTGTGACCAATAGTCTAATGTTGCGAGGGGTACTAAAATCTCGTGGCACTGTAGATGTGCGGGTTATGACCGCCATTCCCATCAATACAGTTGCTGAGCCTTTCATTCGTCTGCGGGCCATTCGGCATCTTGAACATGGTCACATCGTAGTACTGGCTGGCGGGACAGGCAACCCATACGTCACAACAGATTATCCGTCCGTGCAACGAGCTTTGGAGTTAAGGGCGGATGCGCTCCTGGCAGCAAAGAACGGGATTGATGGCATTTACACATCGGACCCAAACCGTGATCCTGCCGCACAAAGGTATAAGCAGATCAACTACAATACGGTCATACAAAATAACCTACGAGCGCTTGACCAATCGGCGGTCTTGTTGGCTCGCGACCACGGCTTACCCATCCACGTGTTTAATTTTGATACGCCCGAAATCATGGGGCAAATCTGCAAGGGCGAAGATATAGGGACATTAATCAGTAATAACGGGGATATTCTGGCAGAATAAATTCGCAGTCAACAATTTATTTCTCACATGAGACCTCATTTTATTTCGGTACTACAAGCCTTATTTGTTGTGTTTCTTTGGGCAACCTCCTGGGTTTTTGTAAAAATCGGTCTGCATGATATACCACCCATCACCTTTGCCGGGCTAAGATATTTTCTAGCCTTTCTTTGTTTGCTGGTGGTGTTACTTTTTAATAACTCCAAAAAAGAAATTAAGACTCTGTCTCCACGAGCCTGGCTACAACTAATCCTGCTGGGAGTTTTCTTCTACGCAGGCACACAAGGCGCAATCTTTGTAGCACTTGCTTATTTACCAGCAGTGACTGTTAACCTACTGTGGAGTTTTAGCAGTGTGATCATCGCACTTTTCGGAGCACTGTGGCTCTCTGAAAAACCAACATGGCTTCAATGGGGCGGAATCACTTTGGCAGTGACCGGGACGGTGGTCTATTTTTATCCCGTTATCATCACCAAAAATCAATATATCGGTGTTATTGTTGCTTTGGTGGGGATTCTAACGAATGCCATCTCTTCCATTATGGGACGAGACATTAACCGTTCCGAGAAACACACTCCGCTGGTTGTCACCGTGATCAGCATGGGCGTGGGCTCGCTCGTGTTACTCACAACAGGCATTCTGTTGGAGAAAACACCGGTCATCACCCTGCAAAGCGGACTGATCATTCTCTGGTTGGCAGTGGTCAACACTGCCTTCGCATTCACCTTATGGAACCACACCCTGCGCACGTTAACCGCTATGGAGTCCAGCATTATTAATGGCACCATGCTGATCTGGATCGCGATATTTGCTGTCACACTTTTGGGCGAGAGTATTTCAGGCAAAGAACTCATTGGGCTTATAATCACTGGCATCGGCACGTTGATCGTCCAATTACTGCATCTACCTGCAACCGGGACCCTTCAGTCTAAAGCCGATAAATAAGAAATCCTACAGAATATTTCCCCGGTCAGCGCGAGCACGATAACCTCGAAAAACTGTGGAGCGATGGGAAGATGTTGTTGAGCGTGCATTAAAAGTTAGAGGTAAGCAATCAAGGAGGCGTTGCCCTATGGCCCAACAGGAAATTGAAGTTATTCTGTCACGACACTTAGCCGAATACCTGGCAATGCCCATTTTCATTGTGAACCCAGATGGCGACCTGATCTTCTACAATGAACCAGCCGAGGCGATCCTGGGTACCCGTTACAGTGAAACGGGGAGCATGCCGGCCAGCGAGTGGGCAACGAAATTTCAACCTACCGATCATGAAGGCAAACCACTTCCTCCAGAGGACCTGCCCCTTGTCATTGCCATTACACAACGCCAACCAGCCCACAAAATATTTTGGATCCGCGGTCTGGATGATGCCCTGCGCGAGATCGAGATCACTGCCCTGCCATTGATCGGTCAGGCGGACCGCTTCCTGGGTGGCATCGCCATCTTCTGGGAAAGGTCACAAAAGTGAAAGTGACCTTTTGGGGAACACGTGGGTCGCTGGCTTCTCCCAGCCCGGAGACTGTCCGCTACGGCGGAAACACATCCTGCATCTCTGTAGAGGGAGGCGATGGCTCGGTGATCGTGCTGGATGCCGGTACCGGAATCCGCAATCTTGGGCAAAGTTTGCCTCCTGACATAAAGCGTGTCAATATTTTGCTGACCCACTTGCATATGGATCACATACAGGGGTTGCCCTTTTTCCTGCCCTTGCGCCGTCGTGGGGTCGAAATCCACATTTGGGGACCTGCCAGCACCACCCTCACCCTGAACTCGCGGTTACAGAAATATTTATCGCCGCCTCTTTTTCCGGTGAGTGTGCGCGAGTTGTCAGCAGACCTGCACTTCCATGAACTGCCGGGTCATGTGATCGAGATCGGGGATTTTTCCATCCAGGCACAATTGATCATTCATCCAAACCCAACCATAGGATATCGCATTCAGTGCGCACATGCGTCGCTGACATACCTGCCAGACCATGAACCGGCGCTTAGCGGCTGGACGTTTCCCCATGATAAAGAATGGATCTCGGGCTACGCTCTCGCGGAGGGATCTGACATGCTGATTCACGATACGCAATACACAGAAGCAGAATACCAAACGCGGGTTGGTTTCGGTCACAGCAGCATTCGGCACGCATTCCAATTCGCGAAGCTTACGGATGTAAAACAATTCATTCCTTTCCATCACGACCCCACTCATAGTGACGATGATTTGGATCGAATGTTCAAGGACATGATAGAGGAAGCGGCGCCCTTGTACGAAGTAACTCCCAGCCGTGAAGGGTTAGTGCTGGAGGTGGGATGTTGACGAAAGCATATATCAGATAATTCTGAAGTTCAATAATCTAAAAGTAAAACGTCCTGCATCTCTGCGGGACGTTTCTATATGACCGTTGGATCCAATCAGATTTATTCCACTACATTCTCTTGATAGGCAATCTTTGAAATTGGCTAAGAGTTGGTTGAGCACGGCACAAGTTTGATGGTCGCAGTTTGCACCGTGGGCTGTTTACTGATGACCAACGATACGATGCGGCACGTACGGCTCTTCCAGATATGTGACCTCTTCCTTAGTCAATTTGACGGATAGAGCGCCGATGGCTTCTTCCAAATGCGAGATTTTGGTTGCCCCGATGATGGGCGCTGTCACCGGCTCCTTCTGTAGCAGCCAGGCAAGCGCGATATGAGTGCGCGGAACGTCATGCTTCGCAGCCATTTCCGCGACACGATCCACAACCCGCCGATCCATTTCGGTGGAGGCATCGTATTTCATTTTCTGGATTTGGTCAGTTTCTGAACGCAGTGTGCTTTCCGACGACCAGTCACGCGTCAATCTTCCGGACGCGAGTGGACTGTAGGGAATCACGCCGATCTTCTCCTCACGACAGAGCGGCAACATTTCCCGTTCCTCTTCGCGATAGATCAGGTTGTAGTGATCTTGCATCGAGACAAAGCGAGTCCAACCATGCTTCTCAGCGACGTGTAATGCCTTTTGGAATTGCCACGCCCACATGGCGGAGGCGCCAATGTAGCGCGCCTTACCCGCTCGCACCACATCGTTCAGCGCTTCCATCGTCTCTTCGATCGGCGTTTCGTAATCCCAGCGATGAATTTGGTAAAGGTCAACGTAATCCGTCTCAAGCCGCTTCAGACTGTTGTCGATCTCGCTTAAGATCGCCTTGCGCGACAGCCCGCCACCGTTCGGTCCTTCACGCATTTTGCCGTGTACCTTGGTCGCGATGACAACGTCATCGCGTTTCGCAAAATCCTTCAACGCGCGTCCGAGGATCTCCTCACTCTTCCCAATGGAATACACATTGGCTGTATCGAAGAAATTGACCCCCATCTCGAGCGCTTTCCTGATGATCGGACGGCTGTTTTCCTCATCCAGCACCCATTTGTGGACCCAACGCTCCGCGCCACCAAACCCCATACAGCCGAGGCAGATGCGTGAGACTTTCATTCCAGTGTTTCCTAATCGAGCATATTCCATGGTTTTCTCCTATGAGACAAATTTTAAAAAATTGCATGGACGGATGTCCATTTTCAACTTCCTTCACTTGCCTGATTTATTTTTTGAACGTCCTGTTTTCCCAACTTCTCGAACTTCTACATTTTTGTTCTCAGTTTCAGAATGGGCGCGCTCAACAGCAAGGAAGGTCACCATATCCCATGCGTTACGAATACCGACAAGCAGGAGCAGAATCATTGCTAAGGCGACGACATACAATGCTAGGGTTGGATTTTCCATGAGCCAAAAAGCAGCTACGATCAGCGAGACATGGGAGAGCAGAGGAAGTGCCAGATACCATGTCCAATCTTCCAACGTCGATTGATAGTGAGGTACACGCCGCATCCGCCGCATTACGATGATCGAATAGACCACCATACCTAACCCCACCAGACCGAGCAAAACACTAAGGCTTGAGAAGGTTTGCCAAGGGGCGCTGAGAATCCCGGCAAGCAGAAGCACAGCGGCAAAATGGACGACTGTCGGAGTATTGTATGCAGAAACTGCCGCATTCAATGTCGACAGATGTGCATCGATCCCGGCGATCAGGGTTGTTACCACGAACATCAAGCCTGTCAGAGTCGCGGCGGCGGTCCCTATAAGCATATAAAAGTTCTGCCAATTGCTCAGGAGGGGTAACTCGGTTCCATGCATCATAATCCTTACCTTCTAAAGTAATAAAGTAGTGATTCAGCGCGGCACAAGTTTGATGGTCGCTGTTCGTGCTGCAGAACCATTGATGTGGTTGATAATGCTTTCTGCATGGCGGCGATATTTTGTTGCATATACAGCATCGATTTGATCGTTGATGGCTGGGTCGGGCTCTTCCACAAAGATGACATCTTTTACAACACCACCGGCGCGGATTTGTCCCTCATGACGTGACTGAACACCGCGGAACCAGGCGGAACCGCGTCCGTTCACCGAGCGCACATAAATATCGTTTCTGACGCGCACGACCCAAATGATCACCCGGTTTCTTAATGTGCCATCCTGACGAAGTGATGCAATTCTCAGTTCTTCGGCTTTTCCAATCCTGTTGAGTTCGTCACCTGTCCATGCGGTCATCGGAATACCTCATTCATTAAATATCCAGTTTTCTCTCACCCAGCCACTTCACCATTTTAGGGTCACGATGGTCAAAGAAACTGCTGGTCTTCGTGTCCAACGTTGTAATCGCTGCCATGTCTTCCACACTTAGTTCAAAATCAAACACACTGATATTTTCCATCATTCTTTCTTTGCGGGTCGATTTTGCAAGAGCAATAATGCCTCTTTGTACAACCCAGCGGAGGATCACCTGGGCAACACTTTTGTTGTGCTTTGCAGCGATTGATAGCAGGGTTTCATTTTGGAAAATATTATTCCTACCCTCTGCAAATGGAGCCCATGCTTCCACCTGAACGCTGTTATCTTGTAAAAATGTTTGCGTGTCGATTTGCTGTTGAAAAGGATTGACTTCGATCTGGTTTACCACAGGCGTTATTTTGTTATGGATCATCAAGTCCATGATTCGGTCAGGTTGAAAGTTGGAAACTCCGATGGCTCTGATCTTGCCTTGTTGATACAGTTCTTCCATCGCGCGCCACTCTCCATACACATCGCCGTAGGGTTGATGGATCAGATACAGGTCAATGTAATCTAATTGCAAGCGATCCAGGGACCTTTCAAAGGCTTTTAGTGTGCTTTCATAGCCATTGCTCTGAATCCAAAGTTTTGTCGTGATGAACAATTTTTCCCTGGCAACGCCGCTTTGTCTGATGCCTCTTCCAACCGCTTCTTCGTTCATGTAAGAAGCGGCAATGTCAATGTGGGTGTATCCCGTTTGGATAGCGTCCACCACACTTCGTTCACATTCGGTCAGATCAGCGATCTGAAAAACGCCGAAACCAAGAACCGGAATTTCAACGCCATTGTTCAATTTTATAGTTTGCATCATTTACTCCTTATGTTTCTATTGTTATTAGTGTTGCTATGGGGTAAGCAGTTTGGTAAACGAGAGCGAGGCTAACTTCCAGGTACCACTTTGCTGCACATACACTTCTGTCACCATGAAGGGGTTGGTAATCTCATTGCCGCCAACCACGGCCAACAGCGTAATTCTGTTTAAAACGATGGCGGTTGCGCCGATGATATTCACTGACACTTCATGGATGTCCGCTTGCTTATAGTGGATCCCGCCGCTCTTGATGATCTCCATTTCACGCTCTTTGTCCCAGGATCCGCCCATATGGACAAAGACAGCCTTCTCATGGAAGAGAGCGTCAAGGTTGTCTACATTGCGCTCTGACATCCAGCGCCATTTCTCTTTAGAGAGATTGATTACTTCTTGTTCCAAGTTCATATTTTGCATGGTCGACCATTCCTTTTCTGCGGAGGGATCTATGCAGATGATCTTAGAGGACCAAAGCGTCTTGCAGCAATTACTCCGCCGTCCATGAGAGGTTTGTAGTTAAGTATGTACCTTCTTAGCCAACTCCGACTTATAGACCAGTTAATTTATCCAGTTCTTCAGGATAGCGTGCCCCTTGCACCTCAATCTTCGCTGCAGCATTTTCGATCTCCTGCAGATCATCCAGCATCAATTCAACATTCACGGCTCCGATATTTTCATCGAGGCGCGAAAACTTTGTTGTGCCCGGGATGGGAACGATCCATGGTTTCTGAGCAAGCAGCCAGGCAAGCGCGATTTGAGCAGGTGTCGCCTGCTTGCGTTCCGCGAGCTTGCCAAGCAGATCCACCAATGCCTGATTCGCTTTCCGAGCTTCGGGCGTAAATCTTGGGAGTTTGTTGCGGAAGTCGGAACTGTCAAACGTAGTGTTTTCATCCATCTTTCCTGTGAGGAAGCCTCTACCCAGAGGGCTGAAGGGAACGAAGCCGATCCCAAGCTCTTCAAGCACCGGCAACACTGCCACTTCAGGGTGTCTGGTCCACAGCGAGTATTCGCTCTGCAGGGCAGTGACTGGCTGAACAGCATGTGCGCGTCGGATGGTTTGTGCGCCAGCTTCGGAGAGTCCAAAGTGTTTTACTTTGCCTTGCTGAATCAGATCCTTTATCGTGCCTGCCACGTCTTCAATCGGCACGTTCGGGTCAACACGGTGCTGGTAGAACAGATCAATAGTCTCGATCTTGAGTCGTTTGAGTGATGCCTCAGCAACCTCTTTGATATGCTCTGGGCGACTATCCACGCCGTCGGAATCCAATTTGAACCCGAATTTGGTGGCGATCACAACTTGATCACGGACTGGAGCCAGCGCTTCACCCACGAGCTCTTCGTTCGTAAATGGGCCGTAAACCTCAGCCGTATCAAAAAACGTGATGCCGCGTTCCACGGCCGTACGGATCAGTGCGATCATCTCCTGCTTATTCCCAGCTGGGCCATAACCAGAACTCATGCCCATGCAGCCCAGTCCCATGGCTGATACTTCCAGCCCGCTATTTCCAAGTTTTCGTTTTTCCATGTTTGAATTCCTATCTTCTTATTGCCAGATGATTTTGAGAGATTGAAGTCAATCTCCAGCCATAACTTCTTCTGTTTGAACAATTTGCTTTTCTTTTTTCAAGACAGCTTTCTCATAGACTTCGATCTTGTGTTCCAAAATATCCAGTGTTTTCTGCATTTCGTTCATTCGGTCGAGAAGCAGCTTTCGCTGTTCGATCAGGATCTCTTTTCTGGCTTCAATGGTCTTGTCCCCCTGCTGAACCAATGCGACATACTCGATCAGGATTTCTACAGGAAGCCCTGCACTCCGCATGCACTTGATAAAGTCCACCCGTCTCAGATCGAGTTCGTTATAGTCACGAATTCCGCTGTCATTGCGGTTGACAGGTGGGATGAGCCCCACACGCTCATAGTAGCGCAGCGTATCTGTCGAAAGTCCATACCGTTCACTCACTTCAGCAATTTTCATAATTCACCTCGAACCAGAGTCTAACACCTGGAGTCGACTCCAAGTCAAGGGTTTTATGATGAGATTTGAAGCAGAAATTCTTGTGGAAAGTATCCAGCAGAAAACGCAAACTACTGGGGAAAACAAAACGTCCCGCAGCGATGCGGGACGTTTCACAACTCACTATCAACTATTTCTCAAAAACCCAACGATCGATTTCGCGCTTCCAATCCACAAGTTCTTCAGGCTTGAACCACAGCGCAGTTTCACGCACACCAGTTTCAGGCTTGTCTGAAGCGTGGATCAGGTTGCGTCCCACCTCAAGGGCAAAGTCATGGCGGATGGTGCCGGGCGCTGATTCTGCAGGCTTGGTCGAACCAACCGTCTGGCGGATCGCCGCCACCGCATTGGGACCTTCCCAAACCATTGCCATCACCGGCGCAGAGGTAATGTATGAGATCAAGCCATCATAAAACGGCTTGCCTTCATGTTCAGCATAATGCGCCTTTGCCAGATCCTGACTTACTTGCATGAACTTCGCGCCCACCAGGCGCAATCCACGACGTTCAAAACGGGCAATCACTTCACCGATCAAGCCACGTTGTACACCATCCGGTTTTACTAATACGAGCGATCTTTCCACAGAGTCCTCCAAAAAATAAATTATAGAGCGACTTGGTAAGTCGCTCTACGTGGTTAACGTAATAGTTCTTCTGCCTTGGTATATGCATCCAACGCGTCCTGCAGACGGTTGGCACGCATGTACGCATCACCGAGCGATTGCCAAATGCTCACTTCCACCGGATAGCGATACAACGCTTCACGCAGATCGAAGATCACTTCATCGAGGAAGCGGCCCTTCTTGATAAGTTTGGCATACGTTTCCAACGCGCCGGGGATGTTACTGCGCGAAAGTTCACTGCGTGCCGAACCAAGGATCGGGTCAACAGGCATAGTCAACATTCCAGTACCTCTGATTGTTACAGGTTCGCGATAAGGCGCAGACGGCGTTGCGGGCTTCACTTCAGTGGGCTTGGACGCAGCTTTCTTCACAAGCTTCGGTTTTTCCTGAACTGGTTCAACTGGCTTGGGTTGCTCTTGCACAACTGGCGCAGGCGGCTCAGGTTGTTTCTCTTCGATCGGATGCCAATCCGTCGGGCGCGTGGGCTCGATCTTTGTCGGCTCAGCCACTATTTCACCCGTCTCATCACGCATCCATGCGGGCAGGTCATCCTGTGGCAAAGATGCAGAGATAATTGACGACTCCTCGTCAATGCCCTTCAACCAACTCGGGACATCCTCATCCGCAGCTACAGGCTCAGACGCAGCGACAGGCTCTTCGATCGCGCTCATCCAATCGGATTCGTCCACCGCCTCGCGCGGAGCGGCAGGGACAACTGATTCAGCGACTGATTCCTTTTCCTCGCCGATGCCTTGCAACCACGCGGGCATGTCATCGGTTGGTGCAATTTGCTGAACCGGTTCGGGCTCATTAAGAGTCTGCAACCACATCGCCGTCTCATCGTTGACAGACACAGGCTCGGGTTTTGCTTCTTCTTCATCCAAACTACTCAACCAAGCCGCAGTATCATCCACGGGTTGCTGTTCATAGGATTCAGGGGATTCAGGCTGCACGGGAGTCTCAGGAGTCTGCGGTGCACTCTTGACTTGCTTGACCCAATCAGGCTCAACATCTTTGCGATCTTCAGGCTTGATCAACAAGCCCTCGGTCGCGCCTTGTTTTGCTGCCAAGCTTTCAAACCACGCCAATGAATCATCGATCTCCGATTGACTCTTACCAAGTTCTTCCACATTCGCGGCAGGCGTTGATGCAGGTGTCGGTTCTGCAGCGGGCGCAGATTTAACTTGTTTCACCCAATCAGGCTCAACATCTTTGCGATCTTCAGGTTTGATCAGTAAACCTTCGGTGGCACCCTGTTTGGCAGCGAGGCTTTCAAACCACGCTAACGAATCATCGATCTCGGATTGGCTCTTGCCAAGTTCTTCCACATTCGCAGCAGGCGCTGGCGTAGGGATCGGTTCTGCGGCGGGTTGTGATGAACTCTTTATCTTCTGCACCCAATCAGGCTCAACATCTTTGCGATCTTCGGGTTTGATCAACAAACCTTCGGTCGCGCCTTGCTTTGCTGCCAGACTTTCAAACCACGCCAATGAATCGTCTATCTCAGATTGACTCTTGCCAAGGTCTTCCACATTTGCGGCAGGTGCAGGGGTCGGTTCTGCGGCAGGTTGTGATGAGCTTTTTATCTTCTGCACCCAATCAGGCTCAACATCTTTTCGGTCTTCGGGCTTGATCAACAAACCTTCGGTTGCGCCTTGCTTTGCCGCCAGACTTTCAAACCACGCTAATGAATCATCGATCTCTGCTTGGCTCTTGCCAAGTTCCTCCACATTCGCAGCAGGTGCCGGTGCAGGCGTCGGTTCTGCAGTAGGTTGTGATGTGCCTTTTACTTTCTGCACCCAATCGGGCTCAACATCTTTGCGATCTTCAGGCTTTAATAATAAACCTTCGGTCGCGCCTTGTTTCGCTGCGAGACTTTCAAACCACGCCAACGAGTCATCAATTTCAGATTGGCTTTTGCCCAAATCTTCCACATTTGCAGCGGGCGTCGGTGTAGGAGTTGGTTCTGCAACAGGTTGTGAAGTACCTTTTATTTTCTGCACCCAATCAGGCTCAACGTCTTTGCGGTCTTCAGGCTTGATCAACAAGCCTTCAGTCGCGCCTTGCTTCGCGGCGAGATTTTCCAACCACGCCAGCGAATCATCAATCTCGGGTTGACTCTTGCCAAGTTCATCATCCGCAACGGGTGCAACGGGTTGTTGCACAGGAGCTTGAGAGACAGGCAGTTCCTTGGAAACATCCAAACCCATAGCCTGCTTATCCCATTCAGACACCTCTTCCAAACGCTCTTGTGGCTTGGTAAGCAGGTTTTCGCTCGCGTCTTCATTTTCGCCAAGGTTTTCAAGCCAGGCAAACGAATCATCAAGTTCCTGTTTACTTGCACCCAAGTTCTCGACAGCCACCGGAGCAGGTGAAATCGGCTGTGATGGTATATCTGTCAATTCATTCAAGAAATCAAATTCATCGCCCGCCGGTACGGATGAGGCAGGAACTGATTCTTCAGCTTGATCACCAAACTGCTTCATCCAATCAGACTGGTCCTCCAATGTAGCAGAAGCAGGTGCCGAATCAGAAGTGCTTCCAAATCCACCAAGCCAGTCAGGTTGGTCACTAGCCACAGGTTCTTGTGATACAGGTTGGTTGAGTTGTTTCATCCAGTCCTGTTCATCAAGAGATTCCGGTTGAGACGAAGCTGGTTGATCTAATTGTTTCATCCAATCAAGCTGATCAGAAACTTCAGCTTGAGATGCTGCTGGTTGGTCTAATTGTTTCATCCAATCAGGCTGATCAGTAGCTTCGGCTTGAGATGCTGTCGGTTGACCCAATTGATTTATCCAATCAGGTTGATCGTCAGACGCTGGCGTTGAAACTTCCTCAGACGGATTCAACCAGTCGAATTCGTCACTTGGCGCGGCAGCCGCAGCAGAAGTGGACAGCGCCCCCGTGCCGATCTTGTTAATCCAATCAGGGAGAATTTCCTCTTCAGCAGGTTGAGCAGATTGCGTGGATTCCGTCACCTGCGGAGGCGCCATGGCTTTAAGCCAATCAGGCATATCACCCTGTTCAATGGGCAAAGCCTCAGACGCCGCAGCAGGAGTTACGGGTTCATCAGCAAACATTGATTTACTTTCATCGAACGTGCCAGTGGATTCGCCCCAACCAGCCGCGCGTAAAAATTCTGGGATATCGGCTTCAGCGGTTGGTTGCGCAGATTCAGGTTCACTGACAGCGGGAACCGAAGCGGGAAAATCAAAAGTCGGAGCCGCAGCCGGTAAAGGCGGAACAACTTTCGGCGTAGGTTGAGGCGCAGGGGGTACATCCGTAAAACCACTCTTCAACCAATCTGGTTGAGCTTGTGCGCCTTGCGGACTTTGGCTGCTACGTCCACCTTCCAGGCTGAGGGCTTTCGGTCCATCCCACTCAGGTTGCGAACCGATCGGCTTGCCATCCCATTCGAAATGTTCAAGTGTTACCGCGGCATCCCCTACTTCGTTTGCTTCAAAAATCGAACCGGATACTTGCGCTGCATAGGGATCCAACTCGATCACGCGTTGACGATAAAGCTGCGAATTGTCTGAGCGCTCACTGCCAAGAATTTCAACGAGAATACGATTGGCATCGAGACAATACGGATAACGACGCAACACAGCCGAGGCTGTATCAGCGGCTTCGTTCTTTTGCCCACTCTTAAAGTATGCACGCGCCATCAGCACCTGCATATCGGTGCGACCAGCGTCATCGCTCAAGACACTTTTGACTTCGGAGATCGCCTGCGGGTACAACTCACCTTGCATATACATGTGCGCCAGCGCACCGCGCGTCATGCGAATGCGCGGAGGTTGAACACCTTCACGGCGACCATATAATCTTTGCAGTTCGCCCTGAATGGCGGGGTTGGCAGATTGCACCTCAAACGCGCGTTCCATGTGCCAGATGGCATCATCGAGTTTATCTTCTTCATCGCGGATGATGCTCATGCCCACGTTGGCAACAAAGTCATTCGGCTCCACCACCAGCACACGCGAAAAGATATCTACAGCATCCTTATAACGTTTGTATTCGAGATACGCCTTACCCAACAAGCGATAGGTTTCAAGATGCTTGGGGAAGATCGTTAGAATATGTAGACAATGCGCGATCGCCTCGTCCAACTGGCTGCGGTCTGTCATTGCTTCGATTTCGCGGTTGTAATTCCGCAGGGATACTTTCGCCATGAAATTATTGCTCCTGTGCGCTATTATAACGCACCTTTTTAGTCGTAAAAAAGCGGCAACGGAGGTACAACGGTATCACTGAACGAATGCGCGGCAAGCACCACTTCACGCGCTTCTGCCAGTTTCGATTCATCATTCGCATGGATGGTAAACAACGGCTCGCCCTTCTGGACTTGATCGCCAACTTTTTTATGGATGACAAAACCGACGGCGTGGTCTACCTCGTCAGACTTCTTCGCGCGCCCGGCACCCAAGGTCACCGCTGCCTCCCCAACGCTTCTCGCCTGGACCTGGGAAATGTATCCGCTTCGAGAGGCGTTGACCACCTCGACGAATTTTGCACGCGGGAATTTCGATATGTCGTCCACGTAAGAGACATCGCCGCCCTGTGCCTGTACCAGCACCCGGAATTTCTCAAATCCAGAACCATCGGCAATCGCTTTTTCTGCCATCGCGCGACCTTCTGCCAGATCTTTTGCGCGCTTTCCCAGTACCAACATATGTGCGCTGACATGTAAACAATGTTCACGGAAATCTGCTGGTCCGCCACCTTTGAGGGTCTCAATCGCCTCAACAACTTCAAGCGAATTCCCTACTGCGAATCCAAGTGGCTGGTTCATATCCGAAAGCAAAGCGACAACTTCACGCCCGGCAAGTTTACCGATATCCACCATGAGGTTTGCTAAAACACGCGCTTCATCGAGCGTTTCCATGAAAGCGCCGAGACCGGTTTTGACATCCAATAAAATAGCTTGCGCACCGGCAGCAAGTTTTTTACACATGATGGACGATGCAATCAATGGAATGCATGGAACGGTTCCCGTCACATCGCGCAAGGCATACATCTTGCCATCGGCAGGCGCCAAGTCTAACGATTGACCTGACAGCACGACGCCTTTTTCTTTGAGTTGTTGTTTGAATTCATCGGTGGAAAGATTCACGCGATAGCCGGGAATCGATTCCAATTTATCGAGCGTGCCGCCGCTGAAACCAAGTCCGCGCCCCGACATTTTGCCGACGGGCAATCCGCAGGCGGCCACGACAGGCAGAACCGCGAGTGTGGTCTTATCCCCCACACCGCCGGAGGAATGTTTATCCACGGCAATATCCACCACATCACGCAAGTCCATCATTTGACCGGAATGCGCCATTGCCAACGTCAAGTCAGTGGTTTCATGCGGGGTCATGCCGTTGAGCAGGACCGCCATGGCAAAAGCCGAGGCTTGATAATCAGGAACATCACCCGACACAAAACCTTTGATAAAAAAGTCGATCTCTTCGCGAGTCAATTCACCCTTATCGCGTTTTTTGATGATGATATCTACAGCGCGCATAATTTTCTCCTGAGTCAGATTCTATTTTATCGCAAATCAGCTGCAGACCAAGACTGGCGCAAAGAAATCTGCAAACAAAAAGACCGCAGGCAACTTTTGTCGCCTGCGGTCAATCTTATGGCATGGTCAATTTCTTACCAATTTATATCCGTCTTTCGCATCCTGCACGATCCAACCGAGAGCGGATATCTCATCGCGCAATTTATCAGACTTAGCCCAATTCTTGTTGGCACGGGCAGCAAAGCGTTGTTCGGCAAGAGAGATCACATCGGGCGGTGGAGAATCATCTTCGAGCGCCGGGGCGTTCAAAACCATATCCCAAACAGAATCAGGGATATTCTTGTGAATCGGTTCCGGCATGACAACATCGCCTAACTCACTCAAAGGGAATTTTGTGCCGGAGGGATAGATCTCCGGATTGTCTTTGCGGACCAAAGATACAGAGCTGACTCCGTTCACTTCGCAGAGACCAGTTTCAAAGTCCAGAATCAGACCCGTGTGTTCGTCAAGTCCGATCGTCTCATTATTGGATGGCACAAAACTATTCCATTCATTAAAACGATCCATCCCAATAAAACAGCGACTGGTGTCAAGATCAACGCCGCCTTCGGCATTGTTCCAATGCGGGATGAACGAAACATGCAAACCAAAATCGGCAAATAAATTCAAGCCATCCACGGCGTGAACATCCTGCCCCACTTTATAAATTTCATACACAGGCAAAGCATGTGCACTAATGGAGATCGTCGCCGCAGAGGCGAAGATCAACGTCGCACCGAGACGATGCCGCGCGCGGATAACATCCCAGGCGAGCGTGTCTTTCAAATTGCGGATCGTATACGTGGGACTGCCCGGACCCATGAAGATCATGTTCGCATACAAAAGCGGTTTGACGATCTCGGGATCATCAGGGCTAAATGCTGAATTCTTTTTGCGGGCTGGAATGACATCCACAATCGGTTTATAGTTTTGCAGGCGGGTCTTCATAAACTCGCCCACCTTCCCCACAACTTGAGCAGAGTTCAATTCAAAACCCGCTGGCGTTTCCAATAATGCAATACGCAGAGGTCCGTTGATCTTTTTGGCAAGCGTTTCAAAAATGCGCCCGCCTGCTAATGAGGTTTCACCTGAGCCGAGAAATGCAATTTGTCCGAGGGTCATTTTACTTTGATGATACGTTCAACAAATCTATTACATGCAGAAGTTCGGCGTTGGAGGGAATATCCTGCATCGAAGCGCCGTAGTGAGCATAACGAATATAGCCCTTCAGATCCACAACACAATTTAATGGCATGCGTCCCAGCTTGAAAAGATTCACTTCCTGTTTATACATTCGTGCAACTTTATGATCGGCATCCGGCAACCCGGTGAAAGGGATGCTCTCGTTCGCCCAAAATTGTTCAAAGGTTGAGGGTGAATTTGGTCCAATCGCAAGGATCACAACCCCGCGGCTCGTAAATTTTTCGTGTTCATCACGCAAACGCGCCAACTGCGCGCGGCAATAGGGTCACATAAACCCGCGCAGGAACGCGAGCACAACCGGTTTACTGCCACGGAAATCTGAAAGCCGTACGAGCTTCCCATTCACATCTTCCAATTCAAAATCAGGTGCAAATTCCCCCTGAGTGATCAGCTTCGATATCATTTTGTTTTCAAAGTCTCCAAAAAGCCAGTGACGGCTTTCATGAATGCAACGGGACATTCTTCGTGTGGCACATGTCCACAGGCAGGCAGGATCACCAGTTGCGAGCCGGGAATGTCTTTCGATGCCTGCACGCTATATTCAGTTGGGATGATACGGTCATCATCACCGGCGATCACGATGACCGGCATTTTCAATTCGGTGAAGCGTGCATTAAGTCCAAGCGGACGGGATGCAATGGTGAATTCATATAAAGCGCGGTCCCAGTTATATGTCTTTAGTGGTTTGCGATAGCCTTCGATAGTCTCGGTGGTCACAAGGTTTGGGTCGTGCCATGCCTGCAAAATCGTATCATTCCCGGTTTGTGCAATACTACGCACGAGCAGTGGACCCACATGCCGCATCTGCGGAGCCGCCATGAGCGGAAGCACCCATGCCGGGAATCGTCCACCAAATTCGCCCAGCGCCGGATCAACAAGAATGAGCGCTCGCACACGCTCAGGATATTTCAAAGCGAAGGCAACCGAGACACTGCCACCTGCAGAGTTGCCAACAAGAATCGCTTGGTTAACATTCAGCGCATCCATCAGACCTAACAATAATTCCACATTGGCAACTGTGGAATAGGGACTTTCACCCGTCCATTCACCGGGCATGGGGCGTTCAGTGAGCCCGAAAGCGGGGCGATCATAAGCGATAACACGTCCATATGCAGAAAATGGTTGCATCACTACATGCCACGAAAAGGCGCTTGCGCCAAAGCCATGCAAAAGGATGAAGGTTAAATCTCCTGCGCCAGTGTCCTTGTAATGAACAGTAACATTATTGATGTCAATGAAATTGCTGTCAGCATCAGCGAGTTCCTGTTCGGTGGATAAACCTTCCAACTCGGGCACGGGGATCAGAAACGGTCCGACCAATACGACCACCAGAATCACTGCAAGAATGATCAACAAATTTTTCTGCCAACGCTTCATATTTTACCCAGCGCTCTATCGGGGTCTAGGACCCAGATAGAGCAGTAAATTCTATTTGCTCAAAGAGTCCAAAAACTTGACTGTGGCATCCGTGATCTGCGCCCACTGTTCCTCAGGCGAAATCGCGGCAATATTATCGCCAGCCTGCGGACCATACGAACCGAATTGCGCATGGTTGCCGCCATCGATCACAACGAATTGCGCATCCGCTGGGAGTTGCGCGCGCGATTGCTCGAACGATGCCATGCCGCCCATATCTTTTGTACCATAAATGGAAACTACTTTGATAGTGGCATTTGTCAGCAAATCATCCGCAGGATACGATGCCCAAAGGATCAAGCCGTCCAAAACATCAAGATGCTTTGAAGCATAACTTGCCGCGGCGACCCCACCCAGTGAATGTCCGCCTACTGCCCAATGTTGAATGTTCGGATATTGCGAGATCACACGCTCGGGCGCATTGATATCAAAGAACGCCAGATTGATGCGCACCTTCACCACTGCTACAAAAAATCCCTGTGCCGCAATCTGATGCAACACCGGCGCATACACCCGATAATCCACGCGCCCACCGGGCACAAAAACAAAGCCGGTTGTGGGCTGCACTCCAACTGGCTCAAAAGTGATAAAGCCAGCGTGCTGTGTCACCGTCACCTGTACATCCGATTGCAGCGCATCCAAAGCAGGCTGCATAGGCGGATACGCATCGTTGCCCCAAACCGTCAAACCAACTGTCCCAATCAAAACAACAATCAATGCCCCCACCAATACTCGTTTAAAAATTTTCATTCAAGCAGCGACTTCGCTTTCTTCCAGATATCGTCAAACATTTTCACTGTCAATTTGCCCGTCAACGTATTTTGCTGGCTCGGATGATACGAACACAAAATCCATTCGCCAGAATCAAGTTGATACAACGCGCCATGACCGAACTTCCAAGCCGGGTTACGCTCCCGATGGTCGGAATATATCCTTAAGACCCTTGCAAAAGCTATCTGACCTAAACATACAATCACTTTGGGCTTTAGGATTTCGATCTCCCGCTCAATATACGGCTGACAATTATTCAACTCTTCAGGACTTGGCTTATTATCCGGAGGCGCGCAACGACCCGAGGACGTAATATATAAATCTTTCAGGATAAGACCATCGCCTCGGGACTCAGCCAGGGCCTGATTCGCAAACCCAGCCCGGTGCAACGCTGGATACAAGAACCCACCTGAAGCATCGCCCGTAAAGTTGCGTCCTGTTCGGTTCGAACCGTGTGCACCGGGGGCAAGTCCCACGACCAGCACGCGAGCAAGCGGATCGCCAAATCCCGGCACGGGTTTGCCCCAATACTCCTGATCCTTATACGCCTTGCGTTTGACTCTTGCCACTTCCTCACGCCACTCCACCAAGCGTGGACATTTATGGCAGGCAATGATTTCTTTGTTTAATTTTTGTAGTTGGGATTCTGGTATCATATCTTTTCTTATCGTGTACTGATTTTAACAATTGTACCTGACACGCATACGATGAGTGTCAGGTCTTCAAACAAAGGGAGTTAGAATGCCCAGAACAATCAAAGTTGCAACCACGCAAATGGACGCAGTACCTGCACCCTTAAGCGAGCGTTTGGAACGCGCAGAAAAAATCGTCACGCAAGCCGCCCAGGCGGGTGCACAATTAGTCGTACTACCTGAATTATTCAACTCAGGGTATGCCTACACCGATGACAATTACAAAGTTGCAGAATCACTAAATGGCACAACCAGCACGTGGATGAAAGTAACTTCCGCGCGTTTGGGCATTCACCTCGCAGGGACATTTATGCTGCTTGAACGCGGTGAGATTTATAACACGATGCTGCTCTTTAGTCCCAGCGGACAGATGTGGCGCTATGATAAAAACTATCCCTGGGCATGGGAACATGCCTACTTCCGCGAGCGGCGCGGGATGACTGTCGCAAATACCGAATTAGGCGACCTGGGACTGATGATCTGCTGGGATCTCGGTCATCGCAATCTATGGAAACAATACGCAGGCAAAGTGGACATGATCGTAATTGCTAGTTGCCCACCTGATGGTCCCAATGCATCTTTTCAGTTTTCTGCCGATGAGGAACTGGATTTTGGCAATCTCGGCTCAGTAATGAATTCGCTCAAAGATTCGGGCAAACAATTCTTTGGCGAAATGGTTAATCAGCAAGCCAAATGGCTGGGCGTACCTGCGGTCAATTCTGGCGCAAGCGGACACGTTCTGACACACGTTCCAAAAGCCAATGCGCTACTCAGAAGTTTTAGTCTGCTCGCGCCGCACATCCTCATGCTGTTACCTAAAGCTGATCAATTACAAATGTCTTGTGACATGATCCCCAGTTGTAAAGTCGTTGATGCGGGCGGGAAAGTTCTAGCTGAACGCACTCCATCTGAAGGTGAGGGCTTTGTTCTTTCAGAAGTGACGCTTGCAGATTCGAAGAGCATGCCAGCACACCCACAGCCAGATCATCCCTTAAGTAGAATGAAATCACTATTAGCGCTCTTCAACGCGGATATATTAATTCCTACAATGATGCGGTCAGTTTACAAGAATGGCTTGAAAAAGCTAAAGCAATGATCGTTGTCCCGATCCTAGAGAATCAACATCGCATCCCCAAATGAATAAAAGCGATAACCTTCTTTGATAGCGGTTTCGTAGGTTTCGAGAATCTTTTCACGCCCTGCGAAAGCACTGACCAACATCAACAACGTGGATTTGGGTAAATGGAAGTTCGTGATCATCACGTCCACGACTTTGAATTGGTAGCCGGGGAGGATGAAGAGTGAGGTGGGTCCGATGAATGGAGTGAGTAGCGGTTGGCTGTTAGCGGTTAGCGATTGTGCGGCGGATTCAAGTGTGCGGACGGAGGTTGTACCAACGGCGACGACTCTTCCACCGGCTTGCTTGGTTTGATTGATGATGTCGGCAGTTGCTTGAGAAAGCTCGCACCACTCAGTGTGGATAATGTGAGTCTCGGGGTTATCTTCGGTGACGGGGGCAAAGGTATCCAAGCCGACATGCAATGTGACATAAGCAATGTTCACACCTTTGGCTTTTAACGCATCCAATAATTGCGGCGTGAAGTGGAGTCCAGCAGTGGGTGCGGCTGCAGAACCCGGTTCTTTGGCGTACACGGTTTGATAGCGTTCGGGATCGTTCAATTTCTCATGAATATACGGCGGCAATGGGACGTTCCCCACTTTGGAAAAATACGGCTCGATTGGTTCAGTAAATTTGATGAGTCGTTCTGAGCCTTCGAGGATTTCAATGATCTCCGCTTTCGGTCCATCATCCACACGCACCTTTGTGCTTACACGCAGACCTTTTCCGCCCACCAAAGATTCCCAAGTCAAAGCATCGCGGCGGCGTAATAACAAAAGTTCAACACGTCCACCCGTTGTTTTGCGTGCAAATATCCGCGCAGGGATAACGCGCGTTTGATTCAAAACGAGCAAATCCCCTGCGCGCAGATAATCACCGACATCGCGAAAGATGCGATGTTCCAATTCACCAGCATCGCGATGCAACACCAACAAACGCGAAGAATCGCGCGACTCGGCAGGCGTCTGCGCGATGGAGGATTCAGGGAGATGGTAGTCGAAGTCAGAAGTTTTCATGTGTGAACCGCTATATCGTTTACTCTCGGCATACTGTTAGATTTTCAACCAGGTTTCGGAAGTTTGCGTGGGGTATAGGAAATTGAGTCCAGTTGTCTGCAGACGGTGAGGGTGAAGATGACAGCGAGGATGTATGTGATGCGTTTCATGAAGATACTTTCAATTTTTTTGAACCTTTGACATAACATCATATAAAAGCATTAACTCAGAGATTTAGAATCTTTCAAGCGAAAGAGAAGATACAACCACACGAAAACCATAGTAAAAGAATAGAACATTGATAAGGTCAAGACGGATAGCACAACGGGCGAGCCCTTGATCACTGAAGAAAGAACCTCCACGCAGCGTGCGGCGTCCTAAGGCAGCTTCATCTTCACGTCCATCACTTGTATCGTAGGGATAATCGTTATACAAACTACGCGTCCATTGCCACACATTACCCGCCATATCCGCGCAATCATAAGGCGAGTCGCCACGTGGAGAAAAATACCCCACAGGCGTAGTTGTACTCGGTATACGATTAAGTCGCAAACGCGCCCAGAAACTACGAGGCTTTTGCCAGTATTCGTCAGTATTCGCATAATTCTCTTGCCAATCATTCCCCCACGGGTAAACGCGTCCATCGGTGCCGCGCGCAGCTTTTTCCCATTCGGCTTCGCTTGGCAGGTTCATACCATACCAACGCGCGAAGGAAAACGCATCATTCAAGGACACATACACAACAGGATGATTCCCTACACCTTCGAGACTTCGTTTACTCGCGGTTTTATGTTTGCTATCCTCTACATAGGCACGGTATTCATCAACAGTCGCAGGATATTTACCAATGTAGAACGTGGGCAAGTAAAGCGTGTGTTGTGGCTTTTCACTATCGCGTGCTTGACCATCCATATTCGCACTACCCATTATGAATTCACCCGCCGGTACCATCACCAAACCAAGTTCAGCAAAGCGCCCCAATTCGCACCACGCCCAGGTTGCAGTCGATTTTAGTGATTGATCCTTTCCCTTGCGTGCAAATTCCAAGGCACGCCATATTTCGGCATCTGCGGGGACCTTTAATTTCGCAAGAGCAAGTGCACAATGCTTGCGAAAGTCGACGTCCGCATGCGTATCTGCGAGGACCTTTGTTAGTGTGGGAATAAACGGCTTGCTCTGATCCAATCCAAGTTCGGGGATTAGTATATTGAGAACACGATTGCGGAGTTCGTGATTGTCGCCTACTAAAACAGACTGCGTCCAATTGCGCATGGCAGTTGAGTCGGTGTCCAATAATGCACCGCTCAATAAAGCAAAGTCGCTGGAAGTTTTTGTCAGCTCTAGTTGTTCGAGCAGTTCTCTTTTTACGGAGGCGCGCAAGCCTTCCTCCACCTGAATATCTTCTGCGAGACTCCAACCTGCCAACGCGATACTGGCGGCATTTTCACTACTTTGCGCTAAAAGCGATTTGAGCAAGGTTTCGGCACGCTGATTCGGTTTTACTAATCCGATAGCGATCAAAATCACTTCGCGCCATCTTTCCTCTGCGGTACGACTCAGCAATAAAGCATCCAAGTTATGTTCCGCAATGTGGCTCGCAGCAAGATAATCATGCAGGGCGCGATGGGCAAAACCATACTTGCCGTTGGCTTGTTCTACGAGAACACCCGAACGTTCGTAAATTTGCCGTATTAAATTTTTGGCACTATCCGGTTTGGTCAACGAGGAAAGCAAAGGTGTGATAAGTTCCTCCAAACCATCAATGTCTATTTCGAGCAAACCATTATTTATATAGTGAAAGGCGATTGTTTTCAGGACAAGTAGTTTTTCATTCAGCGAAAGCGAAGCAGGAGATGCAACTCCTCTTTTTTTATCCCAACTATCGAGCAGAATATCTAGGCATTCGCGATACAAACGTGCTCGCCCTTTAAGTAAATCAGTTGGACGATTTTTATGAACCAAGGTTACCAGTGATAGAATCAATGGAGTACGAGCAATACGTAAAAACCATTCATTTTTCAACAATGCGCTCTGTAAATTTTCAGCTTGTTCCAATGAAACTTCATAAGCCTTTTGCTCTGCATCATGTATAGCATCAGACTTTGGAAATGCACCAAGTTTATTGATCTCCTCTGTACGTGTCACTTCGCGATACCATGAGCGGATAAACTTATGTACGCCATCGCGGTCAAATTCTTGTATATGAAATTTTCGAAACGCGGGCAATTGGTCGTTCCAACCCGCCTCACGGCAGGTGACAATGATCCAGTTATCGGGGTATTCGTTTGTAAAAGCAAGAATCTCGTTCACAACTTGTTTGTGCGTTTCTTCATCCAGCACCTCATCCAAACCATCCAAAAGCACGATACAATTTCCACTATTCAGATGACGTTCAAAATAACCTGTGGGTATTTTCTTTAACCCAACATTTATAGGGGATTCGATGAGGTGCAAAAGCGATCCTGCATCAAGGTCATGCAGGCGCACAAAAATGGGCAGTGGGTTTTTTAATTGTGCACGCAAAGGATGATTAATATGTCCTGTAAAAACCAGGGTAAGATAATCGAGCAAAGTAGATTTTCCCGCACCAGGCTGACCGAGGATCACAATTTGTTTTTCCTTGTCATTGAAAATGCGATTCCAAAGAACAGTTGGGCTTTCCTTAGCGGTGTTCATACGCAAGGAAACATACACTTCTTGCAAGCGCGGGGCGTGTAAATCAGATGGGTTGTAAATGCCGATAAGTTTCAGCCACTCGTGCGCTGAGATTAAGGCGCGGTAATATCTTTTTTGAAACCCGAATCCAAGTGATTGAAAGAAACTTTCGAGCCAGATTCCGATTCTTCTTAATAGGGCTTTGATAGGCTCGGTCAGCATCGCTCCCAGAATCAACATGACGAGTCCCACGAGGATAGTATTGCCGTTGTTTTTCAAGAATTCATCCATGAGTTGCTCTCCACACCCAGACCTTGATTTATTTCCTCAGCACACGCCCAATCATATTCAACACAATCGTCAACACCACCGAAACCAAAATCGAGGTCGTGATTGGGAAGTAGAACGAGCCATTCTCGCCTTCGATGCGAATATCACCGGGCAGGCGTCCAAGTGGGATACCGAATTTCGTAGCGAGATATACTCCCCCACCGATGAGGAACAATATTATTCCGCCGATCATTAAGTAGCGAGCGATGGATTCCATAAGATATGACAGCGGACGACCAACCGCAGACCGCAATATTACGCGGTCAATCGTCGGTGGTCGGCGGTCAGGGTTACAACAATCTCTGTTGCCCCTCGCCCGTATACGCATACCCCAAATGCTCATACGCGGATTTGGTCGCAACGCGCCCCTGCGGGGTACGGTCTAAAAATCCGAGTTGTAGAAGATACGGTTCGACCACGTCCATGATCGTGTCCTGCTCTTCGCTAATGGACGCGGCGATCGTATTCAAGCCCACCGGTCCACCGTTGTATTTTTCGATGATCGTCTTCAGCACGCGGCGATCCACATCGTCGAGTCCGAGCGGGTCAACCTGCAACAAGTCCAACGCTTCTTTGGCGACCTTTTGCGTGATCGTCCCATCCGAGCGGACCTGGGCAAAGTCACGGACGCGGCGCAGCAGACGTAACGCGATACGCGGAGTCCCACGCGCGCGGGTCGCTACTTCAACGATACCTGATTCATCCGCCGGGACTTTTAACATTCTGGATGCACGTTCCACAATCTTCTTCATGGCTTCGGGTTCGTAATAGTCCAAACGATAAACGGCGCCGAATCTCGCCCGCAGAGGGGCTGTCACTAAAGCTAAACGCGTTGTCGCCCCGACAACTGTAAAGTGCGGCAGCTTGAGGCGTATGGATCGAGCCGAGGGTCCCTTGCCGATGACGATATCCAGCGCGAAATCTTCCATGGCGGGATACAACACTTCTTCGACGGCGCGTCCCAGGCGATGGACTTCGTCAATGAACAGCACATCCCCAGCGCGGAGGTTGGTGAGTATCGCAGCCAAATCTCCAGCCCGCTCGATAACAGGACCAGCTGTCACCTTGATATTGACGCCCATCTCATTTGCGACGACATTCGCAAGCGTCGTCTTGCCCAAACCGGGAGGTCCATAAAATAGAACGTGATCTAGGGCTTCGCCACGTTGACGTGCCGCAGAGATCAGAATTCCAAGATTCTCTTTGACCTGGTCTTGACCAATGAGGTCATTCAATTTTTGTGGACGAAGCGCATTGTCCACGCGGTCATCGGGTTTAGATTCGGGGTCGAGAGGGCGGGATTTAGACATAATAAGGATTATAGCAAATAAAACAACGCCCTATCTACTGATTTGCCACGGGGTCATTGTGACCAATTGAGATTAATTACTGAACAACAAAGGCAGCGTGTCATCGATCGACCGCTCTGCAATCTCGATAATAACGATATCTGGATTTTCCTGCTCGATCCAATCGAGGGACCAGATCCCATCTATGGGGGTGAAGGGAATAAATTCGACTCTGCTAAAATGTGGCTCGATAAAACGCGCGAGCGTGCCATAAAACGAGTCTCCGAAAACCAAAAGCTTGGGTAATTGCTCATTGGCATTTGTTACTGTACGAATAAAGCGTCCATCACGCAAAGCATTTTTTTCTTCGCTAAGCTGTACTTCAAAACTCGGAAGTAAAAGCCAATCCTCTTCGGTATAGTTTGGCAGCCCCATTAACATGGGAAGATCATGAACAGAATTACCAGTATGAGTATATTTGAAATCGGAAATAGGGTGAGGCGCCAACAGCTGATAATCTTGCACCAAAGCATGCATGGTCTCTGCGTATCCGTAATAAGCTCCAACATCATTCCAGTGGGTATCGGTCTTGTAATATACAGCTTGAGACTGGCTGGCTTCCAGCAGGGCTGGCCTCAGATCAAGAATATGCGTGTCGCCATTTAATTTCATATATTCAAGGAATTGATCAAGGCGGGATTGATTGCCTATGACCGGAATCTGCCTGGGCATATTCTGAGAATAGATGGTGCTTTTGTTGGGCGGGATGATCACCAACAATGTGATGCCCTTTTCTTCCAGATCCTTGTTCAAGCGATCCAGGTTTCTTTGGAGCCTGGCCAGTCTGCCTGGCTTAATAGCTGCAGTATTCTGATAATCCAGAACACTGACTTCCCCCGTAAAAAAAAGCCAGCCATTCTCGCCAACTACTACATTGTTATAAATTCTATCTCCAGCATTCAAACGGAAAGAAGTATAGAAATTAATAAGATCCATTCGCCAACGGAAATTTTTCGAAATGGTTGAAAGGTCCAGGTTGGGCACAGCTACAAATGAGATCAACAAAATGAATATCAAGACCGAGAATATCGATGAATAAACCCTGATCATTTTATTCTGGAAAGGAGAGGTCATCATTGATGCGTCCAATCCCTTTTAGAATGTGCCATAAATACCTGGTGTGAATGTTGAGCTGGCAGTTGCCGCGATCGATAACAGCAGAATAAATACCAAAACTGCATCATTAAGAACTTGAATCGTAATCTTTAGCGCCAACTTTTCACCTGGAATCCTTTTTAACATATTCTCATACCATTGGCTTACAGGAAACGCAAACAATATCCCTGCAAGCAACGCAATAACGAATGTTGGCTCAATCAATGGCAATGGACTGGTCACCTCGAACGGCAGAATCTTTAAACCTTGTGTATCACCCAACAAACGTCGTAAAAAAACTAATGCAAAATGCGGCGTGGGCGAACGAAAAAACACCCACCCCACCAGGATCACGCCCAAAGCGTATATATGTTGAAGGGGCGCCCAAGAGGCACGAAGCTTTCGTCCCAGAAGCGTCGACTCGAAGACCAGTGCCAATCCATGGAGCGTGCCCCAAATAACAAAGTTTCTCGTAAGTCCATGCCACAGACCTGTTAGAACAAACACGATCAAAATATTAATGGGCTGACCAATCCACTTAATAAGCCGCCGCCTCTCCAATGGATAAAAAACAAAGTCGCGGAACCAACTCGAAAGGGAGATATGCCAGCGCCTCCAAAATTCCCCAATATTCTTCGACATGTAGGGAAAGTTGAAATTTTCAACGAAGCGAAAGCCCATCATCCTCCCCAACCCAATTGCCATATCGGTGAATCCTGAAAAATCAAAATACAACTGCAAAGAGTAACTGATAATTACAAGCCAGGCAATCAAGGGCGAGATAGTAGGTGATGTCAGGTTGAAGATCGGCGTTACCACTTTCGCCAGAGTGTCTGCGATCAGCGCCTTTTTGGCAAAACCAACAATAAACCGCCGCAGACCATCAGCTACATCTAAAGGTTCAATATGAATATTCTGGATTTGGTCGCGCAGTTGACTATAGCGGGTAATAGGTCCTACAGGAATCTTCGGAAATAAAAGCAGGTAGAAAGAAAAGTTTATTAAGTTCGTCTCGCTTTCCACCTTGTTGTTATAAACCTCAAAAAGATATGCGATCACCTGAAACGTTACATAAGAAAGCCCCAACGGATATTTGACACCAGTCAAAAGTTTAAATCCAATGAGCAAAGCAACATTCGCAAGGACACCAAACCATAATAAATACAGCGTAAGCTTTTGATGCCTCCACCGATTAATTCCGCGAGCCACCAAATAAGCAAGAACCACAAGTCCCAGCATTAAAGGGATATAAATCAAATTGCCCCAGGCATAAAACAAGAGACTCCCTAAGATTCCAACAACGGGTTTTGCTCGCCTCCCAGCTAGATAATAAACAAAGATGAATACCGGCAAAAACAGAAACAAAAAGATGGGAGAGTTGAAATCCATAACGACACGAATTATAAGGGATGAACACTGAACTTGCCGGGCATGAGTTTTTCATTTATGCTTACGCTATATCAAAGACTATGTCGTTCAACAAAGGTGAAGCAATGACAACTCTCATGGCAATCGGTGGTGCGGTGGATTTTGAAGAACCGCTCATTTTCAAAGAATTTGTTAAACGGGCTGGCGGTGCGAAGGCACGGATCGTTGTCCTGCCACAAGCTTCGGGGTTGAAGGATACCGGCAAGGAGTATGTAAAGGCATTTCAGGAATTGGGTCTAAAGCAAAAACCAGTCTCTTTGGAATTTCGGGAACGTAAAGATGCAGATAAGAAAGTGAATCTCGATGCGTTACGAAATGCAACCGGCATCTTCATTGCAGGTGGGACTCAGATGCGTATCACGTCCATTATCGGCGGGACGGACTTTGAAGCGGAATTACTAGCGGCATTCAGGCGCGGCGCGGTCGTGGCCGGGACATCGGCGGGGACAGCGGTCATGTCAAAGGTAATGCTGGCTTACGGCAAAAGTGGAGCGACTCCGCGTGAGAGGATCGCACAGTTCTCCCCCGGCTTGGGATTTACGGACAAGATCACTTTCGATCAGCACTTCCGTCAGCGCGACCGGTTGGGACGATTGGCGTATGCAATCTCCATGCACCCGGGTCTGCTCGGTGTAGGCGTGGATGAGAATACCTGCGCCATCGTGGAGGACGAGAAACGCATTACAGTCTGTGGGCGGAATGCCATCACGATCGTAGATGGGAACGAGATGGTTTCAACCAACGTAGCGGAAGTAGAAGGGTCGCGTCCCGTGGCTGTCAGCGGATTGAGAATCCATGTGTTGACGGAAGGTTGTTCTTTCGATATGAAAAAACTCGAGGCGACGATTCCGGGGATCAAGCTCGAGTGAGTTACGCCATGCTATGCTGAGTCGCTCTACGGCGAAGCATCTCTACTGCCATGAACCGAGATCCTTCGCTGGCGCTCAGGATGACATTTCGCAAGCTTGAGTGAGAAAAGGTAATTTAATCAGGATCAGTTTCCGGCTAGGCATGAGGCGGGTCCTGAGCTTGTCGAAGGGCATCCAATTTAAAGAAGCAGGGACAGCCTATAAACAGCCGTCCCTGCAAGTGCTCTTCGGTAGTCTGGCGATCATGGTCAAAATAAAATGATTATGACGTTAGACCCATGACTTTGCGTCGCCGGGTTTTCCCGGTTTTGCGTTTCGGTCGGTTGGTCGATCTTGATCAACAACGTTCGTTGATTTTAGATGCCGAACTCTGTGCCGCCGTCTTTTGACGGTTTTGCTTTTATCGGTAGCCTGGCGATCATGACTCAGTTCAGCTTTAGATCCAAGGCTTTGCGCCGCCGGGTTTCCCCGGTTTTGCTCTTTATCGGAGCATTAATATTATTGCACTTTTTAGATCCGATTTCAAGTCAACAAATGTTCTAATTAAAAAACTCTAATCAATGGGTTCGAATACCACTTCGACGGTCATGCCCCATTTGAGGCGCGGGTCAACATCGTTCGCCGCTATGCGGACGGTGTAGATCACATCGCCGCCCTGCACGAACGACGATTGACTGATCTCGGTGACGACACCCTTCATCGTGACATCGTTCAACGCGTCGGCTGTGAACGTAACCTTCTGACCAACTGCCACACTCACCACTTCGAGTTCGGTGATGTCAGTGGTCTCGATGATCCATGAAGAGGCGTTGACGATGCTCACGGCTCGGGACTCAGACCCAACCTGCTCGCCCACTTCAACCGCTACATCAGCGACAACGCCGTCGAACGGCGCGGTGATCACGTAATTGCTGAGCGCGTCTTCTGCCGCAGCAACCTGCGCTTTGGCATTTTCCAAACGGGAGGAAAGAAATACCAACTGCTCCTTGTTCGGACCATCCACGGTTTGCTCAAACTGATATTTCGCCTCGGCTTCCGTACTTAACGCGGAATCCAACGCCACGCGGACGGTATCACGCTCGCGGGTGATCGCATCCAGATTGCGGATGGCTTCGTTGTATTTCTCCTGCGCGGTTTCCAGGTCATCTTCCGCCGTCTTGCGCTTGGCATTATCTTTATCAAGGTCTTTGTATTTATCAAATTCGTCCTGGGCATCCTCCAGGTCAGTTTTGAGGTCTTCGAGATCAGCTTTGGCATCTTCGATGCGGTCATCAATGCCATCCACGTTCAAGGCTTCCCAGACACGTTCTGCCTCTGCACGGACGATCTGTGCGTTCATGTATGCATCCCATGTATCGGCACGACCCAATCCTTCGGTGCGGAGCAATTGATCATAAGCTTGTTGCGCCTGAACCAATTCAAGGTTGGCACCAGTCACTTGTGCCATCGCCTGGTCAAAGTTGGCAAGGCGGGCAAGCACATCGCCCTTGTTGACCTTGTCACCGATCTTGACGTTGACTTCTTCCACCATACCGCGGACTTGAAATGACAGATTCACAGCCTGTGCAGGTTTGAGTTTGCCTTCGGCGACAATGCCATCGGACGAAACCGCTACCGATTCGGCGGAGGACGGCGTCGCCACAGCTGGCTGGTTTCCGCAAGCGGTCAACGCCAGGGCAAAGACTACGACTACCATCATTAGGTTATAGAGTTTGTTCTTCATGGTTTATTCCTTCTGTTTTTCTTGAGTGATCCGTTGGTTGAGTAGGTCGAGTGCTTTTCTCGACCATATCGAAACCAACGAGTTACATGCAAATAAATGATTACTTGAAAACATTGTGGTTTCGATACGCCTTCGGCTAGTGCCTCAGGCTACTCAACCACCGGATTTTTATTATTCGTACGCCAACACCTCACGAATTGTCAAACGCGCCGCGTTACGCGCGGGCAAAATACTTGCAAATGTCGATAAGACCAACACCAACCCAAGCCAGATCGAATATCCCAGATACGTAAACACCACATGGATCGGGGTTTGAAAAACAGCTAGACTGACGATCGCCGAAAGCCCATAGGTAAACGGCACAGATAAAACGATTGCCAACACAAATGAAATTGACCCGATCACGATCCCCTCAGCAATGACCGTCCGCATCACGGCGCGATCATCTGCGCCAATGGCGCGCATGATCCCGATCTCACGTGTGCGTTCAAGCACATTCATACCCATTGTGCCTGTGAGTCCCATCGAACCGACGATGGCGGTCAATATCGCCATGATCAGCAGGAACACAACCAAAATATCCAAACTTTCCACGGCAGTATCCAGTGAGGCGCTGCCTGCCTGTGCAACACGGACTTTGTAGCCGTGGTCTCGAAGATATTTATCCAATTCTTCGGCTTTCGCATCCTGATAGGCGCGGTCATGTTGCGCAGTCACAACTCTGAACGAGAATGAACGATTCGCCAGGTTATTCATATCCGAAATATATTCGAGAGGTGCATAACCAAGCAAGCCCTCCTGATCCACAAACTTAAAGAGTCCAACCACTTCCCATTTTTCATCGCGTCCGTCGATCCGCATATTTATAGAATCGCCTGGTTTCAAATTAGGATAGGTCTTCAGCAAGCCTTCGCTCACAGCCATTTTCCGCACATCATCCGGGCGCATCCAACGGCCTGCCACAAGAATGGGCTGGACCAATGTGCTCTCCGCAGGTGGCGCCAACAGCGTGAGGTTTTCAACAATATTACCGTTATCGTCCAGCAGCTCACCGCTTGCAAACTGCCAACCCTCCACCTTGATTACACCATCCACGCTCTTCACCGCCTGTTCAACCTCCTGCAAGCGATACGCCTTGTCAAAATCAAGCGTCACATCTGCGCGAAAATATTTCCCGATCTGACCAATATAATCATGCAAAGTCACGCGCACATTGAATACAGAAATAAAGATCGCACCGCCCATGGTGAGCGTGAACAATGTCAACGCGAGACGACTCTTTCGACGAAATGTATTTCTCAACGAGATCACAAACGGACGCGGGATATGGATGCCACGCGCCGCAAGCAGATGCGTCACCTTGACCTGTGCCCAATCAAACCAGGAAAGCCGCTTCTCTCCACCCGAAACCTGCACCTCATCTTCAGCCAGATCTCCGCTGAGAGCGCGCAACACCGTGATGCGCGAGCCATTTAGCACCGGCGCCAACCCCGCGATCAACGGGACGAGCAAGCCCACCGCGATCTGAATGAACAACGCCAGCGGCAAAATGCGATATCCCAACAAGGTAAAGTCCAATTTGCTGGCCATGTATAGCGCCAATTGGTAGGCTCCAAGTCCGCCAAACGGAACGGCGATCAACAAAGCCAAAATGCCGAATGCCATAATGAGCGTGATGTACATGCGGAAGACTTGTTTGCGCTGTCCACCCACCAGTTTGATCACACCGATATGCCTGAGATGTTGATTCAACAATGCGCTCAGTGTATTCGCGATCAAAGAACTGGAGAGGAACACGATCAAAATTCCCAACGCCATCAAGATACCAAGAACCGCATTGACCGTGCTTGCCAGCGGATGTTCGTGAGTCAATGAGAAACGTGAACGTCCTACAACGTAGCCACTCTTCTCGAGTTTATCTTTTACCACCGCGCCCACTTCTCGAATGTGGGAAATATCATCGCCATCGCCGGAAACAGTCACCAAAACACGATTGAATAGCTTGGGCTGTCCCATATATTGCAGGGTATCCATCGTGATATACCCATATGGCGAAGCTAGAAAGTCTCCTGCGCCTGCCGCCGTATCCTGAACAATGCCAACGACTGGCAATGTTTTTGTGGAACCATCCGGAAGCTGGAATTCGAGCAGTCCGCCCACACCGACTGCCACATGATCAAGCGCATCCTTTTCCAGCAGAATTTCACGTTTCTCAGGAACGGTCGCACCTTCCACAGGCATCAGCAAATTGATCGCATTCTTTTCAAAACTCTCGAAAGCGAGCATATCGAGCGTCGTCCATTTTTCGGTGCCAGGCACACGCACACGGACGTTGAACACGCGTCGGCCTTCCGCATCTTCCACACCGCGCTGGTTATGAATTGACGTCAATACATCTTCGTCGAAGTTTTCCATCCGCATTTCGATATTGGAGGGAATATTTGCCGCATAGGATGCGCTCATATCATTCGAAATGATCTGATATGCCCCTGCAATCACTCCAATGGAAAATACGCCCACTGCAATGGAAAAAACCACCAACAGGGTGCGTCCCTTGTTATCAATTAGATCGTGAAGTACTTTTCGCCAACGAGGTTTCATAATCTCTCTTGCTTGAGCCGCCGTCCTCGGCGACGGGGACGCCGCCGAGAGCAGGAGCCAAATAATATTTTCTCTTATTGCTTTTTACGGAACAGAGAGAAGACGCCGCGATCTGCCCTGCTATCGGCAGCGCGATGGGCATCCACTTTTTGTTGTACGATCTTGCCAATTGCCTCAGCAGTGATCGGTGATTGGTCCATCACACGCTTGAAGTCTTCACGCGTGATGGTCAATAATTCAACTGGACCTTCTGCACTGGCGCGCACGTTCGCAATGGATTTGCCGCCGCGCAACAATTCGACTTCGCCAAAGAATTCACCCGGCGTGAGACGCGAGATGATCGTCTCTGTCTGTTTACGATCCTGTAGAACCACTTCCACTTCCCCATTGTGGATCATAAAAAAATTCTCGACATGTTCATCGCGGGATATGATCGTCGCCTTGGCGGGAAAGATTTGCGTTTTAGCGATCTTGGTGAACTCCATCATGTGACGATGCCTGAGCCACGGCAGTGACTTTGCGACCGTTTCGTTGATCAGCTCGCCATCCGCGATGATGATGTTGCGCGTTGTACGTGAAGTCAACGATGGGTCATGGGTCACCATCACGACTGTCTTGCCGCGCCGCGCCAATTCCTCGAACAGGTCAATGATCGTGTCGGCAGATTTGGTGTCAAGATTCCCTGTTGGTTCATCAGCGACCAGCAGCGGCGGATCACAAGCCAGGGCGCGCGCGATTGCCGCGAGTTGTTGCTGTCCTGTGGAAACCAACACCGGTAATTTATTCGCGAATTGTTCCAACCCCACCATCTTGAGCATATCCATGGCGCGCGCAGGGCGTTCATCAAAGTCGTACATATCCGCGAAATCCATGGAAAGCATCACGTTCTCGAGCAACGTGAGCATGGGAAGCAACTGGAAAAACTGAAACACGATTCCCAAATTGCGCCCGCGCCACTTCGAGCGTTGACTCTCGGTGACGTTGGAATAAATATCCGTGCCACCAATCACCACACGTCCATCGGTGGGATGGTCAATACCGGTGATCATATTCAACAGCGTGGATTTACCGCTCCCCGACTTGCCAACGATGGAAACAAACTCGCCGCGATTGATGGTCAAGTCAACGCCCTTGAGCACGGTGAATTCGCCCGCGGCATTCTTAAACGTTTTGACGATACCATGCATATCGATCATGGCTTCAGAGGAGGTCATGGTATGTTTGTCAGTAACAGACTTCCGCTTGCGCGAAGCGTGACGCGTGCTCATTTCGCCAACTCCCCATCCACGATCTGGAGTGTGCGTGAAAAGCGTGATGCCAGCGAGTGGTCATGCGTCACCATCACGATAGTTTTACCTTGATCAGAAACGAGATGTTCAAATACGTCAAAAATATGGTCGGCGGTGACAGAATCAAGACTGCCAGTGGGTTCATCCGCGATCAGCACGGGCGGATCATTTGCCAACGCGCGCGCAATCGCGACACGTTGTTGCTGTCCGCCGGAGATGAAAGCGGGCAGTTTATCGGCATGTTCTTCGATCTCAACGAGTCGCAAAAGTTCAAGCGCACGTTCACGCGATTGTCTGGGATGGAAGTTGCCGCACAGATCCATGGGCAATGTAATGTTTTCGACCAGCGTCAGCATGGGCAACAATTGAAACGATTGAAAGACAACCCCCATGGTTTTGCCGCGCCACAGAGCGATCTCATCCTCGCTCATTTTATGAATGGACACAGCCGAGCTATTGGAATTCACCAGCACTTCGCCGGAGGTGAGATTGTCCACACCGGTGATCATGTTAAGCAAGGTTGACTTGCCCGCGCCAGATTTACCCACAACGCCGACAAATTCGCCCGCGCCCACCTGCAGATTAATACCCTTGAGCGCATCAAATTCGCCCGCCGCAGTGGAATAGATTTTCACTACGTCGCGCATTTCGATCAAGGCTGATCCAGCCACACGGCTGATATTGTTATAGTTTTGACGAGAGACAGACACAAATTCCTCGGATTTCGTACTTTCACAAGAAGATTAAAATTATTTAATGATAATAGACTATGTACATTATTATATAGTGTATATTATAATTATGAATTATCCCTTGTCAATAGCAAGAGAAAAGGTTTAATCATGCTCCAACCCGATAAGAAAAACAAAATTGACCGACGCATTCAGCGCACACGTTTGTCACTGCGCGCTGCCCTGCTTGGACTCCTCAAACAGAAAAATTATGATGATATTTCCATTGAGGAGATCACGGAACATGCCAATGTAGGGCGCGCCACTTTCTATCTGCACTACAAAGACAAGGAAGACTTGTTGTTGGAAGAGTTCAGCGAAATGGCAAACGAAAAGGCACAGACTCTTTCGGAGATCCCCTTCTCTGCCTGGTTTCCAATACTGGATAACCCAGAGAACGAACCAGAAAAAAGCGATTCCCCACTTCCGCTGCTGATGGTATTTCAACATATTAAAGAGCACTCAGACCTATATTATATTCTGTTGAAGAGTTCAAAATCCAGCCGGACGTTTGAACGCATCCGCAAGATCAGCACGGAAACGATCATCAAGTTCGTGCAAGCGAAACTTATCACCGACCCGATCCCCATCTTTTTCAAAGTGCCCGTCGATTTTTTTGCAGCCTACTTCAGCGGAGCGCTCCTGAGCACCGTGGATTGGTGGCTGGAAGAAGGGATGCATTACACACCCGAGGAAATAACGAATATGTTCCGGGGTCTCTTTTTTCGCGGGGCAAGGGATACCATCGGCTTGTCAACCGATCAGAGTATTGATTGATTCAAGGAGCATGCCGCTTACATCTGAAACATCCTGAAATCAGGCTTGTGCAATATGCAAGTCTAAAGTAACCTCGGCTTACTGGCAGGTGTTGGGCAAGATCAATCCCAGCTTTCAAAAGGAAGTCGTATGCGAAAACTCGTCATTGTTTCATTAGTCATTGTCGTTTCGCTTTTTCACTTTTCCCCTGTTTTTGCGTCAGATACTATATCCGTTTTCTATGCTGGCGACCCAGATAGCAGTGTCCGTGTGGCATTGGGACTCGCTCCCACAGGGGCATTCACCTTCGTGGATGATCCATCCCAAGCGGATGTGTTCGTGCTTAATGGGGATATTCCACAAACCGAGATAATCACTAAACGGTTGAACGAAGGTGCGGGGTTGGTCTTGATCTTTGGGGAATCCATCTCTCAGGAACAAGTCAGCACTGTTCTACAAATCCCGATTGAATTGACACAAGAAACCGATGCCGTCAGTTTGACGGGCATCAAGGGTTTGAATGACCCATTGCTCAAGGAAATTGTCTGGAACGGCGCACCGCAAGTGCGGGAACGTTTCGATGTGGTAACACCGATCTCCTCTGTTCAGCCTTTGGTCACTGCCTACGAAACCAACGAATGGATGCTCTGGTCGGCGCGCGGGGAGAAGGCCTTTATTTTCAACGGCTTTTTAAATGATACCAACCCACAAATCCAGGAATGGGCTTACTTCAATTATTTGATCTATCATCTAACCGTCCGCGCGGCGGGGCAAACACCGCTGTCGTTTGCGGATTATCCAGCTTCCCCTGTCCCCCACGCGGCAGAACGAAACGTGCTGTGGCTTGTGATGGGCTTGATGCTCATCACCACAACCACCGCTTTTATTTTCGTGAGGCGCTATAGTCTGAAACATCCTGAAGAATTAGATAACATCGTTTCGAATCATGCACGCTTCGAAACCAAAGAACAAAATACAGAATGGGAAAATATCGGCTTCCATCGTCCATTGGGTGGATTTCTGGTCGCCCTCGCCATCGGACTCGTACTCTTCATCCCGCTCATTATCTATCAGAACCTGATCCTGCCTTCGTATATTTTGCCCTCCGCTGAAGCCTTGGGCATCTGGGGACGCGTTACACAATTCTTCAATCTAGCATGGCAATTCTTTGACATGGGCACCAGCATTGCCTTCATCAAATACCTTTCACAATATCGCGTGAATGACCCGAAGAAAGGCATCCAATATGGACAAGTCTTTATTTGGTGGCAGGTGCTTTCGGGCGCGGTGCAAGTTGCGATCGTGATCGGACTGGCAAGCACATACGCGCCAAAATCGGCATATGCGTTATACGCGTGGAGCGTGATTATCCACGCGTTGATTCAGATACCCGGTTTCTATCAGGTCATGCGCCACGCCTTTAACGGCTTCCAACGCAACGACTATTCCCGTCTGCTGGATATTTCACTCAACGTTCTTCTCCCCATGCTGGTGCAGCCGATCTTCGTCAGCCTGATGTTCGCATGGGGTAAGGCGCACCCCAACTTTGGAGGCGCAGTCGGCGGTTTGCTCGGACTCGGCATCGCAGCGTACGCAGCTGAGTTGATCACTTTTATTTGGGGCTTATGGCTGTATCGCCGCATTGGCTTCAACGCCCGGATTCTTTTCCTGGCACACTTCGATTGGGAGATCATCAAGACTTCATTCAAGTTCGGCGTGTTCGAAATGCTTGGGTCGGCGGCATGGTCATTTGGACAGGCAGCAGAGATCGCCATTACACAAGCGCGTTTGATCAACTACGCTGAGATCTGGGGCAACTGGGGTTTGGCACAAAATTTCATCTTTGCCTTCAATGTGACCCAAACTCTGAATGACGGCGTCATGCCTGCCATCTCTGAGGCGATCTCAAACGGGAAACGAATTCTGAGCCAGTATTACAGCGCGATGGCGTATAAATATAACGCGTTGACCAGCGCTTTTATCGGTGCAGTATTGCTGGCAGTTGCGCCAAAATTCATCATCGGCTCAACCGGCGTAGAATTTCAGCGCGCTGCGATCTATGTGATCCCGCTTACGATCTGGGGTGCGGTGCAATTTCCCTCATGGGTGGGCGATAATGTGCAACTCGGTTCGAACAAACCGTATCTCAAATCCATATTGGTTTTTGGGGAACAGATCATCCGCGTGGTGTTGGCGTGGATTCTGCTGGCACGCTTCCAAGTGACCGCGCTGATCATCGCGTATTTCGTCGGATTATTTGCCAAGGGTCTCACAGCTTATTATGTCAACCATAAATATTGTTACCCACAAAAGTTTTATGTCTGGCAATCATTGGTCGCGCCATTATTGGCCGGTGTCGCACACTTTGGGGTCTTATCGCTCGTCAGCAACTTCATTTGGAAAGGCGACCAGATCACCAGCGTGGTGATTTTCTTTATCGGGATTCTGCCGAGTTTTCCGCTTTACATTTTCTTCTACGGATTATTCGGCGGCTGGGATAAAGCCACACTCAATGAATTAAAAGACGCAGTGGCATTGACTGGCAATGTCCGTGGGTTGGCACGTTGGGGATTCTACGAACCGACCATGTTCGGCGCGCGATTAAGTCCGTTGAATGGAAAATTCCCTATTACGATCCGCGCAGAGGCGATGGAAGAAGCCAAGCAATTGACAGAGGCAAAGGTAAAGTTGTAAGATGAATTAGAAGGAAGGCAGTATGAATCACAAATTACCAGATGGTCGCAATCTCGCCTATGCTGAATATGGCGACCCACATGGGATGCCAGTATTCTTTATTCACGGCAGTCCCGGCCCACGTTTGTTTCATCCACCGGATGAAGTAACAAAACGCTTAGGGGTGCGCCTCATCTGTGCAGAACGTCCCGGCTATGGTGACTCGACATTCCAACCCAACCGCCGCATATTGGACTGGCCCAACGATATCGCTTCCCTCGCTGATGCCTTGGAACTTGATTCATTCGCAGTCGTTGGTCACTCGGGCGGCGGACCGCACGCCCTCGCTTGCGCCTATGCCCTGCCTAAACGTGTCAAAGCCGCAGCGGTCATTGCAGGCGCAGGTCCAGTTGATGTCCCCGGCGCAACGGATGGCATGGTCCCGTTGAATTGGTTCGCGTTCAAGTTTGGGCAGTACCTACCCTGGTCAGTGGGATATGCAATTATCAGGCAAGTCTTCCGAGTAGCGGTTGCCGACCCGAGCAAGGCGATCGATCGCGATAAAGATACTCGCCCACAAGTAGACAACCAGATATTCGATATCCCTGAAATTCGAGAACTTTGCATTCAAAGCGACATGGAGGCATACCGTCATGGATTGCTTGCATTTGCATGGGATATCCGCTTGATCACCCGCCCTTGGGGTTTTCGATTGGATGAGATTAAAGTTCCAGTCCATCTCTGGCACGGCACCATGGATAACTCCACAACCGTCGCGATGGCTCGGTATATGGCGCAGAAGATCCCCAATGGCAAACTCACCATCTGTGATGGCGAGGGTCACATGTTATTAATTTCGCGTTGGGAGGAAATTCTCGAGACGCTTATTGAGATGTCAGTTGCAGCCTGACGAATAATCTGTCTTTTGCAGTCCGCGCGATATCCTCCGCGTTGGCGTTTCCATTTTCCACACGAATACCTAATGGCTTCGCGGCTTGCGGCACATGATTAACGTACTCATACATCCGTTCTTCAACAGCTTTTGCATCCAGATCGGGTTCAGCAATCGCTGTTACAGGTTTGCGTTTCAACAACAAGGCGACTTCTGCACCGCCGCGCAAATTCTTCCACCAGGTTCTATCACGGCTGGTGATCACCCAAAGAAAACCGTTCTCACGATAATATCCGACCGGGGTTGTATATTGTTTACCTGTCTTGCGTCCTGTGACCGTGATCAACATCATGCCATTGCTCAACATACCATGCAACGGCGAGCGCAAGACCCAACTCATAAAACCATTACCATTCATACATTCACTCCATACATTTGATCGGGATTCAAGATATGCGGGAAACGCGCTCTCAGCCTGGTCCGCGCTTCGTAGCACAGGTGACAGGCATCGGCGTAGGAGGAAGCGCACAACAGGTTGTATTCAGACACCAGTGCGGCTGGTCCGCCCTCGAGCAAGAGTCCGCAGATCGGATTTGCATCCGCATCATATTCTTCACAAATTTGCTTCAGGGGTTTTTCAAACAAGTTGCCGATCGAAATTCCCTGACAGATATGCAGATTACCCAGCGGATCAACATGGATGCGCCCCGGCTCACGCAGATCTTCATGTGGACAAGTATCGAATCCTTCCCAGGGATGGCTGGCCGCTTTTCCTGCCAGCTTCACCACAGCCCGACCGCGATACATGACGGCGCTTTCCTCTTCTGCAATTTGTCCATGTGATTGTTTGGACTCGGCATCCGGCTGCGCGACACTGATCATGCCGGTGGGAATGCCCAACCACTTGGCAGCCACGATCGCGTTCTGCGGACGTTCACCCAAACATTCACTACAATGGAATAGGTCGCTGCTCACCGTGAGATCGCTCAGCCGCCCCACAAACGGACGCAGCCATTCCTCGGCATCGGCGACCGAATTCGCCCAATAGGCGTTGGAAACAATACCAACAGAAAACCCCATATCCGCCGCTACATGGACAGCCTTATTGAGAATCGCGTAATACAAAAACGGTTCGCCGCCTTCAAAGTAAATCGAGGTGACACCGGCATCCTTGGCTTGATGCAGGATCTGAACAATTTGCTCGAGCGTCAGCGTGCCGGTCTGCCGCGGACTCCCCCACACAAAGCAATGATCACACTCATAGGTGCACTGATAGGTTAGTAGAATATGTAAGCCAGATAGTTTCATGTTGGACTCCTTGCTCACTTTAACTGTACACGAAACGTGCCTGCGAGTCATGTGTCAAAAATCACATCGCCGACTATAATCAGTTAACTTATTTTCGGAGGCATTTCATGTCCAACGTTTACGAATCCAAACACCCGCTCGTTGCTCACAAACTTTCCCGCTTAAGAGACAAAAGAACCGAACCCAAGAAATTCCGTGAACTGGTACGTGAAATCGCGGCATTACTCGCCTATGAAGCCACCGCCGACCTTGCCACCACCCCTCGTGAACTCGAAACACCTCTTGAAAAAACGATCGGCGTCGAACTTCAAGAGAAAATCGGGCTCATCCCGATTCTGCGTGCAGGTTTGGGCATGGTTGAAGGTATTTGGGAACTTATGCCGGTTGCCGAAGTTTGGCATATCGGGTTATATCGCGATGAACATACCTTGCGACCCGTTGAGTACTATAACAAACTACCCACCGAACCAACCGTTTCTGTCTGTTTGATCCTAGACCCGATGCTTGCCACGGGCGGATCAGCCACCGCAACCGCCGATGTGCTAAAAAAATGGGGGGTGAAAAAGATCAAGTTCGTGGGGCTGATCGCCGCACCGGAAGGCATCAAAGCTATGCAAACGGCACACCCCGATATTGATATTCACATCGCCGCAATTGATGATCATCTGAATGAACGTGCGTATATTGTTCCCGGACTCGGGGATGCAGGAGACCGTCAGTTCGGGACGGGGTAGTTTCGCTAATTATGATGATAAACACTGAACTTAAAGCTTCGCTAAGAATCTTTCTTTGCCATTCATCAACAGACAAGCCAATGGTACGTCAGTTGTATGGGCAATTAATTAAGGATGGCTTTAGAGTATGGTTAGATGAAGAAGAACTTCTTCCCGGGCAAGAATGGGAAACGGAAATCACTAAGGCTGTCAGGAATTCAAACATAGTGATTATATGTTTATCTCGAGAATCTCTAACTAAATCAGGATATATACATAAAGAAATTAGATTTGCCCTCGACGTAGCAGAAGAGAAATCCGATGGCGTTATATTCATAATTCCCGCAAGGCTGGAAGAATGCGAAGTGCCTGATAAGTTAAAGAGATGGCAATGGGTAGATTTATACAAACAGAATGGATATCAAAGATTATTACTCTCGTTGAAAACAAATTTATCTCAGCAAGACAAAACCAGCGAGTACGCGAAAGAAACAGGAACAAGAATTCAATCCGGTTTAGCAAATATACCCACTATATTTATTCCATTGCCAGAGGCCGAAAAATTCAATCGAATACCCCAACAATTAAGGATTTCACTTAGACCAACAGGAAATGGGGAGTCCGATAAGAAACGTATCAAGACAATTTACGGAACGCTTATTAGTTTCCATGGTCGTGATAGATTCGCCTTTGAAGTTTTCGAAAATGGAGCAAGGCATTTAATAGAATTTCCCAATGACACAACTCGAATAGGCGTAGAGTTGATTACTCGTCTTAAGAAATTCTCGGTTTCAGAGCACGATCTCAAAATTGAACAATTTAATGATGGGGAATAACAAATGCAAAATGGCTTATAACTTGAAACTAGCCGAGCGGATTCGCGCGGGGTTTGGTGGAATTCCATGACACAGTGGATACTTTTTGCAACAGGCTCCTTGGTTCTGATTGTCATCTCATGGAAATCTCTGCATCATCCACGTTCGCATGGTTTCTATCGTTTCTTTGCGTGGGAGTGCATTTTGGGTTTGTTTCTGGTTAACGTGAAGTTCTGGTTTTACAAACCATGGGCATGGAATCAAATCGTTGCCTGGTCCCTGCTGATCGTCTGTCTGATTCCGTTTGGGCTCGGGGTTCATTCCCTGCGTACGCGTGGAAAACCCACTCAACAAAGAGAAGGTGATGCGTCTTTGCTGGCTTTCGAGAAAACAACTACACTGGTCACAAGCGGCATCTACCAATACATTCGTCATCCGCTGTATAGCTCCCTATTTTTGCTCACGTGGGGAATTTTCTTCAAATCCCCTGTCCTCGCTGGTGCAATTCTTGCGATCCTATCTACATTATTTCTAACGCTCACTGCCAAAGCAGACGAAGACGAATGTATCTACTTCTTTGGTACGCCGTATGTGGAATATATGAAGAACACCAAAATGTTTATCCCGTATATCCTGTAGACTATGAAAGCCATGCTCTTGCGAGAGATCACGTCTCTCAAACACAACCCGCATCCTCTTTCGTTTGAAGAAATCCCTGAACCAAAAATCAACGAAGGAGAAATTCTGTTGCGCATCACACGTTGTGGAGTCTGCCATACTGAACTGGACGAGATCGAAGGGCGGACTCCGCCTCCGCAATTGCCGGTGGTATTGGGGCATCAGGTGGTTGGGGTCGTCGAAGGAGTCCGACGTCTCCCGACGTTGAGTGGTGAACTCCAAAGTCAGGAGACTTTAGAATCCGGCATGAGAGTTGGCGTGGCATGGATCGCATCCGCATGTGGAAAATGCAAGCACTGTTTATCTGGCAATGAAAATTTATGCGCTGATTTCAAAGCGACTGGACGCGATATCAACGGTGGGTATGCGGAATACATGAAGGTTCGCGCGGAGTTTGTCCACCCGATTCCTGAAGTGTTCACAGACTCAGAAGCCGCGCCCATGTTATGTGCGGGCGCGATCGGATATCGGTCGCTGCGCTTGAGTAATATCCAAGATGGACAGAACCTGGGCTTGATGGGTTTCGGTGGGTCGAATCATTTGGTGTTGAAGATCGCGAACTATAAATTTCCGAACACGAAGATATTTGTGTTTAGTAGAAATCCTGAGGAACGTGAATTTGCCTTATCGCTGGGAGCGGCTTGGGCGGGCGCAATTGACCAGAATCCGCTGGAGGGGTTGGATGCGGTCATTGACACCACACCAGTTTGGGGTCCAGTGAATGAAGCGCTGAAGGTGTTGAGTCCCGGCGGCAGGTTGGTGATCAATGCCATCCGCAAGGAAGAGTCCGATAAAGAAGTCCTATTAAAATTGGATTATCCGTCACAACTTTGGATGGAGAAAGAAATAAAATCCGTTGCAAATGTGACACGACAGGATGTGCGCGAGTTATTACAATTGGCGGCGGAGGCAAACATCAAACCCGAGTTTCAAGAGTATGATTTGGAAGATGCCAATATGGCATTGCTCGAAATGAAGCAAGGCAAAATTCGCGGCGCTAAAGTACTGAGGATCCATTAATAATGTTCGACCGAATTTTCAAAAGCAGAATCTGGCCTGCGTCCTGGCGCTTCTTAAGTGTGTGTTGGATCTATTTAGGATTGCCATTGCTTGCCTGGGGCGCGAATGATCTGACAGGATTTTTATCCAACCCGGTGCGGATAAGCTTTTTTGTAGTCGTGGTCGTTTCCGCACTTGTATCAGCCTGGCTGGTTTACATCACGCCGCCCCAACCGGAAGAGGAACATCGCTTTGATCTGGGCCGCTGGCACGCCTATATGTTCGAAAGCATTTTTGTGTTATCGGCATTTGGCGACCGGCGCGGTATTCTGGCATGGGCAGAGAACCCGGCATTACGCTGGCTGGGCTTGGGAATCTATTTGATCGGGATGGGCGTTTCAATTTGGGCAAACTTCACCTGGGTCAATCATCTGCGGCGGGAAGCTGGGCGTGTGGTTGATAATCCAGTTCTACTGTATGAAGGTCCCTTCCATTGGATCCGATATCCATCCATGCTTTATCTTGCGATCTGCTGTCTGGGATTTGCATTGATGTTCCGCTCCTGGGTCGGATTGTTCATGATGTTACCGTTGATCGCTGGCATTCTCAACCGTATTAATAGTCTGGAGAAGATATACGCTGAAAAATATAAAAAGACCTGGCCCCTGCGCCGGCATGCTTCAAAAAAGATAATTCCATATCTATACTGATCAAGATCTTTCACATAGGAACATACATGTCATCGAACGCGAAGAATCAAAAACTCATCATTACCACAGCGTACTATCTGGCTTTCATCCTGCTCGGGCTTACCATCTCGGCCGAGGGACCCACGCTCCTTAAACTTTCTGAGCATACTTCCAGCACTTTGGGGGAGATCAGCTCGATCTTCCTGGTTGGGTCATTCGGATATCTGACTGGTTCCTACATCAGCGGGCGGATCTATGACCGCGTCCCCGGGCATCAATTCATGGCTGGTGTACTCGTTATGCTTGGGATCGTAACCGCGCTGGTACCTGTCGCAACATCACTGCCAATGTTGTTGGCAATCATCCTCATTCTGGGACTTGCCAAAGGCGCACTGGATGTTGGCTGTAATACGTTATTGCTTTGGGTGCACAACGAAACCGTCGGTCCCTTCATGAACGGACTCCATGCCTTCTTTGGCGTTGGTGCATTCATCGCTCCTTTGATCGTTGCCAACGTTATGAAAGCAACGGGCGATATCTATTGGGTGTACTGGTCCTTTGCGATCGCGGCGTTACCCATCGCCGTATTCATTTGGAATTTACCCAGTCCGCCTGCGCGCGCAACGCCAGAAGAACATAAAGCCACGCCCTTGCCGGTCCTGCCAGTAGCAGTGATGGTCTTGTGTTTTCTTTTATATGTTGGCGCAGAAGCTGGTTATGGCAATTGGATCTACACTTATGCGTTCAAACTCAACTTGGGGACTGAGATCACAGCTAACTATCTGACCTCCGCCTTCTGGGGTTTCTTCACGGTTGGACGCTTACTCGGCATTTTGATCTCCACGCGCGCCAAACCGTTGACGATCCTCGCCATGGATTTTGTCGGCTGTCTCGTGAGCGTTGGCTTGATCCTTCTGTTTCAAGACTCTGCCACCGTTCTTTGGATCGGGAGCATTCTGTTGGGCATCTCGCTGGCTTCCATCTTCCCTACGTTTCTAACATTGGCAGAAGAACGCATGCACATTACCGGTGCGATGACAGGCTGGTTTTTAGTGGGCGGAGGACTCGGCGGCATGCTCATGCCCTGGTTGATCGGTCAGGCATTCGCAAATATCGGACCCGGTTCGATGGTCATGATCGTACTTGCCAGCATCGTACTTAACATCATTGCGCTGGTGTCGTTTACCAAAGTTGCCATTAAGCCAGCCAATAGTGTGTGATAAAAGTCCTATGAAAGTGCGAGCAAAGAGACTTACCATTACAAACCAATCCGATAATCATACTGAAAAATCCAACCAAAGGAGCAGCCAAGATGACCACAGTCCGCAGATTACTTGAAGCCAAGGAAGGTGTCAGCAATTTTGCCGTATCCACAACCGATACGGTGCTCGATGCCTTGAAAGTAATGACCAACGCAAGGGTCGGCGCCGTGCTCGTGACTGAGAACCATAAGATCGTGGGGATCTTCACCGAACGTGATTATCTCCAAAAAGGTGAACTCGCAGGCAACACGGCAAAGTCCACGTTGGTAAAGGATGTCATGACTCGTGACATGTACACAGTCAACATGGAAACAACTGTCGAGCAATGCATGGCACTGATGGACGATCATCACTTCCGTCACTTGCCAGTTGTGGAGAAAGATCAACTGGTTGGTATCATATCCATCCGCGATGTATTGACCGCCATGCTCGAAAACAAAGAGAGTGCGATCAAAGGACTGGAAAATTACATCATGGGTTCAGGCTTTGCGGGTTAGATAACATTAGATCGCTTGCGAAAGTGTTTTTTAGCCACAGGTTTACCCTTTGGGCGCGATGTCACGGATTGTCACTGATTTATTTCAAAAAATCCGTGGCAAAGAATTTGAACGAAAACGGGTAGTGACAAAGTCATTACTCGTTTATTTTTTAATTGTTCCTTTGGTAAAATCACCCGCATGTCCCCACGCAAACACATTGGTATCTTTCTGCTTTTAGCTTTACTATTCTCAGCCTGTTCGCCCACTTCGGCGGACCCCTACCCCACGTACGATCCCTTCGCACCCGTGAATGGAACAGCAGTCTCACCTCCACCGATTCAAACTGGTGAGATCCTCGTCTCTGCCACACAAACACCCACCGGTCCCACGCCCACACGTGCGCCGATCTCGGTCTCGCTCCAGCAACGCAACTCGTCCTTCGCTACACCTACACCGGATGCGCCGCATCCGCTTCCACCGCCGCGCGAATTTGTGGATCAATACATCATCCAACCCGGAGATACGTTATTCAGCATTGCTCAAAGCTATGGCATTACACTGGATGCATTGCTACAAGCCAACAGTTTGAATGAAGCCAGCATCATTTCGGCAGGCGCGATTTTGAATATCCCACCGGTGACCACAGATCCAAACCCTGGTTCCTCACACAAGCTCATTCCCGATTCGGAATTAGTCTACGGACCCGCCAGCATTGAGTTCGATCTCTATGCTTATCTCAAAAACCGCAACGGCTATCTTTCAAATTATGTTCAAGATGTGAACGGCGAATATCTCAGCGGTGCCCAGATCATCATGCGTGTCGCTCAAAATTATTCAGTCAACCCGCGTCTGCTGGTAGCGCTGATCGAATATCGCAGCGGCTGGGTCACGAATCCCGTTCCAGAAAATATTGATTATCCTCTCGGCAACTACGAACCTTATTATGCCGGTCTCTATCGTCAGATGGCCTGGGCAGCGGATAATTTAAATCGCGGCTACTATTATTGGCGCGTCAATGCCATCTCCACATTATCTTTAAGCGATGGTTCTTATGTTCCGCTCTCCCCCACCATCAATGCCGGGACAGCCGGTATCCAATACTTTTTTTCCAAATTTAATGACCGTGCTACCTGGGATCTGGATGTAAGTACGTTGGGATTCTTCCAAACGTATAACATCCTCTTCGGCTTTCCCTTCGACTATGATATCGCTTCACTCGTCCCATCGAACCTGACTCAGCCTTCGATGCGACTGCCCTTCACTGACGGCGTGACCTGGTCCTTCACGGGCGGTCCACACGGCGGCTGGGACTCTGGCTCAGCCTGGGCAGCATTGGACTTTGCCCCGCCCGGCGAAGGTGGTGGGTGCTTTATCCACGATGCCTGGGTCGTCGCCATTGCCGATGGCTTCATTGTCCGCTCAGCAGATGGCGCCGTGATCCAAGATCTGGATAACGATGGCTACGAACAAACCGGCTGGAACGTGTTGTACATGCATATCGCTTCACAAGATCGCGTTCAAGCAAATACATATGTATATGCTGGTGAGATCATCGGGCATCCATCCTGCGAAGGCGGCGTATCCAATGCCACCCATTTACACCTCGCCCGCAAATACAACGGCGAATGGATCCCCGCCGACGGCAATATCCCATTCATCATGGATGGCTGGGTCTCCAGTGGCAACGGCATTGAATACGATGGTTTCCTCACTCGCGGCACAACAGTACTTTCCGCAGAGGAAGGTGTGTTCGACGGGGTGAATCAAATAACGCGATAAACTTCGCCCTGAGCGGAGTGAGGACAGTATGATCGTCCGAACGCAGACGAAGGGCAGGTTGATTTATAAACTCGTCCTTCGTCTACGCCGCACAACCACCGTGCGGCTCCGCTCAGGAAGAAGAGCTTATGAAGGTATAATGCACTCTGTGAAACGCGCAATCTTTTTTCTGGTCTTATCCTCCTTACTTACATCTTGTATCGGAAACGCATCCTTGTGGGGGCAGTATCAAACACCCACACCACATGGCTGGGTTCCCGACATTGTATTATCGCCAGCGCCGGATGTGTATATTCCTCCGACCGATGTCTTTGTCCAAAACCTGCCAACGCAAACCCCAATCCTTGATCTCACGCCCACACCCACATCCTTGATGGATGTATTTGTGACACAGCCTGCGACAGATACACCGTTACCATTGACCCCAACCATTGATGGCAATAGCGTGCTCTATTATGCTCAAAGCGGAGATTGGCTTCCAGCTGTGGCGAACAGGTTCGGGGTCAGCGCGAGCGAGATCACGTCCCCAAAGATCCTGCCGACTGCAGGATTTATCGATCCCGGCACGCTCTTGATCATCCCCGATCGTTTGGATAAAACGATTGAATACTCATCTGCCTTACAGGTCATTCCTGATGGTGAGTTTGCACTCTCTTCAACTTCTCTGGATTTTGACACTGCACTATATATACAAAATGCTGGCGGATATCTTGCCACGTATAAAGAGTGGCTCGGCAGCACCGGTACTACATCAGCACCTAAAGTTATCGAGCGCCTGGCATACGAGAATTCGGTCAACCCGCGTTTATTGCTGGCGATCCTCGATTACGAAGCGCAATGGGTGCGCGGTAGACCCGCCAGTGAATTCCGCATTAAATATCCGATGGGTTACGAAAGTTATCGCAATGTGGGCTTGTTCGGGCAACTCACCTGGGCAACCAATCAAATGTCAGCGGGTTATTATGGCTGGCGTACTGGCAAGCTCAATGAACTAACCTTCCTGGATGGAAAAACACTTCGTCTCGACCCCACGCTCAACGCCGGCACGGTTGCAGTTATGGTTTTGTTCTCGCGCTTACATACCCTGAACGAATGGCTGCGCATCATGATGGATCAAAACAGCGGCTTCCCTGTATTCTATGCCGGCATGTTCGGCGATCCGTGGACGCGCGCCACAGGGATCACCAATTTCTTTCCTCCGAACTTTAACCAGCCGGAATTATCACTACCCATGGAGCCGAACGTCACCTGGGCATATACTGGCGGACCCCACAGCGCCTGGGGCACGGACGGTCCACTCGCTGCTTTGGATTTTGCACCACGCAACGACAAGAGCGGTTGCAGCATCACCCCAACCTGGATCCTTGCCATGTCAGCAGGTTTGGTGGTTCGTTCAGGCAATGGGGTTGTGATGGTGGATATGGATGGCGATGGACATGAACAAACCGGTTGGAATATCATGTATATGCATGTAGCTACACTAAACCGCGTGCCTGTTGGTACATGGGTGGAGAAGAACGATCACATCGGTCATGCTTCGTGTGAAGGCGGCGTTTCCACAGGCACACATACCCACATCGCACGCAAATACAACGGCGAGTGGATGCTCGCAGATGGTCCCATCCCCTTCGTGTTGAGCGGCTGGACAACCATTGCAGGTGATAAACCCTATTTGGGAAAATTAGTAAAAGGTAACAAAGTGATCACAGCTGATGTCTACGGACAATCCTGGTCTTTGATCAAGCGCGATAATGACGAATAGGTTTTACAAAGTGACAGTCATCTTGAAGATGACTGTCACTTCACTTGCACTCGTAATCTCCGCCTGTGCGCCGCGCCAATCAACGGTCAACATCGAGAACATGATCACGCCGCTCGCACCGACGCCGATTCCCGCACCCACCTCCGGTAGACCTGCCTACGCCCCCGGCGAACTTGTAGACTATATTGCCCAAAACGGTGATACGCTCCCCGTATTGGCGGCGCGTTTTAATACAACGGTTGAGCAGATCATGCAAGCCAACCCGATTATTCCTGCCGATGCAACCACCATGCCAGTCGGGTTCCCGATGAAAATCCCCATCTATTATCTGCCACTTTGGGGTACAGCCTATCAAAGCATTCCCGATCACGCCTTTGTCAACGGACCACCACAGATCGGTTTTAGCACGTCGGCATTTGTCGCTTCTACAAACGGCTGGTTGAAAAACTATCGCACCTACGCTGGCGGGAAGATGCGTTCTGGGGCTGAGGTCGTTGATTATGTTGCCACCAATTACAGCGTCAGTCCGCGGTTTCTACTAGCTGTGCTTGAATATCAAAGCGGCGCACTCACCCAGCCTGAAATTCCAGCCAGAAAATACATGCTGGGATTTCCGCGCACCTTCTATACCACGCCTTATCTGCAATTGGTCATTGCGGCGAACATGTTCAACAATGGCTATTACAGTTGGCGCGCCGGTAAACTCACCGAATTTGAATTGCTTGACGAAACGATCGTCAGACCCGACCCCTGGCAAAACGCCGCATCTGTGGCGATTCAATATTATTTCTCCAGGCTTTATATCGGGACGGAATACTACGCCTCGATCGGACCCGATGGGCTGGCGCGAACATACCAAACCTTGTTCGGCGACCCATGGCTGGATTCACCGACCATACTTCCAGGCAGTCTCCAACAACCCATACTACGCTTCCCCTTTCTCCCGGGCAATATTTGGGCATATACAGGTGGTCCGCACACAGGCTGGGGCTCTGGTGAACCTTATGCCGCCATAGATTTTGCCCCCGCATCCAATACATCGGGGTGCTTTATAGCCGCCGAGAATCAAGAAGCCGTCGCGATGGCAGATGGACTCATTGTCCGCGCGGATATCGACGGCGTCATTATTGATCTGGATAAAGACGGTGATGAACGCACCGGCTGGGTCTTGTTCTATCTACACACAGCTACACAAGACCGCATTCAAGTTGGACAGGAAGTCAAAACCGGAGATATTGTTGGTTTACCATCCTGCGAAGGCGGCTCGTCCACGGGAACACATATACACATTGCGCGCAAATATAACGGCGAGTGGATTCTCGCCAGTGGTACATTGGCATTTAATTTAGAGGGTTGGGTTGTGCAGGCCGGCTCCCAGGCTTATGAGGGCACACTGGCGCGTGGTCCGCTGGTTGTGACTGCCTGCGATTGTTCCGATGCGCCCAGCCACATCAAATCGGATACCCCTTAAATCTATTCTTGTGCCGTTTCCTGCCAGGTATCGTGAAAAATAAGCCGTCTGCCCCCAGCGCCTTCATCTTCATACACTTCATATTGCAGCTCGATCGGAAAGACCTGACCGAGCATAAAATGTGCTGGACAATATTTCGTCGCTGAAAGTTCAATGGCGCGCAAGACCGCTGCTTCTTCAATATTATTACCCGCAATCACATACGTGATCACAGCATTGGTAAATACCTTGGGGTGAGTCTCCGCACGCGCGGCATCCACGCGCACCTCAAACTGAGTTACCGCTTGCTGCTTTTTGCGCAGGATCGAGATAACATCCATGGCAGTGCAACCTGCCAATCCGAGTGCCAGCAATTCCATCGGGCGGGCACCGTCATTATTTCCGCCACCTGATTCATCTGCATCCATCTTCACAGGAAATCCAGAATTGGCTGTGCCGATAAAAGTCATGTTTTGTTGCCAGTTAACGATTGCTTTCATTGGTTCTCCGTAATGAGTGGGGTGACATGCTTATCAAGCATCTTGCCGCTGATCCCACCCACCCACATCAAACGGACGGTGCCGTCACGGTCAATGACAAATGAGCTGGGCAGGTTCAGGGTTTTGAATGCCTGTTCGGTTGCAATATAGGTTGGGTCAAGCCAGATGGGGAAAGTTAATTCATAATCTTTCACAAATTGCAGGACATCCGGCGTGGGGTCACCGTCATTGACGGCAATGATGACAAAGCCATCGTCAATATGTTTGTTGTAATATGCTTGAAATGCCGGCATTTCTTCTTTACATGGCGGACACCATGTTGCCCACAAGTTGACGAGTACAACCTGTCCGCGGTAATCTGCGAGGGAACGCTCCACGCCCTGGGTATCGGTGAGAGTCAGTTCGGGGGCGGCAAAGTTCACTGGGACAGGAACAGTTGAAAGGTCGGATTGAAGCGAGTAGTCACGAAAAATATAGAAGGCCGAGGCAAGGATGAGCAGGAATCCCAATCCAAGCAGAAGAAAAGGCAGGTTTTTTCGAGGTTTTGATTCAGTCATTGAGAATAAGTATACCCGGTCAAACATCAACTTTTTCTAATCAGGATGAATGTCATAGAAATAATGATGTTTGTTACTGGAACCTACATCAACAACTGGGTTAATATTCTCTAAAGGTTCAATGACTTGGAACGCACTCCTATTTTCAAAAACCTAGACGAGAAATACATGGATCTACTGAAACCCTTATTTGAATCTTATACCTGCAATGCTGGTGTGACGGTTCTTAAACAAGGTGAATCAGCTGATTATCTTTATCTCGTCATCAGCGGCGCAGTGGAAATGACTTATAAGCCCTACGACGGCATACCGATCACCATTAGTCATGTGGAAAAAGACGGCTTGTTCGGTTGGTCGGCTGTGGTTGGGAGCGAGAAGTATACGTCATCTGCGATCGCCATTGAGAATATTGAGGCGCTGCGAGTCCGTGGAAGCGAGTTACGTAAATTATGTGTGGATCATCCTGAGGCAGGCAAAGAAATTCTGGAGAGGCTCGCAAGTTCAGTCTCTTCACGGGTACAAAATGCGCAGGAGCAAGTGAAATCCATGCTTGAACAAGGGCTGAAGGATAAGTGAGATTAGTTCGGTAATACCGGAGAGGGCAGGCAACACAAAACGGGATGCTGGTTTTAGCATCCCGTTTTGCATTTTGTATTACTGTATCACTTACTCAGTTATACGGATGATCGACTTCTGAAAAAACGTACGATGAAGTATCCGCCGAGGACGATGAGAATGGCGGGCCAGAGATGTTGAGTAAAACCGGCAAAGGGCGTGCCAAGTATCGCGCCGAAAACCAATAAAATCACACCAGGGATCAGCGCCCATGAACGCGAACTGCCGCCAGGGAGGATGGTGAGGAGAATAAAGGTGAGGCCAAGTCCGAGAAACAGGACACCACCATTATCAACGCCGCTGACTTCATCCAACACCGAGATCGTGCCGAGGGTGAGCATGACCCCGGCTGGGATGATCGCCCACCAGCGCGATGTATCTGCAAAGTAAACCCAGAGAAACGCCAAACTGATGCCAGCAAAGAAGACGAGGCTATCAAAGGGTTCCATGGAACTGGGAAGAATTGAAGATGCAGCCAACCCCAGCAGTGTGAAAGCCGGGAAAGCCGCCCACCAATTTTCACGCTGCTTGAGCAACACATAGAGAAAATATCCGCCGATCGCGCCCCAGACCACTCCCCAAAAAATATCGCTGACATCTGCGATAATGTTTAAGTTATCTAGCAGAGTCAACGCACCAATAAAAACCAGTATTCCGCCGATCCATAAGCGAGGGTCATATCGTTTCATGTTTTTTTCCTTTTTATATATTCCAGATAGTTCTTATTACTTAATGCTAACCGTACCGACTCCTGCTTTAATGGCGATGGATACCCGATCGGTAGCTGTATCAAAATTAAGCGATTGATACCCTTTATCAACTTCAGGAAAGCGATTCGTATCCACGTTGAGCGCCACAAAGCCCTCTGTGCGGTCGATCCGTGCGGCGGTACCTTCCGGGATGCGCACATTAAATGTCGCTGCGCCGCCTTCAATGTCCAGTACAGATGAACCGCGCGCCGGCATGGTTAGGTTCACAGTGCTGGCGCCCACTTTCAACTCAACTCGTGAAACGAGGGTATCTTTGAGGTCAACCTCAAAACTGCTGGCACCGGCTTCAATAGTCAGTGTAGCCGGAACATCTTTGGTCACTTGATAATGCCATGCACCTTCACTGGGTCCAAGCACGGGAATGAACGATGGACCAGTGCTGACTTTCACATCCAATATGTCGCCAGTGAGATGACTATGATGATCAGCCGCGACTGCTGAAGTACCCACTAATGCCTTACTAGCCGGTGCATTCCCGTGGATGCGAATCTGCGCTGCACCATGTGAAAATCGATAACGTACCTGTCTGGCTGCACCAAGGTCAATATCAAAAGTCTCACCACTGGGTGTTGCAGATTTCCAAAATACATTGACGACCATCCACCCACCGATCAACATCAGGAGAATGGGCCAGAACAAACGAAAGACATTGGTGATAAGTCCCTGCGCTTGCAACAGGAATAACACACCGAACAGAATTAGTACGCCGCCCCAAAAGATATTATCGCGTCTCATCTTGAACCTTGCTTCCGCGCATAAATCCACGCGCCAGAACATAGACACCCAACAAAATGATCAGAATGGGCGCGCCATAATCCCCAAGAATGGACAGCCCACCCAAGAACGTGCCGAACGCCAGGAACATGACCGCGCTGACAACGAGATTCCTCAAACCGCTTGAGAGGTTTCTGCGTGTGCGTTCGCCCAACAACCCAGCCAGAATCTCACCCACACCCACAAAGCCGGGGATCAACGTCCACATATATGACCAGGATGAATAATCAGTGTTCACTTCCTGATAATACAAAATGCCGCCAATGCCCGCGATGATGGAAGCTGGGATCGCCATACCGGGGTTGCCAGTGACCAACCCGATCAGGAACACCAACGCGCCAGCGCCAATGACCCACATGGGCCAGATGAAATTCGCATCGAGCCATTCCTGCACAGAAGGTACCTGACGGGTGACGACCATCCACCCGCCGATCAGTATTAATAGAAGACCCAAGAACAAACTGGAACGATTGTGTTGCATTGCCATTCTCCTTATAAAATTTCCAAAAGCTCACTTAGGATATACGTCAACCAAACCCAAAGGTTTCTGAAATTATTATGGACGATTTTCAGTCGAAATGCAATATGACTTAACCATTGAGTTCGATATTTCAGAAGTTACAAAACCGCTTTTGCCAGTGCTTCAAGCCCAACGAGATCGTCGAGCTCCAGCCATTGCAACATGATACGTTGCAAACCCACTGCTTCCAACACAGCCAATTGTTCTTTGACTTGGCTTGAGCTCCCTGCCACAATCCCGCGCGCATGTAATTCATCTACGGTTCGTTTACGAGCAGAGAGCTTCTCGTTCAATGCGGCGTCATCCTTACCAAACACGCAACCTGTCATCATTGAACGTCGTACAGCTTCAGGTTTGCGTCCCGCGGCAGAAAGCATCTCGGTCAACAGGGTATTCTTCTGCGAGAATACCTCGGGCAATAACATCACACAATTCCATTCAGTTGCATAACGCACAACCGCAGGCAACGTTTTCTTCTCACCATCACCGCCGATCAAAATGCGCGGACCACCCTTTCTTTGCGGGCGCGGCAACATCGTAGCACCACGTAATTGATAATAATGACCATCGAATATCACCGGCTCATCACTCTGCAATAAACGCGTCACCACTTGCATGCCTTCTTCGAAGCGCTCAAAGCGTGGTTTCATGTCCAGCAGGTCAAAACCAAAGAGTTGGTGTTCACGCTCCTGCCAGCCCGCGCCTAAACCAAGCGTCAGCCGTCCATTGGATAAATCGTCAACTGCTGATGCCATACGAGCAGTAAATACTGGATGACGAAACGAGAATGGCGTCACCAACGGTCCAAACTCTATGCGGCTTGTATTGCATGCCAGCCAGGTTAACGAAGTCCATAACTCCAAAGACTCCAAATCAGTCCCGTTGGAATTGGTGAAATGATCGGAGCGATATAACCCAACAAATCCCAATTCCTCAACTAAACGGACAATGTTCTGCCAACGACTCCAGGTGAGTCCGTTCTGACCTTCGATCATGATCGCGATTTCAAGCATGAGACCTCCTTATGAAAAAGGGCGACCCGCCCAGTAAGACAAACGTCATGTACGACCCTGATGGGTCGCCACTACTTCACCAATTTAGGCAACGACAACCACTGCCCCTTATGTTTTGGATGTTCGCACTCGACCAACATCCGCTTCTCGACCAAGCCGGTAATTGTTCTTGCTGTCAATTCCTTTTTCCACCCGAAGAGTTTGTTCACATCACTCTCCTGCGCAGCGCCCACGGATTCGAAAAACAATTCAACAAGTTTAGCACGCGCTTCCCGCTCGCCGATCTTGCGCGCACGTTCTGGGAGGTCGGGGTAGTGGCGCGAGACAACCTCATAGATAAATGAATATTTCCATGCACCTGCTTGCGCGACACCGACAGGCAAGATCTTGAAATCAGACTGCAAAATTTCGAGAGCCTTATTGAACTCAGATTCTTTGGCATTTGCCAGTTTCGCCGCCTTGCGTAAATCGATGGTGTTCAACGCACCTTCATTCAGTATCGCTTCATAGACTTGTTTCGCGGCTTGCGGTAAGCGTCCCTCTTCATATGCCAGCAAATAATCTTCTTCGGGCGAACCGTAGTTTTCAGATAAGGCATAAAAATATGGAGCAATGTCCAGCGAGATCATGGTCGCTTTTTTGCGCAGGATCTTAGCATAATACCAAACCTTCTTATCGAGTGCGCCATCCTTCCAACCCCACGTGATGTGACCGGGGTCATCATGCTTATCGGCGACTGGTCTCTCACCAGCGACGGCTGTCCACAGGCTGGGCATATCGATTCCCTTGATGGGCCAGAAATAGATAAAGCCGCGCTCGTTGACGAAGGTCAAAGCCTGGGCTGGCGATGAAAGCCGTTTAGCGGGAGGCAGGTTGAAGGTCCGCGTGCGATGCGTTTGAAGTTTTTTGAGGGAGATGGAGGGCATGCGTAAATTTTACCGCTTGTCTCATTGTTCGGTAAACTTTTTGAATTACTTTCCTGACTAATCCAAACACCAGTTTAGATAATTATGCGGCACCTTGTAGTCCAATTTTTCAATAATATAAAATGACTACCCGTCTCAACCGCTAAGACGGGTAGTCATTATTTAATTTATTTGCCCCTTATTGGTAAACCATCAGTTCACTGTTTGATAATGCGCCCTTCGATGGTAGGATAGATTGCTGGATTGATGGGCGTATTAGCTGGCGGCATACCGTATTTGAATTGAACATACTCGATCAGTGCATCGAGATCACTGACACCGATGCGAGTGACGTTGGTTCCGAGGAGGAAGACACTGAATAGATCTCCACCTGTTGCCAGGTACTCGTTCATCGTGACTGTATAGGGGGTGGCATCTTTTGCGATGGGTGTGCCATCTGCCAGTTTGAGATCGATGATACGCGAGTCTACAGGGAGTGACAGGTTAAATGAGTATGTGATCCCTGATTCCTGCAGCAACTTCATGGAGGTCTGTCTTGGTGGGAACTGCTGCTCCAGAAGTGCGTAAATATTTTCACCGGTCAGTGTCATTGTCACCAGCTTGTTGTCGAACGGTTGGACGGTGAAGAAATCGCCGTAGGTAATATCATGTGGATAGGTTGAATAGGCGATTTCTGCACGAATGCCACCCGGGTTCATGAAAGCGATCTGCGTGCCACCCTTCCAGCGTTGGGCATCAGCAATGAGGTCGCCCATGGGCACTTCTCCAGTGTATCGATCTGGTCCCCTGGAGATTGATCCTAGTGTGGAAGCTTTGACGGAATCGACGATAGGTGCGATCTCGGCTTTGTATTCCGCCACCAGCGCCGCAATCTCTGCATCGGGAGTCACACCGTCATTAAAGGTAGTGACCACCTGTAGATTGGATAAGGCGATGTTGCGCAGCAGCCGGTCATAGCGCAGATCGGAAACCCCGATAGCCGTCCCGGAGGAATATTGTTGGATGATCGGGGTGTTATTGATTTTTCCGGAGTAGCCGCTGTGTGAGTGACCTGAGATGATCAGGTCCACGCCGGGAACACCAAGAGTTGCCATCTCCTGGGAGACGACTCCACCATACACATCTGGCATGTGTGCCAGGACAACGACAATATCAGCACCCGCGGCACGAAGTTCGGCCGCATACTGGCTGACGATCGGAGCAGGATCACGTATCTCTAGTCCATCCAAAGCGCCAGCCATCACGATTGTGGATGTGTACATGCTGGTCACGCCAATTACACCTACTTGCTGCCCCTTGATCGTGAACATAACAGTCGGAGACAGCCATTCCGGATGAGTATCCGTGCTTTCGTAGAATATATTGGCTGCCAAGAAGGGGAAGTCAGCCTGCGTGACGCGCTCCTGTAGAGTAGTCTGGCCCCAGTCAAATTCGTGGTTGCCTGTTACTGTGGCTTGGTAGCCCATGTGATTGTAGACATCGATAACGGATGCACCCATCAAGAGATTAGAGATAGGCGTGCCTTGCATGATGTCGCCGGCATCGAAAAGTGAAGTGCCAAGCGGGTTGAGTGCTCTGTAGTTATTGATGTAGGTCATGTTGACAGCGGCGTTGCCAACAAGTTTGCTGCTAACTTTTGTAGTCGATTCCAGCGCACCATGGAAGTCGTTGGTCGACAGGAAGGTATAGAGCGGGTAGCGTGCCTCACGGATCCAGGCTAACGCCTCAGCATTGGTAACGATCTGCTTGGGTAAGAGCTTGTTATTGGTTGGGACGAAAATCCCTGCTTGGATCAAGTAGGAGGTTGAATCCTTTGCCCAGCCCAAAAGTTTGTTTACATCCGAATAACTCTTGAGTATGGACTTGTCTGCAACGATATCCCGTGCGTTTACCATGGCTTTGTCTGCAAGGAGGTAGAAGCTTTGTTCACGCTTGAGATTGGTGAGCGGCGCTTCATCCATAGTCGGGAATTTCAGGTAATCATCCCGGTAGCCATCGAAGGCAGTCCAGAGTAAGTCAGCATAATTGGAACGAGTGACGGGCAAAGTAGCGGTGGTGCTCAGCCATGTGTTAACTGGTGGCAGTAATGTATAGTTCTGCACGAAAACATCGCTGGGAGAGATAGTGCCTCGTTCCATGATCCAGTTGGTGATGAGTTCACGCACCTCAACAGTGGATTGATAAAGCTTGGGTGCCGTTGGGAACTTGCCAGTAGCCCGATAGTTATTGAGTGCCACATTCACTACCTGGTCCATGGCGAGAGGTTGACCATTGAGCTTGAGCTCTACAACGCGCTGACCCACAGGTTTGGTAACATCCAACTTGTATTCGATGCCCGACCATAGATCATAGTTGTAGTCGCGGACAGCAGAGTTGACAGTCACACCCATTGGCTCATAGTAGTACTGATTGAAATAGCCTGCTGTCCACTCCAGCTCGTCCTTGATCTGTTGCCCAGTGGCTTCAATGACGTAGAGCGTGTTGTCGTAAATGTAGACAGCATAGGCATCCTTGAGCTTGATCGGTCCCGCATTCAGCTTGGCATCGTTCGTGAATAGTGCAGCCAGCGAAGCTTCCACGGGAAAGCCTGCCTCTGCCGCCGCATCCATCTGGACCTGGTTGATCAGGTCTGCCATTGGACCGTCGGCGATGCGAGCTTGGAATCCGCCGGGGAAGGCAGCGGTTGCGGTTCCGATCGGTGTGTTGATATAAGTGACTGCGGCGTCATGATACGGTTGCGTGATGGTCTTAATAGCCGCGTCCTCTGCATACCCACTCATTGCGGGCGTTGTGGATGACTTTGTTGTTACGATCCAGTCGCTGCCTGAGCCCGTCAACGTAATGCGGATGTCAGAGAGATTGCGCGTGTGATAGTTCGGTTCTGTCACTAACACACCGTTGATAAGTTGACTCGCAATGTTCGAATGCGCGTGACCTGCCAGGATCACGTCAATGCCCGGGACTTCATTAGCCAGGTACTTGACGAAATTTTCATCGCGGCCATAGCCATAGGTTTCATCCAGTCCAGTGTGGGCAGCCACGACAATCACATCCGCGCCTAAGCCACGCATTTCGGGCACATACTTATTGGCAGCGGTCATGGCATCACCGAAGACGCAGCCCACAATGTTTTCGGGGCGCTCCCAATGTACCACTGCTGGCGGGGTCAGACCCAAGATGCCAACCTGCACGCCGTCCACATCTTCAATAACATAGGGCTCGAAAGTGTAATCCTGACAGCCGGTAACATTGGCAGAAAGCAGAGGAAAGTTTGCGTCACTCTGATATTTGTTGAAGACTGTCGGTCCATAGTTGAACTCGTGGTTACCGACCGTAGAAGCAACGAACCCCATGGCATTCATCGTAGCAGCCATCGGGTTCTTCACATCGGGATGGAGCAATTCAAAGTAATAAGCTAGAGGCGTACCTTGAATCGTGTCACCATTATCAATGAGAATGGTGTTGGGATTACTGGCAAGCACCCCTTTGACATAGGTCATCACCCTGGTCAATCCGCGCTGTGCCGAGCCAGTCGGAACGCTATCGGTGAAATAATCATAGTTGTCAACGTTTCCGTGAATGTCACTGGTGCCGAGGATGACGATGTCTCGTGTCTCTGCAGCTGAAACCGCGCTTGTCCCCACCAGCGAAAACAGAAATGCCAAAATTAGCAGTGTTGCTAATAGTTGATTCTTTTTCATGATCTAATCCTCTTTTTTGTAGTATCTCAATCAATTAGGTTTGCAAATCGTTAGCGTGCCAGCGCTTCAAGATTAATATGTGCCTGTCTCCTTCTATGCCTCCTCTCTGAAGAAATAAATGTCGCTT
>Ga0210377_10000082_pt1 | contig 84065 bp, 76 predicted proteins | sample PLM4_65_b1redo_FD_155480 | JGI IMG/M metagenome (GOLD analysis project Ga0210377, IMG submission 155480) | Groundwater sediment microbial communities from an aquifer in East River, Colorado, USA - PLM4_65_b1 redo | ecosystem: Environmental > Terrestrial > Soil > Riparian zone | place: USA: East...
GGTTCGTCAGAAAAACATTATCCTTTTCAAAGTCAGATCTCATGCACGAAATCGTAACACGACTATTTATCATCCGGTACAACCTATCACTTGTTACTTAACCGCTACCATTTTTCCAAGCACAGCAAACTAGAACGTGAGTTTCAGCAGTTGGTTGCGCGTGAGAACAACTATTCAAATATCTCAAATGATAGCGAGTACTTTGTCTCCGACATTGAATTTGCGGACCGGGAACTTAATGCTCGCTTTGATATGCTGGCAATCCGCTGGCTTGCCTCCCAGCGCAGAAATGGCAACCAATGCAAAGCAGCTCTGATAGAAATGAAGTATGGGGATGGCGCTATGGACGGCAAGGCTGGGCTACTCAAACATCTTCAAGACATTGACGCACTGGTTTCCGATAAAAACAAATACGCTTCGTTGATAAAGACAATTGAATTGCAGTTCAACCAACTTGATGAACTCAAGTTGCTAAATTTTAATCACAGCAGTAACGGAGCAAAGGTCAAAATAAATGTCAACGACAAGCCGGAAGTTATCTTTATTCTGGCTAATCACAATCCCAGAAGCACAAGACTAAGATCAATTCTTGATGACCCAAAGGTTATTAAATATGGAATGGAGAATCAGCACTTTGATCTCCGGTTTTTTGTGTCTAGTTTTTCTGGTTACGGATTGCATTCTGGCAATATGCTAACATTGGATCAATTTAGGCAGTTATTATGATTTCTTCATCATCAAACTACGAAACTTGGCCGCGTGTTGAATGTAGCGCATCGCAAGTTGTATGGGGAGAAGTTGCCAGTGGTTGGCTAGTAGATTTTTTGATCACAGGAAATAAAAAAGCAGATTAATTTCTGCAATCACCAGACGACCAAATTAACCGCATGAGCAAAGCAAAACGCTTAATACCACTCGGCATATTCATAATAATTCCTGTCTTGGTCTTAATGTGCATTTTTGTAAATCAATTCATGAGTAAGGGGTGCTTGTGGTGGACGTGCTCCCCTGCGAGGTCATTTGATGTGCTGGATTTAGGATTGCCATCGAACCTTTTCCCCGATAACGCCGAATATCAACCCATCGAAGTGTCCTACAGTGACAACACAATTCCGGTTATTAAGTCCGGTGTTCAAACAATTGAATGGAAGCATGGGGATGTGAGATATTCAGTAACAAGATATCCGAATATTCCAAAATCATTAGATGCCTACAATAACTCAAAAGAGCGCCTGCTTAGTACCTGGGGGGTTTATAAATCCTTGTGGGCTGCTCCTGATTTAAACCAGTCAATTTATTCAGCAGATGTTTTTTTTGTTAAATGTGGCACATTGTATACCAATAGAAAAGATTGCCTGTTGATTGCCCGATACCAAGAATTTAATATATATTTTAGTACAACTATCTCTGATGAGATGACAATCCAGGATTTTCAAAATATCGCCGCGTTCATAGACCAACAAATGGCAAATTACATCTATGAAAAATAGCGACAGTCATCTTTTGTTTATCCATCCCGCTTGACTCGCAAGGTCGGCGGGAGTTTTTGTTATACAAAACACGTTCCTGATTACTGTTTCTTAGAATACAATTATCGAACGATGGACTCCTCCACTACATCCTCCTACCGCATCAAAGGTCACTGGCTATGGCTCGTGCGCGGCATCTGGATACTTCTGGCATTGACGGCAGTTGTGATTTTTATTGCCAGTAATAGTGCGCTGTATAACGACTGGCGACAGCCGTGTAACACTTTTAAACTTGAAGAACAGGCGCGTTGTTTTGAACTGGATCAGGCAGTCACCCAATTGGGGTTGAAGAGAAGTTTTTTCTCTATCTATTGGCCTTTGGGCCAAACTGTAGAAGTATTACCCTGGTTAATCACCGGGATATTGATCTTCTGGAAAAAATCAGACACTCTCTTTGGATTGTTGTTCTCGTTGATGCTAATGATGGCGGTCCCACTTGCTATTGACTCGGACATACGAGAGAGCGCCGTTTATTTCTACCCAAATCTGCTCCCGATTGCAAATGCAGCGGCTTATATTGGTGCATTGCTTCTGATTCTAGGATATCGTTTCCCAGATGGGCGCTTTGTCCCGCGCTGGCTACGCTGGTTTGCCATCGCATGGATAGCGCTTCAATCGGGAAACTACTTCCTCCCCGCTACAGCCTTCAATTTTTCAAATATGCCTTCGCCATGGCCCGAAGGAATTAGGTTTCTGTTTGCGGCCTCCATTGTTTATTCAAATGTATATCGTTATCGGCATATAGCTGACTCGGCTCAAAAACAACAAATCAAATGGGTAGTGTTCGGTTTCACCATCCTGGGAGTGATGGCCAACATCAATTTCCTGAATGATGCCCTTATAAATCTGGGTATCATACCCTGGAATGACAGCCTCAAGATTGTTTGGTGGCTGACGTATTGGCCTCTCTTTTATCTGAGCAGCATGTTTTTTGGAGTCAGCCTGGGCTTTTCGATCCTGCGTTACCGTCTGTGGGATATTGACTTCATCATCAACCGTTCGCTGGTCTACAGCGCATTGACAATTCTTTTGGCAGCGATTTTCGGCGGCAGTTTGTTTTTGGTCTCGCGTATTGTCGAAGGACAAAACTTCGTACTCGCCTTTGGCATCACAGCTTTGATCGCTGGAACATCATTCAATCCCACACGTCGCCGCATTCAGCGCTTTGTCGATCAACGTTTTTACAACATCCACATTGATTATCAGAAAACGCCTCTGGATATTCCGTCCGGCGGCGCGACTCAAGTCTTGCGTACCACCCACTTCGGTGTCTATCAAAATCTCGAACTGATCGGGCGCGGCGGCATGGCAGAAGTATATAAATCCACGCATCCCCAACTCAATCAACCGGTCGCCATCAAGATCCTGCCCGCGCAACTTGCCGAAGAAGCGGAGTTCCGTCAACGCTTCACACGCGAGGCACAGGTCGTTTCGAAACTCACGCACCCCAATATCGTCCGCGTGTTTGACTCGGGTGAGCAGGATGGCAAATATTACATGGTGATGGAATATCTCACCGGTCAGGACCTCGACAAATTCATCCGCACGCATGGACGACTCGCTCTTTCACAAGCCTTGCCATTGGTCCAACAAATCGCCGCCGCATTGGATTACGCTCATGCCCAGGGTTTTATCCACCGCGACATCAAGCCCTCGAATGTTTTGTTGGATGTATCCAACAGCCATCAGCGCGCTGTCCTTACAGATTTCGGCATTGCCAAAATCCTCAATTCACAAACCGCCATGACACGCACCGGCAGTGTGATGGGCACCTTTGATTACATTGCCCCCGAGCAAATACAAGAATCGTCCGATCTCGACGGCAGGGCGGATATTTACGCCTTGGGCGTGATGGTCTACCAAATGCTGACGGGCGAACTGCCCTTCAAGCATAACAACCCGGGCGCGTTACTCATTGCGCATCTGACTCAGCCGCCGCCTGATTCATGTAAACTGTTGCCTGATCTACCCGAACGGATTTGTGGCGCCATACAAAAGGCAATGGCAAAGAAACCTGAGGAACGATTTGCCACTGCCACAGAGTTTGTTACGGCCCTAGTTTCATAAATTATGAATGGCGAAAAGATACTCCTGTCATATCGCAAGTTGGCAGGATTCATCACCACGCTTCGCGTCGAGCACTTCGCACAGCGTGGCTTCGAGTTTTTTCTGCTTTTAAATATTGCCCACGCCCGCACCAAATGCAAAGGCATAAATTTTTCAAACTCCCGCTCGACGCGCAACGTCGGCGGGAGTTTTTTGTTTCTTGTCATTGTTATATAGTTTTTACAGGCATATAATCTGTATATAAGGTGCTTATACGGCGTACGTGCTGTATAAACCCTAGTTGGGCAGGCTGAAAGAGAATGAAATTTGACCAATGATTCAACACCACCAACACTATGCACGCCCCCTACATTTTGAAGTCAGAAAGCTACTCACTTTTGTATTCTAGAATGTCTCCCGGCTGACAATCTAATGCTTTACAAATTGCCTCGAGCGTTGAAAAACGGATAGCCTTTGCCTTTCCATTTTTCAAGATGGAAAGATTGGCCATGGTTATACCAACTTTCTCTGTAAGTTCAGTAACACTCATTTTTCGTTTAGCCAGCATTACATCGATGTTGATTATTATTGCCATAATTGCATCCTATACCGTTAAATCATTTTCTGATTTTATGTCTATGGCATTTTGTAGAAGTCTTTGAAAAATAGCAGCAGCGGTTGCAATTACGATAGAAGCAAAAGTAGTAATAATACCCAAGGCAGTAACGCCCGCCGGGTCCTCCCCTTTAACAAATAATCTTATGTATAGTATTCCCAGCACAATGAAGCCACTGAATGTGATTGCACAGTTTTTTATGTTCCTCACAGCGTTCACTGATGATTGTGAGAATACTTTATTGACGTCAACATAGGCTAAAAGCTTAAATGCCTGATATAACGCAACAAAAAATGGGATTGAACCTATGTAAGCATAGATAATAAGCGGATCTGCATAAATACTGATTAGATCTAAGTTAACAGCTCTTCCTTCAAGTTGAGGAAACCAAATCAGCCATATAAGGGCTCCGATTGCGATAAGACAAATGACAAACTTCAAGAATAGTGTTGAACCTTTTTTCATAAGGAATGCCTCACTTAGTAATATGTAGTTATACTGTAACACACGGTTTATCGTTTGTCAATATATTATTATCGTTATTCGTTATTACGGCTAAGATGGGAAAAGTGTCGTTCTCAATTGCGCTTGCAAATTTTGGTACCACCCCCACTCAATCGTGGTCTGCTTTTTTGGCGTGGCGCTCGCCAAAAGATGCTGTGTATCTGCTCAGCATGAACGGCTAATTGCTGGTTAAAGAACTTAAGGGTTATCAAGAATATCTACAAAAACTAAGTATCGTTTGATCCCTGGCGGTGGTAGCCTCTTAACGCACGCCGCCCAACACAGCCTGCACTGGACAAGTGGGATTCCGCACGTTTTATAGGCATTTTCTGACTTCGAGTTTTCCTGTTTCCAAGCAGAGTCCACTCCCGCACCAAATGCAAACGTTTAAATTTTTTCAAACTCCCGTATGACTCGAAAGGTCGGCGGGAGTTTTTGTTATACATCCTATATTCCTGATTACTGCTTCTTAGAATAAAATTACCGAACGATGACTTCTTCCACCACTTCATCCTACCGCATCAAGGGTCACTGGTTACTGCTCGCGCGTGCCGTCTGGATTATTCTGGCACTCATAACGATACTGGTTTTTATCGCCGCCCTCGGCGGGTTGTATACTGGTTGGCATAAACCTTGCAATACGTACAAACCAGAAGAGCAAGCAGATTGTTTTAAACAAGATCAAGCTCTTCAATATTTTGGTCTGACAAGAAATTTTTATTCCATATACTTTCCGATCGGTGTAATCGTAGAGGTACTACCTTGGATTTTGGCAGGGATCGTGATCTTCTGGAAAAAATCAGATGAACCGTTTGGAATTTTATTTTCATTGATGTTGGTGGTGGCAAGTACGTTTAATCTGGATGAGGGGATTGTTGAAAGTGCCTTATTTCTGTACCCGATTCCGCAACACATCCTACAAGGAATGTGGTTTATCGGGGGATCGCTTCTTATTCTGTGGTATCGCTTTCCAAATGGGCGTTTTGTACCACGCTGGCTGCGCTGGGCTGCCATCCTGTGGGTATTGCTTGAAGCCGGTATAAATGTTTTCCCCGGCTCGCCGTTCAATTTTGAATCCTGGCCCTACCCATGGGGAGATGGAATAAGAGTTCTGTTTGCAGCCTCCATTATCTATTCGCTTGCATATCGCTACCGACACACATCCGACTTGGTTCAAATCCAGCAAATTAAATGGGTGGCGTTAAGTGTCAGCATGGTAGCAATGATGTATATCTATCGACTCTTGGTTGGTCCGCTTGTTGATTGGGGACTCATGACTTGGAATGACAACGCCACAGTGATTTTCCAACTTACATACGTCCCTCTTTGGTATCTGAGCGTGATGTTTGTCGGCGTTAGTTTAGGCTTTTCGATCCTGCGTTACCGTCTGTGGGATATTGACTTCATCATCAACCGTTCACTGGTCTATGGCTCATTGACCATTCTACTCGCGGCTATTTTCGGCGGCAGTCTGTTCCTTGTCTCGCTCTTTGTCCAAGGATAATTATTTGTGCCTGCCTTTGGCATCACTGCCCTGCTCGCTGGAGGATTGTTCAACCCCACGCGCCGCCGCATCCAACGCTTTGTGGATCAGCGCTTTTATCACATCAACATTGATTATCAGAAAACCGTTCCGCCATTTGAAACTGGCAGCATGACACAAGTCCTGCGCGAAACAAATTTTGGTATGTATCAAAATCTTGAGTTGATTGGGCGCGGCGGCATGGCTGAAGTGTATAAATCCACGCATCCCACGCTCCACAAACCGGTTGCCATCAAGATCCTCCCCGACCATCTCGCCGCGGAAGCCGATTTCCGCAAGCGCTTCACGCGTGAAGCCCAGATCGTCTCCAAACTCGAACATCCCAACATTGTTCGCATGTTTGATTCAGGCGAGAACAACGGCAAGCATTACATCGTGATGGAGTATCTCACCGGCAAAGACTTGAGCGAATTCATTCGAGCCAATGGCAAACTGACTTTGTCACAGGCATTACCGCTGATTCAGCAGATCGCATCCGCTTTGGACTACGCCCACATGCAGGGACTTGTGCATCGCGACATTAAACCATCCAATGTGTTGTTGGATATGACTTCAACGAACAACATCCGCGCGATCCTCACCGACTTCGGCATTGCGAAGATCATCCAATCCAACACCGCCATGACCAAGACCGGTGGCATGCTCGGCACGTTTGATTACATGGCTCCCGAACAAATCCAGGAGTCCGCCAATGTGGATGGCAGGGCGGATATTTATGCTTTGGGCATCATGGTCTTTCAAATACTCACAGGCGATGTCCCTTTCAAACACAATAACCCCGGCGCATTGCTCATCGCGCATCTGACCCAGCCGCCGCCTGATTCATGTAAGCTGTTGCCTGATCTACCCGAACGGGTTTGCACTGCAATTCAACGCGCCATGGCAAAGAAACCAGAAGAGCGTTTTGGCACTGCATCAGAATTTGCCGCTGCATTAAGTTGAATGAATTGGATTGTAAAAAACAAACAAAAACTCCGCTCCCTTCAAGTCGAAAGGTCGGCGGGAGTTTTTGTTATATATCAACTTGCGGATGTTAATCCGCTTTCGCGGGAAAACCGATGGACGAGGAGAGGTGTATAATCATTTACGCAAGAACCAATAAAACAACATCTGTGTAAGTTGCCGATGTGCAGTTGCTTGCAAGTGGAGGGAACATGCCAGACAAAATGCAAAACGGTTTGCGGACAATTGGGGGACAGGTACAGGCAGCGAAATTAGATTGGATATCCAAACTCACTCCCAGTGAACAGACAAAATTAACCTGGGCAAAAGCCATTGAATCCTACGAAGCGGTCCCGGTTGGTTATAAAGAATTCTTCGATTCCCTGCTTTCGAACGGACAGGCTTTTCCTTATACGATTTTTACACCAGTCTTCGAGACCTTGGGCTACAAGATCACCGAGAAACTGGTCTGTACCTTCGACCACGAGATCTACATCCTGGAAAAAAGCGGACACGCATTGGCCGTGCAATGCTATCCACTCGACGGGATCAGTTATGTGGAAATGAGCAGTATGCTGCTGGATTCGCGCATCAAAATAAGCGGCGTGACAAGCCAGGGCATTACAACATCGTCCATTGTCAGGTTCAACTCCGTCACCGAATACTTATTCACACCGGTTCTAAAAAAGATCCGGCTTGCGGCAATTGCAGCAAAAGACGGTATGCAGGATTCGGAAGCTGACAAGTTCGATCATTGGACCAAGTTGAACTACAAGTTCATGAATTTTGCGAGGCACAGTTTGATGGGCGGGGAAAAGGTTATCCATGCGTTGTTACAGCCTGAGATCAAAAAGCGTCGATTTAAAATTCTAGGCAAAACCTATTATCGGACACTCGCCCCCACCCATGTCTGTATCCTGACTGACCGGGAATTGATCATGATCCGGGAAGAGTTGTTGCAGAGCAGAAAAGATAAATACGGCGGTATCTGGGACTACATCCCATTGAACAAGATCGCAGTACTGTCCGCGAATCAAAAAGACGATAACCTGCTGGCATTGTCCATTCAACTGATCACAGGCGAACGGCTTGAATTTCTATTTCAGATTTCCCTGCAAGCTGAGATCGATCAGTTACTTAAGCAGTTTAGAGAATTGACATTAGGATAATAGGCGAGTTTTAAACACCGTAAATGACCGTTCACCTTCCAAAGGGAAGCCGTTGGGACCTCAAATCTAATACTCCTCTTATACCGCGCTGACAAATCGCCAGTGCGGTTTTGTTATAATCGCCCGTATTAGTAGGAGACCTGACAGGTCTCCAAAACTACCTGATGGAGAAATCTTCTCTTTCCGCACGAGAGCCAGGCTGGGAAAGATGCGGAAAAGACCTGTCAGGTCTGGAAGTTAGAAAAAGGAACCTTTCCCCATGATGCGATTTGACCGATTTACCGAGAGAGCCCAGGAAGCCGCCCAGCGCGCCGCGGAGATCATCCAACGCTATGGGCATAACCAGATCGATACCGAACACATCCTACTGGCGTTAATAGAACAGCCCGGCGGGGTGATCCCCCAAATTTTAGAAAAACTGAGCGTCAGCCCCGAAGCACTTACTGAACGGCTCGATGCCACCCTGCGTGCCAGTCCCAAAGCCAATATCTTCGGCGGCGGCGCGGGACAAATCTTTATCACCCCGCGTGTAAAGCGGATCATTGATCTTGCCAACGAGGAAGCCAACCGTCTCAAAGACGAATACATCTCTACTGAGCACATCTTCCTCGCCATCCTCACCGAGCGGAATACACCCGCGGCACGCATTTTGGAATCCGCTGGATTAACCCGCGACCGCGTCTATTCTGCCATTCAGGATCTGCGCGGCGGGCAGCGCGTCACCGACCCGCAAGCCGAGTCCCGTTACCGGACGCTGGAGAAATACTCCCGCGACTTAACTCAAATGGCGCGTGAAGGCAAACTTGATCCCGTCATTGGACGCGATAACGAAATATTACGACTCATCCAGATCCTTTCGCGCCGCACCAAGAATAATCCGGTGTTGATCGGTGAAGCCGGCGTCGGTAAGACTGCCATTGCCGAAGGCCTCGCACAGAAGATCGCCAACAACGATGTACCTGAGATCCTTTCGGGTAAACGCGTCGTGGCGCTTGACCTCGGTTCGATGATCGCAGGCTCACGCTTCCGTGGTGAGTTCGAGGAAAGACTCAAAGCCGTGATCGAGGAAGTCCAACGGTCACAGGGCGAGATCATTATGATGATCGACGAGTTGCACACGGTTGTCGGAGCAGGAGCAGCCCAGGGTGCGATGGATGCGTCCAACATGCTCAAGCCTGCCCTCGCGCGCGGTGAGCTTCAAACCATCGGTGCGACCACATTGGATGAATTTCATAAGTACATTGAAAAAGATGCCGCGCTCGAACGTCGTTTTGCGCCGATCTATGTCGAAGAACCATCGGTAGAAGACACCATCAAAATGTTGATGGGCTTGCGCGACCGCTATGAGGCGCATCACAAAGTCCGCTATTCGGATGATGCATTGGTTGCTGCGGCGCGGCTTGCCAGCCGTTACGTCACTGATCGGCGTCTGCCCGATAAAGCCATTGATCTGATGGATGAAGCCGCTGCGAAGTTGCGCGTGGCTTTGTATTCCATGCCGCCCGATCTTAAAGTGATGAAGACCGAATTGGATAAGATGTTAGCCGAGGAAGAACAGGCTGGTCTCAACCGCGATTACGAACGCGCCGCGCAGAAGAAATCTGAAAGACTGCGCCTTGAAGATGAATATCACGAGAAGCGCGATAAATGGGAATCTGAACACCAGCTTGATGAAGTGGTGGATGTGGATGACATCGCCTCGGTCGTGCATCAATGGACGGGCATTCCCGTCAATCAAATGCTTGAGACCGAATCCGATAAACTCCTGCACATGGAAGCGCGTTTGCATGAGCGCATCATCGGGCAGGAGGAAGCCATCCACGCCATTTCGGATGCGATCCGCCGTTCACGCTCTGGGTTGTCTGATCCGTCGCGCCCGATCGGTTCCTTCATCTTCATCGGTCCTTCCGGTGTTGGTAAAACCGAATTAGCGAAAGCGCTTGCCTGGTTCATGTTCGATGATGAAGAAGCGCTTGTACGTATCGATATGTCTGAGTATCGTGAACAGCATACGGTGTCACGCCTGTTCGGCGCGCCTCCTGGATATGTTGGCTATGAAGAAGGCGGACAATTAACCGAAGCTGTTCGCAGACGTCCGTACCGCGTGTTGTTGTTCGATGAGATCGAGAAGGCACATCCGGAAGTTTGGAATGCGTTATTACAGATTTTGGATGACGGGCGCATGACCGATGGTCAGGGCAACGTGGTGGACTTCCGTAACACGGTTCTGATCATGACCTCGAACCTGGGCACTGAATACGTGAAAAAGGGCGGCACGTTGGGCTTCCTGCAAGGCAAAGCTAGTGACGAGGAACGCGAGTCACATGAAAAGATCGAGAAGGCGCTCAAAGGCGCATTCCGTCCCGAGTTCATCAACCGCATCGACGAGATCATCATGTTCTCGCCGCTGTCCATCGAACAGATGGAAGAGATCGTTGTTCTGCAAATGAAGGAAGTGCAGGATCGCTTGAACGAACACAACATTACCGTCGAATTGACCGATGGCGCGCGCAAGTGGCTCGCCAAAGCCGGGTATGATCCTGCTTTCGGTGCACGTCCGTTACGCCGCGCCATCCAAAAGAACGTCGAAAGCCCGCTTTCGATGGAACTGCTTGGCGGCAAATTCAAGGACGGCGCCATCGTCCATGTGGATGTGGATGAAGCGAATAACAAGATCGTCTTTCAGACCTCTGCCGCAACCAAGAAAAAAAATAAACAACACGCAGATGCGTAAACGAAAATATCCCGTCGTAATGACGGGATATTTTTTTATGTTATGTCATTGCGAGGAGCCGTTTACTACGACGAAATAATTCCATCGCGATAGGAGATTGCTTCGGGCTATCGCCCTCGCAATGACAATTATTTTTTATTTCGCGAACGGGATTTGAATAAAGAAGGTACTACCAGGCAATTTCTCTTCATCGTACCCGGAGCTTTCCACCCAAATCTTGCCCTGGTGCGCTTTGACAATGCCTGCCGCGATCGCCAGCCCCAGGCCGGGTCCGCCGCCTTTGAATTTGGTGCGCCCGGAGGAATGCAATTCCACTTTGCCGATCTGGTACAACTTCTCGAAGATGATGATGTGATTTTCTTCGTCAATGCCGATGCCGCTATCTTTCACACGGACCTCGCAAACTTCACCGCGCCCGGGAACATCAACTTTATGCGCGCTGACGGTGATCTTGCCGCCATCGGGCGTGAACTTGATGGCATTGACGATCACATTATCCAGCACTTTTTTCATGAGATCAGAATCAGCCAGCAGGGGCGGAGTCGCATTGATCCCAGGATCAAGCTCCAGCGTGAGCTGACGCGTTTTCAAATCTTCCGCATAATCTTTTTGGATCAGGCGCAGGGTTGGTCCCAACGTCATGGCTTCGAGATGCGGAGTCGTTACCTGGGTCTCAAGACGCGCCACATCCAACATGCTGTTGACGATCTGATGCAGGCGGTCAGTGCCCTGGATCACGCCGTCCATCGCCTGTGCAAGCATGGGATTATCTTTTACCGGCGGCGCAGCTTTGATCATGCCCATGTAGCCTTTAATGACTGTGAGCGGCGTGCGTAGTTCGTGCGCAGCGACTTGAATGAAATCGCTCTTGTTCTTATCCAGTTTTTGCAGGGTGTTATGAGCAGTGCTTAATTCGTTCACGCGTTGTTCCACCATGCGTTCCATCATCTGATTGAAGCGATTGAGATCATCATACAGGCGGGCATTTTCCAATGAGATGGAGGCTTGCACTGCAAAAGTACTGGCAAGCAACACATCATCCTGATTGAAGGTTGCGGGATTCGTCCTGGTCAAAGCCAACATGCCAATGACCTTGTTCTTCGCATACAAAGGCACACCCAGCCACGAGCGATCATGCGGATGCCAGGCAGGTTGTTCCCAACTCTGCATGTTCTCCGTGTCGCCGATCACCATCGGTTCAGCCTGCTTCGCGATGGAGTGATAAGCATTCACACCCTTCACGCTGTAATTCAGCTCATCCATCGGCGTGCCTTCAGCAAAACCCTGATGCGCGCGCAAACGCGGAACCCCGTTCACGTCCTCGATAAATAAGGCGCAACGTTCATTCGCGACCACCTGGGATAATTGCACCACGATCTGCTGTGGGACCTCCGCCACGGTGCCCAACGAAGAAAGCTGACGCGACGATCTTGCCAGCGCCTCGGCTGCACGACGCCGGAACTGTTCGCTGGAATAAAGGTTGGCATTCTCTGCCGCGGTTTTTTCCGCGAACTCCTTGGCGATCGCCAATTCCACAGTGCGTTCGCGCGCATCTGCCAAGAGGCGTTCCACTTCCTGTTGCACCTGTTCTTTTTGTTGCACGAGCATGGTGCGCAACAACGCGCTACTGACCAGGTTGCGGATACGCACGTATACTTCCCAATCACGCGGGCCCATCTCCACCCACATGAAACCGAAACGGTTTTTTGCCAGCGTCAACGGCATAACGACTGCGGTATAGCGATGATCTTCCGGCGTTTTACCGCGCGGCACCAATTGACCAGTGCCTATATAAGCTTGTTTACGTGGGATCTCAAATCGAGCGCCCTCATATTGGAACAACAAACGATAACCCTCAGGCGCAGGCGCAGAAACGGATTGTGGTGAGGTCACATCGCTGTAGAACATCACATACCAACGCTCGATACCCATATCTGGGAAGTGTTCCGTGATCGCACTTCCGATATCTTCGAGGGTCATGGCCGGCGCCATGGAAAAACTAAAGCCCTGTAAAACACTTTCCTGCTGTTCGAGCACCAACCGGCGATATGCCTGTGAGCGCTGTGAAAGTTCGCCCACCAGCAAACGCGTCTGCTGGAACAGGTTTTCCGCCTTCAACATGGAAGTGTGACTGGTGATGCCGCCCAGCGCATACCGCCGCATCATGGAGATCACGTTATGCCAGACCGAGGTCACCAGTTCATGTTTCTGCAAAAGCTCGATCATGGCATTGATGGTCTTCAAATATTCATCATCTGTGGTTCTGTCGTTCAACGCCAACAGGAAACCATCCCAGGCACGACCGAACGCATCCTTGAATTGTGCATGCGCCGGGTCCTGTTCGGTAACGCCGGCTGAATTCAACAGCGCGCGTAACGCAGCTTCCCTTTTATTTTCCAATTTGCCGGTCTTCGCCACATCGCGCGGCAACACCGCCGCCTGACGGACGTTCTCCGGCAGACAACCACACGACCAGCGTACGAGCAATTGAGTTGGCGTTACGACCGTATGTGGAACTGTATCCCCACTGACTCTTTTAAGTAAAGTTTCAAGCGCATGTTTGCCGGCTGTGTAGAATGATTGACGCACTGTGGTCAGGGGTACACCGGTCGTCTGGGCTTCACGCAGATCATCGAAACCGGTCACAGCCACGTCTTCCGGCACACGCATGCCATGTTGTTGTAGTGCATCCAACGCGCCAAATGCCATACGGTCATTCGCTGCCACCACCGCTTGAAAACGCAGCTTACGTTCATCCAACAATGTATGGATTGCATCCCTGCCGCTCTCAGCAGTGTAATCGCCATCCACAATAAAATCTTCATCACAACGCAGGTCATGCGCTTTGAGTTCATCTTTATAGGCTTGCAGACGTTGTTCGGCATCCACCTGTCCTGGAATGCCGCAAATGAATGCGATGCGCTTATAACCATGCTCTTCGATCAAATGCCGCACCACTGCCCGTATACCCTCGGTATTATCAGGCACGAACATGGTCGCGCCGCTCATTTCCACCGATTGTGTAACGATGGGCATGGCGTACAGTTCCGAAAAAACCTTCAACTCGGCAGGGCTCACGCCGTAGGCGATATCTGATGTCAATAGCAAGCCATCAAACTGATCTGGGCTGGCAAGATCATATAATCCAAAGGAGGGCTTGGGCTTATCTGTTGAAACTTGCGGCGTTAATTTGCCCCCAATGAAATGGATAAGGTTTACATTATTCGCCTCGGCGGCGGCGGTGATCCCTGCGATAAACTCAGCGCCCCATGCGCGTCCGACTTGCGAGGCGAATACACCGATCGTTTTTCTGTTCGAAGCTGGCTGTGTTGGTAATGACATGCCTGGCGTCCTTCTGATGGGATATTGAGATTATATCCTTGATTCTTATATGACGGAAATCCGCATCACGCTCAACCGATAATTGCTTCTGTTACGATAGAACCAGCCGCATCTGCCATTGCGTTAATTCTTCCTTCTCAAAACCTGCGCGGTCGAATATCTTTAAAAACTCTTCAGGGAATATCGCAGGCACATGCCAGGTCTTCCCTGGATGATGCGCGATGAGGCTCTTTAGCATATCCACACTTAATTGCTGACCGCGCGCCTGTGCTTCAACCAGCAGTGACCAGATCACCACATGCTCAACATTGGGATTGGATATGACCATCATAGCCGATCCGTTGCGGTAGGCACGTGCCGGCGGATTCAAATGCGCTATCGTCTCGCCTGCCAGTTGCCAGGGCAGATCTGATAAACCATGTTGTGAGACCAAACTGCCCGCTTCACGCAGATCGAGCTCTGTGATGGGTTTTTTCGCCCGCTCTTTGGCATCCTTGCGGATCAGACCGATCAAGCGGCGCACACTGTGAAAGCCGCATTTCTGATATAACTTCACGGCGGATGCGTTTTGCTCGATCACTTCAAGTACCATATCACGGTCATTGCGTTCACGTGCTTCACGGATCAAATTTTCCATGAACCAGAGACCCGTGCCTTTGCCACGCATACTCTGTACAATCCCCATCGCTGCCAGGCGACTTGTCCAGCCGCGGCGTGCAATGAGCGCAATGCCGGCAGGCTGTTCATTCACAAGCAGCACACGGCTGGCAGCGAGGTCCACGCTGTCTTTGCGGATCATTGTCAGGAATTGGAGCAGGTTGAAGGTGACGGGAACAAGATAATTCTCAAAGCTGAGATTCAGCAGTTGAGCCAGATCAGGCAGAGGGTAGTCTGAAGCGGGTCTTATATCCAATGTCATTTTCTGATTCTACCCGCATCCGGCGTATAATCGGCAGACTCAAAAGAGGACAATTTCATGACAGACTTTTCTAAACTTGCTCGTAAGATCACGTGGGTGTTATTCGCAAATCAAAGCCTTGCCTCTGCAGGGTTCATTGCCGCGGCGACGATCAATTCAATTCTGGGCGCGCAGCTCGGCGGCAGCGATTATTGGACGGGCGTGCCTTCGGCTGTGTATTTGGTGGGCGGTGCGTTCGCTGCGTCGGTCTGGGGAATTATCATGGATCGAATCGGACGCCGCAATGCGATGGTATGGGGCTTGCTGATCGGCGTGGCTGGCAATGCGTTGGTGTTGTTCGCCATTGGCGCTTCGTCGCTGATTTTATTTTTGATCGGCATGCTGCTGATGGGCATCACAAATGCAGTGGTCGTGCTGGGGCGTTTTGCCGCAGCAGAAGTGAACCCACCTGAAAAACGCGGTGAAGCCATCTCACAAGTGGTGTGGGGCGGGACGTTCGGTGCGATCGTGGGTCCCTTGCTGGTTGGTCCGATGGGCAGTTTTGTAAAAACGCTTGGCATGAATGAACTGGCCGGTGCCTATCTTGCCACGTTGATCATGTTCGGTATTGCCTCGATCGTGGTTGCGATTGGGCTGCGACCTGATCCGCGTGAACTTGGTAAAGAGATCGCGGCACTATACCCGCAACAATCATCCCATGAAAAGACCCGGACGCTCCGTGAGATCATGCGGCAACCTGCCGCGTTGACGGCGTTGACTTCCATGGTGGTCGGGCAGGTGGTCATGGTTGGGCTGATGGTGATCACATCACTGCACATGAATCATCATCAACATGGTCTGACGGATATTTCACATGTCATCCAGGCGCACACGATTGGTATGTATGCCTTCTCGGTGGTCACCGGCTATCTGGTGGATAAATGGGGGCGCAGAACTGTGATCCTTTCAGGCGCAGGAATGTTGTTGCTCGCTTGTATCATGGCGCCGCTTTCGCCGGATGTTTTCCCATTGGCGGTTGCGCTCTTTTTCCTTGGGCTGGGTTGGAATTTCTGTTTTGTAGGCGGCTCCACGTTGTTAGCGGATCAACTCTCGCCGGCCGAGCGTTCACGCACCCAAGGCTTCAACGATCTGATGGTGGGGATGGCCTCGGCAGTTGCCAGCCTTGGCAGTGGGTTTATCTTTGCAGCGACGAGTTTTACAACCATCTCGATCGTTGCCGGTGTTTTAGCATTGATCCCATTCATCATGGCGATCTATCGAATACGAGAAAAAACTCTTGTTATGAGTGCATAACAAAAAGTCCCGCAGAGTAAATCTGCGGGACTTTTTGTTTATTTTCTGATCATCGTCAACAACATTTTGAATCTTTGTGGTGCACGCAGGGCATGCGGTTCATCAGCAGGCATGATGATGGCATCACCGGCTTTGAGATGGTATGGTTTGCCTGAAATCTTGATTTCAGCTTCACCATCCAACACATGCGCAAGGGCGTCGAAAGGCGCGGTGTGTTCGCTTAGTTCCTGATCTTTATCAAAGGCAAAGAGCGTGACGTTGCCCGCATCGGCTTTGGTGATCTGGCGACTGACTACCGAGCCGTCTTGATAAGCCACTAACTCGGTCATCGTCAATACTTCTGATTTTGGGGCGGTTGACATGTTGTCTCCATTTTATGTAGGGCGGGAAGATCCCATCCAACATTTATTTTACTTCGATCTGATACGCGGCAGGGATCGTCGTGAAACGGGTTGTGCCAGTGACGATCAACACAGCCTGTTCACCAGTGTTCAATGAAAGCGGAATGTCGGCTGTTTGGTCTTCATTCAACTCAATGGATGCCACGGTTGTGGTGTCACCCTTAATGATCAGACTCAGCCGGTACGTTTGCGGCAGGACGTTTTCAACACGCACAAATCCTTGCGCAACCCAGCTGCCATCATCCGTTTCAAAATCGGACTGGTAGTTGAGCGCGTCAATGGCAATGTCATCCAGCAACATGCCTTCACCATTGACTGCGGCATCGGTGACATACTCAAAGCGAATTTGCACCTTCTGGCCGGCGAATTTCGAAAGATCAACGCTTTCCTGGATCCAGCCGCCAGTGGCGCCGGTGTAGCCCCAGCCATACGAATTGCCGGAGGGGTCACTATCTGTACCAGAGGGGGTGGTGAGGATCTCCCATGTTTCCCCATCGGCGGAAGCTTCCACGAAGGCATAATCCCAATCTTCTTCAATGTCGTACCAGGTCCAATAACTTATTTCAACGGGACCACTCACGCCTGTGAGGTCAAACTCACGGGTGAGCGTCATGTCGGATTCATCGCCTTTGTTCGACCAGAAGGCATATTTACCGGAGTTGACCGTTGTCGGTAGAAGTCCAATTGCTGTGGAGCCGCTGAAGTGCAGGGTGAAATCACCTGCACATTCAATTTTGATGTAATCAATGCCATACTGGCTAACCGAATAACCCAATGCAGCTTGCGGACAAGTGGTGATGGTTTCAGTTGCTTCGGTCTGAGGGACGCTGGGATAATTGTTGTAAGTGTAACGTCCATCACCCACACTTTTATCCTTGAGGTATAACGCTGCCGCCCAATCTATAAAAACATCATCAGCAGTGACGGTCTGACCGGTAAGCGGGTCGGTGACGCCCAGTTGTGCCAGCGTATTATCCACACTGGAGATCGAGTTTTCAGGGTTATTGGTGAGTGCCTTGGTAGCTTCTTCGCCAAAACGATCAAGGAAGTAGGTAAGGTAAAGAAACGATTGACCGTAATGAGGTCCATTATCAGACGAGCTACCTCCCCAGGTTGTCAATTGCAGGTCAGGCTCCGATGCATACAGCCAATCAAATGAGCCAGCATAGTATCCATTTAGGAATGTTCCCACCTCAGCAAAACCTTCACCAAGCCACGACACATCATTACGATCAGATGCGAACTGGATCATATGCACAAATTCATGCGCCAGGACGGCGTAGGTGTATTCATCCGCCAGGTCTTGCGTGGTGCTGAGCATGTACGTCTCATGAGCATTGGAAAATTCCTGGACCAGTGGATTGAAAGCATCAGATGAATTGAAATAACCGGCAATATTCCCGCCCAACCCACTGGCATAGATCACAAAAATACGCGGGTCGCCATCGATGCCGGGGTTCGATTCACTACCAAAGAATTCGCGGTCGGTGGGATAGATATCGTTTTCGAAGGTGTCCATCAATTTTTTCATATCACCCTGATCCACGTCCGTGCCATCCTCCGCCCAGAAATAGGAATGCGGGGTAATGTAGAGCAATTCAGCGGTGATCTGGCGATTTTCGGCGGTGTCATTATTCGTGACCCAGAACTTTTCCCTGTCACCCACTTTGTAGGGTTTCCCTGGCACGGTCTTTGAAACATCACAGACGTTTTTCAGGCGGCAAGCCAGTTCGTATGGGTCATTCTCAGGGACATTGGTTGTGATGAGTGCCTGAAGCGTATCCGCTGTGACCGAGTCGATCGGAGGCCGGGTCAGCTCGACGGGCGGAAGAGGCGTGTTCGTTTCCTCAAAAACGGGCGGGATGGAAGTCAGATCCAGTGTAGGCACATTGCGATATCCATAATAAAAAAGTCCGCCTGCGGCGAGGATCAACACACAGGCGCAACAGACCAAAACAGCCACAATGCCGCCAACGATCTTGGGAACAGATGAAGATGAATTTTGATTGGTTTCCATACTAAAGAGTCTCCTTATGAATTCTGTGCATCATACCCTTGTTTGCTAAATATTTGGTTAGGAAAGTAGTAGGAAACACTGCGGAGATATTCTCCCCGTATCAATCTCCGCAGCTAAAGTGAGTCAATCAATCCTGTGGACGGATGGGGTTACTTCTGCGATCAAAATAACTGGTCAACTGCCTGCGTAAAGGTGCGAGCAAACCCCAGTGTGCCAGCATCGAAACTGAGACAGTGGTCATCATAAAGAAGAACACCAGGTCCTTCCATAAAAAGCCCACCTTGACATCGGTAGTATCAAAAACATACCGAAATACGATCATTCCCAATTGACTCAGGCTGATGAGTAACAGCGGTACGGAAAAGGGCCGCAGGTCGTGATCTTCAATGAGCAGGTGGAACCCCACCAGCGCACCCAATCCGCCTGCCATCACAACCAGATATTTGAAAAATCTTCCGAAGTCATCAGGCTGGGCGTACATACGTTTCAGGATCTCAAGATATAGATAACATACCGCAAGCAGACACCCCCATATACACCATTTGATCAATATTGGCAAAATCAAATTGCCATACACCCTGATCGCCACCAAGGCAGTGATCCAGCCAACAGCATAAGCTAGCCCGATCACGATCGTCTGTACCATTACGACCATGGCTAAACCGGTTGGCTTATCGCCGAAAACATCAAAAACCATCTTTGTTGCAGCCAGTGCAGCAATTCCAAAAGCTCCCATGCTTAATATCAACATGGCAATGCTTAACAGACCCCTCTGCGAAAATTTGGGCCCGTTACGCGGCTGCGTAGGCGGGTGATTATCGGACGAATGATTCATAAAGCCTCCTGCCCTCAGGGTGACAATATAAATCGGTCACATTAAAGGGATATTAAGTATTATACCCATAAGACAGAATTTCACTTAACAAGGTTCCCGCTTCTCACACCAATCTAGCCTGCTTCCGTCCAACCAGCCTGATCTACGCTGACAACTTAATGACTCACTTACACACCGTAGGGGCGACCAATCAAGACCATCACGTATCAAAGTCATCAGAGGCGGGTCGCCCGGTGGGCAGGGTCCTTTCCATGCCTGGGCGACCCGCTCTTGCCAGAAATATTGATGGATGATTAAAACTCATACGCAGACGTTTTACTTAATCATTGCAGATGGGTCGCCCCTACGCTCATGGTCAGGATTTGTGCAAGGTCACTTAATGAATCGATTGGGCAGGTATTGCTACCTGCCCAATCTCTGCTAAACCATACTCAGGAGAGAGTTATGATTACTTACTTGGGGAGTAACGCGGCATCGATCACGTGGATCACGCCGTTGGAGGCTTCGATGTCAGTAATGATCACCTGGATGGTATCGTTCAGGAAGACCTTGCCATCCTTCACAGTGATCGTGACATCCTGACCCAACACGGTGGGCGCGCTGGTGAGCCCAACCACATCAGCCGCCAGCACCTTGCCGGAAACCACGTGGTACAACAAGATGTTCTTGAGCTGTTCGAGATTCTCAGGCTTGAGCAAATTCTCGACAGTGCCAGCAGGCAACTTGGCAAAAGCATCATCGGTGGGGGCAAAGACTGTGAAAGGACCTTCTCCACTCAACGTCTCGACCAAGCCAGCCGCCTGTACAGCAGCCACGAGAGTGGTGAAGCGGCCATCGGCTACGGCAATGTCAACGATCGTGTTGGCTTCTGCTTCCGCCGCAGGTATGATGACCGTATCGATCACGTGAATAACACCATTGGAGGCTTCGATGTCGGTAATGATCACTTTCGCATCGTTGATATACACATTGTCCATGTCAACTTTGACAGTGACATCCTTGCCGAGTACGGTGGTGGCGCTGGTGAGACCAACCACGTCAGCTGCCAATACTTTACTGGAAACCACATGGTAGAGCAAAATGTCGGTCAACTGCTGTTTGTTCTCAGGCATGACGAGTTCTTCCACTGTGCCAGCGGGAAGTTTGGCAAAGGCATCATCGGTGGGAGCGAAAACAGTGAACGGACCTTCGCCTTTGAGCGTATCCACCAACTCGGCGGCTTGAACAGCGGTCACGAGTGTGGTGAAGCGGCCATCTGCAATAGCAGTGTCTACAATATCCTTAAGCACAGGCTCAGGGATGGCTGTGGGTTCAGGCATAGCAGTCGGTTCCGGCATGGCAGTTGGAGCGGGCGTGGGGGCTGGAGCACAAGCTGCAACTATGAAAGTCAGAACCAGTAAAACGGACAGAACGATATTCGAGCGTTTCATTTTTATCTCCTTGTAACACTAAGGCTTGTTTAGAATATGTACATATTTTGTACATATATTGTTTATATTTTACATGTTTTGCACAGCAAGTCAATATACTAGAATAAGCTCTAATAAATTACTAATTATTGAAAACCATGGATATATGGATAAAGAAACCGCATCGCTCGCCAATCGAATTGATTCTGTTTTCCCCAACCCTCTTCCCCACTGAAGCTGCTCCAGTGTTCCCCCACAAATAAAATAGCTGGAGACAACTAACTATACAGACCTGAATTCTATTAATTCGAAAACCGTGATTTTAAGCACTTGTAAAACTAATTCTGAAAAGAGTACGCTGACTTGTAACGAAGAGACATATAAACCAGGAGGCATACATGTCAAAACTCTATCGAATTGTCGTGCTACTTGTGCTTGTAGCGTTGGTCGCTTCTTGCGGAGGAATGCCCGAAGTCAAGATAGCCCGTCATCCAGCACCAGATAACTATAGTGCTCTCAACGTGTACACTGAGCCCCCAATCTATGATCCAAATTCAACAGATCAATGGCAGGTTGATTTGCGATCATCGGACCTAACAAAACTAGATTTATCAAGGTCTAAAGATGATTTACTCTTTGCAGACTTTGACAGTAAAACACAATGGCCCACAGCTGATAAGATGCCAGCTGATTTCGATTGGCAAAAAATCATGGAAATCAACAAGGACCCTGGGTTAGGGATGCATACCTTACATGACGAGGGAATTACAGGCAAAGGAGTGGGAATTGCCATCATTGACCAGACCCTCCTTGTAGACCATATTGAATACAAAGACCGCATCCGCATTTATGAAGAGGCTGAAGATATCACCGATGGGTGGATACGGGCTCAGATGCATGGTCCAGCTGTGGCTTCCATCGCAGTGGGAAAAACAATTGGCGTTGCACCAGATGCCGATTTATATTTCATTGCCACTGCGATGTGCAGCCAAGGCACATATGAGTCTATTGATTTTGCCTGTCTGGCAAAGAATGTCAGGCGGATTATTGAAATTAATAAAGATTTGCCTACTGCTCATAAAATACGTGTTCTCTCAATGTCAATTGGCTGGGGACCACAAAGTAAAGGCTATGATGAAATCACTGCCGCCGTGAACGAAGCAAAAGCCGAAGGAATATTTGTGGTCAGTTCCAGCCTCTCAGAAACCTATGGACTTCACTTCCATGGTTTGGGACGTTTCCCATTGGCAGACCCAAACAACATACAATCCTACGAGCCCGGTTTGTGGTGGCAAAGCTATTTCTATGAGAGCGGTCTCTTCTCATTAGACACCCTCCTTATCCCTATGGACTCGCGCACTGCAGCCAGCCCAACGGGAACAGAAGATTACGTCTTCTATCGTGAGGGTGGCTGGAGTTGGTCAATTCCCTATTTAGCAGGAATGTATGCGCTGGCTGTCCAAGTCAAACCGGATATCACACCAGATGAATTCTGGGACACCACTCTGAAGACTGGCAAAACAATTCAACTCCAACACGATGGAAAAGAGTATGAGTTTGGAGTCATTCTCGACCCGCAAGCGTTGATCGCTGCGATAAAAGGCAAATAGGTGTGTAATCCAGGAGACATACATGTCAAAACTCTATCGAATTGTCGTGTTACTTGTGCTTATGGCGTTGGTTGTTTCTTGCGGTGGGATGCCTGAAGTCAAAATTGCCCGGCATCCGGAGCCACTTGGTAACAGGTCTCTCGTATACACCGAACTTCCAACCTTTGATCCGGTTTCAACAGAACCATTTCAAGTTGACCTACGGTCAGCGGATCTGACAAAACTAGATTTATCAAAGTCCAAAGACAACCTGCTATACGCGAGTTTTGACAGCAAAACGCAATGGCCCGCAACTGATAAGATGCCAACCGACTTCGACTGGCAGAAAATCATGGAAATCAACAAAGATCCAGGATTGGGTGTAGAGGCCCTGCACAACCAGGGGATTACAGGTAAAGATATCAGTATTGCCATTATTGATACTACCCTGCTGGTTGATCACATCGAATACAAAGAGCAGGTTCGTTTATACGAAGAAGCAAAGGATCTTAGTGGCGAATCAGCGTGGATGCATGGGCCAGCTGTGGCATCAATTGCGGTTGGAAAAAGTGTGGGTGTTGCTCCAAAAGCATTCCTCTACTATATTGCATCAGTAGAATCAAACGATTTTTCTTACCTTAGCTAAGAGTGTCAGGCGGATTATTGAAATCAATACCGGATTGCCAGCCAATCACAAGGTCCGTGTGCTTTCAATTTCTGCTGGCTGGGATTCGCGAAGCAAAGGCTATGATGAAATCACTGCCGCTGTGAATGAGGCAAAAGCGGCAGTGATATTTGTGATTAGTTCTAGCCTTTTCGATACTTACGGTTGGAACTTCCAAACTCTGGGTCGTGATCCAGTATCTGATCCTAATATATTCGAATCTTACGAACCCGGCTTGTGGTGGCAACGGCGATTTTTTGAACAAGGTCTTCCACCAGAAATTCTGTTGGTTCCCTCAGACTCGCGCACGATAGCCAGCCCTACAGGAGCACAAGATTATGTCTTTTACCGCGACGGCGGTATGAGTTGGTCGATTCCCTACTTAGCCGGAATGTATGCGCTGGCTGTCCAAGTCAAACCAGATATCACACCTGAAGAGTTCTGGGATGCTGCCCTGAAAACTGGCAAAACTATTCAACTCCAACACGATGGAAAAGAATATGAATTTGGAGTCATTCTCGACCCACAAGCGTTAATCAACGCAATAAAAGGCAAATAAAACTTGTAACTCAGCAGGAATAAATGTCAAAACACTATCGAACAATCGTGTCGTTTATGCTTATAGCTTTGATCGCATCTTGCGGGGCACCTGCCACGGTTATTCCAACCCAATCAGCATTGCCTGAATCTAAAATAGTTCGGCATCCAGAGCCAGCAGATTATAGTAGTCTCTATACAGAGCGTACCTCCATTCCAAATTTCGACCCTGCATCAACAGATCCCTGGCAAATTGATTTGCGTTCCCAGAATTTGACAAAGATTGATATGACAGGCTCTCTTACCGATTTAATGTATGCAGATTTCGATAGCAAGACTCAATGGCCCTTAGCAAATAAGCTGCCCACAAACTTTGATCCAGAGAAGATCATGGAAATTGGTAAAGACCCTGGTTTGGGAATTCGAGCATTACATGATCAGAGAATTACAGGCAAAGGAGTTGGGATTGCCATCATCGATCAACCCCTGCTCGTTGATCATCAGGAATACAAAGACTGCCTTCAGTTGTACGAGGAAATAAACATATTGCCAAATACCGGAGCAACAATGCACGGCCCTGCAGTTGCTTCGATTGCTGTGGGCAAAACGGTTGGCGTTGCCCCTGAAGCGGACCTTTACTACATTGGCGCGTGGATAGGTGACTGGGCTCACGGTACAAATAATTTCACTTATAATTTCAAATATTATGCTCAGGCAGTGCGTCGGATTTTGGAGGTCAATACAAACCTGCCCGAAGATCGCAAAATCCGCGTCATTGCCATGCAGACAAGTTGGAGCACGAGATCCAACCAGGCAGGTTATGATGAGATCATTGCCGCTGTAAATCAAGCGAAAGCTGCAGGCATTTTTGTGATCAGTTCCAGTCTGGGGCATACCTACAAATTATATTTCCAGGGTCTCGGGCGCAACCCGTTAGACGATCCAAATCAGTTCGAGTCTTATGTTCCTAGCATACGGTGGGGAAAAGATTTCTATGCTGGAATGGCATTGGCTTCTTATCCTACTGGGAAGCTACCAAAATGGACCTCGCTCTTGCTCGTTCCCATGGACTCACGTACGACCGCCAGTCCAACTGGAACGAGTGATTATGTATTCCATCGTCAGGGTGGCTGGAGTTGGGCTACTCCTTATTTGGCAGGAATGTTCGCGCTGGCTGTCCAAGTCAAACCGGATATCACACCAGATGAATTCTGGGACACCGCTCTGAAGACTGGCAAAACTATTCAACTCCAACACGATGGAAAAGAATATGAATTTGGAGTCATTCTCGATCCACAAGCGTTGATCAGTGCGATAAAAAGTAAATAAAAAAAATCCGCCCTGCAAATTTTGCAGGGCGGATTTTTGATTCTCAACTAAATATGGATCGGACTTCCCTCAGCCCCGTGCGCAGCTTCCATCAAAACTTCTGAAAGCGTCGGATGCGCATGGACGTTGCGCGCGATCTCATGCGGCGTCAATTCCATCATACGCGCAAGCGTCAACTCGGGGAGCAACTCGGTCACTTCAGGGCCGATCATATGTGCACCAAGAATCTCGCCATATTTTTCATCCATTACGATCTTGACGAACCCGGCATAATCACCGAGTCCCAGCGCCTTGCCATTCGCCTGGAACGGGAAACGCCCGATCTTGATGTTATAGCCGCGTTCCTTTGCCTGCGCTTCGGTGAGTCCAAATGACGCCACTTGCGGATGACAATATGTGGCACGCGGCATCATCTCATAATCCAGTGTGATCGTTTCATGTCCCGCAATGTTTTCAGCACAGATAATGCCCATCGCCGAGCCAACATGTGCCAACATCAACTTGCCCGTTACATCACCGATCGCCCAAATACCAGGGACGTTGGTCTGCATTTTCTCATTGACATCGATCATACCGCGGTCGCTCACTTTGACACCAGCCGCTTCGAGTCCCAGCCCCTTGCTGTTCGGTGAAAAGGCGGTTGCTACCAACACCTGATCCACTTCCAGAGTCTCATCTGGCAGTTTCACTTTAACCTTATCGCCTGCAACCGCAATACTTTCAAACTTCACACCGGTCTTGATCTTGATACCAACCTTGGTTAATTCCTTGGTTAATTCTTTGCTGATCTCTTCATCCTCACGCGGCAGCACGCGCGGCAACAACTCGATGATGGTTACATCCACGCCATACGAATTCCAAATGGTCGCAAATTCCACACCGATCGCGCCTGCGCCCACGATCACAACCGATCCAGGTAACGTATCCTGCATGATCGCTTCCACATACGTAACGATCTTCTTGCCATCCACGGTCACGCCAGGGAGCATTGCCGCGCTGGCTCCGGTTGCGATAATGGTATTCTTCGCCTTGAGTTCAGTGACTTTACCATCCTTATCGGTCACCGCCAACGTATCTTTTGATTTGAACACCGCTGAACCCATAAACACAGCGATGTTATTCTTCTTCATCAAAAAGCCCACACCCTTGGTGAGACGGTCTGAGTTCGAGCGTGAGCGCTTGAACGCCACGCTGTAGTCCAATTTCAAATTATCGAACGAAAAGCCAAAATCCTTGCTGCGCTTGCGGAGTGTGTACGCCACATCCGCATTTTTCAACAATGACTTGGATGGGATACAGCCGATATTCAAACACACGCCGCCCAGCCATTGTTTGTCCACGATCGCGACCTTCTGCTTGAGTTGCGCAGCGCGGATGGCGGCAACATAGCCCGCAGGTCCAGCACCGATCACAACCACATCAAAATTTTCTGCCATGTAAAAAATCTCCTTGGATTTAATCGAGATGAACTCTCGAAATTGTAACGGAATGTCTTATTTTACCCGTTTTCACCCATGATACACTTGCGAACGATGACCTGGCTAGAAACGCTCCGTTCCCGCAAGTTGATCATCCCCATGCTGGTAATCTTCATTGCCCTATTGGTTCAAACTTCATGGGTGGAGGAGGATGCCTTCATCACCCTACGCACATCCGATAATTTCATTCATGGCTACGGTTTGCGCTGGAACGTGGACGAACGCGTACAGACCTATACCAATCCGCTATGGATGTTCATGCTCGCGGGCGCGCATCTCATCATCGAAAACCCCTACATCACCTTGATCTTGCTTTCCATTGTAGTATCCACATTGACATTGTTCGTTCTGCTGACAAACATTCCCAAAAATGACTTCGGCTTATTACTGGCATTTGCCATCTTGCTCCTCTCCAAATCTTTCGTGGATTATTTCACCTCCGGGCTCGAAAACCCCGCCACGCATCTACTCGCTGTCTGCTTCGCCGCATATTATTTCAAAGTTGAAAAACCGCTTTCAAGAAAAAGCGTCTTTATTTTGAGTCTATTCGTGGGTCTGGCGACCTTCAACCGCATGGACACCTTGTTGTTGTATCTGCCGATGCTCATCGCCATGTTTCTCCAACAACCCACCAAGCAGACCCTGCGCGTGATGCTTGCCGGGTTATCACCTTTTATTGCCTGGGAAATTTTCTCCATCATGTATTATGGTTTTCCTGTGCCCAATACCTACTACGCCAAAATGAATACCGGCGTGCCATGGAACGAATCGATCTGGCAAGGGAACCTTTATTTTCTCAACTCACTCGGTTGGGATCCAATCACCCTTACAATAATTTTCTCGTCATTGGGTTTGACCTTCCTCAACAAACGCAAAGACGAGTCCCTGCTCGCACTGGGCGTCATTCTATATCTTGGCTATATCATCTACATCGGTGGTGATTTCATGAGCGGACGTTTTTTCTCTGCGCCGCTGGTCATGAGTGTTATCCTACTTGTCCGCCGTGTAGAAGATTCATCGAAACTGGAAAAATATATTTGGATCAGTCTTGTCCTCCTGCTAGGACTCATCCTCGCCCCGCTCAAATCGTTCTCCAACCCTCTCGAAAGTGACATCATTACCTTCGATAACACCACCGATATTGCTGACGAACGCTTCGGCTACTATCGCTATACCAATCTGTTGTTGTTCAGCCGCCGGGAAGACCTTGCCATGTATCCATTTGCCGAATATGGTCTGCAAGTCCGCAAAGAAAAGACAAAGGTCATTGTAGTTCCGGGTATTGGCATGATCGGGTATTTCGCTGGTCCTGATGTACATGTCATTGACGAGCTTGCCCTCGGCGACCCGTTGCTTGCCCGCCTAAAACCATCCAATATCCAGGAGTGGCATATCGCCCACTTCAAACGCAAACTTCCTGAAGGCTACGATCAAACCTTCGTGGACGATAAAAACAAGATCGCGGACCCCGCCCTCGCTGAATACCATGACAAACTCGCGCTCATCATCCGAGGCGATATCTGGTCGCTCGAACGTTGGGAAGCGATCTGGAAAATGAATACGGGGCAATATGAGCATCTGCTTGAAGCATATACAAATACCTCAAAATAAATTTCGAACAAAACAGCGTGCTCTCGAGAGCACGCTGTTTTGTTTTATCTAGCCAAGATTTTTCTTGAGAAACTCGAACGTTCGATCCCATGCCAGCTGCGCGGCAGCGGGGTCATATTCGGGGCGATCAGATTCAACGAACCAATGACCAACTCCCGGGTAGATGTGAAACGCCACGTCCAATCCCGCGGCTTGCATATCCTTTTCCGCCGCCTTGACGCCATCCAGCGGCTCCCACTCATCCACTTCTGCAAAATGACCCAGAACTTTGGCTTTCATCTGACTGAGGTCCGGAGCGTATGCACCGTAGAACAAGACCACGGTGGAAACATCTGGTTCTTTGGCAGCCACGATCATTGACCACGCAGCACCCATCGAAAAACCCATCACACCAATGGGCTTGCCTGCACAAAGATTTGAAAGATAAACCTGCGCGGCTTTTACAATATCGCCCATGAATTCGTTTTCATGTTTCTCATGAAAAACTTTGGCTTCATCGATCGTTTTGGCAATATCGCCTTGATATAGATCGGGGGCAAGGACAGTATATCCGTGTTCGGCGAGTTGGTCGCAAACTTGCTTGAAGAACGGCTTCAGACCCCACCACGCATGCAAGACCAAAACACCGGGGCCGCCGCCGTTGGCGAGATAGGCATTCGCTGACTGATCATTTATCTCTAATTGGATTTCAGATTTTTGGATAGCCATGTGATACTCCTATTTGATTGTATAACGCATGATCAACTGTGTTTCAGAAGCACGCCCGGCTTCTATAAAACCAACCTCACGAAATGCGGATGCAATGCCCATATAGCCCGCATAACTGCCAAGTTTTTGCCCTGCCAGCTTTTCGGTTTGCATATCGATCGGATAACCTTCCACGATCTTTGCGCCGTGCTTCTTTGCATGCGCCACAGCGCCGCGCAACATCTCAGCCATCAAGCCTTGCTTACGGTCTGCTTTATCAACAAAAAAGCAAACGATTGACCACACTGGCTGCTCATCCACGCTTTTGAGAATACGCGAGTTTTCTAGCGCCAGATAATTTTCACGCGGACCCACCGAACACCAACCAGCGGGTTTACTATCAACATACGTTATTAATCCAGGCTCTTGTCCTTGTTCCGCCATTTGATACAGAATTTCTTTTGTGCCCCCGCCACGCAACTTTTTGAAGTCAGCACGGTCCAACCGCCAAAACATACACCAGCACCCCGCATAACCGCCATGCACGCCAAACAACGCGACCATATCGTCCCATCTTTTTATTGTCAGTGGCAGGGTTTTAATTTTGCTTTTGGGCACGGTGCATTTCCTTTGCCCGATAATAATAGAACATATATTCTATGTCAAGGATAAATAAAAAAGATGGTGTGTGCCGCATTTTGGATTTACAACCACCTCCTCACGCGGGACTTATAGCTGGTGTAAACATCTTTGAACTTTTTCTCAAGATAGGCTTCTTCCTTTTCTATCACCAACCGATTCATGGTGACCGCAAAAAATGGCGCGACCACCATGCCTGAGTAAAAACCTGAGTTCAATGGAAAGCCGATCACCATCAGCAAAAAAACCAAATAGATCGGGTTGCGGGTGAAACGATAGACTCCAGCCATGACCAGTTGCTTGACCGAGCCATGCGGATCGAGCGTGGTATGTGCCTTCTTAAACTCAATGAATGCGCCAACACCAAGCAGGAAACCAATAAAGGTTAAGGCAAAACCGATATTCCGTAAAACGACCGGCGCCATGAAAGAGCCCAACAGAAAACGTCCCAACACAAAGGCAATCGCAATAAATATCAAAGCGACAATGGGCGGATGAACGTTACGGTTGATCGTTGGGTGATCTTGTTCTTTCGACATGGAATCTTTATATTTTCCGAGCAGACATCAAAAAGACAGGGAATGTCTTTTCGTGTCCATTGATTTTCTTTTTGATCTCGTAGACCGTCGAAAACGTGACATTACCAAACCCGGCAACTTCTACCTGCTGCTGGAGTTCATCGTGGTTGAAACCTAAATGCACATCAGTCGTCCCGTCGGTGTGAAAGGAACCGTCTTCCTTATCCAAATCCGCAACCAGAAAATAACCGTTCGGCTTAAGCACATCATAAAACTTTTTTAGGATGCTTTTGGCATTATGGATGTGATGCAGAGTCATCAATGAATAGGTCATATCGAAGCGTTCTACTGGCACAGGCTCACTCTCAAGGTCAAGCCGCACCGGATGCATATTTTCCACGCTTGCATCCGTGATCTTCTCTTGCAGCACATCCAGCATACCCTGTGATGTATCAGCCAGCATGATCTGGCCGAGGTCCGATTGCAATGCAAAGCTCAACAGACCAGTACCGCAGCCATATTCAAGGGCGTTCATATCTTTTGATAATGGAATCGTTTTACGAATAGCATCTGCTACAACGCGCGCACGCTCCACTTTTTTGGGGTCAGAGTCCCAGTCTTTGGCACGCTCATCGAAGTTTGTCATAATTTTCCTGTGTCATTGCGACGAGGCAATCCCCAACTAACCAAAAGATTGCTTCGCCACTCGCTACACCTGCACTTGCGTCAGGTGCAAGTGTCGCTCGGGCTCACAAAGACATTCTTAATTCCAATTCTCTAACGTCTCTTTCACCTTCGCCAAAAACCAATCTGCGGATGCGCCATCGAGAATGCGATGATCGAACACGAATGAGAGATACACCATCGGGCGGATGGCAATTGCGTCGTCGATAACAACGACGCGCTTTTGCATCGCACCGATTCCGAGGATGCCACATTGCGGTTGGTTGATGACAGGATAAGCCAGTAATGATCCGCTGATGCCATGATTGGTCAATGTGAATGTGCCACCCTTCACATCATCGGGTTGGAGTTTTTTCGAGCGCGCCCGATTCGCCAGATCATTTACGCTCCGCGCCATTGCGAGAAGTGAATGATTATCCGCGCCTTTGATGACCGGCACGATCAAACCATCCTCCCCCAACGAAGTTGCCATCCCAATGTTGACAGCCTTATGGATAAGCAAGCCTTCATCTGACCACGAAGAGTTGACCGTTGGGTAAGCCTTCAAACCAGCCACGATCGCCATCATGAAATACGCCGTAAAGGTGAGATTGATGCCATCTCGCGCAAAGATTTCCTTGTTCATGGAGCGGTGCTTTGCCACACGACTCATATCCGCTTCCATCACAGTCAACACATGCGGCGATGTGTGCTTGGACATCACCATGTGTTCCGCAATCTGTTTTCGGATGGTGGTGTGTTTGATTAACTGGTCACCCATCATCGGGGTAGCGACCACTGACGGCGGACGGCTGACCGTGGTCTTCGACCTTCCACTTTCCACGTAACTCAACACATCATTCTTCGTGATACGTCCATTCAAACCAGTGCCACTCACCTGTTGTAAATTAACTCCATGCTCCGCGGCGATCTTTGCTACGACAGGCGAGATAAAACCAAGATCAGTCGAACGTCGAACGTCCAAGGTCTCAGGTTGTGGAACACTCGATGTTTGAACCTTCGACAGGCTCGGGGTATCGCTTTCGACCTTTGACACCGAAGCACTTGACACCTGATCGTCTGAAACTTCCACACTTTCCCCCGGTTTCCCAATAAACGCCAATACCGAGCCCACCTTCGCTGGGAGTCCTTCTTCTGCAACGATCTTCAACACTGTCCCCGTAGCGGGCGCAGGAATTTCAGTGTCCACCTTGTCAGTGTTCACTTCCAAAAGCGGCTCCAACTCGTTGACCGAGTCGCCTTCCTTCTTTAACCATTTGATAACTGTAACTTCTTCAACCCCTTCACCTAATAATGGAACCAATACCTTTGTTGCCATAAGTACTCTCCTTTTCAGTCATGTCATTCTGAGGGAGCGACAGCGACCGAAGAATCTCGGATTACAGTATGATTTCCAGAAATGGGAGATTCTCACCTGCACTTGCGTGCGGTGCAAGTGTCGCTATCGCTCAGAATGACATGGTTGGTATTTTATACTTCTCTATCAATAAATCTCTGGATACTGACTTGGATCAACCTCATTCATCATTTCGTAGACAGCATCAAAAACTGTTTCCGCACTTGGTTTCGACCAATAATCGCCATCGCTACCATACGCCGGACGATGGGCTTTGCCAGATAGTGTCTTCGCAGGCGAGTCCAAATGGAAATATCCACCTTGCTTCTCAATAACTTCCTGCATCATATACGCAGTTGTTCCACCGGGCACATCTTCATCGATAAAGATCACACGGTTGGTTTTCTTCAAAGACTCAACGATCATTCCATGAATATCAAATGGCAGCAACGACTGCACGTCGATCACTTCGATTTCAATCCCCGCCTTTGACAACTTGTCCGCCGCGTCCATCACGATACGGCAACACGCGCCATACGTGACCACCGTCACATCATTCCCTGAGCGAATTACTTCAGGCACACCCAACGGCACTGTGAATTCGCCTACATTATCAGGCAAACGCTCCTTCACGCGATAGCCATTCAACACTTCCACTACCACAGCAGGTTCATCGGCTTTCAACAGCGTATTATAAAAACCAGCGGCATGCGTCATATCACGCGGCACCAACACATTTACGCCGCGCACGAGATGAATAATGCCTGCCATCAACGACCCCGAATGCCAGATGCCTTCCAAACGATGCCCGCGCGTGCGGATGATCACCGGCGCGCTCTGTCCACCAACAGTGCGCCAATGTAACGTCGCCAGATCGTCAGACATGATCTGTAACGCGTACAAAACATAATCAAGATATTGGACCTCACAGATCGGGCGCAAACCGCGCATCGCCATACCCATCGCCTGTCCCAGGATCGTCGCCTCACGAATGCCCGTATCGGTCACACGCAGCGCACCGTATTTTTCCTGCATCCCTTTGAAACCCTGATTTACATCACCGAGAAAACCCACATCCTCACCGAACGCGATCACGCGCGGGTCACGTCCCAACATCGCATCGAACGCAGCAGTCATGATCTCAAAGCCCATCATCGTCGGCGAGGCGTCAGAGTAGACCGGCTTGATTTCTTTCACGGCAACAGCCGTCCCGTTGTAAAGATGCGAACCATATCGTTCAAGATTCAATTCGTCGTTTTCGTTTTTCCATTGGATCAAAATTTCTTTGGATGGATTCGCTTCGACGCGCAGGACTCTTAACGCTTCATGTGCAGCGCCATGGATATCACGCCTCAGCGGCGCAGGGAGGCTGGCGAGGCGATCCCGAATCATTCGCAACGCTGACGCCTGATTCGACGTCGTGGCGATCTCGTCCAGCATGTCCATGACATGACTACGTTCTTCAAGGATCGGCGCGAGATATGAATCCCAAGCCCGCTTGCGGACGTTTTCAACGATGGCATAATCATCGCTTTCCCACTGCGCAAAATCTTTTTCGCTGGCAACTTTGTTTTCGAACATCCACTCTTTGAATTTGCGGATGCAATCGAACTCTTCTTCGAACTTCATGCGCTCGGCAGATTTATATCTTTCGTGAGAGCCACTCGTGCTGTGACCCTGCGGCTGCGTGACGTCATAGACATGCACCAGCACTGGGATGTGATATTCGCGCGCGATCTCCGCCGCCGATGCGAATGTTTCGATGAGCGCGGGATAATCCCAGCCGCGCACTTGATACAACTCATAGCCACGTTGACTTCCTGGCGTGGAATTCATCTCGCGCTGAAAACCCTGCAAGATGGAATGGATATTTTCCTTCACCATCTGGAATTGATTGGGGACCGAAATTCCATAGCCATCATCATAAACCGTGATGACTGCCGGAGCTTGCAACACACCGATCGCATTGACCGACTCCCAGAACATGCCCTCCGACGTGGATGCATTGCCAATGGTCGCCCACGTCACTTCGTTGCCGTTATTTGAAAATTCCTTGAAGTGTTTTAATTCTTCCAATCCCCGATACACCACCGATGCATATGCAAGACCTACGGCACGCGGCATTTGTGCGGCAGTGGGCGAGACATCTTCCGCCACGTTATACATATCCATTTGATTGCGCCACGAATCATCCGAGTTGATGTAGCGCGAACCGAAATGCGCATTCATAGAACGCCCGCCCGTGGACGGTTCATGCTCAAGATCGGCATGTGCGTACAACTGCGCAAAAAATTCCTGGATGCGCATGACATTCAGCATGAACATCCAGGTTTGGTCACGATAATAGCCCGAGCGCCAATCGCCCTTTTGAAATGCGCGTGCAATGGCAACATTGGCAAGTTCCTTGCCGTCGCCGAAAATACCGAATTTTGCTTTCCCGCTTAATACTTCACGTCTACCGATAAGCGAAGCCTGCCTGCTTTGGTAGGCAAGCCGATAATCCTTGATGATCTCTTCTTTGTCGAGGGGAAGTGCAATAGAACCCTTCTTTTTGGGCATGCGTCTCTCCTGAGTTGGTGTTGGGGGGATTATAACAAATGGAAAGGGGTGTAGGGGCGACCCATCCATGCCATCACGAATCTCATCTCGCAACGATACACAACCAATCATAGCTGCACCTTGCCGATGGCGGGTCGCCCATTTTGCAACCCAACACGCCCTTGCAAGCAGGGCGACCCGCCCATGCCTGCGTTGACAATTTCAAAATAATATCCTCATGCCTAACATGGTAATGGATTAACACTGATGGGTCGCCCCTACGGTTGGATGTTTACGGGATTTTCATTATCTTCGTCCCACAAGATTAAGTTAGACAAGATGTTTTCTATAGACGAGAAGAAAATCATGCCGCGCCATCTAATTCATAGTCTTTCAAGGAAGTTATCCAATGAACGTCTTGAGCATTTAAATCAAACCACTCATACTCAACACGTTTTGCGAAATACTTTCTGTGCAAGAACGCTTCTGTTTTTCTTTGATCTGCACAAGCTACAAAATGAATGATTTCAACTTGTATTGGGAACTGCCTTTTTATGTCTCCCAATCTATTTTTTACGTTTTTCGATATGCCGATTTTGTAATATCCATTACTAGATCGCATCAAATAGACATACCCAGCCTTTTTGTTTTGCTCGTATAGCTTTTGTTCTTCTCTTTGGCGCTCTCGCTTTACACTAAGTTTCGGGCTTCGCCTTCTTTCAGCCTCTTCAATCTCTTGTAATCTTTTGGCACGGATTTCTGCTTTTTGGCGCTCACGCTCCTCATATTCAATTCGCCATCTGGCATTTCTGTATCTCCGAATACAATCTTCAGAATAGCAGATGAGTCGCGACACATCTTCGCGTGGTACGAACTTTCCTCCGCACAATCCACAAGTTTTTTCCACAAGCGGAATTGTTTTCATTTCATCTCCATACAAAAAGCCTCTACCCAACAAAATCTCATTCCATCTTCAAACGCGCACTGATATCCCGCAATGAAGAGAATGTGATCGGCTTGATCATCACGATGGTCGCCATGTTTCGATAGAACTCCGCTTGCGCGCTATCCGCTGTGGCAATGATGATCCTGACTTTGCTCAATCTTTCATCAGCGTGGATCTGTTTTAACAGAGTTGGTCCATCTACATTAGGCAAATGCATATCCAACACGATCACATTCGGGATTGTTTCCTTCAGGCGTGTCTGGGCGACTAGACCATCCAGTATCGACTCCACCTCAAACCCCGCAGTTTGCAAAGCCCTGGAAAAAATCTCTGAAAGATCGGCATTATCCTCGATCACGAAAGCAAGGTTCTTTGACATTTCATACCTTCTTTTTTCAATCCAAAGACCAAACACAACACGCAGCTCTGTTCCCTATCTCGATTCGCATGGCAGAAAGCACCATCGAACCAAAGCCTGATTAATATTCTAGCATAAGGCGTGGTGGATGTCCCTGCTATACTTGTACTATGTTTCCCATCGCCCAATTCCAAATCCCATCCGATATCATCGACCTTGGCGCAGGCGAGCCCAATCAAGCGGTGTTCCCGCTTGAAATGCTTCGCCGTGCAGCGGAGGCACGTTTCGCACAAGGCGACAAATCCTTTCTGCAATATGGCGCCGAACAGGGTGATGGATATTTCCGACTTGCCCTTGCTGAATTCCTAAGTCGCGGATATAGACATCCGGCGAACCCCGAAAACATCTTCGTCACGGCGGGCATCTCGTCCGCACTGGATCTGCTGTGCACGCTCTTCACCCAGGCAGGCGACACGATCTTCGTCGAAGAGACAACTTATTTCGTCGCACCCAGAATTTTCGCAGACCATCATCTCAACATCATCCCCATCGCCATGGATGAAAACGGTTTGAGCATCGAAGCGCTCGAAGAGAACTTGAAGATTCATACACCGAAATTTATTTACACAATTCCCATTCACCACAACCCCACCGGCACCACACTGACAGAATCGTGTCGCGCCCGACTGATCGAACTGGCTCAGCAATTCGATTTCCTGATCCTTGCTGACGAAGTTTATCAACTGCTCAGTTACACTGCCAACCCGCCAAAGCCTTTTGCAACACATATCGACAACGAGAATGTCGTCTCACTTGGGTCGTTCTCCAAAATTCTTGCGCCCGGTCTGCGGCTGGGCTGGATACAAGCACACGCAAAAATAATCAAACGCCTCGCCACCAGCGGATTGCTCGATAGCGGCGGTGGGATGAATCCGTTCACATCTGCCATCGTCCGCGGATTGATTGAATCAGGCGACCTGGAGAAAAATGTCCAGCACTTGATAGAAACCTATCGTTCACGTTTGCAAACCATGGATTCAATGCTACGCCAACACATCAACAACCTCACCTACACCGCTCCTCAAGGCGGATACTTCTTCTGGTTACGCCTGCCCGAACAGGTCAACGCCATCGAACTTCGCCAGCGAGCCAAATCCTTTCACGTGGATTTTCGCCAAGGCACGCTATTTGCGCCCACTGGCATAGTGCACAATTACATCCGCTTATGTTTTGCCTATTACGACGAAGCCAACATCAAAGCAGGCATTCTGCGCCTGAAAGCATGTCTGGCAGGCAACTAAGTAGTTTCTCCCTCGTACATACTACAGTGCTACAATCAAATATTCCGTTCCATTGGAGAATACTACATGAAACTTACGGTTAACAATCTCGGCAAACAATACCGCCGTGACTTTTGGGGACTCAAAGATTTTTCCCTTGAAATTAAACCTGGAATATTAGGCTTGCTCGGACCGAATGGCGCGGGCAAATCCACTTTTATGCGGATGCTGGCAACCATCACCAAACCTACTGATGGCAAGATCCTGTGGAACGATGTGGACGTTGTGAAAGCGCCCGATACCCTGCGCGCCGTGCTTGGATATTTGCCGCAGGACTTTGGCGTTTACCCGAATCTCAATGCGATCGAGTTTCTTGAATATATGGCGGCGATCAAAGGACTCGATGCAAAAGCAACCAAAAAACGCATCGACGAACTATTACAAGTTGTAAATCTGGTCGAAGTCGCGAAGCGTCCGCTGGGCGGCTATTCGGGCGGCATGAAACAACGCGTGGGCATTGCGCAGGCTTTGCTCAACGATCCGCAACTGCTCATCGTGGATGAACCCACTGTCGGCTTGGACCCTGAAGAGCGGGTCAGGTTTAGGAATCTGCTATCAGACCTCTCGGGCGAAAGAATCGTGATCTTGTCCACGCATATTGTTTCGGATGTCGAAGCTACAGCTACACATATCGCACTCGTCAACAAAGGTCAACTCTTACGTGAAGCCGCACCTGAAAACTTGCTCGCCGAACTTGAAAACAAAGTCTGGGAGTGGACAGTTTCCAGTGATGAACTGCCTGCGCTCAAACAAAAACATATTCTCAGTGTAACCATTCGCCGTAGTGACGGTGTGCAAGTGCGCGTCGTCAGCGAAAGCAAACCGGATGACAACGCGCAAAACGTTTCCCCGAATCTTGAAGATGCGTATCTATATTTCATCGGAGGCCACGCATGAATCAGGCACGCGTCATTTATCATTTGGCGCGCGCTGATTTTCTGGAGCGTGTGCGCCGTTATAGTTTCCTCGTGATGCTGGGGCTGGTGGTATTTCTTGGTTATCAAACCGCCATTGGCAACATGGCATTGGAGTTGGGTCAGTATCGCGGCGAATTTAATTCCGCCTGGGTTGGCGCGATGATGTCATTGATCGCCACATTCTTTCTGGGCTGGTTTGGTTTTTATCTCGTCAAGGGTTCGGTGGCGCGCGATCGTGAAACGGGTGTTGGGCAGATCATGGCAACCACGCCGCTCACCCGTCCGCTATATCTGCTGGGCAAATGGCTGAGCAACTTTGCTGTATTAATGGCTATGGTTGCCGTGCTCGCGCTGGCAGGTATCGTCATTCAATTTTTACAGGGCGAGAACACGCAGATCAATCTCGGTGTTTTTCTGGCGCCCTTCTTCTTCCTTGCCATGCCGCTCATGGCGCTCGTTGCCGCGGTCGCAGTTTTATTTGAGACCATCTCATTTTTACAGGGCGGCTTCGGGAACATCCTCTTTTTCTTCGCGTTTATCTTATTCCTGCCGCTCTTTATGGAGAACGATACACTGAGCAAATATCCCGCCTTCGAGCCGATGGGGCTGGGTCTATTGTCAAGCGAGATGGGTAAGGCGGTCAGCGCGATCCACCCCGACTACAACGGCGACTTTTCCCTCGGTGGCGGCTCTGTAAAGGCAACCGAAATATTCACGTGGGCAGGCATCCACTGGACTCCATATCTTATTTTCGCACGCTTCTCGCTGATTGCAATTGGCGTCGCGTTCATCTTTCTCGCAACTATTTTCTTCGACCGATTTGACCCTTCGCGCACGAAGCCAAGGCGGACAAAAAGCACCGCTTCGCTTCCGAAGCCAGAGGCTGTTTCAACATCTCAAACCTTATCTCAACCTGTACATTTGACTCCACTAACCGCATCGAAAAATAATTTCACATTCTTGCGAGTCTTAATCTCAGAACTAAAACTCCTGCTCAAAGGTCAGCGTTGGTGGTGGTACGCCATCGCAATCGGATTATTCATCGCCAGCCTCGCCAACACACCTGCAAATGTACGCACCTTCGTGCTCCCACTTGTATGGCTATGGCCCATCTTGATCTGGTCTGGCTTGGGTAATCGCGAGCTTCAACACAACGCGCAGCAAATGGTTTTTTCCTCCGCCGCGCCGCTATGGCGACAATTGCCCGCAACCTGGTTGGCAGGTTTTATTGTCACTGTCATCACGGGCTCCGGAGTCGCAATCAAGTTATTAGGCGCAGGGGACAATGTAGGCTTGCTAGCATGGATCTCAGCCGCGCTCTTTATCCCCTCCTTTGCGCTCGCATCAGGCGTGTTGAGTAATAGTCATAAGTTGTTCGAGATCGTTTATGTCACGCTGTGGTATCTTGGTCCGATGAACAAACTCTATGCCGTAGATTACCTCGGCGCGAACAGTAGCGGCAACATTGGGTTCTTCATTCCGTTATCCATTGCACTGATCGCCGCGGCGTTTATTGGCAGAGCCAAGCAGTTACAGAATTAACCACGCCATGTCATTCTATGGAATCAAAAAATCCCCGAGATCTTCATCCCGGGGATTTTGTTATCATCCGATCAATTACTTGAGGACGACGACGTTGGCAGCCTGAAGACCCTTGGGGCCTTGTTCAACAGTGAACTCGACCTTCTGGCCTTCCTGCAGGTTCTTGAAACCCTCACCCTGAATGGCTGAGAAGTGGACGAAAACATCTTCGCCGCCATCGCGTGCGAGGAAGCCGTAGCCCTTCGTTCCATTGAACCATTTGACTGTACCGTTGATACGTTCCGACATTTTTGCCTCCTTATGGCAAGAAAGAAAATATGGAGGGTACTCATTGTGTTGCATCGGAGCCGCCTCACGGCGAAAACAAAACGACCCATGAAATGTTCCCATGAGCCGACCTGGTTTTACTTCCAAAGCGAACTTACTGGTATCCTTCAATGCTTAAGATATCATGAGCAGGGGTTGGTGTCAAGAATTTTGCATCACCTACTCTGCCGGTCGTCTACGCCGTTGCTCCAGCAACTTTTGGATCCGCATATATTGCTCCCGTGATAATGGAAACAACCAGGCCAGAATGATCGTACCTGAAAGTATCACTGCTCCAAAGGGCGAAACGAGCAGGCGGATCATGCGTAATGCGGAATCGCTTTGCGTAAACTGGATCACACCCTCTGGCGGCGAAATATATCCCGACCAGCCCAAAGCCTGCAATGTAAGAAAGATCACCAATGCCCCCGTCAATTTGCGGATCAGCGTACGGATACCATAAAAGATACCCTCCTGGCGGCGGCCCGTCCGCAATTCATCCCACTCGATCACATCGGCAAATAAAGAATCCGGCAGTGTGTACGCCGCCGAGACCCCAATCCCTGCGAGTGCGGCAATTACCAACAGGTAGGTTGTTTGACCAGGCTGGATCGTATACATCAGGAAAGATACAACAACCCACAAAGCCATTCCCATGGCATAAGCTTCGCGCTTATTGCGCAACTTGGATATCCACAACCAAAACGGCACGAATAAGATACATACTGACATCAGAATGCCAAAGAAAGCCGACTCGTAGGCAAGGTCAAATCCCAGGATACGAATAGAAGCGAGCAGGTCTCCTTGCGCCACCCAATAAAGCAGGAAATATGGAAAAACCACAGCCACCATATCCACTGCCGACCAATTCAACATGTGCAGTGCCACCGCGTACCGAAATGGGATATTGCCCCAGGCGGCCTTCAGGGTTTCAAAAAAGGGCATGCTTTGCTGTTGTTCCGGAGTGGAAGTCTCGCGCAAAAAGAGCCCGATCAACAATAAGGGGATTGCACTGATCGAGCCAAAGATCGCGCCAACGATCATAAAACCCTTCTGCTGTGTTCCGCCAGCAGCGATCACAAGGTCAACGATGGCAGGCGCAGCGATCACAATCGACAACGCGCCCACCAACTGAAAGAAAGACCGATAACTGGTCAAGGTAGTACGCTCATCGTAATCAGGCGTCAGCTCCGGGGTCAAAGACATGAACGGCACTGACACAAGGGTGGTTAGCGTGTCAGAGATCATGAAAGATAGGGTCACGTAAGCTAATAAAGCACCCTGGCTCTCCCAATTTGGCGCAGACCATAAAATGACAAAGCTCAAACCGAAGGGAATAGCGAACCAAAGCAAAAAGGGGCGCCGCCGTCCCCAGCGGGTGTTCAACCGATCGCTGAGAATGCCAATAATGGGGTCATTGACCGCGTCCCATACAATACCGACCAGGGCGCCAAATGAAGCCAGGCGGGGTTCCAGCCCGACTACATCGGTCAAATAGATCGCATAAAAAATAGAGCGCATCATTCCAATGCTGGAGATGCCCCAATCGCCGGAGCCATACAGAAGTTTTACCCAAAAGGGCAGTTGTCTTTTCAATGTTTTGGTCATGGAGTTTGGATGGATAAGTGTAGCATAGTTATAGAACAGGCATATCAATCAAAAGTGACGTTTTAAACGTGTACCCAAAATACGCCCTAGTCGCCCAGGTCAGCGCATTAGCGTTGCATTCCTGTAAGCCCATATTACCAAAGTGAAAAGTGAAAAACCATAACCCTTTGCTATACTTCGTTTATCAATATCCGAAATAGCAAACCCGTTGAAAAACGGGGACGCAAAGCCAAGGGTCTACAACTGCAAGCGCAGTCACGACAGCCCGGTTGCCGAAGATAAAGTCTCTTGAACATCTTCGCGAGCCTGGTGACATCACCAGGCTCGTTTTTTTGGAACCTTATCATTCGTTCGTTCGATAAAGGCAAACCCGTTGAAAAACGGAGACGCAAAGCCAAGGATCTAAAATCACGCGCGGCGTGATCATGACAGCCTGGTTGCCGAAGCGAGAACACAATTTCGCTGGATCATTTTGAGTGCCTTTATCGAGGAGGAGAAATTAATTGGCACTCAAAAATCAAAATACCCGCTTCATTCTTAACCTGAGCCTGCTTCTGTTTACCCTGGCAGCGCTGTTGCTCAATCCCATCACTGCGCTGGCAATGGGTAACACTCCAGTCCTGCCCACCTTTTCGGATTTTTCAAAATCAGTCCAGAATGGTCAGGCAGATGTATTGCGCGGGGTTTATGTTCCTAACGTTCTGGCTTTACCGGTTATCCAGCAACCCTCAAGCAATGCCGGTTATGTTTCAAACAATGATGGCGAAGCAACCCAATTCCGCATGGCTTCACAATTCGGGAATGTGGGCTTGCTGGCTCATAATCACCTCTCCGGCAAGTCATTCTCTGGGCTTGCGGTTGGACAGGAAATCATCCTGGTATATGGCGATGGACGCGTTGAATATTTTGTAGTCAAGGAAGTTTTGAAATACCAGGCTTTGCAACCCAACAGTTCCTACAGTTCCTTCAAAAACCTGGATAAGGATGAAACCCTGACTGCCGAGCAAATGTTCAAACGTGTCTATTTTGGCGATCGCCATGTTACATTTCAAACCTGCATCAACGCCGAAGGAAACCTGAGCTGGGGACGGTTATTTGTGATTGCCATACCCAAGGAAGAATATTCAAAGTTTGATCGCCTAAACCCATAGAATCCATTGGATTAAAAGTACAAGCCCGTCACCTAATAAGTGACGGGCTTGTTTTATTTATTCACATCCTACTTTTCTTTTGTCACACTTACCAGCACCGCCCGGACCATACGCCGATAAGCATAGGTATCGGAAGTTTCGTTATAGTCTTCGCAGGTAATGAGGGTGATCACAGGTTTGTCATCATGTTTGAAAGCAAGCTTGGCATCAGCATTTGTAATCAAAGAACTTTCTGTGATCTCATAAGTATACACCATACCAAAGGCGTGGATCTTTACCTGATCACCATATTTCAAGCTTTTCAGTTGCGCAAATGGGCCCAGCTTGTTGAGTGCATCCCAGACATGGGCAGTAATGACTGAGTTGCCATTCCAGGTTGGATATGCGGAGCCGTTTAACCAACCCGCATCCTGGTTGAGCCAGGTCACATCCCAGCCATCTTTGGTTTTTGGAACGCCGACGATGGACATCTTAACTCCCAGTTTTGGAATCTCAAGCCAAAGGTCGGTGGAGGCGTACGCCTTATCCGCTGGTTGAATGGGCAGTGTTGTGATCTTATTTTGTGGGAAGCCCGTAGCAGGTATCAAACTGGTCTGTTGACTGGCGCTGACACTGTTACCACCACTCTGCTGAACGGGAACGACTGTAAAGTTAACCAACGCGTCACTCGCGCCATTGTTCAATTCATTACTCGCCAAGTCCTCAATGGATGTAGTTCCACAGACGAAGAGACGATATGTGCCAACAGGTAATTGAACGCCACCATTGACGGCAAGCGTTGTTACGAACGGCCCATTGCCACCGTTGTTGGTATAAGAGGCGCTGTTAATCGTGATTTGCGTATCATCCGCGACCAAGCCAGCCGTACAGGAGGCAGTGTCGAATATATTATTGACCCCGTCTTCGACCAACAGGTAATTTGCTATATTGTTCGCTGCACCGGCAGAACCATCATTCTTGACATCTTCACTAAATGCAACTGTGACCTGGGTAGGACCAGTTGTTAATGTCGCATTGTTGGCTGGCACTGTGCTGGCGTTATAAAGCACGGTGGGGAAGCCCAGATCTATCGTCCATGTGAATGAAGCGGGAGATGGGTCAACATTTGCCGCATTATCCACTGCGCGCACCTCAAAGGTATGCGAGCCTGCACTCAAGCCGGTGTAATTTTGTGGGGTAGTGCAGGATGCAAAACCGCTGCCATCGAGCTGGCACTCGAAGCCTATAGCATCAGCATCCAAGCTGGAGAAAGTAAATGTCGCGGCGGCGCTGTTGCTGGGGTTGACTGGGTTGGAGTCAATACTTGTATCTGGCGCACCAGTATCAACAGTCCAAGTGGAGGAGGCAGGCGAGGGATCGGTGTTTCCCAGAGGATCTACAGCGCGAACTTCAAAAGTATGTACTCCATCCCCAAGTGGGCCGAAGCTATCGCCGGAGTTACAAGTCGAGTATCCACCGCCGTCCACTTGACACTCAAATGTAGCGGTTCCATCGGTACTGCTGAAAGTGAATACAGGAGCAACGTTGTTATCGGGATCAGCCGGGTTGGAATCAATTGTTGTCTCAGGGGCAGTTGCATCAACGACCCAGATATAAGTGGCAGGAGAAGCATCCACATTACCTGCATTGTCAAGCGCGCGGACTTCAAAGGTACGTGATCCATCGCCAAGCGGGCCAAAGGTCGAACCAGATGTGCAGGCAGAGAATCCACCGCTATCGATCTGACATTCGAAGGAGGCAACGCCAGAACCGCCGGTGTCACTGCCCGTGAACGAGAAGTCTGGAGTGTTATCTGCACTCGGATCAGATGGATTTGTAGTAATGGATGTATCTGGGGCAGTTGTATCAATTGTCCATGTGTAAGAGGCGGGGGTTGCATCCACATTTGCAACATTATCAATGGCGCGAACCTGGAAAGTATGCAAGCCATCTGCCAGAGAGGCTAATGTGATAGGTGTAGAACAAGCAGAGAAGCCGCCTGCGTCAATTTGGCATTCAAAACTTGCAATGCCTGATCCAACACCATCATCGCCACTGAAAGTGAAAGTAGGCGTCGCATCGTTGTCAGGATCAAGTGGATTAGAGTCAATTGTAGTAATCGGCGCAATCATGTCTATAACCCAGGTGAATGATGCCGGGGTTGGGTCAGTGTTACCGACTGCGTCAACGGCTCGTACCTGGAAGGTGTGACTGCCATCGCTCAAGCCAGAATAGCTCTGTGGGCTGGCACAAGCGCTGAAACCGCCACCATCCAGGTCACATTCAAAACTGGCAACGCCGCTGCCACTGCCACTGCCATCATCACCGATAAAGTCAAAGCTGGCAGATGTGCTATTGGTTGGGTTGGAGGGATTGCTTGTGATGGTCGTGTTCGGTGTGGTTAAGTCAATTATCCAGGTAAACGATGCAGGGGTTGCATCCACATTGCTTGCAGTGTCAACGGCACGTACCTGGAATGTGTGAGAACCATCGATCAGAGCAGCGAGAGTGTTTGGTGTAGCACAAGCCGAGAACACTCCACCATCAACACTGCATTGAAAGGTGGCAGTTACGTCTGAGCTAGTAAACGTGAAGATTGGAGTACTGTCATTGCTGGGGTTGGATGGGGTAGTGACGAGGGCCGTGTCGGGCGCTGTCGTATCCACTGTCCAAGTATAAGATGCGGGGGTAGGATCATCGTTGCCGGCCGGGTCAGTGGCATACACAGAGAAAGTATGTGGACCTTCACTTAATCCAACCAGATTGATCGGACTTGTACATGCAACATAAGCATTGGCATCGAGACTGCATTGGAAGGTGGAACCACCTTCGTTACTCGAGAAAGCGACATCCAGCGTAGTAAGGTTCGTGGGTGTTGTAGACGGGGTTGTGCTGTCAATGGTGGTAACCGGCGGGATTTCATCCACGTCGGTAATTGTGATGGTAAAGTTTTCATCGAAGAACAGTCCGCCCTGATCTGTTGTTCGAATACAAATGGCATAACTGTTCTTGGTCTCGAAATCGAATGCCGCGTTAGCCCGCAAGCTGGCTGCATTGATATTGAAGGACGCATCATCTGCACCAGCAACCGTACATGCCAAACTATATGTGAATGTATTGCCTACATCAGGATCGGTGGTATTCAACGCACCAATAACAGCATTGACCGCATTGTTCTCAGCGATGCTGGTTGCAGAGAGTGCAATATCCGTTGGATCTTCGTTCACATCGTTGATGGTAATAGTGAAAGCTTCTTCATAGGACAGACTGCCTTGATCAGTCGTCCGAACGCGGACACTATAACTATTCTTCGTTTCAAAGTCTGGGCTGGAGGTGATCCGCAAACTACTGCCACTGATATTGAAGGAGGCGTTGTCAGTGTCACCTGTTCCAGCTACCAGAGTGTAGGTAAAGGTATTACCAGCATCCGCGTCAGTGGAACTTAACGTACCTACTGTGGAATTCGCGGCTACATTTTCATTGATGGAAGACGTAGAGAGTGCGATGTCTGTTGGTGTTTCATTGATATCGTTGATCGTGATGGTGAAGGACTCTTCATAGGATAGACCACCTTGGTCGGTTGTCTGGATGCGAACGCTATAGCTGTTCTGGGTCTCAAAGTCAGGGCTAGTGGTAATACGCAAGCTGTTACTACTGATGTTGAAGGAGGCGTTGTCAGTATCTCCAAGGCCGATGACAAGGGTATAAGTAAAGGTATTGGCGACATCCGGGTCAGTAGAGTTCAACGTACCTACTGTGGAGTTCGCAGCTACGTTTTCATTGATCGAAGAAGCAGAAAGGGCAATATCTGTCGGGTCTTCATTCACATCATTGATCGTGATAGTGAAAGCTTCTTCGTAGGAGAGACCACCTTGGTCGGTTGTCCGGATGCGAACGCTATAGCTATTCTGTGTCTCAAAATCAGGGCTGGAAGTGATGCGCAAGCTGTTACCACTGATGTTGAAGGAGACGTTGTCAGTGTCACCTGTTCCAGCGACCAGAGTATATGTGAATGTATCGCTAGCATCAGGATCAGTGGAACTCAGCGTGCCCACCGTAGAGTTGGCGGCTACATTCTCATTAATGGCAGATGCAGAGAGTGCAATATCTGTTGGTGTTTCGTTGATATCGTTGATCGTGATGGTAAAAACTTCTTCGTACGAGAGACCACCTTGATCGGTTGTCCGAATGCGGACACTATAACTGTTCTTGGTCTCAAAATCAGGGCCGGAAGTGATAAGCAAACTGCTGCCGCTAATATTGAAGGAAGCATTGTCAGTGTCGCCAGTGCCAGCAACCAGAGTATAAGTAAAGGTGTTGCCCGCATCTGGATCTGTGGAACTCAGTGTGCCCATCGTGGAATTAGCCGCCACGTTTTCATTGATTGAACTTGCTGATAGGGCAATATCTGCCGGGGTCTCATTGACGTCAGTAACATTGACCGTTAGTGTTTGTGTATCGGTCCCAACTCCATCAGAGACCTGGACAATCACGATGTATGAGTTATTGATATCAGCATCAGTTGGAGTCTCAAAATCAGGCGCCGGGGAGAAAGTCAAAACGCCGGTCGCGGGGACGATGGAGAAGTTACCTGCATCTGTTCCGGCAATCGAGTAGGTTAATGTTTGAGGAGGAACATTTGGATCTGTTGCAGTAACAGTTGTCACAGCAGTTGCATTCTCAGCCACGGCGATCGTAGCGGTCGCTCCGCCGCCATTACTGGTGATGGTTGGCGCGGTGTTAGCCAAACCCGTACCTTGAATGCTCCAGTTATACGGGCTTTCAGTACCACCATCATTGTTGATGAAACTGAGTGTAGCATTGCGTGCACCCGTTGCAGAGGGGATGAAACGCACCGTGAATGTTGTTGAGCCGGCATTCGCAACGGGTGAGGTGGGCTGAACAGTCACTGAAAAATCACCGGCGTTCGCGCCACCGACCGTGACTGTCCCCACTGAGAGAATATTGGCAGACACTGGTCCTAGATTCTGGATCGTGTATGTGCAGTCAATAAAGCCAAGCACTACGACACTGCCAAAATTAGTGCAATCCAGCGCACTAGGAGTCCCATCGCCATCGGTGATGTTCACGCCCAAGCCTTGCACATTCACCTCGGCATTGACGGTTGTCCCTTGCACATCAAAGTTGTAGGGATTCTCATTCGTATCATTATTGACAATGTTAATGGTGGTATCAGGGGTGCCGGCGCCGCCAGATGTCAAGCGCACCGTGAACGTGGTTGAACTGCCGGGTGTCACTGTTGCAGCTGGAGCAGAGACCACGCTGAAATCACCAGCATTGCCACCGATGAAAGTGATCGCACCGATCGCCAAGTCCGCAGTACCGGTGTTTTGGATCGTAAACGTGCGATCAACGAAAAAGTTTTCGGGCACATTCCCAAAGTCAGTAAAGTCCGCCGCGTTGGGCGTGGTATCCCCATCTGCAATTGAAACACCATTTCCTTGAACATTGATTTCAGAAGGCACAGTCCCCGTGCCTTGTATACTCCAGTTATATGGGCTTTCAGCACCATCGTTGTTGACGAAACTAACTGTAGCATTACGCGCGCCCGTCGTGGACGGTGTAAAGCGCACCGTGAATGTTGTCGAGCCTGGGAATGCGACTAGTGAAGTAGGTTGGATTGTTACCAAAAAGTCAGCTGCGTCTGCACCGCCAAGTGTTACTGTTCCCACTGAGAGAACATTCGCAGCCGCCGGTCCTAGATTCTGGATCGTGTATGTGCAATCAACAAAATTCCCAACCTGCACATTTCCAAAATTCGTGCAGTCTGTTGCAGAGGGAAACGCATCGCCATCAGCGATATTGGTAGCAAGACCTTGCGCATTGACTTCAGCATTGATACTTGTTCCCTGCACATCGAAATTGTAGGGATTTTCATTTGTATCATTATTGGCAATATTGATCGTAGTATTGCGAGTACCCCCACCACCAGAAGTCAACCGCACTGTGAATGTTGTTGAACCACCTGGCGCAACGGTTGCAGACGGTGCGGTGACCACACTGAAGTCGCCATTATCTCCACCCGTAAATGTGATCGCGCCAATATTGAGAACCCCAGTGCCAGTATTCTGGATCGTAAATGTGCGGTCCACAAAAAAGTTTTCGGGCACGTTTCCAAAATTGGTAAAATCTGCCGCAACTGGTGTTGTGTCCCCATCTGCAATTGAAACACTATTTCCTTGAACATTCATTTCAGGCGGAAGGTCATAATGCACATTGACCTGTATATGATCTATGGATGAAGTGCCGGCATCACCATCATTGGTAAGTCTTACTCTGAAATTTGCGGCGGTAAAATCGCCAACAGCCCAAGTCCGTCCCCAGGTATCTGTGGTGTCACCCTCGGTAAAAACCTGTTCTATGCTACCCAAATCAATGGTTGGGTCACCACCTGTGAAGGTTCCACCAGCATTCCAGGACAAATCCACAGCTACATCCCGTGTCGTTGTTCCAGATCCCTCAACGGTAACTTCAATGCCGTTGATCAGATTGCCAGCAGTGATGGCGGGGATATTAAAAGAACATACAGATGAAGTTGCCATCACCGCCTGCCGTGGTTTGTACATCGTTGGAAGTGAGTGCATTGGCAGGAGTTCCCCAAGTGGCGCTGGCACAACTTGTAGGGCTCAAGAACCCAGTGCTGGCTGCCTGGGCTGTCTGCATTGGCATAGCCGCCAACACAAGGGCAACGATCGCAAAGGCCGCAAAAAACTTATATAAAGCCGAAGAAAAAATTTGGGGTTTCATTATGTTACTTCCTATGAAGAGAGATGCGCGCCCATTTTTGGACGCAAAAACGAATCAACCGGTTTGAAACCGTTGAATCGCAAATGACGATGTCCACCTATTAATCGTCCGATCTACCGCCGAACCACCCCTGGTATGGCGCAAACCGAAATAAAGAGTGTCCCCCCGCAATGACGACAAAATAAAAAATAATTCCTCACACTCAAAATGAGTGCCTAGCACCTTCAAATAATCGCGGACAAGACGCAAAGATAGTGGAAAAGTTACCTATTTCACAAAGCCAATTATTGCAATTTGGTTATAATCATTGCAATCAGGACATAATGGAATCACCCCTTAAAAAATCCATTTCGGATAGGCTCAAGTCACTCGGTGTTAATACGGGCATCCCGCCTCTTACCCAGCCGAAGCCTGATTCGCACTCGATCGACGCCGTCGTGGCTGGGAGTTTTCTCCCCACCCCGCTCGGCGAGGTTTTCGCTTCTGAGCAGAAATATCCCAAAGACTACATCTACGGCGCGGCTCCGCTTCTTTCTGCTTTTCCCCTTTCCTTTATCTCCCAATGGGCAAATGACCCGGCCATCGAAAAAATCCACCTATCCAAATTTGCCTTCCTTGATACCGAAACATCCGGTCTCTCCGGCGGCACAGGGACATATGCCTTCCTCGTCGGTATCGCGCGTTTCATTGACGATCAATTCGTATTGCGCCAGTTCTTCATGCGCGACCCAGCTGAGGAACCAGCGTTACTCGAAGGGATTGCAAAATTCATAGCGCCCTGCCAATCTCTCGTCACATTTAACGGCAAATCGTTTGACGCGCCTTTATTATCCACGCGGTATCGTTTGCATCAAATCCCGATCCCTTATCAAGATTATTCGCATCTCGATCTGCTCCCCCTCGCCCGCCGACTCTGGCGTGACCGGCTCGAATCGCGTGCCTTGAAATATCTCGAAGAACATGTGCTGGGATTAAAACGCTCCAGTGAAGAAGTACCTGGTTACGAGATCCCCTGGCTGTATTTTGATTATCTGCGAACCGGCGACGCGCGTCCGCTGGGCGGTGTGTTCTATCACAACGCCATGGATGTAGTGGCAATGGCAGCCCTGCTCGCGCACATGAACGACATGCTGCAAAACCCCTACGACGGCAAAGTGCAACACGGACTTGACTTCATCGCGTTGGGAAAATTATTCGAGGATCTCGGTCACTGGGACGAGGCGGCGCGGCTGTTCGAGCGTGGACTCGAGTCTCAGTTAAACGAGACAGATTTCGGCTTGGCAGTGAAGCGTTTGTCCATCCTGCAAAAGAAGCGCGGTGACATCGGCGAAGCCATCCGCTTGTGGGAAAGCGCGGCTGAGCGTGGTCATTTATATGCGTTCATTGAGCTCGCGAAATATTACGAACACAAACAGCGCGATGCAAAGTCCGCGCTTAAGTGGGCAAGGTCTGCTTTACAACATGTGGAGAAAATTGACCAACCCGCCTACATACGTAAGTTTTGGACAACCGAGATCGAACACCGCATGGAACGGTTAAACCGTAAAGCGGGTATATAATATTAGTCAACTCATAGTTTGGAGAGGAGCGGCAAATGAATATTTCTGTTTCACAAGTGCAAGGGAAAGTGCCAGTGACAGTTGTCAAACTCGAAGGGCAACTGGATGGTCAGACTTATCAAGATCTGATCAATAAAGCTCGTGAGGCATACAAGGCGGGTTGGCGTGATTTCCTGGTTGACATGTCTGATCTGACCTATATCAGCAGTGCTGGGCTGGTAGCTTTGCACAGCGTGGCTTTGTTGGCGAAAGGCGAGGAACTCCCTGATACCGATGAAGGCTGGTCTGCTTATCGTTCCATGGGACGCTCCAAGGAAGCCGGGATTCAGGAACATATGAAACTGCTCAACCCGCGCCCAGAAGTAATAAGTGTACTTGAGATGGTTGGGTTCAGCGCTGTGTTCAAGATCTTTTCTGATCTCGATGAAGCGGTAAAATCATTTTAAAAGTGGAAGCGATGTGGCGATACTGCCACATCGCTTTTTGATTTAAGCAGGCAAATTGCACTGCACCCGGAGAAACCATGAAACGAAATATTGGTAATCTATTTATCATTGCATGTGTTTTGTTGACCGTGGCGGTATGGTTTGTATTTCCGCCTGAGAACGATGGGCGCGCCAATTTCGAACGCGCATACGCCGGAGAGATCATCGGCTCGATCAATATTGTGTTGCTGGCTGCGGCACTATTCCTATCCACGCGACCCAAATGGGCGGAACCTTATTTCGGCGGCTTGGACAAAATGTATGTCACACATCGCCATGTGGCGACCGCCGCGTTCCTGCTGATCTTCGCGCACGTGTTGACCGTCCCCATCTCGTTAACCGGCTGGGCGCTCGGCAACTATCTCGCTGTTATCGCCTTTACAGGCATTGTTTCCATTGTACTTATCAGTCTTGCGCCGCGCATTGCATTTTTAAATAAATTAACCGGCGGCACATATGAAGGTTGGAAGAATCTCAAAAAATATATCGGTATCTTTTTCATCATCGGCTTTATTCACTCGCTGACGATCGGCGATCCGCTCCATGCACTCGAAGCCATTACGTTTGTGCAGATATTCTTCATTATTGGCACGGTTTCGTATCTCTATACCGAAGTGTTCGGGCGCTTCTTCAAAAAGTATGTGCCTTACTCCGTGGAAGCCGTAAAACATCCCAACCCATCCACCACCGAGGTGACTCTGCGCGCCAAAAAAGATTCGATCCCCAAACACCGCGCGGGACAATTTCTCTTCGTACGCTTTCCCAAAGCCCGGACGTTGAACGAGTCTCATCCTTTCACGATCTCCAGCGCGCCGCATGAGGACGTTTTGCGGGTTACCGTCAAAGCTAGCGGGGACTTCACTCGAGCCTTATTCTCCGATCTCAAACCCGGCATGGACGCAGTCGTGGAAGGCGCCTATGGTTTGTTCGATTACAAAACCAGCGGAAAGAAACAGATCTGGATCGCAGGCGGTATCGGCTTAACGCCGTTCCTGTCGTTTGTCCGTGCCATGGATGGCAATCTGGATCACGATATAAATCTCTACTATACGGTTCGCCATAAAGAGGAAGCCCTATTCGTGGATGAGCTGGAAGCCGGTGCAAAACAGAATCCGCGCTTGAAGGTGCATATCCGCTATTCTGCAACAGATGGCTCGTTGAGTATTGATGATATAGTAAAGGCAGCGGGCGGTTCCGTCACTGACCACCACGTATATATGTGCGGACCGCTCCCCATGGTACAGGCGTTCGAGCAAAAATTTCTGGCGTTGAGAATGCCCGCAAACCATATCCATTACGAAGAGTTCAACTTTCGCTAAGCTATCCACGAGAGGAGTCGCAGTATGGAAATCACCGTCACCATTCACGAAGCAGAACATCCCATCGCCATCATGCAAGTCAAGGGCGAGATCAGCGCCGCCAGCTATATGGAGGTTGTCAACAAGGCGCAGGAGTTATTTGGCAACCCGGTACGTCACCTTATCATTGACTTGAGTGAAGTCACCTCTGTGAGCAGTGCCGGGCTGGTTGGCTTGCATAAGATCGCCCTTGTCTATAGCGGAGTTCCCCAACAAGTGGATGACGATGACTCCCGCCCTGATTTCACCCACAACAGTAATGCGCGCAAATTCGTGAAACTGCTCAACCCCCAACCCGATGTGGATGAAGCGCTTAAGAAAGCCGGGTTAAAACTGTTCTTCAAAGTGTATACAGACCTTGAAAGCGCGATCCAATCATTCTAATTTCATAAGAGGCTTGCATGTATAGAAGAGATAGAGATAACCGTCGTCGCCCCCGCCGCAATAATACTGAACGCCGTCCGCGCTCAGCCCTGATGCGCCCGGGTGTACAGATCACCATACTACTTGTCGTAGCATTGATCATATTCATCATCCTACAAAGCGGAGGCTCAGGTGGTAACAGCCTCCCGCGCGAGATCAGTGTGGACGAAGCCTACGGCAAGTATCAAAGCGGCACATTCGTGTTGGACGTCCGGACGGCGGAGGAGTGGAACGAATTCCACGCGCCCAATTCAACCTTGATTCCACTCGATGAACTATCAACGCGCATCAACGAACTTCCGCGTGACCAAGAGATCGTAGTGGTCTGTCGCTCGGGAAATCGTAGTCAGCAGGCGCGTGATATTTTGCTGGGCGCTGGCTTTGACCAGGTCACCAGCATGGCAGGCGGACTCAATGAATGGCGCACCAAAGGTTACCCCATCGTGCCCTAAGCAGCACTGAGTATGCGCTTTATAAAAAAACTCCCTCTGCATAAGAGGGAGTTTTTCGTTTCTAGTCTGACACAACCTGGTTGCGTCCCTGCTCCTTGGCTTTATACATCCTGAGATCGGCACGCCGCAAAATATCATCGAAAGTTTTATCATCAACCCGCGCTTCTGCCACACCCACGCTGACCGTCGAATGGATCAGCATACCGTCCATAATCGAGGGTGTTTTTTCCCATACAGTTTGAATGCGCTCTGCCACAACCCTTGCCTGTTCAAGCCCCGTCTCCGGCAGGATCAACCCGAACTCCTCGCCGCCCAACCTGCCGAAGGTATCTTGTGCACGTTTTTGTTCCAATGCCACCAGCGAAAGACTTCGCAAAACAATATCCCCGGCATGATGCCCATGCGTATCGTTGATCTCCTTGAAGCCATCGGCATCGATCACCAAAACAGACAACGGTCGGCGATAGCGTGTAAAACGCATGAACTCGCTTTCAGCAATGTTGAAAAAATGCCGCCGCGTGAGACTCTTCGTCAAGGGGTCAATATTTGCCAGATATGCCACCATCTCTTTGGCGTCCTTCTCTTCAATATAAGCCTTGAAGGATTTGCGGCGATACGATTGCATCTGTAAAGCAGACCCCAGCCCCAACACATGCACGGTCACCTGTGCAGCAATTGCCATTTTCCACGCGATCGGATCAGTCCCTGATTTAAATAAATAATTGATAAACAGTATGCCTGCTGAATAGCCAAGCACCAACAATATATTTTGGCGTAATTTGAGCGGCGAAAGCGCATAAATTGAAAAAATAACGATAATATCAAAGACCGAGGACTGGTAACTCACAGGGCGGATAAAGTTAAAGATCAACATAAACAGAACGGTTAGAGATAGCCAGCCCAGGATGAGCCGATCGAAAATCCGAACCATATTGGTTTTACCAACGGCAAAAACAAAAAGCATGGTAACCAGAACATAACAACTGCGCGCGATCAACATCCATCCGATCAAACCCGGGCTGTCGTTAAAAATCAACCGATCCATCCACAGCATGCTAAAGATACCGATACCGGCAATGATCATCCCCAAAACACTTTGCGCCTTGTCGATCTGCAAATTAAAGACCCGATAATCCCCTTCCAGGTCCCGCAAGTCGATCAAGATCTGGCTTGATAATTTTCTGAACATTTCCATTTGCAATATGGTTTCCATGTCAAATCATAACGCATATTTCACAGAGTATATATCACAACTTTGACAATTTACCACCCAAGCCCCATATTTCAAAGTGATACAATAATCTAAAAGCACCTGCCCTGGAGGAAAACATGAATTCCCAGATCAATGACCTCGTCGCCATGCGTGACACTGAATCCCTTTATGAAATCATGACCGAAGATGAAGAATGGATGAACCAGCTCGATGCTGCCGAAGGGCTCGTCAAACTCGGCGATCGCCGCGGCTATGAGTTCATCGTCACTGCCACCCTAAGCGATGATGAAGAGATCCTCGAAGTGGCAAAAGAAATCATCGCTTCACCTGCGCTTGCCAAAATGCAGCGTGAGATCGAAGACGAGCGCGCCCGCGAACACCGCGCCCACATCGAATCCGCAAAGAAGCGTTTACAAAAAGGCGGTAAGGTTTTTCGCTACAAAATGGTCTACCTTCCAGCCGAAGCGCTCATGAACAATGATCCATTGAGCGCAGGCTTTGATGTGCCGGCATTGGACCACCAGGGTCTCGAAGGCTGGGAAGTTGTGCATGTCACCCCAACCAGCGGACGTGCATCATTAACCACCAGAGGCACAGGCACGCTTCCTTCAGGTGCCTATTTTCTGCTCAAGCAAGAAGTGCTTCCAACCGAAAGCACTGACCTGGATAAATCATAAGGAGTCACCATGTGCATGATCTGTGCCGCAATTCCCGCAACTGCCGCAGTTGGTACCAAACTGAACGCCGATCAACTTCATAAACCTGCAGAGCAACGCAAACCAATCTTCAAGATCACTGGCATTGCCATTGCATTGCTCATTACCGCCTCCATCATTTATCACACATTAATCTGGCAGAATTAGAATAATGGAATGAAAAACAAGCTGCAAGCAATGGATATCAGGTAAATTGTGACGTCAACCACTACGTCTCGTCGCGCATCGCGCACAGCGATTTGGTTAATATTGCTTTTTGTACTCGCCGTTATATTAGCCAGCATTACGCCGTGGAGTCTGTTCCTTAATTTGGTTTCAAAGCTTAATCTCTTTGCCACCGTCTTTTTGGGGATATTCATTGAGGCGGTGCCATATCTTTTGTTCGGCACACTCATCTCTGGTCTGGTGGAAGTCTTCCTTGACCGCGATTTGATGGCGCGCTTCATCTCGAAACGGCCAGTGCCTGCCGCCATCACAGGTGCATTAATGGGATTGGTCTTCCCAGTCTGTGAGTGTGGGGTGATCCCTCTTACGCGTCGTTTATTCCATAAAGGCCTGCCACTACCGGCTGGCATTGCCTTCCTCCTGGCTGCTCCCGTATTCAACCCCATTGTTATCTTCAGCACCTCTGCTGCGTTCGGTTGGGGTCCCATGCTTTGGTGGCGGGTGGGTCTCAGCCTGTTCATCGCAGTGGTGGTCGGACTGGTCTTTGCAGTGGAACAGGATCCATCGAATGTTTTACGCCCCATGTTCATGTCAGCTCATAGTCACGAGCACATACACAATGAGGAAACCGCATCCTTTGGCGATAAAATCCAACAAGCCCTCTTGATTTGTGCGGACGAATTCTTTGAAATGGGGCGTTATCTCATCCTCGGAGCTATGCTTGCCGCCGGGTTACAAACCTTCATTCCGCAGGCATCGTTGCTGGCCATTGGAAGTGGTCAGATACTTTCCGTGCTGGTGATGATTGTACTGGCAGTCATCCTTTCCATCTGTTCCACAGTGGACGCGTTCGTGGCGCTGAGCTTTGTAGGCACGTTCAGTTTTGGCTCGATACTTTCGTTTTTGGTTTTCGGTCCTATGGTGGATATCAAGAGCACATTGATGTATTTGCAAGTCTTCCACCGTAAACCAGTTGCTTATCTCATCTTGATCCCCTTCCTGATGAGTTTACTTGCAGGGATTGCTTTCAATTATTTCGCCCTTTGATAAGGAGTATATATGCCAAATCACCTTTACCGTTCCTTTCAGGCTTTGCTTCTGCTGGCGTTATTTCTTTTTTTGATGAGCAAGATCTTCAACAACCAGTTACTCTGGTATATCAACCAACGCTTCGTTGTTTTGACCCAGATCGGAATCGTCTTTCTTGCCATCCTAGCACAGCGGCTTTTCACAGAGGTGCGTTTAGCGCGTGAACAACAGAAGGTTGAAGCACATGACCACGATCACAACCATGACCATGCACCCTCCCCGGTAAATTTATGGATCATGTTCATCCCCTTGCTAATTGGAATCCTCATACCGGCAAAGCCTCTTGATTCGTCCGCGGTATCGGCAAAAGGACTCACCACATCATCAGCACTCATCAGTTCTGATTCCACTAGCCGCCTGTTCGAAACAGAATCAGAGCAACGTAATATTCTGGATTGGGTCAAATTATTTTATTTCGAAAAGGATCTGAACCCATTCATCGGGCAACAAGCCTCCGTGGTTGGGTTTGTGTATCGTGATGAAAGTCTGCCGCAGGGACAATTCTTCGTCAGCCGTTTTATCCTCTCCTGTTGTGCCGCCGATGGATACGCTGTCGGTATGATCGTGGACACACCGCAGGCAGATACATTCGAAAAGGATACCTGGATCAAAGTCACCGGTTCAGTCGATGCGGTTTCATTTGATGGCAAGCCCAGCCCGCTCATCCACGCAGAAACAATTGAGATCGTGCCACAGCCAGATCAGCCCTATCTCTATCCATGATGGTGGAAAAACGTTTCTCTTTGGATCTCGATTCTGCCGCCGGGCTTATAACAGGATTTCTTCTTTTAGCAATCGCGCTCGTGGTTTTCATTGGAAATCAGATCGGGATTCGCGTTACTGCCCAGTTACCCGCAGACAACATTATCGGTCCATATGAGACGCTGACACTTGTTTTCTCAGAACCGATAGAGGAATCTCTGGCAATCGAACGATTCGCCATCCAGCCCAATATCAAAGGAAAATTTGAATGGGCAGATTCAAAAACAATGCACTTTATTCCAGTGCAACCCTTTGAGCCTGAGATTGAATATACGCTGGCGCTCACCCCCGGCATTCTCACAAATAACGGCAAATACCTCAAGAAGCCCCTGGGTTGGAAATTTCAAGTACGTTCGCCCAAGGTGGTGTATATGGTTGCAGATCAGGGGAAAAGTCGTTTATGGACGGTTGACCTGCAAAGTGAAGAACCAATCCCGCTAACGGACGATACTTTCAAGATACTCAATTTCGATGCATCGCCAAACGGTGAGTTTGTAGTCTTCGCTGCCTTCAATGAACAAGGCGGTATTGATCTTTGGCGCATCCAGCGCACAGGAGGTAATGCAACACTCCTGCTCCAATGCGGACCAGATCGTTGTTCCGTGCCCGCCATTGCACCAGACAATCGTCTGGTCGCCTATGTGCGGGAAGCTGCGGCACCCACAGCTGATTTGTCCTTCGGTTCGCCGCGCATTTGGGTCTTCAATCTCGAAACCAGACAGGATGCTCCACTGTATGAAGATCAACAGATTATCGGATATGGACCGGGATGGTCACCAGATGGCACACGTCTTTCATCTTACGATGGCATCAAAGATGAAATTCGATTATTGGATCTTGTCACAAGCGAGCAAATGATCATTCCCTCTGAAACCGGGAATCCAGTGACGTGGTCTTGGGACGGTTCCACGTTTGCGTTTACCGATGTCGAAACCAATGAGTTTGGGCTCCACACTCGTATACGTGAGGCAAAAATCTCGATTGACGAGATCATCACCTTGATTGGAGAAAGTGATGAAAGGGACTTTGGCTACAACGCGCTAGCCTGGTCTCCGGTTGAAGACAAACTTGTAGTCGGCTTGCGCCTAAACGCCGATGATCCATCCACAGCCTTATGGCTCATGAATACCTTCACGCTGGGTGGTCAGGTGATTGCAGAACAACCAGACTATGTTTACAATAATCCGGTCTGGGATCCTTGGGGGAGCGCACTTGTATTCCAGCAATTCAGATTAAGAGGTGTTTACAAACCACAGATCGGTCTTTGGACGTCAGACATGCAGGAATCGTTCGTGCTGGTTGAAGGCATTATGCCTCAATGGTTGCCGTAAAGCGAACACAGCTTGACAGGATACTTTTTATTTTGTATACTTATTGAAAATGATTTTCAATATCAAAAAGAAGACAAACCATGACCCCTGAACTCTGGCTCACCCACTTGCAGGAAAACGGATACCGCCTCACCGCCGCGCGCCGCGCCGTCGTTGAAGCGGTGCAAAGATCCACGCGTGCGCTTACCCCTGTTGAGGTCTTTGATATGGCACGCAAAAAATATCGCGCCCTTGGTTTGGTGTCTGTCTATCGCACGCTTGAAAAACTGGAAGAGTTGCACATCATCCAACGCGTGCATCAGCCACAGGGCTGTCAGGCATTCATTGCTGCGAGCCAAAGCCATGAACATCTCCTGCTCTGCCAAAACTGCGGACAGGTCATGTTCTTTGAGGGCGATGATCTGGATGCCCTCATCAAATCCATTTCAAAAAAGACCGGCTACAAAATCAGCGAACACTGGTTGCAGTTGTTCGGGTTGTGCCAGGCTTGTCAATAAATTTTAGGAGTAAAGAAGATGTACCGCTTAATCGTAATTCTATCGGTTCTCGCGCTTATATTAACCGCCTGTGGAGGAGGATCCGCCTCACCCTCAGGGACAACTGATTCTGTTATCCTGACATCTACCTCTTTTCTGGCAGATATCACGCGCAATATCGCCGGTGACCGCGTATCCGTAGCATCGCTTCTACCCGTGGGCACAGACCCACATTCCTATCAGCCCACGCCACAAGATGTGACAAAGATCGAGCAGAGCAAATTGCTCATCATCAACGGCGCGGAGTATGAACACTTTCTGGAGCCATTACTTGAAAATGCCGGCGGGGAGAGAGAAGTCATCGAAGCCTCAGCAGGTATAAATCCAAGAGCAGAGGCGGGGAGCGTTGATCCGCATCTATGGTTGGATCCAAACAATGTCATCATCTATGTTGAAAATATCCGTGAAGCGCTCACGCATTTCGATCCAGAGGGCGTGGCGGTCTATCAATCTAATGCGGATGCGTATGTCGCTGAACTGAAAAGTTTGGACATGTGGATCGTTGAGCAGGTGAACCAGATCCCGGTTGAAAAACGTTTGCTCGTGACCAACCATGAAGCCTTTGGATATTTTGCAGAGCGCTATGGCTTCACCATTGCCGGGAACGTGATCGAAAGCTTTAGCACCGACGCCTCGCCATCGGCACAACAAATGGCGGCACTGATCGACCAGATCAAATCGTCTGGTGCACCCGCCATCTTTTTGGATGCATCCGATAACACCAGCCTCGCGCAACAGATCGCCGCTGAAACCGGCGTAAGAGTTGTCACTGACTTGCATCTTGAATCACTGACAGATGGTCCGCCTGCCGCGACTTATATTGATATGATGAAGACTAACGTCACGCAGATCGTCAATGCGTTGAAGTAACCTAAATGTACTGTGACATTCATGTCGCGCTCACAACTTGCGAGATAAATCTCGCTGTACAAAGCTGTAAATAATATGTACTCACACACCCATCACAAACCCAACCAACCCATTCTGGATGTTTCCAATCTCAATGTGCGCTATAACGGACACATGGCACTGGAAGACATCACCTTTCACCTGCACGAAGGCGAACGCGTTGCGGTTGTTGGACCGAACGGCGCGGGCAAAAGCACGTTGTTCAAAGTTGTTGCCGGGGTTTTACAGCCCCAAAGCGGCGAAGTGAACATCTATGGCTCGCGCCCACGCGGACATGTTTGCATCGGCTATATTCCCCAACGTAACCAGGTCGATTGGACCTTCCCTGTCAGCGTGGCGGATGTGGTGATGATGGGACGTTCCGCCAAACTGGGTCCCTTTAATTGGCCTCATAAAAAAGATTGGGACTTTGTGAATCACGCCATCGAAACCGTTGAGTTGAGCAATTTAGCGTCACGCCAGATCAGCCAACTCTCCGGCGGACAACAACAACGTATGTTCATCGCGCGCGCCTTGGCTCAGGAAGCTGAGTTGATGTTGATGGATGAACCGCTCACCGGTTTGGATACACCATCACAAGAAGGCATTTTGAATCTACTCGACCGACTCAAACAAGAGCGCGTAACAGTGATGGTTGCCACGCATGATCTTGAACAAGCCGCCAGTCACTTCGACCGCATCATGTTACTCAATCATCGCATCGTTGAATTTGGAGAGCCAAAAGTTGTTATGCAAACAGAAAACCTCTTGAAGGCTTATGGTGGTCGCATGCGAATTGAGCCACAGGGGACAATGCTGGTGGATGATTGTTGTCCTCCTGAAGAGTAATTTACGATTTACGAATGACGATTTACTATGTGCAAAATTTATAAGACCAAGATACTATTTGCTTTTGGACTCATCATTTCCATACTAGCTGGGTGTGGAGGATATTTAACCACTCCAGAAATCACGAGAGCACCTACTACAGTTGTTGCAACAATGAGTCAATCAGTTCAATCAACTTCAACACCGACACTAATCACAAATATCACCCCGCGTCCGACCCTTACATTAAAACCCAGTCAATCATGGTATTTTACGGCAGTAGCCATACAGAGTACTGAAAAAGCTTTACGCGACTCAGCCCAAGATAACAAGGCAACAAAGATAGCCCAATTTCCTATTGTCTGTGAAGATGACCCTTCAGATAGTATTTCCCCCAATGAGGAATGGCTTGCTACAAGTTGTGGTTACAAAAGAGACCAAACTTTAATTGTGCAAAATCAGGAAGGAACGAAATGGATACTTGAGTTTAAGGATTTCCTAAGCCCAGAAGTCCCTATTGGAATTCCAGGAGCCTTAATCCCAAAATTTTGGAGTCTAGACGGGGAATATTTGTACTTCACTACAGTGTTCGGATATTCCGGAGGCGGCAATGATTGCTTCCCTGGTTTTGGTGAAATTGGGCTCTTCCGTCTCAACCTTAAGGCAGGCTCATGGACAACACTAATTGCGCCTACATTTTCATTCCCCGGCTATGAAATCGAATTTTTACCAATCGGACGGCGATATGCCGTCGACATGAACGGAGTAACAATTACAGATCTAGACACTGGCAAAATAAATATAATTGACACTCCGGGCATTATGGAATTCATTTGGTCGCCCGACGGAACACAGCTTGCTTATTCTGTAGCGAGTTGAGGCGAGCAGTTTGTACAATCGTCATCAGTGTATATCTGGGATGCCTCGACGAACCAAATACAAATACTTATTACAATGGACGATGGAACATTGTTAAGACCCGTGTCATGGAGTGATAATTCAACCCTCAGAATTGAGGGTGAAAAATTCAATTCTATTAACGGTAGAACACGTTTGACGATTTATATCTATGACATCACACAGGATAATTTAGCATTTACTGGCACGGCCACGCGGTCGCCATGACCGTCGCCTCCCTCAAAACCCTTCGCAATCGCAAATCATAATCGTAAATCCAAAATCAAAAATCGTAAATCGAATGTCTTTTTTCCTCGAACCCCTCTCCTATGAATTTATGCAACGTGGCATGCTCGCCGCTGTGTTGGTTGGCATTGTCTGTGCTGTGGTCGGCACCTACGTTGTGTTGCGCGGCATGGCTTTCTTCGGCGATGCGCTTGCTCACACCATCCTTCCCGGTATCGCGCTTGGGTATCTCGTCAGCGGCGGGGCGCGCGATACTTTATTTTGGTGGGCGCTGGGAACTTCCGTTGTTGCTGCGCTGGGTATTGGCGCGATCAGTAAAAACTCCCAGATCAAGGAAGATACTGCCATCGGCATTATCTTCGCCGGGATGTTTGCCCTCGGCATCGCGTTGATCTCCACCGTCCGCAGTTATGCAGTGGACTTGAGTCATTTTCTCTTTGGGGATGTGTTGAGCGTTTCGACTCAAAGCCTGTGGCTGATCCTAATCTTTGGCGGACTCGTGCTCCTGACCGTTTTCCTGTTCTACAAGGAATTCACGACCCTGTCCTTTGACCCCATCCTCGCTGCCACCTTGCGTCTGCCCGTTGGCCTGCTCAACAACCTTTTGCTGACGCTCATCGCCGTGACCGTGGCGGTCTCGCTGCAAACGGTCGGTGTGGCGTTGATGGTTGCGATGCTCGTCACCCCCGCTGCGACAGCGTATTTGCTGACTCATCGTCTATCCCACATGATGCTACTTGCGGCGATCTTTGCATCACTTTCAGGCATCATCGGTTTGTATCTTTCGTTCTACCTGAGCATCGCCTCCGGCGCGGCGATCGTCTTAACCGCAACCGTGTTCTTTATGCTCGCATTCGGCTGGAAACGAATCAAGCAAAAATAGAATTAGGTTTTGCGGGTTCTCTTGAATCAAAAAGTCGTTGTACTTGATGAGTACAACGACTTTTATATCATCTCTTCTTCGTATCTATGGCAATTTAAACACCTGCACACTATTGCCAGATTGATTCACGATCAGGATGTGCCCATTGGCATCGAACGCAACACCGACCGGTCGCTTAAGAGGCATATCCATAATTTTTTCTCCGCTCAATGCCCAGAGAAATTCGCCGTCATTAGTGAAGACTTGCATGCGCCCAAAATCATAATCAGTGACATAGACGCGTCCCTGCTCATCGACGGCGATCGCTTCAGGGACGCCTGCGACCGTGATGTCCATGCCCATGCGCCATTGGGTAATGAATTCGCCAGCGCTGTTGAATTTTTGGACGCGTTTGTTCTGATAATCAGCAACGAAGATATTACCTTGCGCATCCACTGCGATGCCGGTGGCGTGCCGGAATTGGCCGTTATCTATGCCTCCACCGCCGAATTTCATCAGAAACTTGCCGTTGTTATCAAACTTCTGTACAAAGGGATTGCCGTCATCCGTAACGTAGACATTCCCAGCTTTATCTGTGGCAATACCGATCGCGCGGATGAATTGACCATCTTCCCGTCCCTCGCTGCCCCATTGCAAAAGATAGTTGCCCGCCTTATCGAATTTTTGAATGCGATGATTGCCGTTGTCCACGACAAAGACGTTGTCATTCGCATCGATCGCGATGCCGCCAAATCCCAAAGATTTGAACTCACCATCGCCGCTGCCTTCCTTATCCCACTTGGTAAGAAATTTTCCTACGCCATCAAAGACCACCACGCGACTGTTACCAGCGTCATTGATATAGATATTCCCGGCTGAATCCAAAGCGATCCCATAAGGGGCTGTCAGACGGTCTGGTGTATTGTTGAATTCGAACGTCAATTCGAGGGCAAGCGATCCCTGGGGTTCAGGCGTGGGAGACGGCAGAGGTGTATTTGTGGCGACCAGCTCTGGGGTCGGAGTAGAGGCGGGCGCGCCCGCTGCGCATCCGTTGGTGATCAAGATCCCCATCAACAATAAGAAAAGTCCGATTGGTTTCATCCCTGCTCCTTGACTACAAGATGGCAGGATTATAGGTGCGCGGACTTGTAATCACATCCCCCGAGCGAGGGGTCTTTATTGCGCCTTGAGCCCTGTGGCGCGAAAGACGAGCCAGTAAAAAATCACGGCGAAGATGCCATATAGAATCGTCACTAATAACATGGGAAAATTAAATTCATTGGACACTAGATATTTTGCAAGCAGAAGTGTGCCAATAAAGAAGTGACTGAAATTCGCCAGCGAAACGGGACGCGCGTAAATGCCGCCGATGGCGCTGTCTTTGGCGGTCCAGTTCATGAGCGCGAAGGAAAAATATAACGCGCCGAGTAATTGCACGAGCACTGATAGTTGGGCCGTCACCACCACGCCCAACGCGGATAATAAAACATCCGGCGCGAACAAGGTGAATATGCCCACCACCGCCAGGGCGAGACTGCTGGATATCATCAATGTTTTTGTGTTCATTTGTTTTTCTCGGTGTGAAAGAGTTTAAAGTGCAATATCAAACATGCCCCTGTATTAACAATATTTTTAAATTGTTTCTATCACCCGCTTGCATGACCGGAACTCAGAGATCAGGAAGCAATGGTCTCCTGAAAATAATTCCGGACCTTGGCGGCGATCTGGCGCTCTGTCATTTTGTCAGCTGCTTCGATCTTTATGAACGGCACCTTGACCTTTTCATGGGCGATGCGTTTTTCAAGTTCGTGTTTGGCTTCGCCGGGACCAAAGATTAAGACCGCATCCGCATCACGGATCTGGGCAATGATCTTTTCATAGAATCTATTGAGCTGTTCGGTATATTTATTATCCAGTTGATCATCACCCTGTTGATACTGGGCGCTGAAGGGAGATTTTGGATGCGATGCTCCCCGGTAGTGAACATGCCGCCCAATGCCTGATTCGATCTGTTGGATGTTTTCGCCATGTTCATCTTGGATCACGAGAACTGTTTTTTTGTGATCGATCCACAACCCGATATTTTTCATACTCATCCTCCAGTTCTATTGGATTTTGCATCCCCTCTCTGATTTTATTATACGACTTTCCAGCTTAAGTTCAAATTAGTGAAATGTTTGCGGAAATGCCCGAGGCATTGTGCAGCAGGCTGCCCTGATTATCTGGTATAGTGCATCACATAGGGATATGGTTTAGTTAAAGCACTTGGATTGGAGACCAGCATGTTTCTTTTTATGGGATTATGTTTCGGAATTTCAGCGTTGGGATTGATCGGCGGCGCAGTTTGGGCTTACTTCAAACAGCAACGGACCATGGAAAGCCGTGTCATGACAACCGGTACCGTAGTTGAGTTGACCGAAAGCGTCACAGCCAGCAGTCGCGCGAGTATGCTTTGCCCGGTGGTCGAATTCACAACAGTAACAGGAGAGAAGATCAGGTTCACCTCAGAGTTTGGATCGCGCCCGGCGGGACACAAGGTCGGTCAGAGTGTGAATGTCCGCTATGAGGCGGCTGACCCGCAAAAGGCTGAGATCGAGTCGACGATGAGCCGCTGGCTTGTCCCGCTCATTCTGGGGTTTATGAGTGTGATCGCCGGTTGTATGGGGGTTGTATTTCTTGGAATTTATGGTCTGGGCATTTCGCCCTAAGATGACCACTCCCCATGCGAACCAACCTTATATCTTCCGTGCAATGGCTGTGAACACATGCCAGTGTTTGGGACCACTCGTGGCAGTGCCATCTTCATCCATTTCATGGAATGATTCGATCTCAAAGCCTGTCAACAACACGCGGACTTGCTCTTCGGTATGAAAGGTCATATCCTTGTTGACCGCCCACGAATCGCGGACACCAAAGAACTGACCCGCGAATCTTCCACCCGGTTTTATGGCAGTTACAATCTTCTCCCACAATGCATCAAAATATTCAGGCTCGCAAAACGGGATACTTAAACTGGCATGGATCAGGTCAGCTGGTGACAACACAACAGCTTTGAATTTCGCAACCTGCGTTTGCAGTCGCATTTGATTTTCAGCCGATACTTTGGTCACAAGGCGTTTGAGCGCGGCAGGCTCGCCATCAACAGCAAGGACATTCCAACCACGTTCTAGCAAAACAACCGACTCAGTGCCATCACCACAGCCGAGATCGATGGCATGGGATGGAGTATCAAACTTCTCCAATGCATCCAACAATAACTGGCGCGGCTTGCGTCCCTGAATCTTTTGGTAGTATTCATCCCAACTAAAGTTAGCGTCTGCCATGTGAGTCCTCCTTATCAGGTTCCAAAACGGGTTCGTGGATTGATCAATAGATAGTAAACAGCGAGCCCGCCACTGTAGATCAATACGGCGGTGTACACAACCAGGCTGAACATGCGCTCGGGTTTCACGGTATCGAACAACAACACGAATGGGATGATGAGCACTACATCATAAGCCAGGAAACTCAGCAATTGACCAAAGGCATTGCCCCAGCGTGGACGTAACAAACCAAACAGGAAGTAAAAGGCGTCGCCTAAAAAGATGCAGCCAAAAATGACGGAGGAATCGGGGTTCAAGTCCCATGGGAAGACGGGCATTCGCAAAACCAATGCGCCACCTGCCAGGAAAAGTGAGACGATGAAGATCCCAAACGATACGCGGACCGGCATAGGCGTAGGTCGTGAGTCGGTGAGGGGCAGGCGACGACTCCAAAGAAATATCGCACCGCTAACGAATACCATCAAGATGGACGCAAGACCGAAGACGAGCATGGCGGAGCGCCCGCGTGAGGTGAGGTTGAAAAAATAAAGGGATGTCGTCAACGCGATCACGAAAATGTTGAGCGACCCAGCTGGGAGTATGCCCAGTTCGCCCGTCCAGCCGATCCACAATGCCGCCGCGCTGACCGCTGCGAGGATCGAGCCGATGAAAAGATACGAGTAACGCCCATCCTCCCAGGGCCAGATGTTGAGCGCCAGTGGAACGCGGAAGATGAACCCGAATGCTAGTACGAGAATCACCAGCCCGCCGATCAATATGAGGGAACGGATCATTTTCATGGAATCACCTGTAAGTTAATTTAATTGTTTAACCCCGCAATTGTGATTACGCGTCGTGAATGGAAGAATTATCTGTCCCCCCGCAGCGACCGTTCATATCCTATCGCATTGGGCCCGAATGGTTTAATCAGTTTGTTTAAGGTAGCGGTCAAAGAATTCGAGTGTGCGTTGCATAGCCAGGTTGAAATAATTTGAGATGTTGTGGTTATCGCCTTCGTACGTATAAAATTCCACAAACTGATTGGCTTCCAACATTTCATCATAGAGCATTTGCGAGAACTCCCAGGGCACATCCACATCTGCTGTACCATGATGCAACTGGATGGGTCCGTTTAAATCGCGTACATAGTCATTCGCCGAAATGGAATTCCAAAACCCGGGGTTTTCTGCCGTTGAGCCATAGGACTGTTGCAGTGAGTACACCCATGACCCGGCTGATGGAGTTGTAGGTCTTGCGCCGGGGTTCCAGCGTGTGAAAAGATCCGGATAGGGTGCCACGACTCCAGCCCAGATGACACCGGCTTTGATATCCCCAGTAATCACCATTGAACGCAGGGTAATGTATCCGCCCATGGAATGGCCCCACATGCCGATGCGCTGCGGGTCTGCATCCGGATGGCGTTTCACGGATGCGACTGCATTGAGGACATCGATCGTGTAATTCGGTCCAGTATACACGCCTCCGGCTGTGCCTTCAGATCTATCGTGGCCGCGATAATCGGAACGGAAGACAATATAGCCGCTGCGTGCGATCTGATCCACGTAGGCGATATATCTTTCGGTTGTGCGATATACATCGGGTGGAATGTAGCCATGATTGAAGATGATGACAGGCCAGCCGGTGACAGGCTTTTCCCCAGTGGGAATTGTCATCAGTGCATAAATTTTTAATCCATCAGAGAGATAGGAAACATAGTAACGGCTATAGTTCACACCCGGGTCAAGAACAGCTTCGACCACAATGTCGCTGCCGGGATAATCGCGGGCGCGCATTGCGTCAATTTGAAGCGGATGTGAAGTTTGCGTCCCATTGGCGGGAGGCAGTATCTGCAGTGTAGTATTGGTATTGGGTGGAAATGGACCAACAATCGGTCTGTATGGCAGGGAGTCGGGATCACTGGTCTCGCAGGCGTTGGTCATCAATAGGGCAAGTAATATGAACCAGTGACGTATGAGTTTTTTCATCGTCATATTCTCTTACCGCTTGTCTCACTAATTATTACACTTTTGAATTGATTACGGTCTAAAATTCAAACTTATAGTTTAGATACGCATGCGGTACTCTGTCAATTGTTAAAGGTGTACATTGGGTATGTGGTGAATCGATTCAACACCCAATATGGGAGCCCAACGTTATGCTCGATTATAGCACAAATGTTCTAAATAAAACCATACTCTCCCCCCATCATTCCGGACGAATTAGTTTCAATGCATTCTTTTGAGATACGATCTACCGGAGGTTGAGATCAAACCGCTTCCCAAAGTTCCGATTACCGCCGCGCCTCCTGATTCGATTGCATTCATTAGTAAAAGAACAGTAGCGGGACATCCAAGGAGCAAACCCATAGCGAACAGTATTTTTTCATTCCTTACTGTTTCTTCTTTTGCTGTTCCTGCTCCAGTTGGATTTGCTGCTGGCGGCGCAGTTTTTGTTTCTCTACCTGTTCCTCTTCCAGTTTGATTTGTTCCTGGCGGTGCAGTTTTTGTTTTTCTTCCTGCTCGTGTTCCAATTGCAGACGTTCCTGCTGTCGCAGTTTTTGTTTCTGCTCCTGTTCACGCTCCAGCTGCAGACGTTCCTCTTTTTGTAGTTTTTGTTTCTTTTCCTGCTCTGATTCATTGGGTTGGTTCTGGGTCATGATATGTTCCTTCTTGAACACGTGGATCGATTGGGCTTGTGTTGTTATATTCACTATAGCACGGTTCGCTCGTTTTGCTGTACCTGGTTTTGATTCCCTACAAGCGGACTTCGTCCATGCCTGCATTCAAATTCGACCAGCTCCCACTACCACTCGCTACGCTCAGGTGCGATGCTTTTTCGCATCATAAACATTCCTTATATTCGTGGTGATGGAGCTGTAAATTAAATCAACGTTGTCTGCATTCATCCGCGTTCCATGATTTTTTTCACTTCAACGCCCGCCGCAATTTCTCCGCGACCGTGCGCAGGGATTTGATGCGCGCAAAATATTTATCGTTGGCTTCCACCAGCGTCCAGGGCGAATCGGGCGTGCTGGTCTTCAACAGCATCTCTTCGGCAGTGGTGATGTAATCCTCCCATTTGCCGCGATTGCGCCAATCCTCATCGGTGATCTTCCATGTTTTGTAATTGGTGCGCGTGCGTTCACGGAAGCGGCGCAGTTGTTCCTGCTTGCTGATGTGCATCCAGAATTTAAAGACGATTGTGCCAAAGTCGGTGAGTTGACGCTCAAACTGATTGATCTCGCTATAAGCGCGGCGCCAATCCGCTTCGGTGCAATACCCTTCCAGGCGTTCCACCAATACGCGCCCATACCATGAGCGATCAAAAATGGCGATCTGACCCTGCTCGGGCAGGCGCCGCCAAAAACGATACAGGTAATGACGCTCTTTTTCTTCGCCCGATGGCGCGGAGATCGGCCAGACCACATAGCCGCGCGGATCGATGCGTTCGGTCAGACGTTTGATCGTGCCGCCCTTGCCCGAGGCATCCATACCTTCAAAGACAATCACCACGGGCCGCTTCTGCGCATAGACTTGAAAGGCGAGTTCGTGCAACTCAGCCTGCAATGTCTTGAGCTGCTTATCGTATTCATCGCGCTCCGTTGCCAACGTAAGATCAAGACGCTCAAGCATTGACGGCTCCTTTCATTTCCTTCGTTACGCGCGGACGTTTGGCTTTCGTCCCCGCAGAGGATGGCAACCCGAGGCGCGCTTCGAGCGCAGCGATGATCGTTTCAAAAACCTTGATGCGCATGTAATACCGATCGGATGCCTCAACAATCGTCCAGGGGGCATGAGGCGAATCAGTCCGCGCGATCATATCTTCGACAAAGCCCGCATATTTTTCGTAGCGTTTGTTTTGCAGCACATCTTCCTCGCCCACCTGCCAGGCTGTCAGCTTATCCTTGCGCAACTTTTTGATGCGTTTCGTCTGATCCGCTTCGCCGATGTGCAGCCAGAATTTCAGGATGACCGTCCCATCGGACGTCAGCATCTCTTCAAATTCGGCGATGTCCTGATACGCGGCGCGCAGTTCATCCTTGTTGATGGTCTTGTTCAAGCGGTCGATCAAGACCCGGCGATACCAGGAGGTGTCGAATGCAACCACCTGCCCCCGAGCTGGAATCTTGAGCCAGAAGCGCCACATCCACGGATAGCGCAACTCAGCCGTGCGCGGCGGCGTGATCGGGACGACGCGGAAGCCGCGCGGGTCCAGGCGCTCGGCAAGCAAACTGATCAATCGTCCCTTGCCCGTGGCTGCCCAGCCCTCGAACACAATGATGACTGGAACTTTCGCATCGAAGACCGCATGCTCCAATTCATAGAGGCGCTGCTGTAATGGTCTTAATCGTTTTTTATATTCCTCCTGCCCTAAAGCCAGATCGAGATTGACGTATTCAAGCATGGCGAACTCCGGTTGATTGATTTGGCAACTTGATGCTTGTTATTTTACCCCTCTCCTGTCTACCGCTCCGCATCGCACGGAGCGGGACGCTACGCAGTCCCTCCCTCAGTTCATGGAAGCCACTTCGACACTCCTTTCAGTCGCAGTGCACCGCCTGCGGGCTAGTCCGCGTTAGTGGACTTCCACGCCTTGAGGCAGGACTTTACGTGTGCCCTTTAGGATAGTCCGCACCGAAAACCATTCTATGAAACTTAAGATTCAAATCTCTTACTCGATAAAGTAATTTAAAGAGTCTCCTTCAGCGACCCAACCGATCTCGCCAGTGGAAATGACCTCCACCTTCCAGAACCAATAGGAGACTGCTGGATCCGTGGAAGAGACACATACGGGACCTTCCAGAATTTTCAGGAAAGTCAACTTATCCAACATCTTCACCTCTGCGACTGACGAAATTTCAGGTGTCTCCCTTAATTTCAACTTGTCAGTATCATCCACTACCACGGTGACTTCCTGACCGATCGCGACATGCGGCGCGGGCGCACCGGGACAGTTGGCGTCAGAGGTTGGTAAAGATTGTTCGGAGGCTGTCTCGATAAAGTAATTTAAAGAGTCGCCTTCGGCAACCCAGCCAATCTCACCATTCGGCTGGACTTCCACCTTCCAGAACCAGTAGGAGACTGCTGGATCCGTTGAAACAGCGCATACGGGACCTTCCAAGACTTTCATTTGAGTGAACTTGTCCAACCCCTTCACTTCTGTGTCGGGCGAAATTTCAGGTGTTTCCCTTAATTTCAGTTGGTCAGTATCATCCACTACAACAGTGACTTCCTGCCCGATCGCAACATGGACCGCGGGCGCACCAGGACAGTCTACACCCGTGGCTGGGACAGGTTGATCGGTTGCCCCAACGATGAGTGGAGTTGCGGTAACTGTCGGGATGGATTCCACAGTGGAGAACACCGGTTGAGCTGTTCCCGCCAGTGGCGTAGGTGTGGTAATTTGACGGGTACAGGCTGAGATCAGCATGACCAGCAGCGAGACCGTGATAAAACGTTTTGACATTTTGTTTTCCTCCTAGAGGAGATTTGCTTCGTCTTGGAGACTTTGTAATGCGGGTGATTCTTATTATTCCACAAAATCATCCAAAACAAGGACATCGATCAACTCCTGCAACCTGGACAATCTCTTATCGTTCGTCAAAATGCTTTTGCGCCATAAGAGAGGGTTGCTGCAACTTGTAACGTATCTGGCGGTGAGACGTTGTAGTTCGCCCGCAATTGCGCTACTTAAATTACCAAGCCATATGTTCGTCATTGATATATTTTTCAATATCAACGGTTTTCCAAACTTCGGAATAAAGACCTTGAAGATGATTTGTATAACTTTTAGGTTCAGGAATCAAAACCATGATACCGTCTTGAACATCCACAAGCAGACGATCACCCGCTTTGATATTCAATTTATCAAGCATAGCTTGTGGGATGGTGATTTGGTTGCGAGAATTGACTTTGGTTATCATGATTGCTATTTTACCCCTCTCCCGACTATCACTGCGCATCGCACGGAGCGGGATAAATCCCTCCCTCAGCACATGGAAGCCCTACAGGCTGATCACAGAGTCCGCGTTAGCGGACTTCCACGCCTTGAGGAAGGACTTCAGTCCGCACCGACCACCCACCCACATCAACACAGAAAAGCGGACAACAAAATGCCCTCTCCTTTAAGAGATGGAAAAACCGACATGTTGATCAATTATCTAAATCAGGGTGAGGTCTCCTCCACACCCGCGCTCAAGTCATCGCATGCCGAGTCTCCCCTTGCGTAGCACCCTGTGGGCAAATCCGACGACCGCACGACCCTGAATCCGCATACATAATTTCAATTGTCGTATTTGGGGGAGATGTCCGTAGGACAGAGGGGGTCACGCCTGCGCTTAAATTCAAACCTCATCAATTGGGACTCAGACATTCGCCTGGGTATCTTGACTGAAAACATTTAGCCATGCTCCATTTGTTTTTCGCCAAATGGAGGTGATGTACATGGCTTCCGGCTGGTTGACTCCATCTTTTTTCGCGCGTGTCCAATGTGCGAGATACGCCAAAAGGACAACACCCTCAGCCAGAACTCGAATCTCGGCATCCGACAATGAATAGGTTTCAACGGTTGGACCATTCTTCAACTGACCTCCATGCTCCGCCTTGCCAGCCATACCACTATTGTAGACACCCAGGAAATCGTCAGCCAGCAGATTCTCATCGCCTGCCATATCACCAGTCACCAGCGCGGACCAAACCTGGGTTTCCAATTCAAGAAAGAAATTCACATCATACTGCATGGATTATTCCTCATTCATTCTTCCCAAAACCGATAATTTAATTGTTGAACCCGCATCCCAAATTTTGGTTACTAGAGACAGCCGATCTCCTCCACGCCCGCGCTCAAATCATCCCATCGCACGGAGCGGGGTAAACCCCTCCCTCAGCACATGGAAGCCCTACGGGCTGATCACAGAGTCCGCTTTAGCGGACTTCCACGCCTTGAGGCAGGACTTTAGTCCGTACTGCTCACCCACTCCACTCCCTATCTTCGCGGGCAATTTGTCATTATTACCAAAATATCCGAGCAATTTACTTGATATTCAAGTAAATCTTTGGTACAATGTTGTTAACCCGAAAGGTTAACAACATTGTAGAGAAAACTTGGACATAATCTTCAAAACAACGAAGCTTGCAAAAGAATGTAACGAGTTCAGATTGTTACAGAAAGTCAATGGCGAACGAAGAGCAAAATTAATTCGACGTCGGTTGGACGAACTTCGAGCCGCTAATAATCTGGCGGAAATCAGCCATCTCCCTCCACCAAGAATGCATCAACTAAAAGGTGAACGGCAAGGACAAATCTCATTAGACCTTGACCACCCATATCGTCTCTTGATTACAGTTGCGAACAATCCTGTTCCGAAAAAAGATAATGGAAGTGTTAATTTGTCGAAAGTAACAGCAGTTATGATTTTGGGCGTAGAGGATACTCATGATTAAGAATCAATATAATCCCGATTTTGTAACCCCCCCCGGCGAAACCCTGCTTGAAACTCTCGAAGTGATAGGCATGTCTCAGGTTGAATTTGCTGAGCGAACAGGGCGACCTACTAAAACCATCAACGAGATTATTCGCGGCAAAGCAGCGATTACTCCTGAAACAGCTTTACAGTTTGAAAAGGTTTTAGGTGTATCCGCCAGTTTTTGGATTAATCGTGAACAGAACTATCAAGAATGGCGCGCTCGCAAGAAAGAACATTCGTCTTTTGAAAAACAGGTGTCTTGGATAGAAAATTTTCCCATTAAAGAGATGATTGAGTTAGGCTGGATTGAAAATCATGACGAGCCCATTCATAAACTAAACGAGTTACTTCGCTTTTTCGGAATAGCATCTCCTCAACAATGGAATGCAGTAACTAATGATCTCAGTCTTGCCTTTCGCCGATCACCTGCATTTAAAGCAGAGCCTGCAATAATTTCTGCATGGTTGAGAAAAGGTGAAATTGAAGCCCAAAATATTAATTGTGAACCATTTGACGCTGAGGCATTTAGAAATGCCCTTAGTGAAATCAGATTAATAACGAATGAGTCGCCTGAAGTTTTTGTGCCAAGAACTGTTGAGTTGTGCGCTAAGGCTGGTGTTGCGGTTGTACTTGTTCACGAACTTCACAAACTCCGAACAAATGGAGCAACACGCTGGCTCAATCCAAATAAGGCTTTGATTCAGCTAAGCCTTTTATATAAAACAGATGATCAATTATGGTTTACTTTCTTTCACGAAGCAGGACATATTTTATTGCACGGTAAACGCGATATCTTTTTGGAAGAAGATAATCAAACAAGTGACAAGGAAGATGAAGCCAACCGATTTGCCGCAGACTGGTTAATTCCTGCAAACGAATACAAGAATTTTCATCCAAGAGCAAACCATTTTAGCAAAGCAGAAATCAGCGAATTTGCAGAAAGCATTGGACTTGCTCCTGGAATTGTTGTAGGGCGGTTACAACATGATGGTCGCATACCAATGAAAAACTGTAACGACCTTAAACGAAAACTGAGGTGGGCAAGCGACAACTAAACTTACATAGTTTACCCGCCATATCTGTGATACTGCCAGATATGGCGGGTTTTTGTATGCTCTAATTGTAGAGTGTTATTTAAAAAGTTGGGACTATATTTTCAAAGTGTTACTCGTCAGCTTCTTTTCTCCAACGCTTTATTACATCCGCAAAAGTAACATCCTTCCAGGTATTTCTCCATTCTTTGTAAACCTTTACGCTTTGCGACTTTGGCTCAGGATTAGGCATTTCCAGTTGAACAACTGATGGAATTAATACTGCATCACCTGTTGCTATGCATTCGCCTGGTGCAAGATTAGGAAGAACATCAGTTATTGCATTACTGTTGTCTGGCATCAAGTGATGGATATAATCTTGATCATTCTTATTTGTTAGTCTCAGTGCAATAAAATTATTACATTGAGCAAATATTGTTTCTGAAACCTCAGAAGGACGCTGACTAACTACCATTAAACTAAGCCCATATTTTCGCCCTTCTTTCGCAATTCTTTCTATTGATTTTCTGGAAGACCTATAATCAATATTGTTATCTTGGGGAACATAGTTGTGTGCTTCCTCGCACACTATCATGACCGGCACATCATTCATTGCGTCGATTTCATGTTTGATTTTGGAATAATGAAAGCAAAAATCAAATATCAGCCTTGACACTAAACTAACCGTTACGCTAAGCACCTCAAACGGTACTCCGCTCAAATCAATAATTGTTACATTGGATTTGTTTAAGTATCCTAAAAACTGTTTCATTATTAATTCAAAATCAGAAGTTTTATACGGGGCTCCATCTTCTTTTCTTGGATCTAACATGAACTTCAGTCGATTGTCAGAAAGCTTTGTTTCAAGTCTTGATGTAAACCTATTAAACTCTCCATAAAAAGCACCATTTGTAGCTTTGGTATCTTTGGCTGTAGACGAAACAACAAAGTCATGTATTTTTTCAAAATAATGATCTTTTCTGTCTTTTACCAATTTGCCATCTAAAAGTTTAGGAGCATTCTCACCTTCAAGCTTTGAGATCACTTCACGATTCATGTTTTCAATAAAATTATATACTTCACTTATAGAAAAATATGCTGGGTTATCGTAAGTCATGTCTTTGATTGTTGGATTGTGCCTTTCTTTGTTTTTGATAACTGCATTTTTAAATTGAGACACTTGATTGTGAGAGTTTTCCTCCCTGCTTTCAATAAACATGCTTTCTAGTTCTTCTGAATTCATGAGCCAATAGGGAAGCTTTATTTTGTCGACGTTTAATACATTTAGCGTAAATTTTTGTCCGGAATCTAATGTAAAGGCAGATGAGTATTCCGAATGAAGGTCAAAAATTATGATATGAGAGTTGTTTTGTTTTCCAATATTTGTATTTTCTTTGTTCGATATTCCAACAATGTCTTGCAGGATTCTTGCAACCGCATAAGATTTTCCTGATCCTGTCGAACCAACAATAGCTATATGTTTTCCAAAAAACTTATCTCCATCAATCTTAAACCCTACCTTTTTGTTCGAAGCTACTAAACCTAACTGAAAATCAAGTCCTTTATCTGTGAACAGTTTAAGAAAAGTTTCATCGCTGACAGTAAATACGGGTTCAGTAGGCACAGGCAATGAGGTTCCTCCTCTCTCAAACTCTTTCCCCTCAAGCAACGTACCCACAGCTTGGCATTCAATCGTAAAGCTCCAATTGGTTCCACTTACATCTGTAATTGACGAGGTAATGCCTTGAATGTTTTTTATTGTCGCAATGACATAATCGATGTTACCTAACGCGATTTGTAAATAATCACCAACTTGAAGGTTTTGCTTGTTTTCTTCAAAAACTTTCAAATCGTTAATCGAAACTACAATTTTATCTGGAGCACTAGAAGTAACTTGACCGATCTTATTCATAGACTTCACTCATTCCAAAAACGAACTTAAGTTCCTGAAAATTATCAAAACCAAGCCTCTCAACATTTACATCAGTAATTTTTAGGTCTTCTAAAGGTTTATTGCTCAATATAAACAAATCATCGCAAGCTCTCTCACCTAAAATCTCATGATAGTTTTCTTCCAATCTCAATATTCTCAGCCGAAAGTCCGCCTTTGCATCTACTCCTTTTTGTTTGGATATCAAAGGGTCTCGTAAGAAGTGATTTTTATCGAAGTAAGTTTTGGTAACAAACCCATCGTTAAAACTAATTCCCTTCTTGAAAATCCGTATCTGAATATCCTCAAATTCATCGGAGGAGCAATCCAGACAAAAAGAGGTGTGGAGATATGAGATTCCTTGAAATGATATTTATCGAGATATTCTTGGATGAAATTCACAATTTCCTCGTTGAAATTATCGATCGTGTCTTTTGAAAGGATAAAATATCTAAGTCTAGTGTTTTTGCTTAAATGCGCTTTTAGCTGTTTTTGTTTTGCTTCTAAAATCTTCTTGTAGCTTCTTAACGAAAGCGTCCAGCGTGTTACTGCGGTCTTTCTAATCTTTCTCAACGAATCGATCAACGCTTGTTTTGTTGTAATACGTTCCTCAACGTTATGCTTTGTACTCATTACTGCAATTTCGTTTATCGCATTGGGATAAATCAATGTTTCAATTTCGCCTTTAGGCAAACCTGCCTTGGCTAATTCGGAGTGAACAGTTTCTTCTAACTCAGTAAAGGATTTCCCGAATTCGATTGTTAAGTTTTTAATAAAACTTTCAAGATCGATTTTTCCTTCAACCTCTTTTATCAGCACCTGTAAATCTTTATTCTTAGAAACCAGAATTTTTTCTAGTTCTTCCTTTGTGATGTCATGATATCCAGATTTGTTTGGGAAATAAGCATAAAGGTGATATTTCACGCATAACTCGGGCAAACCTACAAAATGTTTCATCATTTCAAGGATTGGTTTATATATTACGCTTAAACTAAATTCATTCTGGCTTTCATGATATTTACACTGAATAGCACATAAACCATCTGAAGATGATACGTCGATATCTTCTATAATTCCCTCTACAGTAACACTTGCATCATCAGTAGCAGTCAGAATTTCCAACAATGTTTTGTTGAATTGATATAGAAAGCCTTCAATTGTGTAATCAGCTGTTCTTTTCATTCTGATAGCCCTCGATGTTACTTAAGTTTTAAAATGTACAATCTTCTACTTTTAGGGACGGCGTCCCACCCTCCGCCGTCCCATTCACTACTTTCTACTTTCCAAGAACTACAACTTCGCGAACCGACTCACCACCTTCGCCGCCGTGGCGGGACGGTCCATCACGCCGCCTTGATGGATCAGGATCGGCGTGCCTTCCTTGGTGTAGGCATTCTCCAAATACGCCTGACCGGTAATGAACCTAGCTCCATCAATCGCACAGGAGGTGACGAAGCCAATGCGCTCGCCGTTGGCATTATCCACGGGGTCGCCGTTATGCGCCATGCGGACGCGTTGGTCATCAAACGTAAAGCGGATGACCACGCCTTTGCGTTCTTTCTCTCGCGCCACGTAAGCGTCACGCCCGATGAACCACGGCTTGTACGGTTTCACATACGAACCGAATCCGCCTTCTGCCACGCCGAGATCGCGACCCTCGAACTTGCCCGAGCCGAGTCCCATTTCGTGACCATACAACGGAAGTCCCGCTTCGGTGCGCAAAGAATCTCTCGCGCCCAAGCCGATCGCTTTGACTCCGAACTGCTCGCCCGCTTTCATCACCGCGTTCCAAAAGTCCACGGCGCGTTCGGGGTGGACGAACAATTCAAACGCCATTTTCTCGCCGGTATAACCCGTGCGCGAAACGATCAAATCGAAACCACCGACCACCGCATTACATAGTTCAGTCCTCTTTAACTTCATTACCTGTCTACGTGTTTCCGTGTCTACTCCCATCGCGAGCAAAATGTCACGCGACTTCGGACCCTGCAATGCAATGTCAACCCGCATCGCATCCCCCGCCCCCGGGTCCCGTAAGTTGCGGATCTCCGCGTTATAGCCATACGTCCGCGCCCACGGTCGTCCGTTATCAATTTTTACTCTGCCATCGCGCACACTTTCGAGCCACGTGCGGTCCTTGTCATCGTTGGACGCGTTCACGACCACGAGATAATTATCCCAGCTGCGGCGATAGATCAGCGTGTCATCGATCACGTCCGCATCGGGCGTGAGGAAATGCGAATACAACGACTCGCCCGGCAGCAACCCGCCGCAGTCATTGCCGCAGACCGTATCGAGGAACGACGCCGCATCCGCACCGCGCACATCGTACACGCCCATGTGCGAAACATCGAACAAGCCCGCCGCATTGCGCGTGGCAAGATGCTCCTCAAAAATTCCCGTATATTGCACCGGCATTTCCCAACCCGCAAATGGGACCATTCTGCCGCCGAGGTCGCGATGCGTTTGATTCAACGCCGTCTTCTTCAACTCACCTTCGACTTCATTCCAGACGAAAGGCGGCAGCGCCTCTTTCTTCGATTTGGGCTGGTCGCCGATGAACCAGGGTTTATTTTCATCCACGCCTTTTTCCGTTGTCGCCGCGATCTTAGCTTTCACTTCGCTGACAAAAAATGGTCCCGGCATTCTCTTCGCACCAAAATCTTTCTTGCCATCCAAGTTGAACGACATGTATCCATCCGAAAGATCACGCAGCCACGTCGCTACAACATTGGATTTCGCGGCAGGCACAGCCAATTGATAGAACGTATCATCCACGTTCGCCAACGTCCCTTTGACCTTACCTTTTGGAGTCGCGATTTCTGTCGCCTGACTCATCCCGACTTTAAGCGCCGAGAGATCACTCGATACAGCAAAATCCAACATCTGCCGCACACGGTCACCGCTCAACTCATACACAACGGTGGTCTTCGCCTTCGGCGCATCATCAATGTAATAGAAGTGTGGATATCCGTGCTTCGCCGGTTTGACATCAATACCCGTAGACTCGGCTAACTTTCTAACTTTCAAACGTGCAACATTCAACACACCGAAATCCAATTTCGCACGGCGTGCGCGTCCCTTGCGAACCGTATCGACAGAATGCGGCGCACACGCGATCAACACATCCGCCATAATATCCGCCAGCTGACGAGTCTTCTTCTCATCGAAGCCGCGCTGTGTAATCCACGGCGTACCGAGACGAATGCCGCTCGGGTCCGCTGAATTCTTATCACCTGGAATCGTATTGCGATTGACCACGACTCCGACAATATCCAAAATGCGCGAAGCCTGATCGCCGCTGAGTTTCGTGCCATCCTCACCGACCACGCTGGTGCAATCGACATTCACCAGATGCGTATCCGTGCCCCCAAACGGGACACGTAATCCGCGCTTCTCGAATTGGTCAGCCATGGCTTTGGCGTTCTTCAACGTCTGAGCCTGCAACTGCTTGAATTGTTTTGTCTGTGTGAGTTTGAAAGTTAATGCGAGCGCTGCGAACACATTCACATGCGGTCCGCCTTGCTCACCGGGGAAGACGGCTTTATCGATCTTCTTTGCGATCGCCGCATCGGTCGTCAGCAACACCGCGCCGCGTGGTCCATCAATGCTCTTGTGCGTTGTGGACATCACCACATGCGCATGTCCAATTGGCGAAGGCACCACACCCGCCGCCACGAGTCCGCCGATGTGCGAAATATCCGCGAGGAAATACGCACCCACTTCATCCGCGATCTCACGGAACTTCTTCCAATCCGGAACCCATGAATACGATGAATAACCCGCGATCATCAACTTGGGTTTGTTTTCCAAAGCTAATGCGCGCACGGCGTCATAATCAATTTTTTCGCTCTGGTCGATCGTGTAATGCACCGCCTTGTAATATTTGCCACTGCGATTTACCGACGAACCGTGCGAGAGATGTCCGCCATGCAGGAGGTTGAGTCCCATCACGGTATCGCCGAGATTCAACAAGGCTTGATACACCGCATTGTTGGCGGGCGCACCAGACAAAGCTTGAACATTCACATAAATTTGATCAGCGCTGATGCCGTTCGCGGCGAAAGTCTGCGCGGCGCGGCGGCGAGCCAATGCCTCAACCACGTCCGCGTATTCCACGCCTTTGTAATAGCGCGGGTCACTGTTGCGGCGATACTCACCCAAACGCGCGGGATAATCGAGGATCTCATCATCGTCCATCCAGCGGGTGTCCTCATCGGGATACCCCTCCGCATAGATATTTTGAAAAGCAGAGGACAATGCTTCGCGTACTGCTAATGGCGCGGTACTCTCGGATGCGATCAGGATCAGTTTACGGTATTGCCGTTCCTGCTCCAGTTGTGTTAATTCATAAACGTCAGGGTCAAGCTTGGCAAGATTGCCGCGGAATAAATAATCGGACATGGAAAGTCTCCTTGAATTTGTCATGCTGAGGAGCCCGAATGGGCGACGAAGCATTTCGAACATAACGAACGCTCGCTCAGAGTGACATGTGTATGATGATTTTGAATTGTCAGACCATTGAATTGTAGGACGGGAGCGGGGGAAGGTCAAGTGAGAAATGACATATCATCTGCTTAAGCGCGCACATGATGGGCAGTTTTTCCTTGACTCTCCCGCCACGGGAGGGTGTATAACACACAGCGGAGGTTCCTTCCCTATGATCCGGATCGGAGACTTTTCAAAACTCAGTCGTGTTTCAGTCAAGGCGTTGCGGTACTACGATGAGATGGGTTTGCTCAAGCCCGTCGCCGTCGACCGTTTTACGGGCTATCGACTCTATGAGTACAGTCAGTTGTCGGTCTTGAACCGCATCCTGGCGCTCAAAGAGTTGGGCTTTTCGCTCGAGGAGATCGGCCGTCTCCTTGACGATGGGCTTTCCGTGGAACAGATGCGGGGCATGCTCAAGCTGCGTGAAACAGAAGCTCGCCAGCGGGTCCGCGCAGAGACCGAACGCCTCGAGCTGATCGAGGCACGCCTGAAACAAATCGAACAGGAGAACAGTATGTCCAAATATGATGTTGTCATCAAAAAAGTGGAAGCGGTGAAGATCGCTTCTGTCCGCGATGTTGTGCCGACCCCGCCCGAACAGGGCGGGCTGTGGGGTGAGTTGGAAGGCTATCTGGCGTTGAACCGCGTCCACCCAAAGGACGCCTGCTTCACGCTCTATCATGATGATGAATTCAAGGAGCGCGATTGGGACCTGGAGGTGTGCGAGCCGATCGATGCTGACCTCAGCGAGTCAAAGCGTGTGAAGGTGCAGATGTTGCCAGCCGCGAGTTTGGCTTGCACGATGCACAACGGACCGTTCGTCACCATCGGCGAAGCCTACAATGCCATCGGCAAATGGATCAACGATAACGGCTATCGCATCACGGGTCCGTGCCGTGAGGTGTATCTGAAACCCTCAAAGAATGGCAGCCAGACCGACCCTGAAACGGTGACCGAGATCCAGTTCCCGGTGGAGAAGGTGTAGATAGCACTGGTAAACCCAAAAGTTGAAATGCGCCTGCCTAACAGCAGGCGCATTTCTTTTACTTAGATTCAGCCCCCATCTCGGATTGAAGCATGCGAAGTTGTCAAACAGCGATCAGCATTGCAATAGATGTGTAACTTTTTCCTGATTGTATTCGCCTCCAGTTTTTGCTATGATGATTACGGAGGGACGCCCTATGCATGTCCATCGGGGAGGTGCCAGGGGATAATATTTTTTTCTCTACCTGCAAATCAATCAATTCAGGCAGTCATGATCTGATAACTTAACTTGGACGCTTACAAGTTATCAGGGAGCCAATAGCGAAACCGGCCTATCGTAGCCGGTTATTTGTTTAAGGCAGTGTCCTGGGAGGGACGAAATGAAAATAATATTACGAATTAGCCTCGTTCTTTGTTTTGCAGTCTTATTGCTTGTTCTATCAGCAAATTCTGCAAGAGCGGAGGTGGTATTCTACATTGTCAATGGCATCGTGCTGGACGAAAATCACGTCCCAGTAGCCAATGCGCGAATCACTGTGTTGCAATCCACAACCAACGCGGAAGTTACCTCGACATTCACTGATCAGGGCGGGCATTTCTTCGTAAGACTTGAGTACGGAGAATATACTTTTGTTGCCAAATCTCCTTTGGAAAGTGGTCTGGAGAGCGTTTTTATATTAAGGAGACCAGTGCATGCGAATACATTTGTCGAGATTATCCTGCTATCTTCGGCAGATGAAACAACGCAGGCGAGTAGCCAGGCAGAATCAGCACCATCGAGCATGCAATCGTTTGCAACAGAGTCATCCACTGTCTACCAGCTTCATGGGCACGTGACAAATCAAAGTGGCGACCCGTTGGTAAACACCTTGATAGAAGTGATCAACCCGGCAGATAATTCGGTCGTTGTTAGTGGATATACAGACATGACTGGCAGTTACAGTTTGTCTGTCGAAGCGGGAACATTCAATATCCGCGTGACGCCGCCAGCCGGTAGCGGGCTTGGCACAGCGATTGTCTTGGGCAGGACCATTGAGGCTGACACGGAACTCGATATTGTCCTTGTCTCTGCTGGCGCAACCACCTTGAGCGGTCGTGTATTAAGTCCTCTGGGTGAAGGAGTGCCAAACCAACGGGTTGGGATATCTGCGGCAGACATCGATAACTGGCTGTATTACACAACGGCAAGTGATGGTTCGTATTCTTTCAGTGTGTCGCCGGGCGATTA
>Ga0210377_10000083_pt1 | contig 82798 bp, 69 predicted proteins | sample PLM4_65_b1redo_FD_155480 | JGI IMG/M metagenome (GOLD analysis project Ga0210377, IMG submission 155480) | Groundwater sediment microbial communities from an aquifer in East River, Colorado, USA - PLM4_65_b1 redo | ecosystem: Environmental > Terrestrial > Soil > Riparian zone | place: USA: East...
CAGCCGGCAGCGTTCGCATTGCCGAAATGCAAATCCTGATAGAGGACGAAGTATCCATCTGCGGCGATTGTTGTGCCGTTGGCGATCTGATACTTGAAGAGATTATCCTTGCTATCGCTGAGGAACCAGCCGCCGATGTTGATAGCGGTTCCGGCGGTGTTATACAGCTCGATCCAGTCTGACGCCTGGGCGTGCGCGTGGGCCAGGACTTCGTTAATCACAATAGCGCCGGGATTGGGAATAATGCCGCCGTCATCCTGGCCGGGCGAGCCGCCGGCATAATCGCTGGCCCGCCAGGCGTCTTTGTGGTCCCAACTGGTTAAGTCGGGATTGGCCGGATTGATAAGAGTCAGCGAGAAGCCTTCCCCGTCGCTCAGCGAGCGCCAGCCGTCGCTGTACTTGAAGTCCAGGATCGTTTGTCCGGCAGCGTCTTGCAGTGTAATTCTCTCCCCGGCGTTATTCAGTTGGCCGGAGTACTGGCCGGCGATATTGATATTCCGGCCGTAACGCGCCTCGAAGACGCTGCGGTCCTGGACGACGACAGTGTACTGGCCCGGCGTAAGCTCGATATCAGGGAAGGTAAAATCGATGCCGTTCGTGAAGCGCACGAAATTCAGATTGATGGCCTGTGTTCCGATATTGGTCAGCTCGATAAACTCTTCATTGGGGTCGTTAGCATCTGGTGCGGCCGGCGGATGATACATAATCTCAGAGACCCGAAGATTCTCCGCCACCGGCCCAACGGCATAAGTCGCCTCCGTTAACGCGCTCCACGTGGCGCCGTTCAATATCCGCGCCTTGACCTGCGTGCTCTTAGTCAATGGGATCGGGCTGGTGTATTGAGTCGCGCCGGGAACAGTATCGTTGCCGGAATCGCCTCTGCTCGCAATCAGCTCGGCGGAGATCAGAAAATCGGCGTCCGCAGCGGCGCTATTCATGCCGTGAATGGCTAAGAGATTGCTGCCTGCCTGCAGCGCAGTGAGCACGTCGGAGACGTCGATGCTCTCGAACTGGGCCGCTTCGGCGTCCGGGTGCTCGGCGACGGCGCTGGAATTCCAGGTATAGGTCCGGCCGACGTTTCGCCGGGCCAGCTCGACGCCGTTGAGATAGGCGATGAATCCGTCGTCGTATCGGATGTTCAGCGTCAGAGTCTTGAATTCGCCGGGATTGCCGCTGAAGGTAAACGGGATGCGGATATAGCACGAGGCGTTTTTGCCGTACATCTGGCTCCCGACGTTCAGACTGATCAGCCCTTCGTAGCCCGATTCCTTTTCATACCCGACCCCGCCCGGCGAGCCGGTGCCGTAGAGCCATGCCGCATCGTTGAAGGCTGTGCTTCTTCTCCAGTTGTCGTCAACCGCTCGGACCGGAACGAGCGCTCGCTTGATTGCATTTTCAGCCACGAGGAGCGCGTCGCCCGTATCAGCCGGCGGCGGTACGTCAGACTGGTATGGGTCGGTTCCATCCAGGCTATAGTGTATTACGTAGAATCTGCCGTGATCAGTGATGGTCAGCGTATCGCCGGCCGAGACGTGACCGCCATGCTGATAGAGGTCGTTTACGTTGAATATGGGGCCTGCGAGGGTAAACATGCCTTCCTGAGTGCAGGCAGTTAGGAATATGTCGAGGCGGTTCGGCACCCAGGTATTCAGGACGTACGTATCCATACTGGGGATGACCCCCAACAGTTGGTCACGAAGCTCGTAGAATCGCTTTCTGATGTTGGTTTCGGTCAGCGCGCCGTCATTGAAGAAGTGTTTGTGTATGCGATCTGAAAAGAGTTGCCTGAAGGTGCTGTTGACCTTGAGCGCGCGATACAAGTAACCGAGGGCGTTGGTCTGAATGTTGAGCCTGTCGAAATAGACCGTATTGAGCCGGTCCGAAAACATGGCTCCTTCCGCATCCCAGATGAAGAACCTCCATATTCCCTGCTCGGAGCGTTCTCTTGCGGCGGACCAATTGTTCTGGGGCCAGTCCCAGTTCCCGTTCCAGAGCTGCAGGATCAGATAGTCGGCAAAGGCCGGAATGTCGAGCCACCGGGCGACCTGCTGATAATGCGCATCCTCGGAGAGGTTGTGGTTGCGGGCATAATCCAATAGCTCGTTCCAGACTACGGCGTCCCCGTCGCGGACCCCGCTCATGGTCATCACGTCCCACGCTTTGTCACTCTTGTACCACTGCTGCAAGAATCCCTCTCCTATGTGGTCGCAGGGATTGTAATAGCCTTTGTATTCGCCGTTGATAAAGAGGTTGGCCATCGTTCCGCCGCTGTCCACGGTTCCCATATCCTTGTGCAGGCGCCGGATCAATTCGTCCTTGATGAACGGATTGACGTTGTCGTTGTGGCCTCCGCGCAGAACGATGCTTTTGAAGCGTTCGACCTCGAAGGGAAACAGCGGATAGTCAAGCCAGCTCGGCCCATAGCTGCCGCGAAAATAGAGCCTGAGACTGAATTTAGCGCTGCCGGTCCAAAGGCCGTTACTTCGGCGGTATCGGGGGCGCATATAATCGCTTCCGTGGACCCGGATTCCGCAGTCAACCTGGAAGCCTGAATCATCCTCGGGCTTCAGCCACTCAAACGACACGGGCCGTTCGTATGCCATCCCTCGCTGCATCGGATTGTTGTAGCTGTTCGGGCCACTGGAGCCCCATGTTCCATCGCCGCCGTATGACCCGCCGACGATTGCCATGATGCCGTCCGGCTCGTAAAATGTCTTTCCCGCATCGCCGACGAGGGAAATCACCGGCAGCGATTTGATGTTCTGGCCGGCGCCCATCAGAAACGTGGCGGTTTTCGTGGTCGATGGTTTCCAGCCGGGCTTGATGGATCGGGTCCGCAGGCAGGTCGTCCTGTCGATGAGAATCGGGCCCGTGTAGGCTGCCCCCGTTGGAAACCGCCCGACGAATTCATGAGGTATGGTTCCGTCGAGGCTGTAGTAGATGGTCGCATCTTTGGTTTCAGTAGCGAGTGTCAGGAGAAATGGCGTATTGTAGAAGCCGTGCTTGTGGCTGAGCTTCGGAGCCTCTACTTCTCCCAGATAGGCGCCGTTGTTCTTCGCCCCCGGCGTGGGGATGGCGAAGAACTGCCAGTCGCTGCTGCCGTCGGGAAAGCTGCCATACGACATATCGGAGGTCTGACGGGGGAAGGCGACGCTGTGGATCAGAGTTGCCCCGTCGCTGTCGAACAGGCCGATCTGTTCGCCGTCGGCGTCGAGCTTGAAACCGGCGTGAAGTCCCCAATCGGTGGTCTGGTTGTCGGCCCATATCAGCACGTAACCCTTTGCAGGCACGATCGTTAAGACCGGATTGTTACCGGGGATTCGCCACATCGTCGGCCTGTTCAGGTCGTCCGTCAGGTACATGCCGGCGATGTTAATCGGATAGGACCCGGCGTTGTGAATCTCAATCCAGTCATCGTACTGCCCCTGCGGATCCCGCAGAATGCTGCTATTGGATGCCATAAGCTCGTTGATGACAAGAGGGATGCCTTCCTTGTGCCAGTTTCTGGTCAGCAGTGCGAAATCCGACATATCCACCCCGTCCGCGCCGTCCAGATCGGCACTGTGTGTAGGCAGCGAGGTATCATCTGATGGCTGCAACCACTGGCCGGCCATCACCTGTACATCCAGCAAATCGACCCGGCAGTCGCCGTTGAGATCCCCGGCGGGGCAGTCCGCCCGGACGGAGCCGACAATAGACATGGCTGCTACGAGGGCAAACAGCAGGATTCTGATATATCCGAACACTTCCTAATCCCTTCCTCACTGGGGTTCCCGATTCACCCGCAAAGACGCAGGTCAGACGGGTCGGACTTGTCCAATTTCAGGTATTATAACATATCCGCACGGGTCGGGACAATACGTTTTTGCAGGTTGTTCCGGCGTGGCAGAAAAGTAGGGTGTGTCCGGTAGTACTGCCGGATTGCACACGCGGAATCTGATCTAAATCGGCAATTGAAAATCATAAATCTACAACTATTAAGTGCCTAAAGTTAAGAGTGACTAAAATGCCTAAAGTTGGAATCGGCGCCGACTCGCTTTAGCTCACTTTTTGGCTGATACAGCCGGAAGTCGTCGAAGTACATCTGGCTGGAGAAATCATATCATTTGGCTGTGGATGTCTTCAGGTACCGGGTGTAGCCCACGCGGCGGGTGACGCCGATGCGGTCGAAATAGTCGAGAAGGGGGATGGCGAACTTTCTGCTGGTATCGAGCAGGTACTTGAATTTGACGCTTTCCAGGCCGCCTTGCGTGTTGATATACGAAGTCAAGATCCTGCGGGCCTCCTCAACAGCCTCGCGGTGAAAGAAAAGGTCCTTATCTACGCGGATGAGCTGCTCCTGCTCGAGGAGTATCCGCAGGGTCTTTTGAACCTCGTCTGTTTTCACTGCGGTCTTTTGAAGCACCTCTTCCAGGCTGGGGGGATTGAAGCGATGGGCTTTGAAGAGCGATTCGATACTCGCAAGTGACGTCTGTTCATTGTCGCTAAACCTTTCGCGATGCTCGGGCAGGGCGAACCGGTGCTTTCTTTCGACGAGCTTGCCCTTCGCTATGAGCAATTTAAGTATGGCGTCGAAAACGTCCTTCTTCAGCCGGGATGCTTCGTAGAGCTGCTCGACGGTCAGGCCCGGGCTTTCGGGCTTGCCGCGGTGAAAATCGCGGACAATCTCAAGCAGCTTCTGCTGGAGGAGCCCGCTTGTGTCGCGATGGATGAACAGCTTAGAGCCTAAAACGATCAGTTTGCCTTCACCCACGAGCTCGTCGAGCACGGTTTTCAGCCGCCCCGGCAGCATTTTGGCGCGAATCGAAAGCTCGCTTTCAGTAGCGGCAAAACCGTCGGCGGTCCTGGTGCAGTACTCGACAAAGTCCTTCTCGATTTGCACTGCCTTTTCTCTGTTGCGAGCATCCTCGATGATCAGAGGTTGATTTCGCCGCAGTTTCTCCTCGAGCGCCTCGATGATTATTCCGCCGCCGATTGTCTGCACGGGTGAAAGCCCCCGCAGGATAAAACGGTCGCGCGGGGCCGCGACGATCTGCTGGGGATTCTTCAATCCGACCTGCACGAGACATTCCCGTCCGGGAGCAGCGCTGCCCTCCTCCAGCAGAAACACCGTGGCGATGGCTTCGCAGGTGCCCGTGTGGAACTTTACGCTTGTACCGTTCTTCAGGGGTGATTTGACGTGAGGCAGGACCCGAAGTTTGCACAGGTACCATTGCCGGGGCGAGAAATAGTCGCCGAGCGTGGCGGTGTAGCCGCGTTCGATTGTTTTGTAGTCCCATTGGGGTACATTGATCGCGGCACACTGGCCGACCATCGCCGTATCACTGTTTCTTTTGTAAACCTGTATGGCCTTTACGCGGCCCTTTGTGCCGCCGGGAAAGAGTGCAACCTCGTCCCCGATCCTGACCGAGCCGGCGACCGGGATGCCCGTCACGACCGTGCCGTATCCCTTGACTGAGAACGTCCGCTCGACCGGCAGCCGGAATACGCCGTCCGCACTCTTCGGCTCGATGGTATCGATGAGCGTTTTGAGGGCGTCGTAAAACGTATCGAATCCCTTGCCCGTTACGTTGGACATCGGAAGAATGGGGGCGTCATGGAGGAACGTGCCCACAAGGAAATCCCTGATCTGGGCGGTAACATTTTCTATGCGGCCAGGCTGAACGCAATCGGCTTTGGTCAGGGCGACGATGCCATACTTGACGCCGAGCAGTGTGAGGATGTCGAGGTGCTCTCGCGTCTGGGGCATCACGCCGTCGTCGGCGGCTATGACGAAAATGACGCCGTCAATGCCGGTGGCGCCGGCGACCATGGTTTTGATGAAGTTCTCGTGGCCGGGGACGTCCACAATGCCGACTTCCAGGTCCGAAACCGTGCACGGCGCAAATCCGAGGTCGATGGACATGCCTCGTTCCTTCTCCTCCTTGAGGTGGTCCGTGTCACAGCCGGTCAGGCATTTGACCAGGGCCGTCTTGCCGTGGTCGATGTGGCCGGCCGTGCCGAGCGTGATGTTCTTTTGCGTTGTGTCCATCGCCTCTAAGAGCTTGTCACTCGTGAATTTGGAGGTAGCGTTCTTGCGATTGGGTGGCATCCTCAAAGCCGAAGGCTTTGGGGATGGTAAACGCCAGAAGAACCATCCCCAAGCTGCGCTTGAGGATGCCACCCTTTCCTCATTTATCTTTTATACATTTATGTATCATAGGGCATCAGTCTCTCCGGCCGAAAATCTCGGTCAATGCTTCAACGACTATCTTGTCATCGCCGCTCAGAAGGGTGCGCGGGTCGATCAGAACCTGGTCGTTTTGGATGCGTGCGAAAATTGGCGTGTGGTATTGGCGGAGCCGTTTGGCCAGGGTATCGGCGCTGAGTTTTTCCGGACGCAATGCCACTAACGTTGTCGGCAGATTCTGGGTCGGCAGAGAGCCGCTGCCCATTTGTGAGGAGCCGGAAAGGGTCGAGACGGCGACCCCAGAAACGGCTTTGCTCACCTGTGAAGCCATGCGTTTTGCGTGTCTGGCGATTTCGGATGCGTCGCGTCTGAGCATCCTGAGCGTGGGGACTTCGCTCAAAGCGAGTGATTCATCGAGGAACAGCTTGAGCGTTGCTTCCAGGGCCGCGAGCGTGAGTTTCCCGACGCGGATGATTCGGGCGAACTGATTCTTCCGTATCGCGTCTATCCATACAGCCCTGCCGAGTATAATTCCGCCCTGGGCGGCGCCGATCAGTTTGTCGGCGCTGGCGGTGACGATATCGGCCCCTTGACGGATGGATTCGGCGAGCGTCGGCTCGGGCTCGAATCCGAATTGCGAAAAATCGATCAGCGCACCCGCCCCGACGTCGTCGATCATCGTCAGCTTGTGCTTATGGGCGATCTCGACAAGCTCATCGAGCGGCGTCTCTGATGTGAATCCCTGAATCCGGTAATTGCTCGGGTGAACACGGAGAATCGCGGCGGTGTTTTCGGTAATAGCGTTCGCGTAGTCGCGCGCGTGCGTTTTGTTTGTCGTTCCGACTTCAATGAGCCTGGCCCCGCTGAAGGCCATCACCTCCGGCAGGCGGAAAGAGCCGCCGATCTCCACGAGCTGGCCGCGGGAAACGATGACTTCCTTGCCTCGGGCAACCGTGTTGAGCACAATGCTGGTCGCGGCGGCGTTATTGTTGACCACGGCGGCCGCCTCGGCCCCGGTAAGCTGCTGCAAGAGCTGCTCGATGCGCTCATCGCGTTTCGAGCGTTTGCCGGTTTCGGCGTCGGCCTGCAGCAGGGAATATCCCGACAGCTCATCCTGAATCTGGCGTAATGCCACAGCGGGCAGGACCGCCCGTCCCAGGCCGGTGTGTAAAATGATGCCGGTCGCGTTGACGACTCTTCGGTAGTAGGGTTCGGCCGCGGTCCTGAGTTTGCTCTTGACGTCGGCGATGATTCTCTGACGAATAGCACTCTCATCCAGCCGGGCGGCCTTCTCAGTGGAGATTCGCTCCCGTGTTTCCTCAACGGCCTGGCGAATCGAATTGGCGACAAGCGCTCGGCCCAGCTCGGCGATGCTGCTTTCCAGATCGGGGTCTCTCAGGAGAGAATCGACCGAGGGTAATTTCCTCAAGGCGGCTGCGGAAGGCTCGTTTTGCTTTGCCATAAATCGCCTCGCGTTCCTGTAAAATGGGATTCAGTTAAGACAAACAATACTTAATCCCATTTTACAGGATACGCCGGCAGAAACAAGCGTTTTGTGCACCGCCTTGAGGCAGGCACATCTGGCGGCCTTAACATGACACGATCCCGGCCGGCTATACACTCATTACTAGCCGGGTCGGTCTATGGTTCTGGAGGCCGATACAGCCGTATATCATCAAAGAACACAAGCCCCGAACCGCCGGCTTGCGGGTTATGTTTGTCACCGAAGCCGATGGAGAGCTTGTCAACGTTGGTCAGGTCCACGCCTCGATCCGTGAACGTTTGCAGGTCGATAGACCACTGGGTCCAGGTGTTTATCTTCGCTGCATTGGGATCATCGTGGTACACCACTGCAGGTGTGCGGCGGCTGTTGGCAATAGCCACATACATCGGTTCGGAAGCATTGGTCTGACCGCCATAGAACCACAGCGACAGCGACTTTACGCCGTACATGGTCCAATCACGCTGAGAATCCAACGTCATGGTTGCCTCAGAGTACCCGGAGCTGTTGTCGTAGAAATACGGCATCGACTGCGTGCCGCCATGGACGATCGTTCGCTCAGCATACGGGGGTTGTGGATGACCTATTTGTGAGCCGTTGTCAGGGCTGTCGAATCCATCGATCCACGTCTGCCAGATAGCTTCACCTCCCTGATCATAATCGGTATAGCTCTCGAAGTCATCCACGACGGCAGAATATTCGTACCCGGAAGCGTCCGGGAGGCTAAGACGCCAAACGCTGCCGCCGTTAGTGCCCACATAGAGCAGTCTGCCGCGAGAGTCAATATCGAGACACAAACTGTCCAAATGCCCCAAGCCGTCATTCACTTGCTGCCAGGTGGCACCCTCATCATCTGAGCCGTAAACGCCGGAATAGGTCGCGGCATAAACCGTTCCCGTTGGCTGATCATAGGCAAAGTCCTGAGTCGGGTACGTGATAGTCGTTGGGTTCCAGGTGCTGTTCTGGCCTCTGCCATAGGATGCCCATCGAAACACGCCGCCGGATGTCCCCACCAGAACGGCGGTGGGGTCGTAAGGACTTACCCAGATTGCATTTACTATCTCATACCTTGATAGCATTGCGCCAAGGTTGCTTGTGATGTCCTCCCAGGTGCTGCCGCCGTTTGCTGAACGGAAGACTCTCGGTAGATAATCGTTCTGGCCGCCGGCGTACACAATAGCCGGATTGCTCGGCGCTACGGCAACGGCCTCACAGTAAGTCCCATAGGCTCCAGTCCCCGGGAAGCTGCTAATTGGCCAACTGAGGCCTGCATTTGTTGACTTTATGACGGCCATCGAGTACCGGCCGGTTGAAGTGTTGTAGTAGGTTGCACCGGCATAAGCGACGTTCGAGTTGCTGGGATCCTGGGCAAGACAGCCGCCATCGCTGTAATCTTTATTGACTAATGACCAGACGGAACATCCGTCTGTGCTCCTGAAGAGCTCGGCGCCGCCTCAACCAAAGCCTTCCAGGATGAGGACGGTATCCGGATTGTCTGGATTGATCAGGATGTCGCACACCGCGCCGCAGGACTCCGGAGTGACGACGTACAGCCAATCGCTGTCCGCGTCCCTGTTACGGGCCCTGTTATGCGCCATCAGATAGTCGTTGCTTTGGATGATAACTTTAGATGGCCCAACCGCCAGGGCGGAGATCAAGGCCGCGCGGAGACCCCGGTGTGCGGAGGCCCACGTTGCGCCCGAGTCCGGCGACTTATAGAGTCCGGCGTACGAGGAGGCATAGATCGTGGACGGATTGGCGGAAGCCGCCTGAACGTGCATTGCCGCACTCTTGATGCAATTGGGGCGCAGCGTCCAGGATTGGCCGTAGTCCGTGCTGATACCGATACTTTCATAGCCCCCAAGGTAAATCCTGGACGGCTCGACGGGATCGATGCCGATGGTGTAAATAAAAAGAGGCGCTGGGCTGCGCGTCCATGACACATCGGTGCCGCGAGGAGTTCTTGTCGTGCGATAAAAATAAGAGCCTCCGACATAGACCTTGTCCGCATCCGTCGGATCGATGGCGACGGTATAGAAGATGTTGTATTGCTCGCTGTCAACCGAGTCGGAAATGTCCGTCCAACTGTTTCCGCCGTCCGAGCTTTTCAACAGAGCACCGTAGTAGTAATTCCCCACATCTTTGTAACCCGTAACGTAGATAATATTGGGATTGCTTTTTGAAATCGCCATGTCCGTGGGGCTGAAATAGTCAAAGGTGAACCATGACGAAGTACTCCAACTCTGACCGCCGTCGGTGCTTTTGAAGAAAGCCATCCTCTCCTTTTGTTCGGATGAGACGTACAGGTATCCGGCGGCATAAACCTTGTTGCTGTCAGTGGGATCGACGCACACGTAGTAGGCCCAGCCCGCATTAGTCGGCAGCCTGGACTCTACCCAGGTTGCACCGCCGTCTGTCGAGCGGTAGCAGCGGGAGCTTGAAATGGCATACAGCGTCGAGAAATCGAAGGCCGTGACGTCCGGGATATAGGAATTGGGGATTTCGCCGATCTTGGTCCAGGTCGTTCCTGCGTCCCTGCTGCGCCAAACGTACGAGGGCGACGGGCTTGTAGTAATCGCCGTGACCTGGTTGGCATCCGCCGGGTTCGTCACTGAGAAGATGAAACTGCCCCCATCCGGGCCGATCGGCTCCCAGGAGGCGCAGATCGCCGGCGATGGAAGTAATAGAAGCGAAAAACAAACAGCCGAAAGCAAGAAGCCGAATGGAATACTGAAAACGCGGCCCCTTCGTAAGTGACACGCCTCAAATCTGCTCATTTTTACACCTTTCACAGATAACTTGTACGAAAGATCAACTCCTCTCATCCAAACCACAAACTATCTGAGCAACGGACATCAGCGAGCAATACGACCTGTGCCTGGAACGACGGGCAACCCATCTCGCTAAACGCAATCTTCTCGATCATCTGCCAAAGCAGCCGACACGGCCGCTGAGTATCCGTTATCAGCCAGAGGGGGGCGGCGCGCCCCAGACGCCCACCACGTCGCTGGCCAGCGATTCCCGGCTGACGCTTGCCAGAAGGACCGGCTCGGAGACTGCCCTGCACGCCGGATCGTTGACCAGCGTGCAATGGCTGTCGGTCCAGCCCTGCGGGTTGCTCAGGTACTCTCTCGCCTCATCCAGATTGACCTCGCCCCGTGCGAGCCATCGGTGCAGCATAAGCGTGGGGAAGCACACGCCATACCGGCCCGATACTTCCTGCAACAACTCAGGGCCCCGGCCTGCATCGAACTCCAGCGCCTTGACGTTGAATGTGCCGACACTGCCGTCACCGCGAAGAAAGTTAATCTTGTTCTTGTGCGACAGGACCGCGAACTGTCCATCCTGGACAAAGCCGTCGAAGCCGTCGAGGGCGTTATTGTACATGTAGCTTGCCGTGTTAATGCGGCTGCCTGTTTCCTGTCTCAGGACAAAACCTTCCTGACATTTTTTGCCGTCCGGCGTCCGTCCGGAAGGACAGAAAAACACATGGCTATTGCCGCTGGGCATCGGCGGAATGCCGGAATCGATCAGATGACCCAGATTGACCCGTCCGGATTCCGCCACGGGCGGTACCCGGCAGCCCTTGGGATACTCTGCGACCGGTCCCCATACGTCCCACGATACTCTCCAGTCACCGGGGATGAGCCTGCCGTCATTGTCGTGGGCATAGATAAACATGCTCTGGCCGATTGATCGCAGATTCGCCATGCACGCCGCCCGTCGGGCCTGCTCGCGCGCTTTGCCCAGCGAGGGCAACAGAATGGCCATAAGCAAAGATATGATAGAAATAACAACTAACAACTCTATCAGTGTGAACGCTGAAATCTTCCGCACGCGCATTGCCAGAGCCTCATTGAACAGCTATCAGGGCCGAGCTGTTCTCGAACCCACGTTACAGCTTCCGCATCCGACATTAGCTATCATTATACCCTCAACGTATTATGAGCAAAACAAGAAAAAAATCAAAAAAACACGTTTTTTCTTCTGTTCGACCGATTAGCCCGGCTTATACTCTGGTCATCCTAATAACCAAGACGCCGGACTGGCGATTTAGTTACACTTTTTCTCGGAATTTTTTTACAAAGAAGGTGTAAATTTACCCCCAAATCTGCTCGCTTTGCAGCTACAGGGTGGTACAATGCTTTTCAGGTGTGCGACCTTTGACCAGAGGTTCCGGATGCCGGTAGTCCGGATGAATGCAGGCAAGAGGGTGGCCTGAAAGAGGTAATTCAGAATTGGGTCGTATCAGATTATCCTAACTGTAGCGAGATTCGATTATGACAAACAATCCCATGCAGAAAAAGAGAATTGTCTTGATTGCCTCTATTGCGGCGGTGCTTGTTTTGATCATGGGGGTGTTGTTGCTGCGAGGCTCTTTTTCGGAGCCGTCTCGGGAGGATCTCGGTCTGGGTTCACAATCGGCGACCGATCAAAATGGCGACAAGTGGGTTCTCGAGCTGATTAAGGGCCAGCCGGTATCCAGCTTCGCGGACAGCAGCGCAAAACCCGGGCCGCCGCTCCTGGTCAAGACGGACGTTCAAATCAGCGGCCGGGACGTCTCCATCGGTCTTATCGTGCAAGGCCAGGCCGGTGAAACATACGTCCCCGGGGTCCAGAAGAATGGACAGTGGCAGCCTGAGCCGGGACTCAAGATCGTCGATGAGGCCGGCAAGACTCTCGCGACCGGCAAATTCAAATATGGCTGAGGCGGCACCTGCAGGTACTCGTGGCGAGTACCGGACAATTTCAAGGGTAAGTTCCGAGTGCAGGTCGATATCAACCTCGGGCCGTTTGAGACAAAAGCAGAGGAAGCCTGGCACTCGATAGGCTGAGGAAATATCAAAACGAGCGCCGGAAGAGAAAGCGAATTGATTTAATTCATAGCGTGCCGAAAACGCGTAGTCTTGCCGATTGCTCGTCAGCGGTTCTGCGTGCGCCGTTGCAGAGGACTGCGGCTAAGCGAGGCTTTCTTTTTTGCATGCGATTTCGAAAAAAGACGTAACGAAATTGCGGCCCATGCGTCTATGTTCACAAAGGCAAGGTGAGCATGAAGAAGAAAGATATACTGATTTCTGTTGCCATTATCGCGGCGGCGGGCCTGACGCTTTGGCTCTACTTGCACCGGACAGGGTATGTGCAAATGGATGCCGGGGGCACCGACGCGACGTTGGAGCTCCGCAGCAGCCTGTTCGGTCATACGACGATTAGCTCAAGTGCGGGACCCACCCATGTCCGAGCAATCACACACCGGCCGCAGAATCTTAAAATGTTCATCAAATATGGCGGTCGTGATTACCAGTTTGATAGCTACGGACCCTGGGGCAAGCTTTCGCAAATCGGTATAGAAAAGGGTGAGACAACGGTTCTGAGGCTTGGTCCGCCGTTTACTGTCAAGCCTTCCATTCGCAGAAGTGGACAGAATCGGGTCATAGAGTTTTCAATCGTTGGCCGGGCAGGCGAGAAATACCAGTATAGCAGAAATGCTCCTGCGCCAAAGGTCAGAATCATTGACGAGCAGGGGAATACGCTTGCCTCCGGCACTTTTGGCTTTGGGTGAGGTGGCTCCTGTCGGTACTCGTGGCGAGTGCCAGCGGATTTCAAAGGCAAGTACCAGGTGCTGATAGACGTTGACCTTGGGCCGTTTGAAATAAGCAAAGAGGAGACCTGGCACTTCATTTGAGAGAAGAAAGCGAGCCATGAGCATCGGCGGGTAACGAGAAAGCCTCTCTTATCCGCCTTTTTTATTGGGAGACCTGTTACCATGAAGAGCATAGAAAACGTTGGGCTTAGGGAAGTCCAGGCCGTTTACGGCGGGCCTGAAGGCGAGCTTTGGGAGCTGGTCATGGGAGAGCAGATTCATATCGGTGGTTTTGCTTCATCGATGGACCTCGCGGAAAAAGCGGGCATCGGCTCCGGGATGAGCGGCGTCGATATGTGCTGCTGCAATGGGGCCGGGATGCGCTTTCTCGTGCGTTTTCGGGATGTAGCCCGCATGGAGGGCGTCGATGCGACGGAAAAGGTCGTCGAACAGGGATGTCGCCGCTGTGAGCAGGAGGGGCTGTCGGACAGAATCGAATTTACGCGAGCAGATGTTTGCGACAGCGGCCTGGCTGATGCGAGCGCGGATTTTGTCTGGGGGGAAGATGCGTGGTGCTACGTCGTCGATAAAGGCAAGCTGATATCCGAGGCGGCCCGTATCGTCAAGCCCGGCGGCGTGATTGCCTTCACCGACTGGATCGAGGGAAAGACGGCCCTTACCAGTGCAGAGGCAAAGCGGTTTCTAACCTTTATGAAGTTTCCGAGCGTGCAGGACCTCGAAGGCTACAGGGATTTACTCGTATCAAACGGCTGCGAAGTGATTGTTGCCGAGGATACCGGGCGATTCGCACCGTACGTCGATCTGTACCTGAACATGCTCAATATGCAGCTTACATACGACGCCCTGAAAATCATCGGCTTCGACAGCAATCTGATGCAGTCAATGGCGGCCGAGATGACCTTTATGCAGGAGCTGGCCCGTGCGGGCAAGATTGCGCAAGGTCTGTTTGTTGCCCGCAGGAAAAAGTAAGTGACACGTTTGGACCCGAGGACCAGAATGGGAAAATGCGGCGGTAATAAAAAGAGAGTTGTCGAACCGGGCGATCCGTGTAAGCCACCCGAACCGCTGTGCGGCTCAGGAAAATCGGCTGCCGGCGGCGCAGCCAACGGCCCGTCGGCTTGGTTTGGAAGGATGATACAGAACTGTTACGAGTACGCCACAGACGCCAAAGCCAATGGCAGACCCATCGTGGGGATTATGTGTGAATATACGCCGCGGGAGCTGATCATGGCTGCCGGGGCCGTGCCGGTGTGTCTGTGCGGCGGCTCAGCCGAAATGATCGCCCCGGCGGAAGAGCACCTGCCCGTGAATCTGTGCCCGCTGATCAAATCGACGTATGGCTACCACGTTCGCAAGGCCAATCCCTTCCTCGAAATGGCGGACCTTATCGTGGCCGAGACGACGTGCGACGGCAAGAAAAAGATGTATGAGCTGATGGGCCGGACGCGCCCGACGTACATCCTTGAGCTGCCGCAAAAGCCGGCGGATAGTGACGCGATGGCGCACTGGGTCAGGGAGCTTCACAAGCTCAAGGCACAACTTGAAGAGCGTTTTAACGTGGCACTTACGGATGAGAAAATCAGGCAAGCCACCCGGACCATGAATCGTGAGCGCCGGCTCAGGCGTGAATTAGCCTCGCTGATGAAAGCGCCATCGCCCCCGCTGACGGGCAGGCAACTGCTGGATTTCAAGAGCATCATATCGGGCATCGACGCCGACCTCGAGCAATACGCCGAGGCCATTGCGATTCTCGAATCCGCAAAGCCGGATGGCCGCAAGAACTCCGCAGTGCGGGTTCTGCTGACCGGCGTGCCAATCGTTCACGGAGCCGAGCGAGTGCTGGATATTATCGAGTCGAGTGGCGGACTCGTTGTCTGTATGGACAACTGCACCGGACTGAAGCCCATCCTGGAGGACGTTGACGAAGAAGCCGAGGATCCGATTCTTGCCCTGGCCGAGAAGTATTTTCGTCTGCCGTGCTCGGTGATGACCAAAAATGACCGGCGGCTGGAAGTGCTCCGGGACCTGGCTGCCGAGTACCGGCCGCAGTGTATCATCGATCTGATCTGGCAGGCTTGTATCACATACGACGTCGAATCGTATCTGGTGAAAGAACTGGCCGAGAAAGAGCTTGGAGTTCCATACCTTAGGATTGAGACGGATTATTCGCCGTCTGATTCGGCGCGTATTGCTTTGAGAGTCGAAGCCCTGTTCGAGACGGTCCGGCAGCAGGGTGGCGAATCGAGGTGTTCCCGGTAATGAAAACGATCATCTACACGTGTCCGTACGTGCCTGCTGAGTGGATTGCAGCGCATGGCTTGCGCGCCAGCAGGTTGTTGCTCGACCGTGTGGATTCAGGCTTTTGGCCGGCTGGCGCGGAAGGAGTTTGCCCTTACGTTCGCCGCTTTATCGGCGAGGTGGCCGGAAATAAAGAAGCCGGCGGCGTAGTGGTGACAACGGTATGCGACCAGATGCGCCGGGCTTTCGACGTCATCATTCGCGGCTGCGATATCCCGGCGTTTCTAATGAACGTGCCGAACACCTGGCAGACTCTCGCGGCGCAGAAGCTGTACTTAGACGAGCTCAAACGCCTCAGCGGATTCCTCGTTCGGCTGGGCGGCACGCCGCCGTCGAAGGACGCTCTGGCGAAAATCATGCTGGAATATGACGATGCGCGAAGGTCTGTTCTGGCCTTGCGGCCGTATTTGTCCGCCAGGCGGCACGCAGAAATGATTGCAGCGGGTGGCAGCCTCAAAGGCGAAGCCTTTGGGGATGGTTCTTCTGGCGGAGGCCATCCCCAACCCGTTCGACAGGCTCAGGGGAGCGCTGCGCTTGAGGATGCCACCCTTCGCGTGCCTCTTGCGATTGTGGGTGGGCCTCTGATGAGGCACGACTTTGAAATCTTCGATATGGTCGAGCAGGTCGGCGGGCGTATTGTATTGGATGCGACCGAGACTGGTGAGCGCGGAATGTGCCCGGCCTTTGACCGCCGGCGGCTGGCCGACGAGCCTTTGACGGAACTGGCCAATGCTTATTTCGGCGGCATCCATGATGCGTCCCGCAGACCAAACAGCGAGCTGTATAGATGGCTCAAGCAGGAGCTGGCCGGCAGGGCGGTGCGAGGGATTATCTTTCGCCGGTACCTGTGGTGCGATATGTGGCACGCTGAGCTTGGGCGGCTGAGAGACTGGGTTGAGCTGCCCGTTCTGGACATTGATTCAGCCGGTGACAACGAAACGGAACGGCACCGAATGTCAAACCGGATCCGTGCATTCCTGGAGATGCTGCAGTGAGCGATACGCCGGAACGAATTACGCTTGAGGAATGGGACGTGCGATACGAACGGCTGCAAAGAGCAGGCTTGTCTGAGCCGGACTACGGCGGCCCGCTCAGCCGGCACGTTCAGGACGGCGACCGCCGGTTGTTGAAGTTGCGTTTTGATAATTCTGCGGCAGCTCTGAGGCTCTGGAACTTCTTGCTCACTGAAGAAGACCGCCTTCACCATGCTCGCGCAGCCGGCAAGAAAATCGTCGGGGCCATGAAGGACCTCGGCACTGTGCCGGTCATGGCGTATTCTTTTGACAACGTCGTGGCCTTCTATCCCGATGGGGCTTGGTGGATTCCATGCGTGATGGAGCGTAATGCCGGGCTGTTGGAAATCGCCGACTCACTCGGAATAGATGAATCCTTCTGTCCGGTGCGCGCGATGTTAGGCGCGTTCATTACGGGTGCGCATTTTCCTATTCCGGATATGCTGGTATGCAGCGTCGGGGCCACGTGTGACGATTTTTCCGCTATCGCCCAGCGGCTCAACGGTCTTGGGTATCCCATTTTCTGGTGGGAAATCCCTTATCGGCGTCGCCCCGAGCAGGACGAAGCGGCGGTGACTCTGCCGGGCGGGTTTTCCGCTCCGAAATGCCAGATGGAGTTTGTCAAATCCGAGCTTGAGCGCGTCAAAGCGGCTCTGGAGGAATTGGTCGGCGCAGAATTGGACGAAGAAAAACTCTCAGCCGGAATAAGACAGGCGAATCAGGTTCGCAAGTTTCTCGATGAGCTTCGGAATCTCGTCTTTACCGCCGAGCGATGTCCCATCCCGGCCCTGGAAATGCTCATCGCCGAGATGCTCGCGATACACTTCTGCTCCGACCGGCGGGAGACGATTGATGTGCTCAAAGATTTGCTCGGCGAAGCAAAGGTTCGCATCCGGGCCGGCCACGGGATTCTCGATGCCGATGCCGCAAGAATCTTCTGGGTCAATCCCGTTGCGGACTTGCAGGTGATGAACCTGCTGGAAGACTGCGGCGGCAGAATATGCGGCACGGAATACCTTTTCACCCACGCGCTTGATACAATTCCGCAGGACGTGCCGCCGCTGGAAGCCCTGGCCCGGATGGCGCTGGCCGACCCGATGGCAGGTTCGTCCATCGACCGCGCAGAGCGGATATGCGACGATATTTGCCGGTTCGGCGCCGAGGCGGTGCTTATCTCGCGCATCCCCGGCGCCAGTCACTGTGCGCTCGAAGGCCGGGTCATCGGTGAGATCGTCCGTGAGAAGCTCGATATTCCGGTGCTGGAGATCGAAGTGCCGCCCGTGACGGACTCGATGCAGCCGACGGTGCGTACCCGGCTGGAAGCCCTGGTCGAAACGGTGAAGGCCCGCCCCCGAATGAAGCAGATGAAATGGAGCAACGGATGATTTGTGCAGGAATAGACGCCGGCTCAAGAACCGTTAAAGTAGTCCTGATAGACGCCAAGAGTCTGCAAATTGTGGCTCAAGGGCTGGCGGATCAGGGCGTCGAGCAGGACAGGCTCGCATCGCAATTGTTCAAAAGAGTCCTGAAGGATAGCGGCGTTGCCAGGAAGAACGTTGCCGCAATCGTGGCGACCGGCTACGGCAGGAACGCCGTCAGTATCGCCGATACGACGATCACTGAGATTACGTGTCACGCGGTCGGCGTGCATCGGCTTGTGCCGGACGCGCGGACCGTGATTGACATCGGCGGCCAGGACAGCAAGCTTCTGCGGCTGGATGGTCGTGGCAAAGTGCGTGATTTCGCCATGAACGATCGCTGTGCGGCGGGAACGGGGCGGTTCCTTGAAGTTACGGCCGCACGTCTTGGTGTCGAGTTGGGGGCTCTCGGCCGGATAGCCGCCGGGAGCCGTAGTCCCGCCGCGATTAGCAGCATGTGCGTTGTCTTCGCCGAGACGGAGATTACCGGCCTGCTCGCTGCCGGCACGGCCCGGCAAGACATCGTCGCCGGCGTCCAGGCCGCTATTGCCGCACGCATCGTGGCGATGGCCGGCCGCAACGTGACAGCCCCGGTCGTTTTTACCGGCGGTGTGGCCATGGTTTCGGGAATGGCCGAGGCCTTACAAGCCGCTCTGGGGCAAGCCGTCACCATTTCACCCGAGCCCCAGATGACCGGGGCGCTCGGAGCAGCGATATTGGCGTCAGAAAGGAATTTAGAAACGTAGGGTGTGTCCGGTCCGTCAGAATTGCCGGACCGGATTGCACACGCGGATTTTTATTTTTGAGGATATTGCGATGGTAAACGTAGAAAGACGAAAAAGGGTTATGCAGCGTTCGATACGGCTGGGGCATTGCATTTGTGACCCCAAGAAGCCCTGCCCCTGTGATCTTTTCAAGGAGCGAAATATTTGTCTGTGCGCCGGCGAGCGGCTCGAATCGCCCATCGGTCCCGTGCAGCTGACAAAGCTCGTTGAAAAGGCCGGCTGCGCCTCCAAGATAGACCAGGCGTTCCTGAAGCAGGCGCTGAAGGGCTTGCCCGCCATCGATGACCCTCGCGTGCTGGTCGGCGTGCCTGCGGGGGACGACGCCGGCGTGTACGACATGGGCGACGGCACCGCGTTGGTGCAGACGGTGGATGTCTTTACGCCCTCTGTCGATGATCCCTATACGTTCGGGCAGGTGGCGGCGGCCAATTCCGTCAGTGACATTTACGCGATGGGCGGAACGCCGATGACGGCGGTTTCCATCATCGGGTTCCCCGTTCGCAAGGTCCCCGACGAAGCCATGCGAGCGATTCTCTCCGGCGGCATCGACAAGATGAACGAGGCGGGCGTCGCCATCATCGGCGGGCACAGTATTAACGACGCCGAGATCAAGGCGGGCTTCGCCGTCACCGGCACAATCGACAAAGACAAGATTGTGACCAACGCCGCCGCACGCCCGGGCGACGTGCTTATCCTGACCAAGCCGCTCGGCACGGGAATTGTTGCCTTCGCCGCACAGATCGGCAGGGCGGATGCCGAAAGCGTCGAGGCCGCGACCGCATCGATGATTGCGCTCAACAAAAAAGCCGCACAGCTTATGGTCAAGTTCGGCGCCCACGCCTGCACCGACGTGACCGGCTTTAGCCTGATGGGTCATCTCGGCGAAATGGCGCTCTCAAGCGGGGTCGATGTCGAGGTCGTCTGGGACGATATTCCGCTGTTTCCCGGCGTGCTCGAATACGCGGCGGGGGGGATACTGCCCGGCGCTATCGAGCGAAATAAGGAATCCTGTGGCGACCGCGTCGTTGCCGACGAATCTCTTCCGCAGGAAATGGTCGATATATGCTACGATGCCCAGACCTCCGGCGGGCTCTTGGTTGCCATTGCGGAAAAAGTCGCCGATGACTTCCTGAAGGCTCTTCATCGTGACGGAATCTCCGCCGCCGCGGTTATCGGCAAAGTTGCGGGCAAAGGTTCCGGACGTGTCCAGATCAAGACGAGCGGCAAACGCAAGATACCATCCGTTGCCTCTGTCGCACCTGCCGCGGCTGCACTGCAACCACAGCAAGCTCCCGCGAAACCGCAGAGCCAGGATGTGGCGTGCTGCGCCGATGCTGTTTCTTCCGCGAAGCCGGGGGCTGCCGAAGGGTCCGGAATTGCTGAAATCAAGGCCAAATTCAAAGATTTCCTCGGTGCGGCCAGTGCCCCTCACGCCCTGGACGCTTATACCAAGCAGGCCATCGCCATCGCGCTATCGGTCGCGATGCGGTGCGAGCCATGCCTGAAAATGCACCTGAAAAAAGCCAAAGAAAAAGGCTTCACCCAGGACGAGATCGACGAAGCCGCCTGGCTCGGCGTCAGCTTCGCCGGCTCCCCAGCTATGGTCTTCTACGAACAGCTCAAGAACTCGTAATAGAATAGACTTAGACACGAATCAACACTGGTTGAGGCGGTTGGATAAGGTAGAGTGCGATGAATCGCGCCTTACGTGACTTGACGCCGAGAAGCCGTTTCGGTACAATACCAGCCGATACAGATGGCATTTATGTTGAGCTTGGTTGCAAGATATTCCTGGCCGAACCAGAGTGGAGATTGATACATGCTCACAAAATATCTCGAAGCCGCGATGAGACAGGCACATTACGAAATTCTCGCCGATGATGGTACTTATTACGGGGAAATTCGGAAATGTCGAGGGGTGTACGCGAACGCCCCGACATTAGAAGAATGTCGAAGCGAACTGGAACAGGTTCTTGAAGATTGGCTGCTCTTTCGGATCTACAAGAATCTTGCGTTGCCCAGGATCGACGGGATAAAGCTCACCATAAAGAAAGAGGTCGCGGCCTGATACTAAACAGGCGATGTCTTCTTCGACGGCTCACCAAAATGGTCTGCTACGAACAACTCAAAAATTTGTAGGGTGGCGGCTTGCCCCACCAAAGTCGAAGTATACAGAACGGTGTTAGCCGCCGACTTCGGGAATATGTTCAACCGTCCGGCCATTTATATTGATAAAACTTAACGCACCGAGATCACTGCCACACAATTGGCGGCGATAATACCGGTACCAAAACTCAAACGGATTCTTCTGAATTTCTTTCCTTTTATTGCCAAATCCGTGGTTACACCCACTCTCGGATGTATAGCGAACTTGCCAGTGTGGGCAACAACGGTCAGGCAATGTAGTGATGATAATGTACTCACCCCGTTTCTTGGTGGCAGCCATCCAAGCTAAATAGGGCTTAACATCCTTCTCAGGGATGCGGGCGTCGCTTGAATTTGGGCTCTCGTAATCAACAAACAAGACAGGTTCATACTTCGTGTACCCAACCAAGTCTGGTTGAAATTTGGCCTTATGATCAAGGTTGAACCTTACATCAATACCCACTTGAGTAAACTGGTTAAATCCCCAGAAAGTGTTTGAAAGCAGTCCTATCGTCCAAGGATGGGTGAGGTTTTTGCCAGTCGTAGTGTAATTAAAAGAATCGTAGAAATCCTCTGGAAAGTCTTTGATGCCAATTCTCAGTTGTGTGAGCAGTTTTTGAACGAAGCTGTAGTTTGTCATTTTCTCTGTTTCGCTAAAATCTCTATTGTTGCCCTAAATATGTGAGAAGTACTCCAGTCAGTTGAAGTGCCAACTGGGAATCCGCGCGTTTGATTGAAATGTTCGGTAAGTTCTCGTGTCGTCCGAGATGGAGGAATTCATCGAGCGATTTTGCCACCTTCGTGAGGCGATCTGCCTTTTCGCCCTCACCAATTAGGGACACAAATGCCTGATTTGCCCGACTCATATCGTCTGTACCAGTAGCATCCTGAACTATCGCTTCAAAGGCTTTCCGGCAATTTAGCATTGTTTCCTCCCAGTCCCCTCGCCTGTAGCATTCTTGAGCATCTTCAAATCGCTTGAAAGCCCGAGCCAGAGGTAGGACAGAACGAAGTTTGCTTGATGGTAACTCCAATATTTCAATTTCCGACCACGCGAGGTTTTTAAGTATCTTTATCCATTCCGACTGGGGAATCATGTACTCAAAGCGGTCGGTGCCGTCGCCCATAAATGTCGTTTCAAACGGCACTCCGAGAATCTGGACGTCGTCACGTTCTGACACTTTCGAGTCCTTAACCTTTCGTACTTCCGAAATAAGAACCCTGGACAAAAACTGCAGTTTTACATCGCCGCCGGCTCTCCGTTCCTCGATGTGTTGCAAGACGCATGCCGGCAACTCGATATCGAAAGCTCCCGAACCTTTGGTGCCCGCTTCTATTATCGCAGGATCAGTCCTGTTGTGCATAGAATAGAAGAGTTTTCCCGCAGCCAGTCTCAAACCATTGATCGCTATGACGTCAACCCATACGTCAAGAATACAAATATCACAAGATGCCGGGTTGGTGACTCTGCAGTTCAACACCAACTTGCGCCTTGGTGGTCCCTCTGGAATGAGATCCACAATATGTATTGACAAGTTGCCTGGGTTCACATTAACCCGTCCATCAAGGTTTAGGTTTAATTTCGCTAATTCCAGGAACACCATACTTATTTCTGTCTTGGATTGAGTATGATGTCCCAGACGTGCTCACCCAATGTTCGCGTTAATCCACGAGCAAAAGCAGGGTGAAGCATTGTTTTTACGAGTCAGCGTTCAACGCATTGTAAGGCATTGCCCATGAACTCTACAAAAGCGTCAACAACCTCCTTATGTGACTTTTTACTATCTTGAGTTGCCTGAACATTAACTTTGAACTCAACATCCTTAGCATACGACTCGCTCTTGCTTAAAAGCCCATCTTGGATTTCCGTCCACTGAAGATTTTCCCAATTTGGAAGAAACTTGGCTATGTCCTGAACGCTTACTTTTTTACCATGAAAATCAAAAAATGGTCCATGTGTCTTTCCATCTGAACGTCGGATGGAAAAGTGCCAATCAGCATCTGCAATGCTTAAAGCGAGGCTTCCTGCCATAACTGTGGCAAAACCTTCTGCCTTCATTTCTTATCTCCCTGTAAATGCTTAACTTTCGTTTATATGGTTTCCGTATAACATCCTAAGCCTCTCGGTATAAAGCAAGAAAGCACAAACTACGACGTTGCCCATCCGGAGCCATCATATCCGCTATGTCGAATTGTAGATACTATCAGTCTGTCGAGCAAGGGAAAATGAAAATGGGCACATTTTGCTTTTCTTGCTTTTTGCGTGGCCCCTCTCTTGCAGCCAGAATCAAGAATCCTCCATTTCTTCGTGTCTCCGCGTCTTTGTGGCTGATTTTGAGCCGTGTTTATCAGTGTTAATCTGCCATGCGTCGGGCGGATTAATCCGTGTCTAATAATAAATAGTCAAACAGTGTTCATCCATGTCAGAAAGCTTATTGACTGGATGAAGCGGATTTTATATTATGCTATGTGGTAAAATAAGGGATGATTCTCTGCGGAGGTGACTGGTGCCTGGTGGTGCCCCTGGTCTTCAAAACCAGTGTGGGGCCGATAAGGTCCCGGGTGGGTTCGATTCCCATTCGCCTCCGCCATTTATTGAGCCGCGAGGCTGGAGCAGCTTGATGTCAAAGGATGTCGTTTTGGCAATGACAAAGAAGAGTAAAATCATCGCTTTTTGTGTGCTGATTGTGCTTGGGGCGGCGTTGCTTGCCTACGGAGCGCTTCTTCATTCCACAAATGTTCTGCCGCAGCAGGGGGGCGACTCTGCCGCGCTTGCCAAGTCGGAACCTGCCCTTATGAAGGAAGCATCGGTGGGCGGCGTGACGCGGGACGAATCGGGCAAGATCAAGCAGACGTACACCGGCGAGGCTCCTGAAGCCTGCCCGACCTGAGGTAGCTAAGAAGGAGACCATGGTGCCCATGGTCAAAAAAACCAGACTGAACAATCTCGCTTCGAAACTGCTCGGCGGGCGAATCTGGGTACAGGCTGCGTTCCTGTTGGTGTGGCTCGATCCGCTGGGCCTGCGCTGGCACACGATGTGCTCGCCCGTTTTTCATTGCTACGCGTGCCCGCTGGCGACCTTCGCCTGTCCGATTGGCGTCATTGCCCAATTCAGTGCCCTGCACATTTTCCCGTTCATAGCCATCGGGCTGTTAGTTGCAGTCGGGGCCGCGTTCGGTACGCTAATATGCGGCTGGGTCTGTCCCTTCGGATTTCTCCAGGACCTCGTTGCCAAAGTGCCGACGCCGAAATTCGACCTGCCCAAAGTCGCCGGGCATTTTCGCTATGTCATGCTCATCGGGACGGTGCTGGCCGTACCTTATTTCTTCGGCGAGGGGCACCCGCTTTTTGTCTGCCGGATTTGCCCGGCGGGAGCGCTCGAAGCGGCGGTACCGAACATGGTCAGCCAGGCAATCGCGGGCGAACAGGTCGTCTGGCCCAACGCAGTGAAGCTGATAATCTTAGGCTTGTTTCTTATTGCCATCTTCTTTATGAGACGGCCGTGGTGCAGGCTGCTCTGTCCGCTCGGCGCGATATTCTCACTGTTTAATCGCATCTCGGCGTTCTTCCTGCGTTTCGATGCTAACGAATGTACGCACTGCGAGCGCTGCCACCAGTTGTGCGAATATGGAATCCAGCCGGAGAAGACCCCGAACGACCTGAACTGCGTTCGCTGCCTCGAATGTACGAAGTGCAGCCCCGAAGCCCTGACCCTCGCCAGCATCTTTGAGGGATCGAATCCGCCGGCCCCGCCAAGCGAGGATTAGGGTGCTGCCGGATTCACGTCTTGCACGTTTGGCCGGTCGGAATCAGCGTCAGACCCTGCCGATGCGAGCATTGGCTTCAGACCCAGGCACGCACAGAACCGCTCGCGGAAGAAAGGATTCATAAATCCCAAAATCATAAAGGGAAGGTTGAGCACGTAGAGATTTGCTCCAAATGTCAATCCTCCCATGACAACTCTCAATGTCCCTTCAGAAAGGTCCGGCCACGACGAGAAGATTATCGAAACGGCAACGACAAATCCAAACATGGCAACGAAACTGACCAGAAGAGTCCATAGAGCCAGCCAAAGCATGAAACAGACAGGACGATACGTTCCTCCGCACAGTTTCCGCGACAGAGTCATGGCCACCAGCATCGTGAGAGCCATAAAAACAAGCAGAGCAAAGAACAGAGCCGTTACGTTCAAGAATTCGGTGAAGTAAGACAAAGTGCCCAAACATGCAACTGCCACTAAAATCCCCAAAGATATCAGGAATCGTACAAAACCTCCCAACTTGCCAAAGTAGCTTGCGGCCAGCCACAATGCCGCGATGCCCACAGCCACAGAATGAAATACCGTATCGAGCTGAGACGCAGATGAAGAAGGCATGCCCGAGAGTTTCTTGAATGCCAGCCAGAGCAGATTCACAATCACCAGAGGGACAAGAATCCACAGGATACGCAGATCGCGGTTTGCCTTAGGAACGACAATCGCGAGAATCAATACCAGCCAGATAAGCATTCCTGACGCCGAATAGTACCACATCCAGTCATAGCTCGCCGCGTTGCCCTGTTGCTGTCCCAAATCGCCAAGGTCGGTACCGGCAGAGGGCACGATCTTCAATTCACCGAATACTGTTGAGGGTACTCGCCACGAGTACGAGCAGGAGCCGCCTCAGCCAAACTCGAATTTGCCGGAGGCGATTTGCTTCTGTCCCTTGTAAACGGCAAACGTCGGAGGCTTACTCCTGCCGCCTCCGGTGTAGGTTTCGCCGCCCACTCCGAGCAGATCATAACTGAGCCGCAAAATCCGACCCTGCCGTTGCACTTTAATCGTTGGGACCAGTGGAGCGCCGACCTTGAGGACTTCCTGCTGGCCCGCCCTTATCGTCATCCGCTCAGCAATACTGATGTGACTCCGGCTGTAACCGCCTTTTAAGTGGACTTCCTGCAGCCGATATTCGCCGGTCGGCAACGTAGTGATTTCCCCAGGGTTATTGAACGTTTCCTCGTGACCATCGTTTCGCTGCAAGACGAGGCGCTCGATATGTTTGCCCTCCAGCTTTAGTTTGCCCACAGCCGAGTCCGGCTTGTTGGGTTCCTGGGCCTGGCAGAGGCACGCTCCGGCTCCCAGGAACAGCAAGACGGCGATGAGCGAAGCCGTGAATCTGTATTTATTGGTCTGTGTAGAGATCATTGTCAACTCCCGTGTCTCTTATCGCTCTTTGGTATTATCGACGCTCCATCGCCGTTTTCGCTACAAGAAATCCTGAAAACCAGCCTCCATTTCGGCCGGCGACAGTCATCTAATTCCGGCAGACTACGATTTGGCGCGATCCGGTTACTTTGCCGTACAGCTCCTGCGTATCGTAGAGCACCTGGATGGTGAATGTCGCTCCTTTCTCGCAAAAAAACGAATCGCCGCACTTCTTCTCGATTGAGTTGTTCGCAGACTATATTATACAAGACAACCAAAGCAGTCAAATGTTACGGAAAATAAATAAAATTGACAGCGACGTGCGAATGGATTAAATAGCAGAAAGTGCAAGTGTGCGATTTATTGTTGGGTTTGTTTTTGCGGGAGGCATTTAGGCCATGAGAACGGTATGTATTTGTGTATTATTAACCGGCTTGGTGGTTGGCGGTTGTGCCACGGGCAAAGGGGAAAGCTACTCCAGGGCCGGTTTCAATTTCAGTACGCTCGATAAGGTCGCCGTGCTTGAGGTTTCCGGTGCGGTGCGGGGCGACGCGGTCAAGAACCAGATCGGGGACTTCTTTTCGATGGAGCTGATGAAGCGAGGGTACACGCCGGTGGAGCGGGCACAGGTCCAGGCCTTGCTGAAAGAGCAGGAATTTCAGTCCTCCGGCGTAACCAGCGACCAGGACGCGGCCAAAGCAGGACGCATTCTTAATGTGCCGGCCGTCATGCTCATCAACATACCGACGTACAAAGAAGAAATAAACATGACGGCGAAAATCGTCAGCGTCGAGGACGGCAGCATCCTTTGGATTGGTAACGGCTCTGGCAGTACGGGCAAGACCTTCTCTACCATTCTCGGGGCCGCCGCGGGCGCCGCCGCTGGAGTGGTTATCGCAGGCGGTGATACGCGAGACAGGGTAGCTGGCGGTATCATAGGCGGCGTTCTGGGCGGCGTTGCAGGCCAGGCGCTATCGCCTCAACAGGCCGATCAGGTCCAGAAGATCATCAAGAAGGTGTGCGAAAGCATGCCCCCACGGGTGCCGGGATAACATTGAAAACCGCGACGCTCTGCGGCTGTTTCCCGTTCAGAGCCCACTTTGGCTAAACCGCAAACAAGAAAGCATTCGGGGCTTATGCTGACAGAACAGTATAAGCCCCAGATTCATGTAACAAACCTGTCATCTTGGCGTGGTAAAGCCAGTATCAGTGCCAAAAATGGCACCTTTTTCAGGCTGAAATCCAGGGCCGATTGCGGTAAATCTGATTTTTGCGTTACGTAATTACTTGTTAATGCGGTATTTATCGCAAGCTGGTCAAAATGCTGTCCTGGCTGGACGGGAACTGGTATATTCTTTGCTGCTTTGCCGGGAATTGCACAATACGACAAGGCTGAACAGGCAAATGATATGCAGGGTTATTGTAAGTGCTGGGTTGACAAAGGATTAGCGATTGAGTTTTCCATCAGGCAGTTCATTTATGGAGGCAAGCAATTATGGCAGTCAAACAATTAGCATTTGAATCTGAAGCACGGGCGAAGCTTTTGGCCGGTGTGGAAAAGCTCGCAGCGGCTGTAAAAGTGACGCTCGGCCCGAGAGGCCGAAACGCCGTCATAGACAAAAGCTGGGGCGGTCCAACCGTGACCAAAGATGGCGTAACCGTTGCTGAAGAAATCGACCTCGTTGACAGAAACGAAAACCTGGGCGCAAAACTGGTCAAGGAAGCCGCAAGCAAGACCTCGAAAATCGCGGGCGACGGCACAACGACCGCTACTGTGCTGACTGAGGCGCTGTTCAAGGAAGCCTATAAGAACCTTGCAGCGGGTGCCGATGCCATGGCGCTGAACCGTGGGATGCAGAAGGCCGCTCAGGCCGTTACGGAAAAGCTCGCGTCGCTGGCAAAGCCGATCGATATTACCAAGGCCACCGACATCATCAATATCGCTTCGGTCTCAGCCAATAACGATGCGGAAATCGGCAAGATCATGGCGGACGCCTTCCAGCGCGTCGGCAAGGACGGCGTGATCACCGTGGAAGAAGGCAAGAGTTTTGAGACGACCGTTGAGTTCGTCGAAGGCATGCAGTTCGACCGCGGGTATCTTTCGCCCCACTTTGCGACCGACATGGATCACATGGTCTGCGAGCTGGAAAGGCCGCTCATTCTCGTTTACGAGGAGAAGATCAGCAACGTCGCCAAGCTCGTGCCGCTGCTTGAGAAGATTGCAAAGGCCAAGAAGTCGCTGCTGATCATCGCCGAAGACGTCGAGAGCGAGGCGCTGGCCACTCTGGTCGTCAACAAATTGAAGGGCATCCTGCGGGTCGCAGCCGTGAAAGCTCCCGGCTACGGCGACCGCAGAAAAGCCATGCTCGAGGATATAGCCATATTGACGGGGGCTGAGCCGATTTTCAAGGACATGGGAATCGAGATGGAGAATATCAGCGCCAAACAGCTCGGCCAGGCCAAGAAGGTAACCATCGACAACGATGACACAATCATTATCGAGGGAGCGGGCAGTCAGGACGCCATTAACGGCAGGATAAAGCAGATCAAAGACGAGATCGAAGTCACAACCAGCGATTATGACCGCGAAAAGCTTCAGGAACGGCTGGCCAAACTGACGGGCGGTGTGGCTCAAATCAACGTCGGAGCGGCCAGTGAAACAGCGATGAAGGAAAAGAAGGCCCGCATCGAGGACGCGCTCCATGCCACCCGTGCGGCCATCGAAGAAGGGATCGTGCCGGGCGGAGGCGTGGCGCTGATTCGATGCATCGAGGCCGTCAAGAAGCTGAAGCTTGAAGGGGATGAGCAAACCGGCGCCGATATTCTGGCCAAGGCGCTTTCAATGCCGTGCTACTGCATCGCTCAGAACGCCGGGGCGATTGCGAATCTCGTGGTCAGTAAGGTGGCGGAAGGCAAAGGCGGTCTCGGCTACAACGCCGCGACGGACGAATATGAGGACCTGCTGGAAGCCGGCGTCATCGACCCGGTCAAGGTGACCCGCATCGCGCTGCAAAACGCCGTGAGCATCGCCGGCCTGCTGTTGACGACGGATTGCCTGATTACGGAAAAGCCGAAGGAAAAGGAAACAGGACACCCCGGCGGACCGGGCGGCGGTTACGGCGAAGATATGGATATGATGTAGAACAGGGAGGCACGAACATGAACGAGAACATGATCCGGCGGTGCAAGCGTGAGGGATGGGTCGGATGCCGAACGTACTGGGCGATAATCATCGCCGTTCTGTGTACACTGTGGATTGCAGGCTGCCGGCAAGAGGCAAAGTCGTCTGCTGTCGAATTGCCGGGAGGGAAACGCGCGTTGAGCAAGGATGAGCGGATGGAATGGTGGCATGAGGCTCGATTCGGCATGTTTATCCACTGGGGTCTTTACGCTGTGCCGGCGGGCGAATGGAAAGGCAAACAGATATCGGGCATCGGCGAGTGGATTATGGAGCGAGCCCACATCCCGGTTGCAGAGTACGAGCAACTGGCCAAGCAATTCAATCCGGTCAAATTCAATGCCGACGAATGGGTGCGCATCGCGAAAAACGCCGGGATGAAATACATCGTAATTACGAGCAAGCACCACGACGGCTTCTGCCTGTGGGATTCGAAGGTCACCGGTTACGACATCGTTGATGCGACGCCGTTCAATCGCGACGTGCTCAGGGAATTGTCCAGGGCCTGTAAGAGGCAGGGCATAAAGCTTTGCTTCTACCACTCGATCATGGACTGGCACCATCCCGATGCCCAGGCGCCTTTCTACCCGAACTATAACGACACCAAGCAGTCGAATCCCAATTTCTCGCGCTACGCCGAGAACTACATGAAGCCCCAGCTCAAAGAGCTCATCACGAATTACGGCCCTCTGGGAGTATTGTGGTTCGACGGGGAATGGATAGGAGACTGGACCGAGCCGCAGGGCAAAGACCTGTATAATTATGTCCTGGGCCTTCAGCCGAATATCATCATCAACAACCGCGTCGGCAAGGGCCGCAAGGGGATGGAAGGCCTGAGCAAAGGCGACCAGGAATACGCCGGCGACTTCGGGACACCTGAACAGCAGATTCCGGCCAAGGGCCTGCCCGGCGTGGACTGGGAATCCTGCATGACGATGAACGACACCTGGGGCTACAAGTCCTACGACCATAATTGGAAGTCGAGCGAGGACCTGCTTCGCAAGCTGGCGGACATCGCCAGCAAAGGCGGCAACTTCCTGCTGAACGTCGGACCTACTTCTGAGGGCCTGATTCCCGGCCCCAGCGTCGAGCGATTGGCTGCTGTGGGGCAGTGGATGAAGGTCAATAGCGAGAGCATCTATGGAACGACGGCCAGTCCCATCGGCGAGGTGCCGTGGGGCCGCTGCACGGCAAAGCCCGGCAAGCTGTATCTGCACGTTTTCGACTGGCCGGCAGGCGGCAAACTCGAAGTTCCCGGTCTCAAGAACGAGGTCAGGAAGGCGTACTTGCTGGCTGATAAGAAACACGCCGGGCTGCCTGTGACACGCGGCGGAGACGGCGTTGTGGTCGGTGTGCCGCAGCAGGCGCCCGATGCGATTAACACAGTTGTTGTGCTGGAAGTAAAGAGCTAACGATTAGTCAATCAGTGGAAACAGGTATAGATAAGGAGTGAGTTATGAAACTTAGACCTCTGGATGATAGAATTATTATCAAACAATCGGAAGCCGAAGAAAAGACCGCCGGCGGAATCATTCTGCCGGATACGGCGAAGGAAAAACCGCAAATCGGTACCGTCGTTGCCGTCGGGCCGGGCAAGGTGCTGGATGACGGCACGCGAGCCCAGATGTCCGTTAAGAATAAGGACGAAGTGATCTATGCCAAGTACATCGGCAGCGACGTCGAAATCGACGGCGAACAGTACGTCATTCTCAAAGAAAGCGACGTCCTCGGAATCGTGGAAAGGTGAAAGATTACGTTGAGCTCGGAGCGACAAGGGAAGGGCAAGACGGCAATACATAATTTGAGAAGAGGAAACGAAAATGGCAAAACAATTGATGTTTAATGATGCAGCGCGAGCCCAGCTCAAAGAGGGTCTATCCCAGTTGGCCGATGCGGTGAAGGTCACACTTGGACCGACCGGCAAGAACGTTATTCTGCACAAGAGCTGGGGCTCTCCGAAGGTGACAAAGGACGGCGTTTCGGTCAGCAAGGAGATCGAGCTGCCCGATCCGTTCAAGAATATGGGCGCCAAGATGGTCAATGAAGTCGCCAGCAAGACGTCTGACCTTGTCGGCGACGGCACGACGACGTCCACCGTTCTGGCCGAGGCAATCTACACCGAGGGCTTAAGGCACGTAACGGCCGGCGTGAACCCGATGATCCTCCAGCGGGGAATCAGTAAAGCGGCGGAAGCGGCCACAAAGTTCATCCGGGAGACCAGTGTCCCCGTGAAAGGCCATGATGATATTGCAAAGGTGGCGACGGTCAGCGCGAACAACAACCCGTTGGTCGGCGAGATTTTGGCCGATGCCATGGACAAGGTCGGCAAGGAAGGCGTCATTGAGATCGAAGAAGGCAAGGGCATGGAGAATGAGCTGAACGTTGTCGAGGGAATGCAGTTCGACAAAGGGTACATCTCGCCGTACTTCATGACCAACGCCGAGACGCTCGAAACGGTTTTTGAGGATGCTTACATCCTGCTGCACGAGAAGAAAATATCCAATCTTCGCGAGCTGATTCCGCTGCTTGAAAGAATCGCTCAGGTCGGCAGGCCTTTGTTGCTTATCGCCGAAGACGTCGAGGGCGATGCCCTGGCGGCTCTGGTGATTAACCGGCTGCAGGGTATATTGAAGACCTGTGCCGTCAAGGCCCCGGGCTTCGGCGACCGCAGGAAAGCGATGTTGGCCGACATAGGCATCCTGACCGGCGGGCAGGTGATCACCGAGGATTTGGGCGTCAAGCTGGAGAGCATCGAGCTGTCGCAGTTAGGTCAGGCCAGGAAAGTCGTCGTGGACAAGGAAAGAACGACGATCATCGAAGGAGCCGGCAAAAAGAAGGACGTGACCGCCCGCTGTGACCAGATTCGTAACCAGATCGAAAAGACGACCAGTGATTACGACCGCGAGAAGCTGCAGGAACGCCTGGCCAAGCTGACCGGCGGAGTGGCCGTGATCAATGCGGGGGCCGCAACCGAGACGGAAATGAAGGAGCGAAAAGACCTGCTGGACGATGCGCTTCACGCGACCAGGGCCGCCGCCGAGGAAGGCGTTGTCGCCGGCGGGGGTGTCGTGTTTCTGCGTGCGATCCCCGAAGTAGAGAAAGCCAAAGCAAAGGCCAAGGGCGATGAGAAGATCGGCTTTGACATTGTCATCAACGCGCTCAAGGCCCCAACGACACAGATTGTGGAAAACTGCGGCGAAAAAGGAGACGTGATCGTTGCCCATCTTCTCGAAAAGGGCAAAAACATCGGCTACGACGCCAACACGGGCCAGTTCGTCGATATGTTCAAGGCTGGGATTATCGACCCGGCGAAGGTGGCTCGAACCGCGCTGGAAATGGCGGCTTCGGTGGCGGGCTTGATGCTGACGACGAGCGTATTAGTGACCGAGCTGAAAGATAAAGACAAAGATGAAGCGCCGATAGCCGGCTCGGTACGGTAGCGTGCTGCGTGCTGCGTTCGGTGTTCTGCGATTGTCAATGTTAAGATATTATGGAGAATAGTCTCCATGGCCGAAGGTGTAAACAATCTCAAAGACCTTAAAATCTGGAAGATTGCAATTGAGCTTGTAAAAAAAGTTTACATGGCCAGCTCAAAATTGCCCAAAGAAGAAACGTACGGCCTGACATCACAAATGAGGCGCTCCGCTATTTCTATACCATCGAACGTCGCAGAGGGATTTCGTCGCCAGCATAATAATGAGTTCAGGCAATTTCTTTATGTAGCTCTTGGCAGTTGCGCAGAACTCGAAACCCAGGTGATTATTGCAGAGGAATTGGGATACATTGATAAAAGTCAGACATCTCCATTATTTGAAGATTTGGACTATATCTGCAGGATGACGTCAAATCTTATAAAAACGCTTTAGCGCAGAACGCGGCACAGAGCACGCAGAACGATTATGGCCAAGCGCGATTACTATGAAGTCCTGGGCGTAGGCAAGAATGCTTCCGCTGATGAGATCAAGCGCGCCTATCGGCGTATGGCGATGAAGTATCATCCGGACAAGAATCCGGACAATAAAGACGCCGAAGCCAAGTTCAAGGAATGCGCCGAGGCCTACGAGGTTCTGAGCGACCAGGACAAGCGGCAGAGGTACGACCAGTTCGGACACGAGGGCCTCCGCGGCGCCGGCATGCACGACTTCTCCCGAATGAAATGGCAGGACATCGGCAGTATCTTCGAAGACATGTTCGGGACGGAGGACTTCCTGGGTGACATTTTCGGTGCGCGCGGCCGACGGTCGAGACATGCCGGACCGGCTCGCGGGTACGATCTGGAAACCACCGTCGAGCTGACCCTCAACGATATCGCCCAGGGGACGGAAAAGACCATCGAGTTTACCCGTCAGGATGCGTGCAGCGAATGCGACGGCGCCGGCAGCGCCAAGGGAAGCTCGCCGGGGCCGTGTCCGGTGTGCCGCGGGACGGGACAGGTCGCAAGGGGGGGCGGCTTCTTTCAGATGGTCTCGACCTGTGGACAATGCGGGGGCAGCGGGCAGGTCATTACGAATCCCTGCAAGAAATGCAGGGGCAGCGGCAGAATCCCCAAAAAAAGAACCGTTAATATCAAGATACCCGCCGGCGTTCACGAAGGACAGGGCATACGCGTAGCCAGCGAGGGTGAGCCCGGCCGAGGCGGCGGACCGAGAGGCGACCTGTACTGCTACGTTCGAGTGAAGCCGCACGAGTTCCTCCAGCGCGACGGCAATGATTTGATTGCGGTGGTTCCGATTAGCTTTACGCAGGCGGCTCTGGGCGCGACGGTTGATGTGCCGACCATCAATGGAACCAAAGGGTTGAAAATCCCGCCCGGGGCCCAGTACGGAAGCATCTTCAGAATAAAAGGCGAGGGCCTGCCGGACGTCAGAACGCATCGAACCGGCGACCAGCTCGTGCAAATCACGATTGAGACGCCCACGAGGCTCAGCGCCGAGCAGCAACAACTGCTCACCGAATTCGCCAAAACCGAAAACAAGCGTGTTTCTCCACAATCTGCGGGCTTTTTCGAGAAACTGAAAAAACATCTTGGTAATTCCTGATGAAACACAAGGAACCAGAAGAGCCAAAACCTGAAGGTTCGCCCGATGCGGCCGCCCAGGAGCCAAAGGAAAAGAAGGGCGAGCTGGACGAGCTCCGTGGCGCGATAGAGTCTTTGCAAAAAGAAAAGGATGAGCTTTTTGGCAAGCTCCAGCGCGTCAGCGCCGACTATGCGAATTTTCAAAAGCGGGTGCCTAAGCAAATCGCCGATACCCTCGGCTACGAGAAAGAACGGATGATAAGGACGCTGCTGCCGGTCCTGGATAATTTTGAGCACACGCTCCAAAGTGCCTGCTCGGCGGAGAACGTGGACGTGCTCGTTAAGGGTATCCGGATCATCTACGACCAGTTGCTCGACGTCCTCAAGTCGCATAACGTGGAGCAGGTAAACGCCTTGGGCGAAGAATTCGATCCCGCAATGCACGAGGCCATGACGCATCAGGCTAACCCCGAGAAGAAAGAGGGCATTGTGTTGGAAGAATTTCAGAAGGGATATAGACTGAACGGTCGGGTCATCCGGCCAAGCCGGGTGGTCATCAACAAATTGCCGGCGGCCCAGACAGGTCCGCAGCAGGAAACGCAGCCGCCGGAACGGGCGACCGGCGAGTGTGAAACAACCGACGTGGAGTGACTGTTATGCCGACGTATGAATATGTGTGTCGAAAGTGTGAGCACCGATTTGAGCAGTTCCAAAGCATAATGGCCAAGCCCATCCGGAAATGCCCGAGCTGTGGAAAAACAGGCGTGCAGCGGCTCGTCGGCGCCGGCGCCGGCATCATCTTCAAAGGCTCCGGCTTCTACGAAACCGACTACAGAAGCGACAGCTACAAGAAAGGCTCGGAGAGCGAGAAAAAAGCCCCTGTAACCCCCGCTTCGGAAAAGAAGACCGAGACCCAAGATTCAAAACCCGCAGACACAGCCAAGCCTGCTGTAAAAAACAAAAAGAAATCAGCATAAAATTGTCTTTACGAGCCAGCCATCATTTTTTGGGCTGGCAACGCTCCGCATAACCGGCTGGCAATGGAGCGCAGCGGAATTGCCAGTCCGAGTTGATGCGGTTGTTATGCGTATCTGTTGCAGCATCTTCACTTCCAGAAATACCGCCAGGCTTGGTGCGTTGTTCTGATTACGACGATGCCTTGTTGTAGATAACGGGCATTTGCCCCATCCACTTTTTCCATATGTCATCGTCAGTAATCAGATCAGCCATGAAATTGCCTACATTGATTCTGCTGGTCACACCCGCATCAAAGACTGCGCTTCTAATCGGTGAAGAGTACACCTCGTACTTGGTAACCTCGCTTTCATCGATCAAATTGTCTGGGCGAACCGCAGCCCACTCGATTGTTCTATCGTTTTGGCCTATCTTCCTACGCAGATAATCGGCAGCCCTCTCGTTGTCTAAGTGAGGAGGCAGAAGTGCACGAAGGAGCCAAACAACGCACTTCTGCCCAAACGAAATTCGTTCAGGTATATCACGGTTGCTATTGCCAGCGGTGTTCATGAGTACAAACCTGACAGACTGATCTGGCTTGTTTGCTTTGATGGCATTGCACAATCTGTGGGTCGTATCGGTCACAAGCATGCGTGGGTGGCCGTAAATGCCTTTAAAACTGATGTTGTGTCCAAGACACGAAGCCACAGCATCACACCCATTGACATGCTGGGCCATCTCGGCGTCGCTGAGATATAGAACACTTGCATGGATCACGGATAAGTTACCGTGGTTCCGAATATCTTCGGGTAGCTTATCAGGCGATCGTACAATGACCTTGACGTTCAGGCCGCGATTTAGCAGTTGCTTCACAAGCAACCGACCAGTTGCGCCGTTTGCTCCAACTACAAGAGTTGTCATTGTCTTCCCTACTTTTAATTGCATGAACTTGACCCTCTCGCTGTCTGAGATCAGTACGCATAACAATAATTAGATTGACCCGCATAAGATGCGGGGTACTTGCTTTCTGCCCGTATAAGACGCCTTCGGATTTCCTACTGAAGGCGCAATAAGTTCCCTTGCTTCAACGACTTGCCGCGTCAGCAGCCACTTATCCCCGGATGTTATACGGATCTGCATAAGAAGCTCCATCTCAAAGCCCGTCAACGGGGCTGCGAACACCCGAAGGCCCTCGGTTTAGGACATGGGTATAGATCATCGTGGTCTTTACATCCTTGTGACCGAGAAGTTCCTGGACGGTCCGAATGTCGTATCCTCCTTCGAGCAAGGTGGGTGGCAAAGGAATGGCGGAATGTGTGGCACGTCGCGCGCTTCGTCAGTCCCGCTCTGGAGACAGCATCCCGCACCGCCTTTTGAACCAGTGACTCGTCCACATGATGCCGTCCCTCTTCGCCGGTCTTCGGGTTCTTCCAGCGGTTTTCCTACGGGAATACCCATTGCCATCGCCATTCGTTCGGCGCGTTGGGATATTTGCGGTCCACAGGGCGTCGGGCAAAAGAACGCGGCCCCAGCCGACGGCCAGGTCCTTTTTGTGAACGATTTTGGCCTTCTCAAGATGCTCTTGCAACGGAGTCTTGAGCGATTCGGGCAACATGGTGATCCGGTCCTTCGCGCCCTTTCCGTCTCGCACAAGGATTTCGTTGCGGGAGAAGTCGACGTCCTGAACGCGCAGACGCACGCATTCCATCAGACGCAGTCCCGCGCCGTACATCAGCGAGCCCATGACCCATTTGTCGCCGGTAAGCTGCTCAAGGACGGCCTTCACCTGCTCGCGGGTCATCACGACCGGCAACCGCTGCGGTTTCCGCGCACGGATAACCTCGCCCAGCTCGCCCACTCGGCGCCCAATTACATAGCGATAGAGGAACAACAGTGCCGAAAGGGCTTGGTTCTGAGTCGATGCGCTGACCTTCTCCTTAACGGCCAGATGGGTCAAAAAGGTGTTGATCTCCGGCTCGGCCATGTCCGCCGGATGGCGGACGTGATGAAAGTAGATGAATCGCTTGACCCAGTGGCAATACGTTTCTTCCGTTCGGCGGCTGTAACGCCGTGAGCGTAATGCCTCTTTCAGTTGATCAAGCAGCTTGGGATTTCGCGGTTGCTGAACGCTCTGTTGGGCAACTGCCGCAACTGAACAACCTCTCAAATTGGCCTGGCGCACCTTTTCCATCTGTTAATTGCTCCATCAATTTATTAGGCTAACAGGACGGTCTGCAGATATCAAATGGAAAAAATGCAACGTTCATAGATTGCACGGCCATATTCTGTGGCCTCCTAATAAAATAGATTTTCCGAGAACAGCACAAATGGCTCTAAGTATTGCAAATATGCCGACTTACAGACAAATGCGATGGAAACCCATTTTCTTTCCGACACCAGCAGCGAAGCGGCTCAGCGGCTCGCAATGATGGGAAAACCGATTGATTGTCATTGCAAGGAGTAAAACGACGAAGTAATCTCAACTTTGTTAACAGCCCAACGGTATGGGGAAATATCACTATTTAACTAACCTGGCGATTTGTTTGAATCGAGGATGTTCGGCGGTTCTTAACAGCTCGAACAAAGCCATCTCAACTGAAGTGATATTGACGCCGCGACCGGCCATGCGACTGATCGCAATCTGCTTGTTGTCGAGGGTTCTTGATGAAACCGCGTCCGCAGGAACGTCCACGCGAAAGCCCTTGCGGAGCAAATCGACGGCCGTTTGAAAAATGCAAACGTGCGTTTCGATGCCGCACAGCAGAACATGGTTGCGTCTTAACTCGTTCAGCCTCGTGTTGAACGTTCCGTCGCCGCAGCAACTGAAGGCGGATTTGTTTATCGGCTCATGGCCGGTAAGAAGCTCTGCGATATCGGGGACCGTCGGTCCGAGAGCGGCGGGGCACTGCTGAGCCCACAAGATTGGAATATCCAGGATTCTGGCGGCCTGGATGAGGATTTGAATGTTCTTAAACAGCACCTCCCTGCCGTGCATCAACTGGGCCAGCTTGCCCTGCACATCCACAACCACCAGACAGCACTGTTTTACGTCAAGCATCCCTACCAATTCACTACAATCGTCAGATGGATTGTCTTCTGCTCCTGATCCCCGTTCCGGGATTTCCTGACAGTTTTCCTGTCGCCGGTGGTCAGGACCGGTTTTGGCGCCCGCCATTCGCGGATCGGACTGTTGTTTGCCCCCTGTATGGCGGACTGTATCTCTCGGTCAGGCAGTCGCGCGACCAGGGTGTTCATCGCGTCAAAACCCTTTGCCGCCTCGAGGCGTTTCTGAAGATTGTTCTGATCGGCAATTTGAGCGATCTGTCCCGTCGTGACGTTGTTGACGGCGACCGGCTTGCCGAATACTTCGGTGTTCACGAACAATGTTGCCGAGTCAAGCCCAGGCCATATCGTATCCAGGTCGGCCAGCAGCGAGCTGAACTGCTTCGTAGTGCAGCTCAAAGAGTAAATGTGTTTATCCTGCTGGACGGTATCTGAGATGTCTCTATCCTCGATTGCCCTGTTGACGAATGCGCTGATGGCCGCCAGGTCCCCTGTCTTCAGTTCGAGACGGCCGCTGAAGCCGGGCGGAGCCTGCGGAACCTGCACAGCTTGCCGGGATTCTATGGCAACGGGCCCTTCCGGGGCTGCCTGGGGACTCAGAATTGTGTAAATCACGGCCGCTAAGACGGCGACCAGCCCGATCATCGCGGCGGCGGACAGGACCCTGCGAGCCAGCAGGTGTCTCTTGCCGGCCCGCTCTTCGCAGGCCCATGCCTCACCGGGCATTGTCATCCTGGCCAGAGAAACCCTTATACCCTCCGCCACCTCAAGCGGGACCTGTGCACACGGCAGGGAACCGACTAACATCCTGCACTTTTGCAGTTGACGCAGCCGCTGTGCAATTTGCACGTCCCGGGTGATCATGTGTTCGACCTGGGCCTGCTGTGCGGCTGTAAGCTCGCCGTCAATGAAGCTATTGAGCAATTCGTCGATACGCGCATTTGCGGCGTATTTGTTTTCGTCCGAATTCTCTTTCATCGCAAAATGGCCTCCAAAATATCTTTCAGCTTCGTTCTGGCCCGGCTCAGTCTGCTTCTGACCGTTCCTATTTCGATGCCCAGCACCTCTGCAATCCGGGCGTAACTCATCCCTTCGATATCCCGCAGCACGAGCACCGCTTTGTGGGCCTCATCCAATTTGTTCAGCGCTGCAATCGCGATCTCGTGCAGCTCTCGGTCTTGAGCCACGGCCTCTGGGTCGGGTGAGCTGTCATCGCTCAACAGCTCTTTAAGCGCCTGCCTTGCCGGGCCGCTGTATTGTTCCTCCTCGGTATCCAACGACCGGACTGCCAGCTTAGCATTCCTTTGGCAGTAATTCAGGGTCAAATTCACGGCGATTCTGAACGCCCACGTATAAAAACTGCTTCGGCCTTCGAATTTGCCCAGGTTCTCCAATATTTTGACAAACGTTTCCTGCGTGAGTTCCGCGGCGTCATCCGGATCCGCGCATATTCTCAGCACGACGTTGTAAATACGATTCTGGTATTTAACGATAAGCCGTTCCATCGCCGCAGGATCACCCCGCCGAAACTGCTCGATCAGCAAAGAATCACCCGTGCTGATGCCTTCAGGATCAGCTTCTCGGGGTCGAATGTCGGCGTTAGTGGCTTCCGTCAAAACCTTTCTCCTCACTTAGACCAGTACAATCACGAAAAGTTCCTCTAACAAATAGGGCAAAAATGAGGCCAAAATCACCGAATATGATTGCAGATTAGCTCCGTTGGGTCAATTCAATTCCACTGAGAGGCTGAATTTCGTCCGGTATCGGACACACGTTTGGATGGATAGGAGAGGTTGATCGGAAGTGAAAAAGGGGCCTATACCAAATCAGTTGGTATAGGCCCCGAACTGATACATTGTTGCCTATTCATCATTCATCGATGAACGACGAAGCCGGGCAACCACATCTGGTAATGCTGCCAGACCCCTACGGCGTCCTTGGCCGATTCAGGCGGATGTCATCGAAGTACATCTTGCCTGAACCGCCGGGTGCGGTCATGTTACCTCTATTACCAAGACCAAGCGCCAGCTTGTCCACGTTCTTCAGGTTGATGCCCTTATCAGCAAAAGCCGACAGAGGCACGACCCACTCAGTCCAGGTGGTAATCTGCGCCGCCGCCGGATCAGAATGAACCACCACAGCAGGCTGGCCCGCGGCATTCGAAACCGCCACATAGAGCGGCTCAGCCGCGTTGCTGGCAATGCCGATGTCCTGGTGCGCCCACTGAGGACTGACGGTCCCGGTGGTCGTGACGTTCGTAAAGACCGCCTGGCACGTGCGAGTCGCATCGTGGCTGGTCAGCGCCAAACCGATATAGACCGTCGCGCTCATCGGGATGTTCCGCGGCGTAGCGCCGGTGACCGGCTGCCAGGCCGTTCCGTTGGCCGAATGCGAAACCGTAAAGTTCCCGGCTGCGTCACGCTCCAGTTTCACCCAATATGGCGCGGTGATCCCGCCTTGCGCCGTGTTGAAGCTGTCACCGCCGGTCGTGTCGCGACCCTGTGAGGCTACGCCATTAGCTGGCGTTACACACGCAAAGGCGTGCTTGGAACCTCCGTCCAGCGTCTCGCGAATCATCACGCCGGCCTTCGCCCAGCCGTTGGTGTTCTGCACGCTCTGGACCCTGGCCACAATCGAGCCGGCTCCGGTGAGTGTCTTGTAGGCGTAGTGGAACTCGTCGTGACGATTGCCTGCCGGGCCGTTGTTCCAGATGTCCGCACCGGAGGCGGTCATCGTGTAGGTCCCTGCCGGAGCTTCGGCGAAGCTGCCGACGGAGCCCGCACGGCCGCGGAACCAGATGGACAACTCGCCGACGCCTTCCTCGGTCCAGTCGCGCTGCGAAGTCAGCGTCAGCTCGGCCTCCGAATACTTCGCGAAGCCCTGCTTATTGTTGTCGTAGTTAAGCGGCATCGACCGGCTGCCGCCGTGAACTATCGTCTCTTCGGTAAACGAAGCCGTAGTCTCGTCGCCGACCGCCGCTCCGGTTCCGTTACCGGCAAAGTACGGCGGCGTGCCCGGTACACCGTAGCCAAGTCCATCGTGCCATGCGTACCAAATCTGATTATCGGCGGCATCGTAATCTTCAAAATCATCAATGACAGCGTAGTCAGCCGTCGTGAAGCTCCAGACCTTGCCCACCCACGGACTGTCGGGATTGACGTTGTTGACTTCATCAATCCGCCAGTAGTAAATGGTTTCCCAGGCCAGCTTACCCGGGGCGTAGCTCTCGTCGCCGAGGATCTTGGTGGCTTTGAATTCGGGGGAGGTCTTGGTCGCGTTCCTGACGGCGTCTGCGTTCGTGCCTAAGTAGACCTCGTGCGAGCCCGCATAGGCACCTGGAGTCCAGCTAAGCGTCGGCGTCTGCTTTACATCGACGGCGCCATTTGCCGGCTGTGGATTCCCGACCGCGCCCTGGGTCGTAAAGCTCCAGATGTCGCCTTTATACGTGGCGACACCGTCAAACTCGTCCACACGCCAGTAATACGACTTGGCCATTTTAAGCCCGCTGGGGCTGTAGGTCGCAGTGCCCTGGGGCGGCCCGCCGGCGGCATTCGCAACGGTGTCAGAATTGTCGCCAAAATATACTGTGTGCAATTTTGCCTTGAAACCGGCGGTCCAGCTCAGCTTCACATCCAAAGCGACAGACTCAGCGCCATCCGCCGGATTGGGATTATACGCCGTTTTCGGCGGAATTGAGAAGCTCCAAACATCGCCTTTCCACGGGCTGTTTGGGTCAGTGGTATTGACCTCATCGATTCGCCAGTAGTACGTCGTTCCAGGAACAAGCCCATCGGGATAGGCGAATCCGGGAAAACCGGCAACATAAAATGTTCCGGCCTGGTTGCCCCGGAACGTCGCACCGGCGGGCGTCGCGTTGTTCACGTCGTCGAAATTATCACCCAGATACACGTCGTGAGAAGCCGCAAAATCGCCCGGCTTCCACGAGAGAGTCACCCACGTATCTGCATGGAGGGTGTCATCCTTCGGATTGGGACTGTAGGCCTTAACAAGGGCGCCGCCCTGGTTTTCCATGCTCGACCTGATGTTATCCTGGCTCAGCACGTGATTGTAGACGCGCAGGTCGTCGGCCATGCCCGTATAGGACTCACCGGTAGTGGGAGGATCACCTCCAATGTAATAAGTCGCGTTCGTGCCATCTGTTTTCTGGAAGGCGGATTCCTGTGAGAGGGCCCCGTTGACGTAGATACGAAAGTTCGTCCCATCCCCTGTCACTGCGACGTGTGTCCATTGGTCGGCAGGAACAACATTTGCGGCTGTCTCACACATACCTCCCGCCCAAGCTGCGCCAACGCGACCGCGCCATGAAAGCCTCCCATCGCTGTTAAGGAACAGCGTGTCGTTTGAGGCATTATCCGTTCTAATTGCCCGAAAAACCTGCTGCCACGTATTGCCGGTTCGCTTCGGATTAATCCAGGCAGTCAGTGTAAATGATCCCTGAAACAGGTTGGCGTTTAACGAAGCAGAGGCGGGGATTGTGACGCGACTGTTTGCAAATGCCAGCGCTAGTCCAAATTGTCCGTTGACAACTGTCGGACCGCCTTCCAGTGTTCCATTGTTGCCGTTGCCCGATGCGTCCAGCGCGGTCGTGCCGGCGCCGTCGTCGAGCTTCCACTGCGCCACAAGCTCCGCCGAGGCAGTGTTTGTCAGGCTCAGCACCAAGACGACAACGAATGCACAGATCAGTTTTTTGTACATAATTAGCCTCCTTCAAATAAAATAGTCGGTATTATTGTTCCAGCGTACCATCATGGCCCAGAATGATTGCCTCGCGATTTGGAAACACCTCCTTTCCTCAAGAGCTGACCGTTGGCCGAAAGATGTACGTCTTGACCCCAAAGCATACTGCTCTCGCGTGAGACTCCCTGCCTCGTTCAACTTTCCATTGGTCAGGTCAACTTGCCTAAGAACTGAAGAATTTCTTGGCCCACAGGCCGAGACCCAGAAACTCCACTTAATCTACCTATACTAAATCCCCCATCTTCCTGTCAAGCCAAATCTATGAAATGAAGCGGGGATTGGGGAAATGCAATTCCCTCGGCGGTTTTTCGGCCGCTATTTGGGTTTCCTGTAAAATGAGAATGGCTCAGTTGGTATTGCTTCCGCCGGTATATTCGGGCACGAGCTGTTTGATCTTTTGGGCTATCTCATGGTGCACATGGTCCTTTACTTCGGGAGGAGGTCCTTCGCTTCGCTCAGGACGCCTGCGCGCGCACGCCTCCGGCGGCGTGCTCGGCGATTTGGCGATAGTCACCAGTTCCCGTATTGCCGCCTGGAGCCGGTCACGGTCCATTGGAATATTCTTCCATACGCTGATTTTAGGATGGCTTGTGCGCTGCATATCTTCGCCTTCTATGGAGAGCTCTTCGAAGAGCTTCTCGCCGGCTCGCGGGCCCGTGAAAACCATCTCGATATCTTCCCCCGGCCGAAAGCCGCTCAGCGTGATAAGCTCCCTGGCCAGATCGACAATTCGGACCGGCTCACCCATGTCGAGCACGAAGATCTCTCCGCCTTTTCCCATCGCGGCCGCCTGCAGGACAAGCTGGCTGGCCTCGGGTATGGTCATGAAGTACCGCTTCATGTCGGGATGCGTGATCGTGACGGGGCCGCCTTCGGCTATTTGTTTCTTGAAGATAGGGACAACCGAGCCGTCCGAGCCCAGGACGTTCCCGAATCGCACGGTGACGAAATGCGTTTTGCTCGTTCGGCTCAGGTCCTGAATGTACATCTCTGCGATTCGTTTGGACGAGCCCATAATGCTGGTCGGGTTGACGGCTTTATCGGTGCTGATCATCACGAAGTGGCCGGCGCCGCACGCCTCTGCCGCATCGGCGACGAGCTGTGTGCCCAGAATATTGTTCTTCACCGCTTCGCCGGCGTTAAGCTCCATCAGGGGCACGTGCTTATGAGCGGCGGCGTGAATGACGACCTGCGGCTTGTAGGTTTCAAAAATCTCATCCACGCGGGCTTTGTCGGTAATGTTGCAGACAATCGCCTTGAGCTGGACGGCGGGGAATTGCTTACGCAGCTCTCGCTCTATATAGAATAATGGATTTTCGGCCTGCTCGACGAGCACAAGCAGCTTCGGATCGAAATGGCACAACTGCCGGCACATCTCCGAGCCGATGGATCCACCGGCTCCGGTAACGAGAATTATCCTATCCTTGGCGAAACTTTCAATCAGGTCCAAGTCAAGCTGGATTTCTTCTCTGCCAAGTTTACCGAGCAGATCGCTGATCTCAACAGCACGGATTTGCGAAACACGAAGCTTACCGGAAGCAATGTCCGTGATCGATGGCACGGTGCTAAAGCGAATCTTTATACCTTCGCAAACCTGGATGACGCGTCGGAGCTGCCGGGGGCTTGCCGAGGGCATGGCAATGGCAATCTCTTCGATGTTGTGGTCCTTGCAGATTTTCGGCAGTTGCTCAACGGCGCCGAGGACCGGTATCCCGTGAATATGGGTGCCCTGTTTGATCGGGTCGTCGTCGATAAAACCGATGACGTCATATTGAGTGACCGGCATGCGTGCGATTTCCCGCAGCAGGGCCTCGCCGGCGTTGCCTGCACCGACGATAAGAAACCGCTTCAGCCGGCCCGCTTCAGCGGTTCGAAACGCCTCGTAATACAGCCGGATGACGATCCGCAGCCCTCCGAGCATCAGGATCGTGACAAACATATCGGCTATACATACGCCCTCGGCCGGCCTGTCCAGGCCTGCCGGTAAATAGGTACGAACCGATTCGATCCGGCCCGCTGCGAACCACACGGCGACGATGATGCACGTGCTCATCAGCGACGCCCGCACGATCCCGTGCAGATCGGAAATACCTACGTAGCGCCACCAGCCGCGGTACTGCTTGAAAAGCCCGAAGACCGGCAGCTTCACTAAAAGAAAGAACAGCAGCAGAGCGGGATATAGATCGAGCCACTCCCGCCTGAATTGCATATTCTGCACCACGAGAAAAGACAGCATCAAAGAAGCTGCGAAAGCAACGATGTGCGCAACGACAATCAACGGTCGGCGGAAACGAAGCAGCACCGAGGGACGGGGATTTGAAGATTGTGGAAGGTCTTGATCCTTGTTTTTTTGAGGTGAGCTTGTATTTATCTGACGCATATCGTCCCGGCGCTACAGGTTCCGTTTGCCCAATATGTTCCGATGCGCGGAAAGTCCGTTTGTATCAGGAGTCCGCAGCAGATGAGTCCGGCTCCGGTTCGCCCGGCGGCGATGTCTGTTCCTGCTGAGGCTTGCGTTCGATTCCGGCGGCCTCGACGTCCGCCTCATCAAAATTCATGTAGATTTCCTCGCGAGCCGTGTTATCGACTTTGGAACGCATCAGAGAATAGATGATGGTATTGGCGGAGAAGTAAAAACTGATGATGAAAGAAACAACCAGCCCGACGACAATCAGCACGCACAAGTGCACCAGAAAGACCGCTACCGATTCTGTCCAGTTGGTTGCCAGCGGCTTTGAAGAGCCAAGCAGAGTGCTGATTTCGGGTTTTGGCCAGATGGCCCCAAGCTTGTTGACATTCCCGGTGCCATTTTCAGCCCAGAGGAGGGCTTGTAGAAACCAATGGGTAATCCAGAGCGACAAAAAGGCAAAAAAGCGAACGAACGTGTAACAGATGGAGCCGTAAACCGCCGCGATCGCCGTGTAGAAACCCATGCGCCACGGCCGGGCATAGACATAGCTGAAGGAGCGGCTTATCGCATCGAAGCAATCCGATCCGTCATACGCCACGGCGGGAAACATCAAGTTAAATCCCGCTGCAGCGCCGATCAGAACAACCGCTATCATCGCCCCGGCGATCAAGGCCAGGGGCATACCGATACCGACAATGATCTCTCCGACCCGTGGTATGTTTCCCACCAGTCCCAGAAGAACGATGAACAGACCTATGAAGGCGATGATGCCGATTGGCGCCAGTGGCGCCGTGAAGAAACTCGTGAACCGTCTTGTGCTGAATCGCAGCGCTTCAGTCAGGCCGGGCTTTTCACCCCGGGCAAACTGCAAAGCAGCAATCCGGCAGGCCGCACCGCCGGCTACGGACATTACCGCCAGCATGATGGCGAAGAAAATGATGCAATAGACGGGGTGGTACCAAAGAGCCCAGCTAACGGCTTTGAGACAATCGCGGATATTGTTCCATACCTCTCGAATCTTAAGGTCAAAGACTGAATTGACCGCACCCTTGAACTTCGCCGCGGAGAAGTTCCAAAGCGTCACGAATACGCCTTTCCGCTGCTTTGCGAAGTCCTTGTTTTCGTCGATGAATTGTGGCAGTGCTCCCGGCTCCTCCAAATATCTTTGCAGCTCCGTCACTCCGTCGTCTCTGCCTACAACGCTTTTGCTGAAATCCATCAGCCAGCCGGCCAGGCAGATCACGCCCAGGGCGCACGAGGTAATGATCAGTTTTGTCGGTTGAATCGACATGCGGAACGTCTGGAATATTCCGGGAAACAGAAGACCGTCAAACAATTGAGAGGAATCTTTGCCGCTGACCATTTTGCTTCCTTTCAAGAACGGTACAATTGCTGTTGTGCGAATAAAAAACCACCGCGGTTATTTATAACGTATTATCGGTCGATTTCAACCCATTCCATAAGAATTTGTCCCGGACATTGGGGTTCAGCGGTCGTCGGAGGAGAGGGTAGTCGTGTCGGATGGATTTTCGGATTCGTCAGACCGCGGCGCGGAAACTATTTTATATTGGGTGTCCAGCCAGGCGCCCAAATCCACCAATCGACACCGTTCGCAGCAGAAAGGAAAGAACTTTGCTTCTTCTGACGGCCCCTGGGTGGGCGCTCTAACGGCTTTGTGACAGATCGGACATCTGTCTTTCATACTCTGGTCTATTCTTCCAGTTCGCTTGTGGGTCCTTGTTCCAGTTTTCGGGCGTACTCGACGGAGTACCTCGCCCAAGGCTGCGCCTTCAGCCGGGCTTTGCATATCGGTTTGCCCGTGCCTTCGCAGACGCCGTACGTGCCTTTTTCGATACGCTGCAGCGCATCGTCGATCTCGTTGAGCAGTTTTCTTTCACTGCCCATCAGATCCAGAGCGAATTCCTGTTCGTAGTTATCGGTTCCGAGGTCGGCCATGTGGATCGGCATACTCGACAAGTCTCCGCTGGCGTCCAGACGTGACTTTTTCAGAGCCTCATCTTCAAATTCAGTTACATTTCTCAGGATTTCTCTTCGCTTCTCAAGCAGCGTCTGTTCGAGAATCTCGATATCATCCTTTGTCAGGCTGCATTTTCTCATTCTGGTTTGGCTTACCTCTTTTCTGGAGAGATTCTTGCGTTTTTCTGTCACTTGTTTGTCCGCCTTTCTTACTGCGCAATCCTTGTCTGGTGCTTCTGTCGCAAAAACACCATTCTATCCCGGCGTGTGCTCCGCGAACAGGGTTACTTGTGCTCTCGAAGGCCCCAATTCGATTTGGTCAAGTATAGACAGCGCACTGAGATTATTCAAGCCCAAACCATCGGATTGTACGTAAGTCATCGTGTGCTAAGTGGTTAAGCGTTATTATCGTTTGGCCCGGTGTTGATTTGTCTGCGGTCTTTTGCGAGTTTGCCTAAGGGGATGAAAAATCTTTCCCGCCCAATGTTGCCCGCGAAGACCTGCACATTGAAGACATTCTTGATGTGCTCGGCGGAGAATACCTCGCTCGTAGGGCCGTGTTGAAAGGAGCCGTCCATCCCGAGGAGCAGAGCCTCATCGCCGTATTGGGCCGCCAGGTTGATGTCATGCGTTACAGCGACGATGGTCTTGCCTTTCTCGATCTGGGCGGTTTTGAGCAGGTCGTATATATCGACCTGATGTCTCAAATCCAGAAAGCTCATCGGTTCATCCAGGAGCAAAACGGGGCTGTCCTGGGCGAGTGCTCGTGCGATGAAGACGCGCTGCCGTTCTCCGCTGCTCAAATTCGTCAGTGGGCGCAGTGCGAACCGGGCCGTATCGGTTAGTTCGAGCGCGTCGTTGACTATGGCCCTGTCGGCTTGACTCTCGAACCCTGCCGCGCCGAAATAGGGGGTCCGTGCCATGAGGACCGTTTCAATTACGGAAAAGCCGAATATCGGCACCGATTCCTGTCTGACCACGGCCACCTTGGCCGCAAGCGCCTCGGCGCTATATGTTTCGATGGGCGAGGCGTCGAGCATTATCACGCCGGATTGAGGCTTCAGTGCTCTACAGATCAGGTTGAGCAGCGTGCTCTTTCCGGCCCCGTTAGGGCCGGCGATAACAAGGAATGTCCCCGGCGGCACTTCGAAGCTGATGTTTTTCAGGATCGGGCTTCCCTGTGCATAGCCGAAGCTCAGATTTGTAACTTCTATAATGCCGCTCATTTGAAGCCGCCCATATTCCTGCTGTGTTTGACCAATAAGACCAGAAAGACGGGACCGCCGACAATAGCCGTCACGACGCCGACCGGCAACTGTGCCGGAGCGATGACCGTACGTGCCAGCGTGTCGGCGACGATCAGAAATATCGCGCCGAGAACGCCGCTGAGCGGAAGCAGCCGACGATGGTCGGGGCCGAACACCAGCCTGACGGCGTGTGGAACGACAAGGCCCACAAATCCTATCAGTCCGCTCAGACTGACCGCGACGGCGGTAATTCCGGCCGCGACCGCAAAGGCGATTATCCGCGTCCTTGCGATGTTTATGCCCATGCTCCGGGCATCCTCGTCGCCGAAGCTCAGGGCATTCAACTGCGGGCTGATGTAAAACAGCGCCACGATTCCTCCAACCACGCACCCGGTCCCGATCCAGAGTACAAGAAAATCCTCCTCCGCCATGTTGCCCATCAGCCAGAATATCGTCGAATGAACCTGCTCCGACTTCGCTATGGATGTCAGAAACATGATAACGGCGGAAAAAAACGCGTTGACCACGACCCCGGCAAGCAGAAGTCCGGTGACGTGAAACTTTCCCGTCAGGCGACCGATGAACCACACTAACCAGACTGTTCCCAGTGCTCCTGCGAATGCGAAAACCGCTATCGGAGACCGGCCCCAGAATGTCCAGCTCAGCCCGCTGATCACCGCGATCATTACCCCCAGTCCCGCTCCGCTTGAAATGCCGAGGATGTACGGGTCGGCCAGGGGATTGCGCAAAAGAGCCTGGAAGACGGCGCCTGAACAGGCCAGCGCTGCGCCCACCAGGCAGGCAAGGACAATCCGGGGCAGCCTGACCCGCACGAAAATCTCATAGTCAGGATTCGCTGCGGCCTGGCCGCCGGGCCCGTCGAACACGGCTTTCAGTGAGATTTTCTCGCTGCCGACCAGAGAGCACGCGAACATCACGACCGCAAGCACTGCAAGTGCTGCTGCCATTGTGGTGATGAGCTTTTTGGGGGTTAGCAATTGGTCCATCGCGTCAATTCTCAAAAAGATGGGGCCTTAGACATCGGGCAATCGTCTCAGTCGCTTCATACAGACGCGGCCCGAGGCGCGAAACAGCACCGCCGGGGATGACGTATATTCGTCCGTTCGTCACGGCGGGCACGTTCTTGAACCTGCTCCAGTATCGCAGCGCCGCGTCCCGCTGAGCCGCCGGGTCCTTCTGGCCCATATCAGGCTCGATGATAACCTCGGGCCTGCTGATAATGACCTGTTCGGCGCCGATGGGCGGATACTTGTGTACCGTGGGGCCGATAGCATTTTCACCGCCGGCCAGCTCAATCAGCTCGTTCACAAAGGTATTTCTGCCGGCCACTCGAAGAGGCGCCCGCTGAACCACCCAGAGCACCCTGACCTTTGCCTCATCGCCGACCAGACTTGAAAGCGCTTTGAGTTTTTCCCTGATGCTGCCGACGAGCTCATCGGCCTGGTATTGCCTGCCTGTTGCCGCTCCAATTTCTACCATTGCCTTGAAGAAGTCGTTGACCGTTTCAAGGTTCACCGTCAGAGTCTTGTATCCAATTCGTTTCAGCCGCTCAGCAAGATTTTTTTGCTGTGGGGATCCGAGCACGATGACCAGGTTCGGTTTGGCCGCGACCACCGCTTCAATATTCGGCTGCCAGAAGCTTCCTACCTTCGGCTTATCTTTCGCGGCGGGGGGATAATCGCTGTACTGCGTAACGCCGGCAATTTGCTCGTCAAGCCCAAGTGCAAAAAGGATTTCCGTCAGATCCGGAGCCATCGAGACGATTCTATCCGCCCGGCTCGGCAGGGCGGGGGCCTGGCTTTCTTGTTCCTGCCGGGCGCTGGATAGGGCAAATCCCGCCGCCATCCAGCACGAGATTATCAATAACAGCCACCGCCACTTATTCATCAGGTTCTCTTGAATTGCTTTTCCAAATCGGTTATCGAGAATTTTATTGTAGTGGGCCGGCCGTGCGGGCAGCGGCTTGCGGACTCGGCTTTCTGCCTGTCGGCAAGCAGTTGCTCAATTTCGCTGTCGGTGAGCTTCTGGCCCGCTTTGATTGCGGCCTTGCACGCGGTCATATTCAGAACCTCCTCCAGCAGTTCTTCCGCGTCGGGGCCTGCGTCCGTGTGCTCCAGCAGGTCCGTCAAATCCTGAATGAAATCGACCGGCTGAACGTTCGACAGCAGGCTCGGAAACGCCTGCACGGCCATCGTTCGGGGGCCGAACGGCACCAGCTCGATCCCTAATTTCTCGATCAGCTCGGCGTTGCCTTCCAGCGTCTGGGCCGCTGAGAGGGTGACTTCGAAACTTTCGGGGATCAGCAGCTTCTGTGACTCGAGTTTGCCGTTGCGTATCCGTTTGCACAGGTCTTCGTACAGGATGCGCTCGTGCAGCGCGTGCTGGTCGATAATCACGAATCCGTCGTCCGTCTGTGCGACGATGAAACTATCGTGTATTTGCAGGAACTTCTTGTCGTATTGTATGGGTTTTTCGGGCGGGGCGTTACGCGCCGCCGAGGATGCCGGCTGGAATCGGATATGCTCTTGCCTGTGGACGGGTCTTTGTTTTCGGAAGAACTCGGCCATAGCGTCGGCGATTTTCTGGCTGGCCACCGGCGACGAGCGAGGCGATGCGTTTTTTGCAGTTGGACTCGAAGGCAGCCTGCCCTCGGTTTCGAGGTCGGCGCTCAGGAGTTTTTCCCGCAGGGCCGCGAGTATTTGCGAATGAACCAGGTTGGCGTTATAGAAGCGCACCTCAATTTTTGTCGGATGCACGTTGACGTCGTAATCCTCGCAGGGCATTTGGATGAATAAGAACACGACGGGGAACCTGTTAGGCTCCAAAAGCCCGCGATAGGCTTCCTTGATGGCATGAGAAATGAATTTGTCGCGGATGAAGCGGCCGTTCAGGAACACGTACTGAAATTTGTTGTTTGTCCTTGAAATGCCGGGCTTGCCCAACAAGGCGAAAATAGTCAGGCCTTTCTCACTGCTTCGCCCTTCGATCAAATCACCGGATGTTCTTAACGACAACATGGGAAACAGCTCGGCGATCCGCCGGCCCAGGTCCTGCTTGCCGGGCAAGTGATGGATCTCCCGGCCGTTGTGCATCAGCGTCAAATCCATGCTCTCGTTCGCCAGGGCGATGCGCGTAAACTGCTCGCCGACGTGGCCCATCTCGGTGTTACCCGTCCGCAGGAACTTGCGCCTGGCCGGCAGCTTATAGAAGAGGTCTCGAACCTGGATGGTTGTGCCGAAATCGGCGCTGCACGGCGTGACCTGGCCTTTGCTGCCGCAGTCAATCTCGATGCAGTTGGCGCCGCCGGAGCCCTCTATCCTGCTGACGGCTCTGACTTGAGCCACCGAAGCGATGCTGGCTAACGCCTCGCCGCGAAAGCCGAGCGTCGCTATGCTGTGCAGGTCTGCGCTGGTTCTGATTTTGCTGGTCGTGTGCGGTTCGAATGCACGGCCGAGGTCCTCCTCGTCCATGCCGCCGCCGTTATCCGTGACCGATATGAGTTTCTTGCCGCCGTCCTCGATAGAGACGGTTACTCTTGTCGCCCCCGCGTCGATGCTGTTTTCCATCAACTCCTTGACCACGCTCGCCGGGCGCTCAATCACCTCCCCGGCGGCGATCATGTTAATCATATTCTGGTCAAGTGCTCTTATCTGTCCCATAGCTCATTCATTGTATTGACTTTCTGTCGAAATTCCAGCAGCAGATTAGCAGTTCGCGGCTTTGGGAGAGAAGTAGAGAAAGTATCAAAACGAAGATCTAAAAGAATAAAGAAGTGAAATTGGTGGCTATTCGGCTGTTCACATTATTGGTTCTTCTAATTCTTGAATGGCGAGAAAAATCACTTGGACTCGGCCATTTTCAGGGCCTCTTTGGCGGAAACGCGGCAGGCTTTGCCGTTACGGCTTATGATGACGTACTGTCCAAGCAACGCTTTTCGCTGAAATTCTTCCCGCACGGCTTCTCGGAGACATCTGCCGGCTTCAACCATCATTTTACTGGTTCGTTTTGTCGTTATCTGATTGCCTCAAGATTCTTCTTGAGATGATTCTACTGTTCGAGCAGGCTCTGGCCGGTCATTTCTTCGGGCTTCGGCAAGTCCATCATCTCCAGCAGGGTGGGGCCAATGTCAGCCAATTTGCCGCCCTGGCGCAGCTTGCGTCCTTTATAGCGTTCGTCGAATACGATCAGCGGCACGTCGCCGATGGTGTGGGCCGTGTGCGGCATATTCTTTTCCGTATCCCACATTTTCTCGAAGTTGCCGTGGTCAGCCGTGATCAGTGCGATGCCGCCGAGGCTCTTGACCTTGTCCAGTATCCGGCCGACGCATTGATCGACCGTTTCAGCCGCCTTGACCGCCGCGGACAATATCCCCGTGTGCCCGACCATGTCCGGGTTGGCGAAATTGACCACAACCACGTCGTATTTGTTCGAATCCAGTCTTTCCAGCACGACCTCGGCCACCTCAAGAGCGCTCATTTCGGGCTTCAAATCATACGTGCGAACACGCGGCGAAGGCACGATTTGCCTGTCCTCGCCCGGAAACGGCTTTTCCGTATAGTCATTGAAAAAGAAGGTGACGTGCGCGTATTTTTCCGTCTCGGCGCAACGAAACTGTTTGAGTCCCAGCGAGCCCCAGTACGCGCCCAGGATATTCTTCATTTTCGGCAGCTTCGCAAAGGCCGCAGGTGCCGGCAGCGTGGCATCGTACTCGGTCAAACACACGAAATATACGTCCGGCCTGGCCGTTCGGGGAAAGTCTTTGAAATCCGGATCGACGAGCGCCCGCGTGATTTCTCGCGGTCTGTCGCCGCGAAAGTTGAAGAAGATGACGCTATCGCCGTCTTTCATCGTTGCTATCGGCTCACCGTCCTCATTGACAATGCACGTCGGCTCGATGAATTCGTCCGTCACCTGGCTCTCGTAGCTCTTGGCCACGGCCTCGGCGGCGCTGGCGGCTTTGATGCCCTTGCCTATCCTCATGCACTCGTAAGCCTTCTGCACACGGTCCCACCGGCTGTCGCGGTCCATCCCATAGAACCTGCCCATCACAGAGGCGATTTTGCCTACGCCTATTTCTTTGGCCTTTTTTTCGATGTCGGCTATGTACCCGGCCCCGCTGTCCGGCGGGGAATCCCGCCCGTCCGTGAAGGCGTGAATAAAGACGTCCTTGACGCCGTTTCTCTTGGCCAGTTCAAGCAGGCCGTACAGGTGAGCCAAAAGTGAATGGACGCCGATATCGCTGCACAGGCCCATGACGTGCAATTTCCCGTTATGGTTTTTTACGAATTCAACGGCCTTCACAAACTCCTTATTCTCGAAAAACGACCCGTCTCGAATCGTTTTGCTGATTCTTACGGATTCCTGGGGCACGATTCTGCCTGCTCCGATGTTTTGATGCCCCACCTCGCTGTTGCCCATCGTCCCATCGGGCAGACCGACGTCTTCCCCGCTGGTATGGACAAGGCAGTTCGGAAATTCGGCCATCAGCATGTCATCCACCGGCGTATGGGCGCACTTGATGGCGTTATACTTGTCTTCGGCCGGATTCGGATTATACCCCCAGCCGTCGCGGATGATCAGCACGAACGGCCTGTTTTCCAGCGTTGCTTTTCGTTTCGTCATAAGCTAAGAAACCTTTCCCGCTAATACAACAAAGACGAGGTGCTACCTCGTCTGCATCTTACGGCCCAAGCGATTTTCGGAATATGATATAGTGTCGCATCGGGTATGTCAAACATTTAGCCGCCGGCGCCGGGAACAAAATTTCCGCCGGCGTTAAAAGGTTTTGACTGCGGAACTTGCTATGATATAATCCCGTGCCGATTGATAAGACGGCGGTAGAAGGTTATTACGGACGATTAACGCAACAGAGTGAGCGCCAGGTATGGCCCAGATCGAGACAGAACAGAGCGAATCGCGGTTTATTCTTAGCCGTTTTTTCCCAAAGCAGGGGTCTTTTGTGCTGCCGGATTCAAAGGCGCATCTGACGTTCTGGTTCCTGATGATTGGCGGGCTGGCACTGGATTTGTGGACCAAGAAGGCCATCTTCGACTGGCTTGGGCCCCATGAGATATATCCCGTTATCGACGGCTTCCTGCAATTCGTCCCGGCACTGAACAACGGTGCCGCGTTTGGCTGGTTCGCGGGCAAGTCCTATTTTCTGACGGCGGTTTCGGTTATCGCCACGCTGGCGATCTTTGCGGTCTTTCTTTTCGCGGGGGGCCGCCAGAGACTTGTGCATATAGCCCTGGGTCTGTTCGCCGCCGGCGTTTGCGGCAATCTATACGACAGAGTCTTCAACGATGGCTCGGTGCGTGACTTTATCGACGTTTATTACCGAAGCTATCACTGGCATACCTTCAACGTCGCCGACAGTCTGCTGTGCGCCGGGGTCGGCTTGCTGATTCTCTCGACCTTCCTCACTGAGAAGCCTGCTCGAACACGTGATCCTCAACGAAAATAGGGGCGTCTGAGGCTACCCCCAGGGCAATCGCGTCGGAAGGGCGGGAGTCGATCTCGATGGTCCGGCCGTTCAGGCTCAAATGGATCGTTGCATAGAACACGTGGTGGCGCAAGTCGCTGATGACGATCTTTTCTATCTTCGCGCCGAGGTTCTCAATGACATTAGCCAGCAGATCGTGCGTCATTGGGCGGGCCGGCTTGATGCCCTTCAATCGGCGGTCGATCGCAAAAATCTCAACGATGCCGATCACGATGGGGAAACTCCGCTGGCCGTGACGCTCTTTCAGGACGATCACCTGCTGGTCGGACATTTCGTTGATGATGATACGTGATAATTCAGCTTCCATTTCCATTTTGGCGTCACCTGTATCGGTGTAAGCATACGAGCATGCTTATCCGTTGTTTTTCAATTCCGACAAATGTTTCGCAACAGCCTCTAATTGTTCCGTGAGCTGGGCCAGCTTGTCCCTGGTCTGGGCCACGACTTCGGGTTTGGCCTTTGTCACAAAATTCTCATTACCCAACTTGGCTTCCAGCGATTCTTTGGCCTTTTCGATCTGATGCTTTTGTTTCTCGAGTCGCTGCCGCTCGGCCGCCGGGTCAATCGCCTCATGGACATAAACCTCTGTTGCATCTGCAATTGCAACGGCGGCGTTTGCGGGTTTTTCGACGTCGGCCCCGACCCGGAATTCCTTCGCGCCCGCCAACTGCCCGATTAACTCTGCGTTTCGATTCAGAACATCCGCCGTTTCCTGCTGCGACTTTGCAGACACAACTATGCGTTCTTTTGGGGCGATATTCCTGCTGCTTCTAATGTCCCGGATGGCTCGAATGACGGCCTGCACGGTTTCAATCTGGCTCTCTATGCCCGGCTCGAGCATGGAGTCAATCTTCCGGGGCCATTCGGCGACGGCCAGCGCGCCACGGTTTTCCGCATTCGTCAGGCCCTTGAGGTATCTGGCTGGCGTGATCTCATTGAGTTTTTGGAATATTCCTTCGGTGATAAACGGTACGAAGGGGTGCAGCAGCCGCAGTGTCTGGTCCAGCACGAAGGCCAGAACATTCTGCGCGATGGGCCTTTTCTGCTCATCCTGCATTCGAGGCTTGGCCCACTCGAGATACCAGTCGCAGAAATCGTTCCAGAAAAACCTGTAAAGGCTTGCCAGGGGCTCGCTGTATTTGAACTGTTCCAGGGACTCCGTGACCTCGGAAATCGTCCTGGCTAAGCGGGAGAGAATCCACTTATCGGTAATATCCATTTTACCGGCATCGAAGCCGGCCGGATCGATTCCCTCAAGATTCATCAGGGCGAAACGCGAGGCGTTCCAGAGCTTGTTGCAGAAGTTTCGCCCGATATCGAACTTCGGCGAGGTATTCGCTTGCCGCCCGTCCGGCAGCGTCATGGCTACCACCGGCATACGGATATCCTGCGTGTCCGTGGTCATGCTGGCTAACGTAAAACGCATCGCGTCGGCGCCGTGACTGTCGATGGCCACCAACGGGTCGATGCCGTTGCCCAGGCTCTTGGACATCTTGCGGCCTTCGCCGTCCTGGATCATCGCGTGGATATACACGTCGTGGAACGGGATATCGCCCGCACAATACTGGCCCATCATGACCATCCGCGAAACCCACAGCGTGATGATCTCTCTGGCAGTGCAAAGCACGTCCCCCGGATAAAACGTCTTGAGGTCGGGACTCTCATCCGGCCACCCCAACGTACTGAACGGCCAGAGTGCGGAGGAGAACCAAGTGTCCAGGACGTCCGTATCCTGCTCGATGCGAACAACACGCGAGGCTAAGTGATATGCTTCCTCACCACAATCGGGAAAGCCAAGCGGATGCGGCGGCGCCGGTTCCATGTGTACGCCGGGAACCACTTCATGCAGTCCCAACCTGTCCCAAAGGTGCTTGAAGGCACTCAACAACTCGTGTGCTTTCTGGGAGCCAGGACATATCCGCACCTGGACAGGAGTCTGGGGATCAGGCACGACCGCAAACTGCCCGGATAGTCCTGCCCTCACGGCCAGCGCATCAAACCTACGCCGAAATTCCTCGAAGGTCTCCTCTTGTGTCATCTGCGTTACCTCTTCGGGCGGTGGATAGACGGCAGAGAATTCAAGAGTCACGTACCAGACCGGTATTTGGTGTCCCCACCAGAGTTGGCGGCTGATGGGCCAGTCGCGGAGGTTCTCTAACCAGGTTTGGTAGGTTTTTGCGTAGCGCTCAGGGAGGAATCGCAGGCGACCGTCGAGCAGTGGTTTGAGGGCAAGACCGGCTAAAGAATTTACCGGCACATCCGTGCCTTCGATAAGACCTTCCCCGAATTTTCCCTTCAGATGCTCGATGGGCTTTTTGACAGCGATATACCATTGGTCTGACAGATACGGCTCAATCGGCACGTGACTGCGATAGCTATGCCCGACTTCATGCGTATAGTCGCGAACGTCTTCGAGAAGACGTTCCGTCCGGAACCATTCGACGATGGCTTCGCGAGCCTCAAAGCGGTCCATGCCAATAAGGTTTTCCACGTCGGTATTTTTGATCTGGTCCCAATCGGTCCAGCCATGCTTGTCGCTAATCGAGCCGTCCGGCGCCATGACATTGATGACTTCCAGTCCGTGTCTTTGGCCGATTTCCCAGTCGTCAGGGTCGTGGGCCGGTGTGACCTTCAAAAAGCCGGTGGAGAATCGTGCCTTCTCATCTTCGCTGGCGGGGTCGGGCAGAACAACGTGCTCGTCGGCGATGATGGGGATGATACGTCCGACGATCGGAAGCTTGATCTTCTTGCCGACAAGGTATTGTGCTCGCGGATCATTCGGGTTCATCGCCACGGCCGTATCGCCGAGCATCGTCTCCGGCCGCGTCGTCGCGACCGTGACGTGTTCAATCGTGGCACGGGCATCCTGCCCGTGTTTATCCATTTTTGCGCCTACCCAAGGCCAGTCCGCCAGACCAGCCTTGACCGGATTAGAAAGAACGTAATTGACCTGATGCACGAAATCTTCCTGGTCACGAATCAGGTGGTCGTAATACTCGCTTTGCCAGAACAGTCCGCTGCGTCCCAGCAACTCATTGGCCTTGTTTGCCGTATAGGATTTCCAGGAATGCAGAAGGCCTGCCAGTTCGAATCCCTGATAGGGTCTGAGAACTGCGTGGACGTGATTGGGCATGATGGCCCAGGCGATCAGGTCGTATCGTTCACCATCAAAATGGTTCAAGGCTTTCGTAACTATTTCAGCTATCTTTGCCTCCCGAAGATAACACTGCCCGTGTCCTGCGTTGAGATATGATTCAACCTTGTCACTATAGAGCCGAATAAGCTCTTTTTGTTCGTGTGAAGTCAGTTCACGACGCTGTGCTTCTGCATTTTGGACGATTCTGTCCCGCTCCATGCGCCATTGTTCGAGCACTTCGGCGGGTAGCGAGTCCGCGAGGTGAAATGTTACAGCATACATCGCCCCTGTCTGGGTCCAGTGAGGCAGGTATGCGCCATATCGTTTCTCAACGCGATCCTCCACGGCCTCGTTGTGGCCCAGCAATTGTGGCTGTGTTTTCACGGGCTGGAAGCCCGTGCCACGGGGAACCTCAACTGGCTCGACCAATGGATAACGCAGGTACCAGAAATGCCCCTGCACCGTCTCGTGCTCGACTTCGTCGTCAGCCAGCACGGTTTGTGTGGCCGGGTCCCAGTTAACCAGCCTTTTGCCGCGATAGATCAGCCCGTCTTTGAAGAGCTTGAAGAATGCACTGCGCACGGCTTTGGCGCAGATATCATCCATCGTAAACCGCGTCCGGGGCCAGTCGCACGAGCAGCCCATCGCCTTCAACTGGCTGATAATGCGGGCTTCGTATTCATCTTTCCACGCCTGCACGCGGGCTACGAACGCTTCCCGCTGAAAGTCGGTCCGGCGTTTTCCCTCTTCCGAGAGAATTCGCTTCTCGACGACCGTTTGCGTGGCGATGCCCGCGTGGTCGGTGCCCGGCATCCACAGGGTTTTGTAGTTTTGCATCCGGCGGAAGCGAATCAGGATATCCTGCAGTGTGTTGTTCAACGCATGGCCCAAGTGCAGCGGCGCGGTCACGTTGGGAGGCGGGATGACGATGGTGTAAGCTTTTTTTCCGCCGCCGTCGGGATCGGCCTCGGCGTGAAAGTAAGGCTGGCAGGACCATATCTGATTGGCCTGCTGCTCGATTATGTTAGGCTCATACGTTTTTGAGAGTTGCTCAGCCATGGCGTATCCGATTCTGACGGTGGCCCATAAAAAATTCCGGCACAACACAGTCGCCGGAATCTTATCCTAATCAACACAAAGACGAATGTAAAGCAGACAATTCAACACAAAATCGGGTGTTGTTATCTGTTCTGAAGGCAAATAACCTTATACGCCGGGCCTAATCGAGATTCATTGTCATCAGGAACTCTGCGTTGGTCCGGGTCTTGGTGAGCCGGCTCTTGAGCAGCTCGACGGCTTCGACTGGGTTCAATTCGCTCAGGACCCTTCGAAGCCGATAGACGAGCTGAAGCTCCTTCGGGTCGAGCAGCAGCTCTTCCCGCCGGGTTCCGCTCCGACTAATGTCTATGGCCGGCCACGTGCGTCTATCCACAAGCCGCCGGTCCAGGTGCAGCTCCATATTGCCGGTTGCCTTGAACTCTTCGAAGATGACCTCGTCCATCTTCGAGCCGGTGTCGATAAGGGCCGTTGCGAAGATCGTCAGCGAGCCGCCTTCCTCGATGTTTCTGGCGGCGCCGAAGAATTTCTTCGGCATTTGCATTGCGCCGGCGTCAACGCCGCCCGTCAGGATTCTGCCTGAGTGCGGCATCTCGGTGTTGTACGCCCGCGCGAGGCGTGTGATGGAGTCCAGCAGGATGACCACATCTTGGCCGTATTCGACGAGCCGCTTAGCCTTTTCGATCACGACTTCAGCCACTTGACAGTGGCGCGATGCCGGCTCATCGAACGTCGAACTGATAACCTCGACGTCATCGGCGGTTTTGCGCATCATTTCGGTCACTTCCTCGGGCCGCTCGTCAATCAGCAGAACAATTAATTTCACTTCGGGGTGATTTGTGCTCAGAGCGTTGGCCATCTTCTGCAGCAGAATGGTCTTGCCCGTTCTCGGCGGGGCCACGATCAAACCTCGCTGGCCCTTGCCCACCGGCGTGACCAGGTCGATGATGCGCATATTGAGCTCATCCGCTGTCGTTTCGAGGATGAAGCGATGCTCGGGATGCAGAGGCGTCAAGTCGCTGAACACGATCTTTTCCGCGAGATTGTCGGGATCCTCAAAGTTGATCGCTTCAACTCGCAGCAGGGCGAAATACTTCTCCGAATCTTTCGGGGGTCTGATTTGGCCGGACACGATGTTTCCCGTTCGCAGGCCGAAACGTCGGATTTGCGACGGTGAGACATAAATGTCGTCCGGCGATGACAGATAGTTGTACGTGGGATTCCGCAGAAATCCGTACCCGTCCGGCAGCACTTCCAGCACACCTTCGCCGTACATCAGCCCGTTCTGGCGGATCTGTTCCTTGAGGATTCTGAAAATCAGGTCCTGCTTCTTGAGGGCGCTGTATTCAGTGATATTTTCTTTCTTGGCCAGCTCGTGCAGATCGGAAACGGTCAGTTTCTGCAAATCGGTCAAATACAAGTTGCCTTTTTTGATCCGCTCGTACTTGGCGTGGGTGGATTCTTCATCATCGGCTTCCTGAACGCTTAGGGCTTCCTCCCCGTTCTCCACGTCCGGGACCTTCTCCTCTGTAGCCACACCCGTATCCATATCCGTGCCTGTATCCGCAGCCGTAATCGTAACCGCTTCGTTTCCCGGCTGGGGCAGCTCTTCCTGGTCCACGGCGACTTGCTCTTCGACCGCCGTCTCTTTCTTGTAGTTTTTGCGTTTCTTACCTGTGCCTTTTGCAGCTTTAGCCATCATTACTCCTTTTCCATACGGGGAAATATCGTTGTTACCCTTGTGGAACTCACGCTGGTTTGACGCATCCATCTGAGCTACGATTCCACTGAATAACCTTTCCGCAGGAATTCAACAAGATTTGAACTGTGATTCGTAGAAATAAAACCTAAATTTCAAAACGGGCGACACGAGAGACGAGTGGTCTGCACAAAACCCCGCTTACCTATTATCCGTAATATCCGTGAAAATTTCAGCGACCTGTCTGACTAAAGCCGAGAAGTCAGAATTGTTTTCAATCGTATTATCGGCCATGCCGGCTTTGTTGTCCAGGGAAATTTGGAAATTTTCTCTGATTTTGAGCTGATTTTTATCAAAGCCTATTTTTTTAGCCCTTTCAGCCCTTGTTTTTGGCCGGCAATTGACGAAAACGAGCCGATCACACCGTTTAGCCCACCCGATTTCCACCAGCAACGGCATGTCCAGGATGATCGCCCGGACCCGGTCCTGGCGGTTATACCGCTCTATGAGAAGCTCCGTACGCTTCAGGACATGGGGATGAATGATTCGGTTGAGCAAGGTAAGCTTGTCCGGGTCGGCAAAGACGACTTGCGCCAGTTTCCTGCGACTGATTTTCCCTTTGGAATCCGAAATGGACGGACCGAATGCGGCGGTTATTTCTTTTTTGACGGTTTTTTTATCGAGCAGCTCGTGGACAATCTTGTCGGCGTCGATTACTTTGCAGCCCAATTTGGCGAATTCGCGTGCGACCGTGCTCTTGCCTGATGCGATGCCACCTAAAATCCCAACTAATGGTTTTTTCCCGGCCTTGCTCACGACCGCGTAGTCTAACGGCTCTGCGGCGGTCTGTCAAGTTGTTCTTGACCTGATCTGTCCGTACGGAATCATCGCGTTTTGGCGTCGGCGCCGGACGCCCGGCACGATGCGTCACAGACGGACCTTCTCCGGGATTTTTCGCAAGCTGCTGAGCAGGTAGTTGTTCACGACTACATCCCAGCTCATGTTTCTCGCCAGCTCGTAGCCGCTGCGGACCATGCTTTCGATTTCCGCCTCGTTCTTCGGCAAGCGCGAGCATATTTGCATCGCCACCTTTTCGCTCTGGCCGGCCTCTATCCTGTCTCGCGTCACGCGATCGATTTGCAGCAGGTCCTCGATGTCCGCATAGGTGTGAGTTTCCAGGTTGGTGTAGTCGGCGACAATGACGTTCTTGACGTCTTCTGCGCCGGTTGTGTCCCGCAGGAAACCTGAGCATCCGCAGACGCTGCTGAAGACGCATATTCCGCCGAAGGTCAGCGGTTCAATCTGCGCGATTCCGAACGGCTCATAGATGCTCTGGCCGAATTCGACGTCGGTTCCCTTGCGAATGTCCATGAATTCCATCTCGGCCGGCATCCTGTGGCCGCACCTCTTGGAGTCAAAACCGAACTGGTTGATGAAAATGATTTTGATGTTCCTGCTTCTGGCGTTGAATTCCTGCACCGCGGTGTAGTACGCCGCTTCGCCTCCGGACAGGTCCGGCCAGCCCTCGCGATGGGCCACGGGCCAGTTGTATGCGGACTCCATATTTTGAACGTCCGCCGTGCGCCGTCGTGAGACCTCGGTCGAAAGGACAAACAGCACGCCTGTTTTGCCCTGGGTTCTGAACTCTTTTTCGATGTGTTCGAGCACCCGCAAATCACGCCACATTCCCTTGCTGCGTACCAGGCGCGTGACGTGTGTAAAAACGAAATCGGGCCGGTAGCCTATCAGATTTTCACAGTATCGCTGCAGTTTTTCCTTGGAGGCGAGCTTCTCAGCGACGCTGACCTCATAGGCCGGGATGCCGTTGTAAACGATGTCGATTTCGGCTGTTTCGAATTCCGGGGCGAGAAAACGCAATTCGTCCACGACGTAATCGCCCACGGCCAATATCCGGTCGCAGTATTTTGAGGCCTCCACAAGAGCGTGCTTGAAATACGAGCTTTGGTCTCCGAAGACTTCATGGACGTGCAGTCCGTCGGTGTGGGCCTGTTTGATGACGTTGTAGAACATCGTATCGTGCCCGGAATGTTTCTCCACGATGTGACGCATCGTGGCGACTTCGTGCGCGTAGAAAAGGGTTTTGAAGTGACACTGCGGCTCGAGAATGGCCGCCAGGGCGGTGGGCATGCCCATGAATTCATGGGCAATGATGACCGTCGAGTCTTCGGCGGCGCCGATGGCCTCCAGCACGTCGATGGCAACGGGCGCCAGCCGGACATATTGCTCGTACTCCCACAGATCTTCGAAGATATCGCTGCGGATGCCGAATTCCTCGAACAGTCGCCTCTTGAATTCGTTCATGGGCGCTTTGTCGATGTGTCGGACGTCCACCAGCACGACCTCCGGCGAGCTTCTTATGCCCGTACGTTCGTCAACGAACGTTCGTCTGCCGTAAACAATGCCGGTATTGTAGAAATTCTCGATTTTTGCAAAGGCCTGGGCGTACGGCGTGTTCGCGAATCCATCGATGGATGAATAAAGCACCTCACTGTTCTCGCCCAGCCGTTCAGATACCGAGCCTTCTGTGGTGAACAAGGGGCCGACGAGTATCGAGCGTTTGACCGCATCGAGGTAGGGTTTGCTGGTAAAGAATCCGTGCAGGACGGCGCCAATGCCGCCGACTTTACCCACCGTCTCGTGGGTGACATGGACTGCTGTTGTCTCCCGGGTCATAGTCTGTTTCCCTCCAAGTTTACACTGAGGTTCGATCCAGTTGTCTCCACTCTTTCTACGTAAAATATAAGAAACAGTTTGGCCGTGACAAAATGGAGAGACGTGAGCGAATGCTGGTCTTGCGAGGGCCGGAAAAAACGTGTCAGATATGAAGACCGATAAGGTTTTTTCGGACGTGATTGGCTGGGCTGTGAAATTTCCTTCGGATCAGCCGAGTGTGTTTCGCAAGGCTCTGATCGAACCTGCGAGGATCTGCTGAGGAATATCAGCCAATTCCTGCTCAGGTATCTCACTGAGGGCTATTCTGTCGACAATCTCCATGGCCTTGGGGCCAAAAGGAGCTATCAGTGCGGCCGTTCTGTCGGCTTCGTCCAGCTCGCTATGCGCCATTTGCCGCAGATAGATGATAACATTCCTCTTCAACTCGCTGTCGCTCATCTCATAGATGGCCCCGGCCGGTTCCGCCGGACCTTCCGGAATCTCTCTTTCCTTCAGGATGTCCTGGGTGAGCCTGTATGTTTCGGCCATGAGCTGCTTTTCTCTTTCCCGGTCGCTCTCATCAAACGGCGCCAGCTTCAGCTCTTCGCCGGTGTCCAGAGCGGGGACGTAGAGTTTGTTGTGACAGGCCGGACACTTGCCCCACTTGCCCCCGGCTGTGTCGGGCGCCTCTATCTTCTTGCCGCAATGCTCGCAATGAAACACGATCGCCATTTTCGCACCTCAAATGAACCTCGACCTATTTCTTCTCCGCTCTATGTTCAGCGACAACCTCGGTGGTGATCCCGCCGCGCGGCGTAAAGCGGGAGGTCACTTTCATCCATCGCGGTTTACACACGCCGGCCAAATCGTCCAGTATGTCGTTTGTCAGGGTCTCATAAAAGATACCCTTGTTCCGGTAGCTTTGCAGGTAGAATTTCAGGCTCTTGAGCTCGATACATAACTTCTCGGGACAATATTCGATAAGGATCTCGCCGAAGTCCGGCTGGCCCGTCCGGGGGCAGACGCTGGTAAACTCCGGGCATCTGATTATTATGCGATAATCGCGCTCGGGACGAGGATTATCGAATAATTCCAACTCTTTTACCGCTTCACTCATTATTACATCTCTGTCAAAAACCCTGCCAACGTAATATAATCCAAATGTCCGCTCCGTACAAGGGGCAAGAAAGGCCGCAGAGCAAAAACCTGTTCTCCGGAATATCCGCAGAAACCGGTGTTTTGACAACGTCCGGATGGCTCGTTAGAATTCTGCCGGAGTTTTCGGGAACGGACTTTGCCGCCGAACGGAAGAATTCTGCGATCCGGAGGATACCAAGTAGAATCTGATAAAAAGGCTCTGAGCAGGCGGGAATTCCTGGCCGAAAGGGCGGTAGGGCGGCAGCGGGCTGGAACACCGAACGTCGGCGCTGCCCGGTAATTGAGGACGAACGATGACGGGTAAAAAGGCAGTTGTATTGCTGAGCGGCGGCCTTGATTCGGCGACGACCCTGGCCATTGCGGGCAGCGAAGGTTTCCGATTGTTTGCTTTGACGTTTGCTTACGGCCAGCGGCACAGGCGCGAAATCGGCGCCGCCAGGAGAGTCGCAGCGTCCATCGGGGTGGCTGAGCATCGTATAGTCGATATTGACTTGGGCGCGTTCGGCGGCTCGGCCCTTACCGACTCGGCCATCGACGTGCCCAAGGACCGGGCCGATTTGGACAATTCGACCGAAATCCCGCCGACGTACGTGCCGGCTCGAAACACGGTATTCTTGAGCTATGCGCTCGCCTGGGCCGAAGTATTGGGTGCGTTCGACATCTTCATCGGCGTCAATTCCACCGACTACAGCGGCTATCCCGACTGCCGGGCGGAGTTCATTGCCGCATTTGAGAAGACCGCCAACCTCGCCACTGCGGCCGCCGTCGAAGGCAAGGGCCGATACCGCATCCATACGCCGATTATAGAGATGACAAAAGCCCAGATTATCCTCGCCGGCACAAAGCTCGGCGTCGATTACTCGCTGACGCACAGTTGCTACGACCCGGACGAGCAGGGCAGAAGCTGCGGCCGATGCGACTCGTGCAGACTGAGGCTGAGGGGCTTTGCCCAGGCGGGTCTTAAAGACCCCATTGAATATCGAATAACGAACATCGAATGACGAATATCGAAGTGGAGTGGGTGGCAGCCTCAAAGCCGCAGGCTTTGGGGATGGTCAGTACTGAGTACGATATACAACATACGAAATACGACATGCTATGATAGTGAACGAGATCTTCTATTCTTTGCAAGGCGAAGGTTTCTTAGCTGGCGTGCCAAGTGTGTTTGTGCGCCTGACGGGCTGTCCCCTGCGATGCCGATGGTGCGATACGAAGTATGCCTGGGCGGAGGAAGCAGGGCGGCAGTATAGCGTTGCTGAAATAGTCGAGCAGGTCCAGCGGTGGCCCTGCGGGTTCGTAGTCGTCACCGGCGGCGAGCCGATGATCCATTCGGATTTGCCGCAGTTGGTTCGGCAGCTCAAGGCCGCCGGCAAACACATCACAATCGAAACGGCGGGCATCGCATACATCCCGGATATGCCGTGCGATTTAATGAGCATCAGCCCGAAACTGAGCAATTCTGTGCCGGACGATGCGAAATCAGCGGCGATTCGTGAGAATTCGCAGCTCGACATCGCCGTTCTCAGGCAGTTGATTGATAATTACAGCTATCAGTTCAAATTCGTGGTCGATTCCGAGGCCGACCTGCCGGAGATAGAAGAGACGATAGATAAACTGGGGAACGTCAATCGGGATAAAGTGATGCTGATGCCCCAGGCGGCTGCACGGGACGAACTCCTGGCCAAGTCGCCGATGGTTGCCGAATTATGCAAACGAGCCGGGTTAGCGTTTTGCCAAAGGCTGCATGTTCTGCTCTGGAACAACGCCAGAGGCACGTAGAATCTGCTACACACTGATTTCATGCCTTGTCATTCCCGCGCAAGCGGGAATCCAGTACGGTCGGCATCGTGGATTCCGCATCAAGTGCGGAATGACAACCTACATGATCGAAGTTGCCAAAGTGCTATCCGCTCGCCGGGCAACCGCGCGGCCGCTGTAGCTTCATCGGCCTATCAGCTCGAAAATGTTCCGGACGACTTGCCCATAGCCTTTGTCAACGTACAGGCCCAGTTGGGCGATCAGAGAATACGCCACGGCAAATTGCGCCAGTGCGAATCCGGCGATGGTGAACTGGCTAACGCTGATGACGCCAATCCCGCATTGTGAAATCGTGATAATCCCGATGGCGAACTGACCTACGGCGATGATGCCTTTGGCCGGAACCGGCCCGCGCCCGGGAGCATATTTGAAAGAAATGTGCACGAGAGGCAGCCCTGCGATCTTCATCCCCGATTTATACTCGAAGCCCCAGCCATCCCATTTCTCTTTTGCCGGATAGGGGGCGCCGCAATGCGGGCAGGCCAGGGCCTGTTCGCTCACCACGCCTTGGCAGTCGCGACATTCCTTCATTGCAATGTTCCTTTCAGCAGCCGGATTTCGTCGATCCACACCGTCCCCTTGCCGTCTATGACCAGATTGAGTCTGACGTTGTCAGGGTTTTCTCCCTTTTTCAAGAAGAAAGGTGTTTCTGCCGTTGTCCACGCGGTAGTGCCGGTCAGCGGCGCGAGCAGCCCTTTTGAGAAGAATTCCCCCTTGCCGGGGAAGTGACACCACATTTCCAGATAGACCTGACCTTCGACGTTTTCAGTTCGGACCTTCGCTCGATAAATCAAGCGTGCGTTCTCGATGTCCACGTCGCCGGTCTCAAAGAGGCGAACCGTGGTTGGTTCAGTCGCTTCGATTCGAAGCGAGCCGTTGCCGTCGCTTGAGATTTGTTTATCGAGTGCGACGCCCGATTGTGTTATTAGCCCTTCTGTGCCGTCAAGTGCAAATTGTCTAAGTTCGGTTGTTTCAATTGCCGTCGGTGGACTCGTGCCGGCCCAACGATAGGCTATTATGGGAAGCAAAATAGGAACGCTCAGGACAATCGTCAGGCCCAAAATGCTATATGCGGCGATCAGCCCGGCCAAAGCCAGCCCTCTGCCTGCAAGGCGCGAATCCCTTTCAATTCTCCTCAGAGCGATGTGGCCGCAGACTACTGCAGGAATGAAGCCGACAGGTCCAAGAGCCAGCGCCAGAATCAGCGATGCAATGGCTAAGCCGCAGGTCCGGGTAGGTTGGGGCTGCACTTGAGCAACTGAGCCGGAATCAGGTTGGCTGGTCTTCCTCAGTGTCCCAAGCAGTTCCCCATACTCTTGCTCGGTTATTTTGCCTTCATTATGGAGCTGCAACAATTCTTCTTCCGACGAAATACTCGATGCGTTGTCCATTTTCTACTCTCCCGATAGTCTCTCCAGCTTTTCTTTGGCCTCGGCCACGCTGATTTCGTCTTTTCGCAGTTGCTCCAGTACGGCCTTTTTCTGGGCGTCCATTTTCATGAGCTTCTTGTAGCTTGCGATCAACCGGTCCAGTCTGGATCGTATGGCCGCGTATCCTAATGAGCCATTCTCTTCCAATGCCTTGATGCTGAAACCTGCCAATAGATACTGCTCTAAGAATTTCTGGTCTTCCGGAGCAAGCCTGTTAAAAAATGTTTCGCTGAAATTGCCCTCGATCTTGACGCCGCACGCGGTGCACGACATCGCCGCGGTCTGCATCGCCAGCCCACAGGAAGGACACGACGTTGAAAGCATTCTTCTTTTCATATTAATAAATATTAGCATATTCGGTGATAAAGTCAATTAAAATTCGGAAAGATAAGAATAAATCACAATATTTTTTTGGCAGCTTTTTGGCCTAATCTGGCCATCCTGGGCTTGTCTGCATAATTCTTCTGCCCACCCCCGAAATGAAAATTGACAATTACTCATCAAACATCAATAATACCGGTATCCCCGCACCAGCGGGGCCAATAGTGAGTAATAAATATCGAATATCCGGCCCTCCGTGGACGGAGTAAATCGTAAATCTAAGGGCCCAGGTGGCGGAATTGGCAGACGCGCCAGCTTGAGGGGCTGGTGAGAGTAATCTCATGCAGGTTCAAATCCTGTCCTGGGCATGGTTCGACGCGGCAATGGCTTGTTAGCCATTGCCTTGCTCACCACTAACGCTGGAGCAGGACGAAAAAAGAAGCGCTCATCAGCGGAGACCTCAACAAACTCCGCCGCCTCAGCATTTCAAGAGACTGAATTTAGGCGGGGTCCTTATTGATTATTGACGATTTACGATTGAGTATTGTTCAATAGCCCGCGCGCTTTCATCGCTACGTCGCGCATCAGATGCCTCCTGTCATTCCTGTGAAAAACAGGAATCCAGAATCGACGGGTGGCCTGCCTCCGCCGGAAGGCATCCCCCGACTTCCAAATAAATAAGTTGTTGATAAAGATGTGACTCCAATTTGTTCCCTAATTGGTGTTGCTAAAGAATTTCACCTATAGAGTTAATTCTGTGTGGTAACGGTCGAAATACCGATAGCTTCAAAATCTTTCTTGTTTTAAGGTCAATAGGGGGATCAGCTATGTGCTCTAAAGTTCAATGTTCAACAACGAAACGTTCAAAATGTTCGGACAGTGGATCTGATCATTAACCTTTTCCGGATAAAGGGCCATTGGCATTGGCTTGTGATAACCAAAGGAACCTTTCGTGTGACGAATTGAGAAATATTGCCGATCAGGATAATCCGGATGTTTATCTTTACGTTATAACGACTATAGAATATGAAGGTGGGCAATTTTGTCAATGTGGAACCGGACCAAATTTTCAAGGGGATTTGATCACACTTTGTACTTGCAAGCACCGTATGCGTAGCTCGATGATCACTGATAATTGGAAGGGAAAATGGATCGCTGGCTTTACAAGTAGAACATGTGTGAACGAACATCAAGGGGAACACTTCCTCTTCTATTTGATGAAAGTCTCAGATGCTTTTGAGTCTTTTCGTGATCTCTGGTACGGCACGAATATTTTGAATACTGGAAAGAATGCTAAAGCGGCTCATAGGGATAGGCTTGGAGACATTTATGAACCCAACAGGAGGAACATCGATCCTTATAATGCGGACGATTACGTAAATCCTTGCCAAAAATTAGGCGCAAATTACGATCGTGATAGTTGCTGGCGTAAAGATATAAAGTACTACAACGAGCGTTTCAAGCGTCATGCGGCATTGCTTGTGGGTGACAAAAGGAAAAGCTTCTTATGGTCTTCCCCAACGATTCGGTATGCACATCAACTCCCTCGTGACTATAAGAAGCTTAGTTTCCAAGAGTTCTTGAATAGATTAGAAGAAATTTAATCTGCCATTTAAGGGGCAAGAAGGCCCTCAGAGCGTGTGTAAGAAGGCGTCTTGTCGTGGCATGCGCATCCTGCCCATGTCTCGTAGGAGTACCGTAGTCCTTCAACTCATCTTTTTCCACGGGCGGGACGCCCGTGAAACACACGGGCAGGATGCCCGTGCCACTTCTCACACATGCTCTCAAGTTTTTGCAACACATGCCAACTTTTTTCTTGCGCTTCTACATAGACTTTGTTAGGTTAGATGCTTACTGATATGAACAGCCTGAAACTGTAATACAAAAAGACCAGGGTATTTTATCAGGCTTGCTTTGATGACTTGTCATTCCGCACTTGATGCGGAATCCAGAGCGATGGAATTTTGGATTCCCGCTCCATCGACTGTGTTGCGGACAGGTTTTGTGGGAATGACAACTATCGTTTGAGGCTTGACGATACAATGACAGAAATTGAGTTCGGGCGAAGGCAGACGAATGTTCCAAAAGAGGAACAGCAGGTTAAGCCACGCGAGCGGGTGATGTCGATCGATGCGCTGCGTGGGTTTGATATGTTTTGGATCATTGGCGGGGGGGCGATCTTTGCCAGCCTGAACGAGGTGTGCGACTGTCCCGCGACGGCGTGGATCAAGACGCAGCTTACGCACGTCAAGTGGGATGGGTTCCGGTTCGAAGATCTGATCATGCCGCTGTTCTTGTTCATCGTCGGCGTGGTCATGCCGTTCTCATTCCAGAAGCGCATCGACCGCGGCGACAGCAAAAAGAAGCTCCATCTGCACGTCATCAGGCGAACGGTGATTCTCTTTGTATTAGGCATGATCGCTCAGGGGAACCTGTTAGAATACGACCTTTCGAAGCTGCACATCTACTCTAATACCCTGCAGGCCATCGCGGCGGGGTATCTCATCGCGGCCATCCTGATCCTCAATCTGCGGCTCAATTGGCAGATCGGCGCGACGGCGGCGTTGCTGCTTGTGTTCTGGGCCTTGATGGCGCTGGTCCCGGTGCCCAATCACGGCGCGGGCGTCCTGACGCCGGATGAGAACTTCGCAATTTATGTGGACCGGCTCATTCTCGGCTCCTTCATCGACGGAACCGACCCGCCTTACACCTGGATCCTCAGCGGCATGACGTTCGCCTGCACGGTGATGCTTGGGGTGATGGCGGGGCACCTGCTGCGTTCGGGCAAAAACGACAAGGTGAAGGTCTTGTGGCTGCTGGGGGCCGCGGCTGGCTGCCTGGTGCTGGGGCAGGTCTGGGGCCTGGCATTTCCGATCATCAAGCACCTGTGGACAAGCTCATTCGTGCTCTATTCGGGCGGCCTTTGCTACCTGCTGCTGGCGATATTCTACCTTGTCATAGACGTGTGGGGTCTGAAAAAGTGGTCGTTCGGCTTTGTCGTTATCGGAGCCAACGCCATTGCGGCCTATATGGCAACTCACCTGATCAATTTCCGGAATATTGGCGAGGTTTTTGTGGGCGGGCTGGAGAAATACACCGGGAATTGGTATGCCTTCATTCAGGCCGTGGCTGGATTTGCGGTTGTTTGGCTGATCCTGTGGTGGATGTATCGCAAGAAAACGTTCATCAAGATTTGAGGCTCAGGCTCAGAAATCGGGATGATGTCCCGTGCTCTTGCAGCAGCGAGGCAGGGTTTTTCGAGAAGTCACGTCATTCTTGCCCGAGTCTCGAAAGCTGGAACGGCTTCTCAAGCTAAAAAGGCCTTTTTGCGGCTATTTTCCCGACTTTTTTGTTGACCCGACAGGGAAAAATGCTATAATAAGGGAGTAGCTTTTTTCGATATTACCCCTGCTTTTCTCTTCCTTCTCCCCTCCCTCCGCAAAAAAGCAGGGGTTTTTTAAAACCGCACGGTAAGAGGCATTTCCAGCGGCGTTTTATCAGGCTAAACCCAGGCGTTCGGCCTCGGCATACAGCCCGTAATGCTTCATTTTCTTGAACAATGTCGTGCGGTTTATCTCAAGCGCCTTGGCCGTCTCCTGCCGGTTCCAGTGATTGGCCTGGAGCGCCTGCCGGATAATGTCCTTTTCCGGCTCGGCCAGTGTTTCCTTCAGGCTCATCGGCTTGTACTGCCCGGCGGGCCGGCTTTGTTCCTGCTTGATTGTATCAGGCAGGTCGTCGGGGCCGATGAACTTCGTCTTGCTCAGCAGGGTTGCCCGCTCGATCACGTTCTCCAGCTCGCGAATATTGCCGGGCCATGAATAGCGCTCCAGATAGACCATGGCCTCATCAATAATGCCGAGCTTGTCCCTGTTATGCTGCGCCGAGTACAGCCGCAAAAAATGCTCCGCCAGCAGCCGGACATCTCCGACTCGCTCGCACAGCGGGGGCAGCTCGATGGTCACGACGTTGATCCGATAGTACAAATCCTCCCGGAATCGGCCCTGCTGGACTTCCGTGGCGAGGTTGCGGTTCGACGCGAGAATAATACGGGTGTCCACGGTCCAGGTTTTATTGCTGCCGACCGGCTCGAACTGCCTGTCCTCTATGACCCGCAGGAATTTGGCCTGAAGGGCGGGAGAAGCATTGCCAATCTCATCGAGAAAAATCGTCCCGCCGTCGGCGGCAAGGAATTTGCCTTCTTTGTTGCTGACGGCGCCGGTGAAGGAGCCTTTGACGTGGCCGAACAGCTCGCTTTCAAGCAGCGTCTCCGGCAGCGCTCCACAGCTTACCTCGACAAACGGCTTATCGCGCCGGCTTGAGCGATGGTGGATTACGCGCGCCAGCATGCTTTTGCCTGTGCCCGACGGCCCGGCCATCAGGATCGTCGTCTTGCTGTCGGCGACCGCCTCGACGAGGTCGAAAATCTTCGCCATCTTGTAATTGTGGCTGATGATGTTCTCCAGGCGGTGCTTCTGCTCGAGTTGCGACCGAAGACTCTGGTTTTCGCTGATGAGCGACTGTTGCGTAAGTGCTCTTTCCACGGCCAGCCGCAGCTCGTCGTCGATGACCGGTTTTGTCAGGTAATCATGGGCGCCCTGCTTGATGGCCTTGACCGCGCTTTCGATGGTGCCGTAACCGGTTATGACGATGACCACCGTCTGAGGATAGTTTTTCTTGATCGTGTTCAGCAACTCCAGGCCGTCTCCGTCCGGCAGGTTGACATCCGTCAGGACCAGGCAGTAGCTTTCCTCTTCCAGCTCGGCCAGGGCGCTCTTTACCGTCTGGGCGCCGCGTGTCCGGAATCCTTCGAGCGACAGGAATTCACACAGCGAATCCAGTATGATCTTGTCGTCGTCTATCACAAGGATATTCTTCTGTTTCATAGGGCTCCTCAACGGATTCCTTGTCCGTTAGTTTGTCACCGGCAGGTACACAGTGAAGATGCTGCCGCGGTCGGGTGCGTTCTCGGCGGTGATCCGGCCGTGAATGTTCTCCATGATGTCCCTGCATATCGCCAGGCCCAGGCCGGTGCCTTTGCCGTTGGCTTTTGTGGTGAAAAACGGCTCGAATATGGCTTCGGTATCGGGCGGCAAACCCGTTCCCGTGTCGCGAAATTCCACCACGATGGTGTTGTCCGCCGTCGAACGCGTTGCGATTCTCAGCTCCCCGCCGTTCGGCATCGCATCCAGGGCGTTCTTCGTGAGATTGCAGAATACCTGGAACAAATTGCCGCTTCGAACCTGCGGCAGGCCGAGCGCATAGTTTCGCACGATCCGAACGCTCGAAGCCTCCGCTCGCGATTCCATTGTTTTGAGGGCTTCTTCGATAATCTGCTCGACTTTGACATGTTCCAGAGGCATGTACGTGCTGCGTGAGAATTCCAACAGCTCGCTTACGATTTGCACCATTCTCATCAGTCCCTGCCGGCACTGCGTGAGATATTCCTTCGGCTTTTCGAGACCTTCCTGCTCGACCATTCTTATGGCCAGATTGAGGTATCGCAGTATCCCGTCCAGGGGATTATTCAACTCGTGGGCCACTTTCGATGCGTGTTTGCCGACGGTCGCGAGCCTTTCGGCGTTGGCCAGCTTCCTCTGGATGTCGATCTTCTCGGTTACTTCTTCGATCATCATAACGCCGCCGAGAATGCTTGCGGTCGTGACTTCATTCAAGGGTGAGCAGATGATTCGCACGAGCCTGGTCTTGCCGTTCGACGTGTACGCCACGTCATCAAACAGGCGGGTCTGGCCCGTCGAGATTACCGAATTGAGCTGCTGCGTCCAGCCCAGCCATATCTTCTCGTCCGTCCCATTTGCCAGCGACTTGTCGATAAAGTCACCCAGCTCAATCAGCTTCGCCGCCTGTGCGTTGGCTTCAATGACCTTCAAACCCGGGTCGAAGGCGACAAATCCAATCGGCAGCGACTGAAGGATGGACTTACCCAGCGGCCCGAGTCCGGAATGCTCGCGGGCTGGATTCTCCGCCAACGAGCCGTGCTCTTCCCCCGGCACTGTCGGCTGTTGTCTTGGGCGTTCCGTCATAGCTGCGATGATAGGCCATATCAGACGTTTGTCAAGTACAAGCGTTGCAAAAAAACAACGCGACTGTTTCCCTCTTCGGACTAAAAGGGTTGTTCATTTAGAAGAAAACGTAAGATTCTATCAGATAAGAAGCTACAAGACTCGAATCTATGCTGAAAACGAAGCTCGCGGTGGACGACGGCTGGCCTGCGACGTTGCCTTTTCTCAACGCATCGCCGGACCGCTCTGTTACGAGTATTACTGACAGATGCGTGATTCTACGTAACTCTGTACCCAGCAAGCACTTGCGGAAGTTAAAATAGGCTATTTGTCCGTAGTGTCTTTTGGAACGAGTTTTGCACGTTTGTTTCGTTCATGTTCAAGGACAATGGAATTGTCAACATATTGCAGGGAAGCGCACGATGGATCGACCTGAAAGACGCAGGGACAGGCGGCTGGGGGCCAGTTTCGACATATCATTTTACAAAGTCGGATCGACGGCAAACGAACCATACGATGGGCACGCCGTAAATGTGGGCCCAGGTGGCTTGTATGTCGAGACGACGGCCCGGACGATTGAGCAGGGTGACCTGTTGAGGGTGGAGCTTTCAATACCGCCGACGCCGGGTCTGCTTGAATTCGGCGGCAAGATAGCGGCCTTCGCGAAAGTTCTGAGAGCCGATAATATCGGTGGTGACATCGCCGGCGGGGGGGCAACGTGTAACAAGTACGGCGTGGCCTTGCAGTTCTGCGATCGGCCGAAGCTCTGCATCTGACGCTTATATCCCCGGCCAGGCACCCTCGAAGACCTCCACCGCTGGGCCGGTCATATAGACGCAGTTGTCCTGCTCGCACCAGTTCAGCTCAAGGTCTCCGCCGGGCAAATGTGCGGTACACATACGTTCCTGCCGCCCGGTCAGCACCGCCGCTACGCCGGACGCACACGCGCCGGTGCCACAGGCCATCGTGATTCCGCTGCCGCGCTCCCATGTTCGCATAGTGAATTCCGTCGGCTTGTCAATTTGAACGAAGTGAACGTTGGTCCGCTTTGGGAAAAGGCCGTGGTTTTCGATAGCAGGGCCCAGCTTCTCAAGCTCAACCGACCGGACGTCGTCGCAGAAGAACACGGCGTGCGGATTACCCATCGATACACAGGTCATGAGCAATTCCCGCCCCAGAATCTCGATGGGCCGGTCAACCACCTTCTCGCCGGCGAGTTTCACGGGGATATTTTGTGGTGACAGGATTGGCCGGCCCATGTTCACGCAGACCTTCGAGACTTGTTTTTTCTTGTTGACGGCCAGCCCGACGGTCAGGATTCCGTTGCCGGTCTCGATATTTAGTGACGCGGGAAACGACTGCCGGCCCGGCACGGAAATCGCGCCGCGCACCTGGGCCAGCTTGTGTTCGTACGTGTATTTTGCCACGCAGCGGATTCCATTGCCGCACATTTCAGCTTCCGAGCCGTCGGCGTTGAAGATTCGCATTCGCACGTCAGCCGTTTGCGACGGGCCGATGAGAATCAATCCGTCGCCGCCGATGCCCCGATGACGGTCACTGACTACCCGGGCCAATGCCGCCGGGTCCGCGATGTCTTCTTCGAAGCAATTGACATAAACGTAGTCATTGCCCAGGCCGTGCATTTTTGTAAATCTCACCGAACGTCTCCCTGTGATTATGAGATTACTGCCGGCCCAGTTCTTTGAGCAGCCGGATCGCCGCCTCGGCCATCATTTCCCCGCCGCCGGCGACAATCCGTGAGTTGACCGTCTCGTAGCTGCCTTCGGCAAACGCCTTCTTCGTGGGGATATAGCCGGGGGAATCCTGGCACAATTCAATCACAAGCGTCGTCTTGAAGGGGCTGGCTTGCTTGATGGCAAGGCCGAGATCAACAAAGACCTCGCCCGGCAGGCCCACCACCGCCACGTCGCGGCTGAGCCGGAATACCTGGACTTCGAGCGGTATGAGCTGGTCGTGCAGCATCTCGATGTCCAGTATCTTGTATGCTTCGACCTGTTCGAGAAAGGATAGCTCGCTGGTGCCGACTTTCCTGATATTCTCGCTCGCCCAGGTGACTTTTTCCGGCCCGTAATGCTGAAGCGGCGCCCTGACAATTCCGCTTCGTACCGCCAGCGAAGGCTCGCCGGCCGCAAGAGACTCCACTTTGCCGCTAACCGTCTCGGCAAGCGTTTTGCCGATGTAATCTGTTTTCAGGCGATCCTTTTTTGTTACGTCGATGTGGTTGATGTCCCCGCATGTACCCGTGCCGAACAGGCAAACGAGCTGTTCGCCGTATTTGTCCCGCAGCGCCTGCTCCAGGTAGTAGGGGTAATCGGCGGCGTAGAGCGTTCCGCCGACGGTATCCAGATGCAGCGCGAAGTTGACCATCGCCGCGACGGTGCGTGGATCGGTCCCCGCCTCCCGGAAAAATACAATGCCGACCTGGGGGTCGATTGGGCCGGCGGCGCGGACAATGTCAGGATTCAGGACGCCGGGATTGAACCGCACCGTTCCATCCTTCATGTGGAACCGCCGATTGAACGAAAGACCCTGCTGCTCGGTCGAGCCGGCTTCGAGCCGGACGGGCTTTGCCGCGGCATTCGCCTGTGTGATGACATCGACAAGCTTAGAAACCAGCTCGTCGGCGTAGTTCACCTTCTCGCACGGGTCGCTGCCGTGCTCGGCGATGGCCGTGTCGTGAAAGTGCTTCCTCAGAGCATCGTCATAGAGCGGCCCGGTGTGCGAGTGCGTGGCGGCCAGAAGGATATTCGCCGCCGGGATGCCGGTTTTCGCCTCCGCCTGCCTGCGGGCACGGCTTGAAACGTCCAGCGACAGGCCGATGATGTCGCAGAAGACCATCGCCGCAGACACCTCGCCCTGGCGAAGGACGATGGCTTTGGCGTGCAGTGGGTTCTGCGTCCCGGTGCTCAGTCGCTCGCTGAAATAGCCGCTCATGCGGTAACCGACGGGCGGCGTGATGTCGGCGACTGCGACGCCCGCCGTCAGGCCGGCGGCGTTAACAGAACTCTGGGATGACGGCGAGGTTTTCTGGCCGGTCAGCTCTTCCAAGAATTGGCGCACCTTCTTCGCCTCGGCGAGCGTCTGCTGCAAGTCGCCCGGCTCAAGACATTCGACGATCAAAGGCCCGCTTGTAAAGCCGCCTTGTTTGAGCCGCGCGAGCACGCCGGCAAAGTTAACCTGGCCCGTCCCCGGCGTCACGTCAACTCTCTTGGGGTGCTTGTAATCCTTGATGCACATACCGACCACGAGTCCATCGACGGTGGCGGCGTCGGCGACCGGGTCGAGCTTGCCGTCCGAGTAGAAGAAGATATTGCCCGGATCGTACCAGATTCGAAAATTCTTATGGTTGACTCTCTCGATGGTCTTGCGGCACTGCGGGCCGGTGGCGTTCAGGCCGCCGTGCGGCTTGACGCTGATGCCGATGCCTTTCTCGGCGGCGTAGTCGCAGCACTCGGCAATGGCCTTGTAATACACGTCGTAGAGCTTCTCATTGCCGACGCCGCCCATCATCAGATTCCCCACCCCGCACGCGGCGCAGTTGTCGATGAGCTTCCTGATCCCTTCGATGCCCGCTTCAAGCGACTTTTCCACCGGAATACCACCTCCATAGAGCGACGGAATTTTGAGTCCTCGTTTCTTAACCTCTTGGCCCACTTGCTCGGCCTCTTCGAGCGTGGTGTCAACCGAGATCACCAGGCCCGTCTTGGTGTTTGTGGTCATCAGGCCCACGTACTTGAAGCCGGCTTCGGCAATGGCGTCCAGGGCCTCGCGGTAGTCGTACTTGGCCCACGGCCGCGTGTAGCAGCCGATCTGCCAACGCTCGCCGGTCGCCGCGTCCGTCGCAGCGGGCGATGGCAAAGCGTAAGAAGCGGCAAAACCCGCCGCCCCGAATTTCAGGCCCTTACTCAACAAATCCCGGCGGGATAAGTCTTCATCGTTCATTGTCTTGTTCTCCTGTTTCGTGCTGAAAGTCTTCCTGCGTCTTTCCTCTTTAGTTCGACACGCTCACTACTTTAGCCCGGGTGAATCTCGCGTTTCTCGGCGTCATAGACCATTCTCTGGCCCGTGTCGAACGAGCGCATGGCCATGATGACGGCCACGCCGTGCTGGTAGCCGGCGTCGATGGAGGCGTTCGGCGCCTTGCGGGTCCGCAGGCACTGGAGCCAGTTGAGGAAATGCTCCGGACAATCGACTTCCTTGACGGGATTCTTGCCGCGTATCGGGCCTTTCTTGCTGCTGTTTGCCCCTTCGGCGGTCAGGAACGGCGCATTCCAGTTGACCATATCCAGCTCACCCTGGTCGCCGAATATCTTGAAGCTGCTGCCGCTGCCGTTGCCGCAGTTCGTCGAGTAGCTGACCATGAAGCCCTCGGGGTAAATCCACAGCGCCTGCACGTGGTCGGGGCAGGTAAAGTTGTTCTCGTCCTTCCAGGTGAAGGTCCCGCCTAAGCACACGCTGCTCGTGGGGAACTTCGCGCCGGTAATGTAGTGCACCAGGTCGATGTAGTGGCTGGCAAACCCCCCCACGGGGCCGTCGGAGAATTCGCGGTAGCCGTACCAGCCCGAATAGAGCAGGGGGTCGAACTTGCGCATCGGCCGATCCCCGAGGAACTCCTTCCAGTCCACGTCTTCGGCCTTGACGTCTTTGACGTACCCGTACCAGTAGGGCCGCTCGCTGTTGCGGCATTGCTCGATCCGCCCGACCTTGCCGAGTACGCCGGTCTTGTATAGCTCCCGGCAGCCGGTAAACGTCGGGAAGCTCCGCAACTGCGTGCCGATCTGGACGACGATTTTCGCTTCCTTGACGGCGTCGCAGGCTTTCTTGAGACTCTCGAGAGTCATCGCCAGCGGCTTTTCGCAGTAGGCGTCCTTGCCGGCCTTTGCGACGGCCTCCAGGTGCGTCGTGTGCATGTGGTCGGGCGATGCGATCATCACGGCATCGACGTCTTTGAGAGCGACCAAGTCGCGGTACGAGGAGAACTTCCGCGCCTCGCGCCCGTACCATTCCTTCGCCTTGGCAGCGGCCTCTTCCTGGCGGAGCCGCCACGGGTCGCATACGGCGGTAATCTCGAAGTTCTGCGTGTCCTGATGCGCATGTATGCCGGCCATGTGCGCGTCGATCCCCCGGCTGCCGCAGCCGATCTGACCGATGGAGATGCGGTCGTTGGCGCCAAGGACGCGCGAGTAGCTTGCGGCCGAAAGCGCCAGCGCCGCGCCGCCGGCCGTGGCGGTCTTCAGAAATTTTCGACGAGAGTAAAAACCTTCCATTGCAGGGCCTCCTAATAAAAGATTCTGTCCAAAAGAACGTTAGCCACAGAGTTAGTGTATTTCATTCTTGGCCACAGAGAGCACAGAGGACACAGAGAAATAAATCTGCCAATCCGTGTCGTTTTCATTATATTCGTGCTTCGGAATTTCTATTGGCGGCATTATACCACGCCCTCGTGCGGCGATACAGCAATTTCAATCGCATAATGGCGGCTGATTTTCTATTGATTATTGACGATTGACTATTGGTAGCTGTGTAACCCCGCTTGGCTTGTACGAAAAAAGCGAAAGACGGATGGCGGAGGACGGATGACGGAAAATCACAGAGCAATGGTCAATAATCAATTGTAAATATCGCAGATCCGGCCTTCCTTGGACGGAGTCAATGTACCTGCCCTGCCCTCAGTCAAATCGAAGGGAGAGACGAGTTTATGTGAAGCGTCCTTTGATTACCACTGTCAAATCGGCCATGCCGCTTCTTGGGGCGACCGAATTTGCCTTGTCAGGAAGTTCTCTTCTTTATCTTGGTGCCTTGCTCAGCACACTTCGCAAGGACATAGTTGACAAAGGCTGAACATGAAATAAGCATGAAGGTCGCTTCGGCCTTCGAGATGCTCGATTCCTGCAAAAGGGAATGCCTGATTCCCTCTTCGTCGCTCGTATATCCATAGAGGGCAGAAAAGGCCCTCTTGAGAGCAGGGTGTATCCCAGCATTCTCCTCAAGCGTCTTGATGAGATCTCCAAAAGTGCCCTTTGGCTCGTTCGCGACAACTCTGGCAAGGGTCTCAATAGAACTGATTGATTCTTTTACGGAATTTCGGTAATCAGGTTTGTCTCGTGAAGACAGGTGGCTCAAAGCTGTCTTAATATGTGTCCTGACTCCTGCAATGGGAGCCTGGAGAGCCTCCTCCACTTGGTTTATCTCCTCCTGAGATGTAATCGCGACAAGCTCGTCATCAACGAAACGAAAGGCTGAGTTCTCCTGTTCAAGAAACGCGTTGCAACATTTCTTAAGATTGCTCTGCAGCTTCTCAGGGCAGATCTTCAGGGTAAACTCCAGGAAGTCGTAAACTTCATGCCATTTGCATCCAAAGAAATATGACCTCAACTCCCCAATGACTTGATTAAAACTATCAGGTCTGGAATCATCAGGCTTCTTGAAGAAAAGTACCCAGTACGCCTTAAACATAGCCTCAAACTCGTGGACGTTGTAGTTTGAGTTAAATTGAACGGTTTCTATTTTCTTCCAGAGGTACAGATCAAGGGCGTTCCAGAGGCTGTTTCTCAGTTCGTGATCCATGCTGTCGATCTGGACAACCTTGCGCTCAGGTTTAATGCCCCAGCGTTGTGAGAATAGGTTCATCTCGTATCCCTTACAATGGGTGCTTTAATTGTGGAGACACCATTATAGACACCATGCTTAACTCCAGCCGATGTGGGTACCAAATTTACGAATCGTCTAGTACACCCCGTTTTCTAACGTCTCCCTGCAACTTCATTCATTTCTTCTACTCCTGTTTATTTACGGCTTCGGCCTCCTATTTCTTCTTCGCACGTCCTGCCGCTCATGAACGAAACCTAATAGAGTAAATATCCATAGTCACTCGCCTAGTCACTCCGTTGTTGCCTCGGCTCCAACAACCCCTCCCTTTCGAGAACCTCACGTATTTCCTCAAATGCTGCTTTTATATTAGATTTAGGGAACCGAATTTGGCCTAGTCCTTGGATATTACTGAACTCCTCGCAGCCATCTTCTACAAGTACAATCGCACGTGTGAAACCGAGCCTTCCCTGAAAAAGGCCCGCCTCATGTAAGACATTCATGCGTGCATGAAGCCTGCCGTCGGCTTGTTCATCCTCTCCTGTCATCACAAGGAACGCTATTGCTGCCGAATCTAACATTTCAGAAAGTCTTGCGATGTTGGTTATACCCGCCACTGGGACGCGGTTGAATTCGTCCCAGGGCAGATTAAGACGGTCTTGGATGAAATCTTTGAGATCTCTCCAAGCAGAAGATCCACCATGACCAATAAATATATTAGTTCCAATTTCCTTTGAACGGGCGGACCGACGCGTTTGACGCGCAAGATGTGAACCTGCTCTCCGCGCAATTTGGCTCAGCTTTTGACAACGCGATGGAGCTTGACGTAACGCATGAATCTCAGAGAGAACTGAAATGTGAGGAGGGGTCCAGAATCCTTGTGTCACTGCCAACGAATCTCTCGACATGAGCTCACCTGATGGTCGCATAGCTCTAATGAATTCAGCCTGAGAAAAAACGGTGAGCTGTTCAACTTCACTCTTAAGATTTGAAATGAATGAATCCGTCACTTGAGACAATGCGGTGGTGAGTAGCGACAAGACCTCATGCTTTCCTTCGTCAAAGGCAGAGTTGGCTCTTTTTGACAAGTCTTTCGCTGCCTCCAAGTCCGGCCTATCCGCTAATTCGTGAATAGCTTTAATAACCGCATCACGCTGATACTCTTGCCACGCTCCTCTTGTCCCATAGTCTCCAAACACCTGCTCCATACCCCACTCTTGACTGAAATGCGCTCCTGCGGGAGGTACTTGGAGATTATGGTAGTATATGTTAGCATGATAGCCAAGCCATGATCCGCTCCATGCTTTGCCAATGGTGTTTGCAGCATCTTCAAGTCTTGAAAGAGGCTGACTATTTTTTTCCTGTTGGGCTTCCCTTGCGAACAACTCTATCCTGTCCGCAATCTGTAAAAGCTCCTCATGTACTTCTTTCATCGAAAGCACACCTTCGGTTTTCTATGCCCAAGATTATTCGGTACAGCTAACGTCTTCTATCCCAAGTCACTATTGAAGATTTTGTCCCATCCATAGTTGAAGGTTGAAAAAAGCGATGGCTACTCCTGCCTGGTCTGACGTAAGATCAGGCGAGGATTTTGACGAACAGTCATAGAAAGGAGTAGCCATGCACAAGACAGAGTA